>JADMIO011621060.1_pt1 | contig 105330 bp, 92 predicted proteins | sample 8958161 | NCBI WGS metagenome assembly JADMIO01 (sample SAMN16585339, study PRJNA669376) | soil metagenome | isolation source: Crop rotation soil | place: USA: Cullars Rotation, Alabama | collected 2011
GCCGCGACTTCAAGTCACGTGAATTCCAAGCTTCGGATCCCACTGTGCTGGAAAGCAGAAAAACACTTGAACATTTACTCGAATTGGCACCTTACCGGGTAATGGATGTTAATTTAAGAGCTCCCCATTATAATGAAAGTTATATTTCAAGCTTATTGCATAAAACAGACCTGCTGAAATTAAATTTAGATGAACTAGGCATTATCAGCAATTGGTTTAGTCAGCAATGTAAAACTGAAACAGACCGGGTAGATTTGCTGCAAAACAAGTTCAACATCCCCGAAATGGTGGTCACTAAAGGAAGCAAGGGTGCATCTTATTACGGAGTTAAAACAGAACACCACTGGCCTGCTTATAATATTAAGGTTAAAGATACCGTAGGTAGTGGCGATTCCTTTTTAGCAGGTTTACTTTCTATGAAACTATCAAACGAGTACATCAATGATACTTTAGATTTTGCCGTTGCATTAAGTGCTTACATTACTACGCAGGAAGGCGCCTGTCCGGTTTATGAAAAATCAGCCATCAACAGGTTTATGATGAAGCACAAAAAGAATTGGAGTATGGATATTATTTAATAAAATTAAGACTCAAACAGATATCCGCTGTAAGCGAGCCCTTTGGCCACACTTTTAAAATTATCTCCGGAATTTAGGCTGATGTGTGGAAACTTGCTTTTAAATAAATGTTGTACTGCTGTAACCATAGAAGTACCGCCCGTTAAAAAAAGACTGTCTATATCCGATGGATCAATCTGGTTTTTGGTTAGAAATTCATTCAGGTAACCGCTAATTTTATTAATGTCCTTTTCGATAATCCGGCCATATTCTTTAATAGAGATGGGCTCGTTAATTTCAATTTCCATATTAGAATATTTAAAATCAGAATGCACTGCACCAGATAAAGTAATCTTTGTTTTCTCTATTGATTGAAAGAGCGAATAGCCCAGGTTATTTTCGATAAGAGTAATCAGGTTTTTAAATAAAGGATCATTACCCGAGTAATAATAGTAATCATCTATATCTTTTTTAATGCGGTTGCCATTAAAAAAATTCATTTTGTCCCAGGTACAAATATTTGCAAAAAGAGACTTCGGAACCGTGAGTACTTTGCCGGGTGTAGCCTCATATTGTGTATTCTTGCCAAAATGCGGCGTGCCTTTATCCCACATAAAAGCAGAATCAAAACTATCGCCCCCAACATAAATACCACCCGTCGCCATCATATCGTTTTTACGGTTTTTGCTGCCTACTTTCTCCGGATCAAGAATGAGATAGGTAAAATCCGTTGTTCCACCACCTAAATCGGCAACCAGAACATTTTCTTTTTGTTTAATGGTTTTCTCGTAAGCAAAGGCAGCACCGATAGGTTCAAACTGGAAACGTACCTCAGTAAAACCGGCTAATTCTGCTGCTTTATTTAAACGGCTTTGTGCAAGTGTATCTTTTGGAGTGCTGTCGTCATCAAAAAATACAGGGCGACCAATAACAGCTTTTTTACAGTCCAGACCTATAATTTGATCTGCCTTTGATTTTAAATCTTTTAAAATTAAAGCAACCAAATCGGCAGCATTGTAACGTTTATTTTGAATACGTGTTTCAGTAAAGCTGCTGCGGGATAAAATTTGCTTGATGGATTTAATAAAACGACCTTTCATTCCGTCATTTAAATAGGCCGAAATGGCATTTTCGCCTACCACATAATTTAAACCACCCGTATTTAGTTCGTGAAAGAAATAAATAAGCGAGGGAATAATAATCGTATCGACAATTTCTTTTTTTTCTTCATCGTAAATAGCCAAAGCCGAATTGGTGGTTCCAAAATCAATACCATACAAATACTTACTCATCACAGAAGGAATTTAATTAACGAAAAAAGGGGAGTGCCTGGCCAAAACCGGGCGGCGAAATTATTGAAAAAAACTCGGAATTTAAATTAATTGATAAATCTGTTTTGTTTGAATTACTTTATCTATAAACCTATTTTAGTATAGATACTAATATTTGATTTTTTTATTAAAATTAATCCAACGCTGAATTAAGGCCTTCTTATTAGGCTTTCGAGTTTTAACTAACAATTTCTCGTTGTTAAAAATACCATATTGTGATTCTGCAATTCTATTTACGTGGATTGTTAAATCTTCAGGATTTATGCCTAATAAATCCAAATCGAATAATGTATGTACATCAGCCCTTAACAATAAACCATTAGATGGATGATTATCATTTTTACCACGATAAGGAATAATGTGAGCAGCTTCAAGAATATCTAAAATCTCACAGCCGGTAACCATACAACGGTCTCCATAGCACTTTCTTAAATCATCTCTAAACTTTTGTTGACCTCTTCGTGCTTTAATTTGCCTAAGTACACTTTCTCTCTCATCTTCTTCAGTTTTGTGATATTCACCTTCTGGTTCATTCCATTTAGAACCCTCATATGATGGTAAAGCATAAGCGGTATTCTTTAATAACAGCTTATCTTTTATTTCAGAAAATAATCTTAATGCATCTATATCAAGTGCTTGCATTGACATGTTTTGATTGTAATTTTTTTTGTAAAAAGGTCTCAGATCTGATAATCCAACTTTGTTAAGCTTATATGGAATGAAATTATTTTTATATTGAGCATTGAACTTTTTAACATTGATAGTCTTTTCTTCCGGTATATTGAATGTGTGTCCTTTATTACATCTGTAAGTTGGTTTTAATTTTGTGCGCTTATCAATAGTAGATGAACCGCATTCTGCGCAATATCTTATTACTTTTTGGGCTTCAACTTCATTAATGCTATTTATTTTTAGAAATCCTAAGATTTTTGTTTTATTGATTAAGATTGCATAATCATTAGGTTTAATATTTTTGGAATTTGCAACTTTACTATCGTAATTATAATATTCATCTATTTTGTCATTATAATCATCAACAGTCTGCAGTGCACGATCATCGTTATGTACCGTTTTTAATACCCAAAGTTTTTCTTCCATACTTGCGAATATGTTTAGATTCTTTAGAAAAAATGCGGTTACATATATCAACTATTATTAATCGGTAATAGATTAATTTAAAGATGTTGAAATTTCATATTCATCTATGAACTGTAAAATCAAAATAACATTATTAAAAATATCAGGCACGTTTTTTGATTACTAATAATTTTAGTATAAATTTGTGTGTTATTAAAGCGGATTAGAAAAATATAACCGAAATGAGCCAAATAATAGACATTTTTGTCCATTACATTTTGGCCTTTAGGGATATTAAAGAGCAAGCTTTTGATTTTACAATATGACAGTTACCGTTTTAGCAATATTAGAAACAGATTTCCGGCCTGATGCATCATTGGGTAAAATAATGAATGAACGACTTCAAAAGGCGGCAGCCGAACTTCAGGAGGTGCATTTGAAAGGTTTAGAAAGCATTGGTCAGCGAACTGATGATTTGGTGGTTTACATTAGTTATAATCTAAAATATGCAATCCGCTGGAGAGTGGTAAATGATGTGCCCACTGTTGTGGAAGATACTGTAGCCAATATTTGCGGCAAACTTGGCTATATTCAGTGGAAAACCACGGTAATCAATGTATTTAAAGGAAACGAGTAATTGCAGTCAGTTAAAACTGTTAATTAGATTCGATCAATAATTTTAAAGCCTTAAGTCTGAATAATAAAGATTGATTTACACGACTATCCGGATTAATGCGCAGCGGGATAAAATGACTCTCCAAAAAATGATCAATATTGTTGATTTTCGTTGCAGGATTAAGATATAAAGGCTCTTCAGGTTTTGGAGCATTTTTAAAATATTCTTCCAGTTCAGAGATTGTCATGCTTTAAAGTTAAGTAAATGGATTGGTGGATTTTGCTTCCTTCAAATTAAAATTAACTCCATAATTGGTTATCAGACAAATAAATTAATCACATTTATGATTACATTAAATTTTCTCTATGATATAGATGGAGAAACTCATTTATACGGTTTAAAACAAGAAGTAAGAAACGAGCCTTTCAATGTTTTTCTGGAAGAGAAAATGGTAGCCGTAATTGACGAAGTGAAAGGTCAATGGATTCAGATTTCAGGAGAAAACTTAGAAACTGAACTTTTACTAAATATTGGCCAATTTATAAACAATCAAAACTATCAGAAATTACCAAACGAAATTAAAACACATTGGGTAAAATATGTAGAAGAAGTTTTGGCTACTTCGGATGATTTTTATTTGGTTGTAACCAAACCTGAAATTAATTTCGATCGCTTTGAAAAGACTTTTAAAAATTATATTGACAATTTAGTTAAAGATAAATGGCAGGTTACTTTTAGGGTTTGCGACGCTGGATTTAATCATGAATTTATAGTGCTTATAAATTCTTAACGAATTGTGGAATTTGTGGAGTGCTGTGTAATATTTCCCCAAGTTGGGTAAATATTTGCCAGTGGGGATTTTTAAGGACTTTGAAAAGTATCACTTACAGGAATAAATTGATAAACATCAAATTTTTAGAGACTCATAAATGTTTATCAAAAATATAAATAGAACTATTTAACGAGAAATCGCTATTCGGATCTCTTAAATTAGATTATCCTTTGGCTTAAATGTTGGATTAACATAGATAACTAAATGTTCATCCCTATGTCCAGATTAAAAAATCCAACTTTTGAAGCGGGAATCTTTATAGATTTTTTAAACGCCATGACCAGAATCCCTAAGGAAATTGGTGACGAAATTATCAAGCGTTGTTATCCAGTATCTTTCAAGAAGAATAAATTTATTGCTTCAGATGCAACACAGGAGCCCAGTGTTTATTTTATTATTAAAGGAATTGCTCGTGGCTTTATTAAAGAAGAAGGTCGGGACATCACAACCTGGCTTGCTAAAGAGGGGCAGCTGATCGGGAGATTAGATGAAACAGGTAAAAATCTGGACGATCCGGAAATTATGCAGGCCCTTGAAACCACGCAACTTCTTGCCATTCCTTATACCCTGATTAATGATTTATATCAGAAATTTGCAGAGACTAAGGAATTGGGTTTAAACATTCTGTCTGCTCAGTATGAACGAACCAGAGAATCGGCCATATTAGCCCGTATTCCATCTGCAGAACAACGTTATCAGCGTTTTATTAAACTTTCTGGAATTATGATCAACCGGTTGCCACTAAAATGTATTGCTTCTTATTTAGGTATTCGAATGGAAACTTTAAGCAGAATCAGGTCAAAAGGCCGGAAGCTGTTTAAAGATTCTTCAGCCTACGCTGAAAATTAAGGCTTTATTATTACTAATCAAATGTTGATAAAAAGAATGGAAATTATTATTTAGAATTAATCTAAATAGTATATATTTGTTTCATATCAGACTCAGGCCAAGCTTTAGTACTGCGTATATTTGGTTAATAAATAAAGCCCTGTTTACCCGCATTGAAATAGGATGCGGGTAAAGCAGGCACTACAATCCTCACAAACTTTTAAGCTTAAATACTTCAAAAGTGACGTATTCCAATCTCGCTTATTTTCGTGGTTTTAGCTTTGCAACAGATGATTAAGCGATATTAAATGATTCGCTTACGTGAAATTATAGCAACCTATATTTTTCATATTTCAATTTTAGAACATGGTTTTGTATTGAAAAGTTAAAGAATAAACTATTTTATAAACATGGAACAGTTATTGAATACACACAATTAGCTTTTTATAAAAGAGCTTATGAAAATATCTGGTAAAAATAATCCTAAATGTAAAGTATATGATTAGGAAAGGTACAATTACTTTTATTGATGAGGACAGAAGTGGTGTGATTACAGATGAAAATGAACAGGAAATCACTTTTTCATTAGAAAATTATAAAAATCAGGTTTGGATTGGTATGGATATCTATTTTGTAATTGAAATGAGCCAAACCGGATTGGTTGCAAATGGCATTGAACCTGCATAATTACTTCATTCAAATAGTATTATACGCAGCATTCGTTTTTAAACCTTAAAAATAAATTAAGGACAATAGTTCATGTGCAGTTAGGTCAAAGTTCATTGCTACAACATTGGAAATTGCCTGCTCTTTATCTTTGGCTCCAGCCAAAATAATACTAATGCCTTTTTGTAAGGTAGTCCATCTTAATACCAGTTGTGCAACAGTCGCTTTTTTGCTTTCAGCAAGCGGAGTAATCGTATTCAGAAAGGTTTTTACGTTTTCCAGATCAAACTTTTATTCAGATAACCACTTTTTGTGGATGTGTTTACCAGTTCTTTTTGCCAGCAATCCCACAAGGAATTTAACTAAAAAGCCCTGATTTTTGAATAATTTATTTTTGAATAGTTTTGATAAGAAATTTCCTATTAGATTTTTTCTATGTTGAATCTTTCTAAGGGTATGTATGTCTCTTCTTTTTCTGGCGGTTAACCGGACAAATTTTGATTCTACAAGAGCAAAACTATCTTTTGGTATTGAATATTCTTTTTCTTTTAGCTGGTTTTTTATGGTTTCTAATTGGTTACGCAGGGATTTATGGTTCTTAATCTGGTATTGTTTACTCATAGGCTTCGTTAACGCTTCAGCAATATATTTCAAAGATTTACTAATACCTTAAACAAAAATATTCCTATAAGGTTTTAATCATTCGCCTTTTTTAAATAATCAGCTGCTATAATAAACTATAGAGTCCATTTCTTGGAAAGAATTTACTAAGCGGTTTAATTTCTCCTTTGGGTTGATTGTTCTTACTAAAAATACCATCTCTATTTGGAAATGGATTTTCTATGGAGGGTAAATCTATAAGATGATCACAATCCGTAATTGGCCTGATACTGGGAAGAGCTAAATTTTGAACACCGGGTTTTTTCTTGATTTTCATTGTTTGATGTACTTATTTTTAAATAAAGGATTCTTTGAACGGTGTTTTATTTAAATTATTGGAAGTTAAATATTGCTGTACCTTACTAAATTCCATATTACGGATTGCCCGTATGGCGGATTTTAATGTTTCACAACTTACACCAAGCCGGTCTGCCCAGTATTTACGGTCACTTTCTTCGGCAACTTCAATCAGTTCCATGTGTGGATTTTTAGGGAGATTTTGTAGATCCATGGGTTTATATATTGGTATTGATAGAACAGCTGCCTACAGAATTTGGTTTTGAGTTTTTTTTCTTTGACAAATTGATGATGATTCGTAGATTTTTTAATCAAAATACATTGTTTATTAAGGTGTTATAGATTAGATTTTCAATAATTAATGAGAAGTTTAAAACCTTTTTTAAACTCCCGTAGTTTTAAGAATATGTATCCTTAACAGCCAATTAATATGAGCCTTGAAAAGTATGTATCCAAAAGAGATTTCTCAAAAACAGCAGAACCAAAATCAGGGAAAAGTAAAGACAGCAATAAATTGTTATTTGTAATTCAAAAACATGATGCATCGCGTTTACATTATGATTTTAGATTAGAAATGAATGGTGTGTTAAAAAGCTGGGCAATACCTAAAGGGCCTTCAACAGATCCAAAAACGAAACGATTGGCTATGATGGTCGAAGATCACCCTTATGATTACCGTGAATTTGAAGGAATTATTCCGAAAGGAGAATATGGAGGGGGTACTGTAATTGTTTGGGATGAAGGAACTTATGAGCCCATTGACGCAATAAAAGGTAAAAAAGCGCAAGAAAAACATCTTTTACATCAATTAGATACGGGTTCATTGAAAATCAGGTTAGATGGCGAAAAACTTAAAGGAGAGTTTGCCCTGGTTAAAACCCATGGGATGGCAGAGAATGCCTGGCTGTTAATTAAACATAATGATGATTTTGCTTCCACAAAAGATATTACCAAATCAGATAAGTCAGTGATTTCTGGCAAGACAATCGAAAATATAGAGAAAACGGCTGATAAAGTATGGAAAGAGGGGCATGAGCAAAAATTTAAACCAAAAAAGACCAAGGTTGAGAAAGGCACAGACGAAATTAGTAATGATGTTGAAATTGATGTCGAAGCAATATTAAAAAAGGCTCCAAAATCGGCTATGCCGGAAAAATTAAAGCCTATGCTTACCACATTGGTCGACAAACCTTTTAATGACCCGAATTGGCAATATGAAGTAAAATGGGATGGATACCGTTCGTTGGCCTATTTAAATAAAGGGAAGACCGATTTACTTTCCAGAAATAATAAGTCTTTCAATGATAAATTTTATCCAATTTATGACTTGCTCAACGAATGGAAAATTAATGCATTACTGGATGGAGAGCTACTGGTATTGAATGAAAAAGGAATTTCAAACTTCGGATCTTTACAAAACTGGCGGAGTGAAGCAGATGGAGAATTGGTTTTTTATGTCTTTGATCTGCTCTGGTACGAAGGTAAAAACTTAATGAATTTGCCGCTTTTTCAGCGACAGGCAATTTTAAAAGAGATTTTACCCGCAAATGATGACCGGATAAGATTGGGAAAGGTTTTTAAAGCCAGTGGAATAGACTTTTTTGATGCCGCTGAAAGAATGGGCTTAGAAGGTATAATTGCGAAGAAAAGCAACAGTATTTATGTGCCTGACCAACGATCGAAAGAATGGCTAAAAATTAAGGTGAACAAAACACAGGAGGTGGTTATCGCCGGTTTTACAAAAAACGATAATACCAGTAAACATTTTAGTTCCTTATTGCTTGGAGTTTTTATTAAAGGGGCATTGCAATATGTTGGAAAAGTAGGGACAGGATTTTCTGATCATAGCCAAAAGGAAATGATGAAACAATTTGAACCACTTATTGTACAGAAAAGCCCCTTTGAAATTTTGCCGGATGTAAATAAATCTTCACGTTTCAGACCAAATCCACCTAAAGCAAAAATCACCTGGCTTAAACCCGAATTGGTTTGTGAGGTTGCTTTTGCTGAGGTTACGGGTGATGGTGTTTTCCGTCATCCATCTTTTCGGGGAATGAGAATAGATAAAAAAGCTAAGGATGTGGTGCTGGAAACCGAAAAACCAACAGGCGAAGTACTGGACAAAATCAATCAGAATGAGCATCTGGAAGCCATAAAGCCACCAAAGGGTAAGGAACCTAAAACGTTGCTTAATCCGAAGGATGAAACTCAGGTGAGGAAAATAAAAGGACATGAGCTTAAGTTTACCAATTTAAGCAAGGTTTACTGGCCGGAAGATCAGGTAACCAAAAGAGATATGTTTAATTATTATTATCAGGTTGCAGATTATATTTTGCCTTATTTAAAAGATCGCCCTCAGTCTTTAAATCGATTTCCGGGTGGCATACACGGTACTAGTTTTTATCAGAAAGATGTAAAAGGGAAAGCTCCTGACTGGGTAAAAACTTTTCCTTATGAAACCGGTAATGGAGAACATAAAGAATATTTGGTTGGAACAGATGAAGCAAGCTTATTGTGGATGGCAAGCTTGGGTTGCATAGAAATGAACCCCTGGTTTAGCAGAATTCAGCACCCCGACAATCCTGATTATTGTGTAATTGATCTTGATCCTGATCAAAATACTTTTGATCAGGTTGTGGAGGCAGCATTAGAAGTTAAAAAAGTTTTAGATGCCATTGAAGTGCCTTGTTTTTGTAAAACCTCCGGCTCAACCGGAATGCATATTTATATTCCGATGGATGCTAAATATAGTTATGATCAAAGCCAGATGTTTGCAAAAATTATAGTGAATCTGGTTCATGATCAAATTCCGGAATATACTTCTTTAGAAAGAATGGTTTCGGCAAGAAAAGGCAAAATGTACCTTGATTTTTTACAGAACAGACCGGGGGCTACCATTGCAGGGCCTTATTCATTAAGACCTAAAATTGGCGCTATCGTATCCATGCCTTTACACTGGGACGAAGTTAAGCCGGGGCTCAAAATGAAAGATTTTAATATTTTTAATACAATAGACCGTTTAAAAATAGAAGGCGATTTATTTAAGGGTGTTTTGGGTAAAGGAATAGATTTGAAAAAAGCAATTAACAAAGCTAAAAGCATCTTTGGTTAATTATTGCATTTAGTTTTGCGGTTAAAAGCGAACCAAAGGACATTTTGAAATTTCCGGGATCAATTTAGTTAATCCCGGAAATTATTTACCCCTTTAGAATCTGATCAATCAATGTAATCTCTTCAGTACTAAATTCTATATTATTTAAAGCTTTTATAGAATCTGTAATTTGTTCGGATTTACTGGCTCCGATTAATACAGAAGTAATTCTTTTGTCTTTTAAAATCCATGAAAGTGCCATGTGTGCTAATTTCTGACCTCTTGATTTTGCAACTTCATTCAGCCTGGAAATAATTTGAATGTTCTCTGCTGTAATGTTGCTTTCCTTCAAAAATACGCCACTTGTAGCCACTCTTGAATCTGCAGGAATGCCATTTAAATATTTATCCGTTAACATGCCCTGCGCCAAAGGAGAAAAAGGAATACAACCAACGCCTTCGTTTTCTAAAACATCAAGCAAACCATTTTCCACCCAACGGTCAAACATTGAATATCTGGGCTGATGAATTAAACAAGATGTACCCATTTCTTTCAAAATGTGGATTGCTTTTTCAGCTTCCAAAGCCTCATAATTTGAGATCCCAACGTACAGTGCTTTACCTTGTTGTACCATTAAACTTAAAGCAGCCATTGTTTCTTCTAATGGCGTTTCAGGATCGGGGCGGTGATGATAAAAAATGTCAACATAATCCAGTTTCATCCTTTTTAAACTTTGATCCAGACTGGAAACCAAGTATTTTTTAGAACCCCAATCGCCATAAGGCCCATCCCACATGGTATAACCGGCTTTACTGGAAATAATCATCTCATCCCGGTAATTTCTAAAATCGCTTGCTATTATTTTACCGAAAACCTCTTCTGCCGATCCGGGAGGGGGACCATAATTATTTGCAAGGTCGAAATGGGTAATTCCATTATTAAATGCAGTATAAATTAAATCCTTGCTATTGCTGAAAACATTAACATGCCCAAAATTATGCCATAAACCCAGTGATATGGCAGGTAATTTTAAACCACTTTTACCACAACGGCGGTATTGCATATTGTTGTAACGATTTTCTGATATATTTTGACTCATCTTTTTAGTTGAAAGAACAATGTTAAGCAGATTTTGGGAATTATTAAGTTAATACCAGTCTTTAATTTTTAAATATTCGTTATTCGATAACCAATTTATCTGCGTTCATAATATTTATACTAAATCGATTTATTTGTATTCTTCAAAGTAATAATTATATTTAAATCTTTAATTCGTATTAACCAGGTATCCTCAAAATGAATTTAAAAACATTAACCGGCATTGCGATTACAGCAAGTATTGCTTTTTCGGCTTGTCAATCTGAAAATAAACAACAGACATCAACCGACAGCCTTAAAACAGACACCCTTAAAGTAGTCGAACTTGTTCCTGATTCTTTTAAAAAAGAAATTGATGGGAAACAAACAGACCTTTATATTTTAAAGAATGCTAAAAATGCCAAAGCAGTTTTCACCAATTATGGTGGGCGTTTGGTTAGTCTTTCTATTCCGGATCATTCTGGGAAACTTGTGGATGTTGTAGTGGGTTTTAAAAGTGTAAATGATTATGTGAAATCAACTGAACCTTATTTTGGTGGCACAATTGGTCGTTACGGAAACCGCATTGCTAAAGGCAAATTTACGTTGGATGGAAAAGAATATTCGTTATTTACCAATAATGGAGTTAATACGCTTCACGGTGGTAAAAAAGGTTTTCAGGATGTAGTTTGGGATGCGAAGCAAATAAATGATCATACGCTAGAACTTCATTATTTATCTAAAGATATGGAAGAAGGTTTTCCGGGTAATTTAGAGGTTAAGGTAACTTATACTTTAACGGATGATAATGAACTGAAAATGGATTACGAAGCTAAAACAGATAAAAATACAGTGGTTAATTTAACCAATCATGCTTTTTTTAATTTAAATGGAGAAGGAAGTGGTCAGATTTTATACCATTCTCTACAAATTTATGCAGATGAGTATACCCCAGTTGATTCAACTTTAATTCCTACAGGAAAAATAGAGAAAGTTGCCGGTACACCTTTTGATTTTACAAAAATAACAAATATTGGTGCACGTATCCGCGATAACAATCAGCAACTTGCTTACGGCAAAGGTTACGATCATAATTATGTTTTAAACAAAACCAAAGGCCTGAACATGTATCATGCAGCTACAGTTAAAGGTGATAAATCGGGGATAATTATGGATGTTTATACCCAGGAACCTGGTTTACAATTTTACAGTGGTAATTTTATGCAAAGCAAAAATATTTTTAAAACTGGTATAAAAGATGGTTTCAGAACCGCATTTTGTTTGGAAACACAGCATTTCCCAGATTCTCCAAATCATCCTGATTTTCCAGGCACCGTTTTAAAGGCGGGCGCTTTATATAAAACCAGTTCGGTTTATAAATTTAGTAATTAAAGATTCAATGGTGGTTTGTAAACAGACCACCAAATCTTTATGCATTTAAATTTAAATACTTTATGATGCATTAGCTTGTTTGAATTCGTAGCTTTGCAACGTAAATAATACATTGCAGGGCGGGATGGAGTCAAATATAGCTCCGGTAAGATACGATAGAGAGTCTTTACTGGATTTTTTTAATAAGCTGGAACCTTTAAAAAAGGATATCGTTTCTTTTGCCAGGACAGAAACATTTGTAATTACAGTTAAAAGGAATGAACTTTTAGATATTGTAAATCAATACGATAACTGTTTGTTTTTTGTAATTAAGGGGTTTATAAGAGGATACATAGTAGAAGAAGGGAAAGAAATTACCACTTCTTTAAATGAAGAACAACGCTTGATCGGTAAGGTTAGAAATCCATCGGTACAGCAAGCATTATACAATGAATATCTGCAGGCACTGGAAGATACTGAACTCCTGGTTGTTCCCTATAATATAATTGACGGATTATATACCCATTTTCCTGAAACCAATGCATTGGGGAGGAAACTGCTGGCAATTCATTACAATTTATCCCAGGAGAGATCAATTTTATCCCGCATACCTTCAGCAGAAGCAAGGTACAGGCAGTTCCTCGCCAACCATCCTGATATTAATAACAGGGTTTCTGTTAAATTTTTATCCAGTTATTTGGGTATGCGACTCGAAACTTTAAGCCGGGTGAGGAGTAAGATGAAGCAAAAAGATTAACAAAACGATGAATCATCGGTTTTGATTTTTAACCTAAAATATTTAAAAAAGATTAAACCTGATATTTAGCCTTTTTTCTTTAAATTCAGGCTTCAATAGCTTTGTCTCCAAACAGTGTATTTAATCGTTTTGTGATTTTTATAGTCTTAGATATAAAAAAGCAATCGTATTTTATGCCTCAACAAATTAAAAATGAATCCGGAAAAAAATTATTCCAAAGATAAATGGGCAATTTATAATGGGTTTTCTCCGGTAATAACCGCTTTCAAATCTTTCCATGCCTTAAGTCCCGAAATAGAACACATTATTAATACCCAAACTTTTCCGGTTATATTTAAGAAAAATAAATTTATCTCTTCACCAATTCACCGCAATAAATACATCTTTTTAATTGTAAAAGGATTGGTTAGAGGCTACATGAAAAATGGAGCGGATGAGGTAACGACGTGGATTTCAAGAGAAAATGAACTGGTTGGGAATATCCGTAATTTAATGGATGAAGAAAGTGAATCGGAAGAATATGTACAAGCAATAGAAGAGGTGATTGCAATTGCTGTTCCACATACCATGACCCGGCAATTGTACGATAACTTTGAGATCGCAAATTATGTGGGAAGACAGATAACCGAGTTGTATTATTTACAGGCTTGCGAAAGGGCCTTTATATCCCGTTTGCAATCAGCAGAAAGAAAATACTTGCGATTTATTAAGTCATATCCCGACCTGGTAAACCGTGTGCCAGTTAAATATATTGCTTCATTTTTGGGGATGCGGATAGAGACCCTTAGCCGCTTGAGATCAAAATTAGATCAATAAATTAAAGCCCCTGAATTTTATTTACAAGATAAATTGTTTGTAACTTTTTTAGGATAGTGTATGGTTGAAAAAGTATATTTTTATTTACATTTTTAGCGCAGTTATGTCTAAAAATGCCAAAATCAATCTTGTTATAAGATTGTTAAAGCAATAATTAAGAGCTGATTAATCTATTTTAGCGCAGGTTTATTGAAATAACTTCAACTTTTTTAAAATTAATTAATTGTATATCAGCTGATTGTGTGCTTGTTTTTATTTTGGTATGTGTTTTACACTATTTAACATTTAACCATTATCTTTTTTTAAAAAAATCTATATATTTGTTCTTACCCTTTCGAGGGTATGTTTTTCATAGGTAGATGTAGGGTCGAATACTTGTATTCGGCCCTTTTTTATTTAGTAAACCCTAATTTGTTTTGTTATGATCAAGAAGAAATTAATCGTTGCCATTACGGGTGCAAGCGGATCTGTTTATGCTAAAGTTTTATTTGATGAACTAGCCAAACTTAAAGATCAGATTGAGGCAGTGGGCGTGGTGATGAGTGATAACGCAAAAGAGGTTTGGGAATTTGAACTCGGTAATCAAAATTACAGCAACTACAATTTTACTTTCTACAGTAAAAATGACTTTAATGCACCATTTGCATCAGGTTCGGCAAAATACGATACCATGATAATAATACCTTGCTCTATGGGTACATTGGGTAGAATTGCTCATGGAATCTCAAACGATTTGATTTCAAGAGCCGCAGACGTGGTACTAAAAGAACGCAGAAAACTAATTGCTGTTGTTCGTGATACGCCTTTTAGCTTAATCCATATTAATAACATGAAAGCGGTAACTGAAGCCGGAGGTATTATTTGTCCTGCAAATCCATCATTCTATAGTTTACCAAAGAGTATTGAGGAAGTAGCGGGAACAGTGGTGAGCAGGGTTTTAGATCTAGCAGGTTTCGAACAGGAGAGTTACCGGTGGCAGGAGAAATAGTTGGTATTTTACCAAAATTTAGATATTTTTGGCTTGATTAAACCAATATCATGAAACTATTTTTACGCTCTGTCTTATGCTGTGCAATGTTATGCACTTTTTTTTCTCAGGTTAATGCTCAGCAGGATTTTCTAATTAATTCAAAAAACGACACTTTAAAAGGTGATATAAAAAAACAATTTATTGGTTTTTATAGATTCAAGCCTGAAGGAGGCACCAGCTTTAATAAGATCCCAATTCGTGAAACAAAAGAGTTTTATAAAGTAGAAAAAGCGATAAACTATCTGGTTAAAATACGTCCCGACAAAAGAAGCCCTGATTTTTTACAAAGATTAGTTAAGGGCAAAATTGATTTATTTGAATATTACAGACAGACGGGTAATAATCAGGTTGATATCGTTTGGTATGCGAGTAAAGAAAATGGAGAACTGTTTGAGGTAAAAAGTAACCATATCTTCGGTTCTCGCACTGAACGTAAAGATAGATTATATAGCTTAATCAGTGATAAACTCGAGCTTTTAGAGAAATTTAAAAAAGATGATAGTTATAGTTTTGAAGCTGTAAAGGAATGCATTAAATTATATAACTCAAACTAAGTAGCCGATACTCATGTTAAAATTAAGCTTTATTGTAGTTGTTTTGTTCGTTTCAGTTATCTGTTTGTTTGGCTGTGAAAAAAGAGCTTGCCCAGAAGGCATGCATGAGCAGCGTTTAAAAGATGGTACTACAATCTGTGTTCCAAACAATTTATAGTCTGTAATTTGTCAGTTCTCAAAACTCAAAACCAACAACTCCGAACAAATTTCCTATCTTTGCAGGCTAAATGAAAAAGGTCGCATTTTATACATTAGGTTGTAAACTAAATTTCTCAGAAACTTCTACAATTGGTCGTTTATTTACCGATGCAGGTTATGGTGTTGTAGAATTTCAGGATCAGGCCGATGTATATGTGATTAATACATGTTCTGTTACAGAGCATGCCGATAAAAAATGCCGTAAAGTAGTAAAAGAAGCGTTAAAGCATTCGCCAAACGCTTATATAACCATTGTTGGTTGTTATGCACAGCTAAAACCACAGGAAATTGCCGAAATAGAAGGTGTTGATATGGTGTTGGGTGCTGCAGAAAAATTTAGAATTGTTGAATTCATTTCTGATTTAACCAAACAGCCCAAAGCCATTGTTCATCAGCAAAGTATAGAAAAAGTAAATCATAACTTTATTGCTTCTTACTCTATCGGAGATCGTACCCGTACTTTTTTAAAAGTTCAGGATGGTTGCGATTATCCATGTACTTATTGCACCATTCCTTTGGCACGTGGTGCAAGCAGGAGTGATACCATAGAAAATGTAGTAAACCGGGCTAAACTGGTTGCTGAAAGCGGTGTTAAGGAAATTGTTTTAACAGGGGTTAACCTTGGCGATTTTGGTATCCGCAATGGCAACCGTGAGGATAAATTTTTCGACCTGGTTAAGGCTTTGGATGAAGTTGAGGGAATTGAAAGGATCAGAATATCTTCAATAGAACCCAATCTTTTAAGTAATGAAATTATTGAATTTGTAGCGCAATCTAAACGGTTTGTTCCACATTTTCACATTCCTTTACAATCCGGATCTGATAAAATTTTAGGATTAATGCGCCGTCGTTACCGCAGAGATTTATATGTGGAACGGGTAGCAAAAATTAAAGAAGTTATGCCACATTGCTGCATTGGCGTTGATGTTATTGTAGGCTTCCCTGGAGAGGCCAAAGAAGATTTTCTGGATACCTACCAATTTTTAAATCAGCTGGATATCTCTTATTTGCATGTATTTACTTATTCTGAGCGGGAATTAACACCTGCTGCCGATATGAAAGGCGTAGTAAGTGGTGGCGAACGTAACGAACGCAGTAAAATGCTTCATATCTTATCCGATAAAAAAAGAAGAGCATTTTACGAATCTCAGATAGGCAGTAATGCAGAAGTTCTTTTTGAAGCCGATCATAAAGCCGGATATATGCATGGTTTTACCAAAAACTATGTTAAAGTTAGGGCTAAATACGATCCTGTTATGGTTAATGAATTAAAGGCAGTTAAGCTTTTAGAAATTACCGCTGATGGAGAAGTGGAAGTGGCAGAATTAGAAACTGCTTACGCTCATCACTAAGTCTAAAGAATTCGCTTTAAAATTTCTTTTATTTCACTTCCTGTTATTTTAAGCTTAGCGTTTACGCTTAACAACGGATTTAGTATGCACTTAATCTTTGATGTTTAGCCTTTCAGCTTTCTTTACTATCTTCGCATCAAATTATTTTTATGTTTCCTACCGTTTCGCATTTTTTACAATATTTATTTGGCATTAACCTGCCTTTACCCTTTAATACTTTTGGTGTTTTTGTTGCACTTGCATTTATTGCTGGTTACTGGGCTTTTACCAAAGAATTAAAACGTAAAGAAGCATTAGGTATTCTGCACCCAATAAAAAGAACCATTACCGTTGGTAAACCTGCCACAACATCCGAATTAATTCTTAACGGATTATTTGGTTTTATTATCGGATACAAACTGGTTTATGCATTTGTTAATTATAGCTTATTTGTAAGTGATGCACAAACAATCTTATTATCTGCCAAAGGAAATATTATCGGCGGTTTATTTTTTGCCGGTTTATTTGCCTACTGGGATTATAAGGAAAAAGAAAAAAATAAACTTGCTGCGCCGAAAGAAACAGTTGTAACCATCCATCCATATCAGTTAATGAGCAACATGATTGTATGGGCGGCAGTCTGGGGCTTTTTAGGGGCTAAATTCTTTGATAACCTTGAATATTGGGATGATTTTGTTCAGCACCCAATTGAGCGGCTTTTATCTTTTAGTGGTTTAACCTTTTATGGTGGTTTAATTTGTGGCGGTGCAGCCGTATTGTACATTGCCAAAAAGAATAATATTAAGCCCTTACACATGCTCGACGTTGGCGGGCCAGGCATGATGCTTGCTTATGCAGTTGGTCGTATCGGTTGTCATTTAGCTGGAGACGGAGACTGGGGAATTGTGAATAGCAATCCTAAACCATTTTCATGGTTACCAGACTGGCTTTGGTCTTATAAATATCCAAATAACGTAGTAGGTGAGGGAATTCCAATTCCAGGATGTACGGGTAAGTTTTGTAATGAACTTGCGCAAGGCGTTTATCCAACACCTATTTACGAAGTAATTATCTGTTTAATTCTTTTTGCATTTCTTTGGAGCATCAGAGATAAAATAAAAGCACCAGGTTTAATGTTTGGTATTTACATGATTTTGAATGGTATGGAGCGTTTCTGTATCGAATTAATCCGTGTAAATTCAAAATATCATGTGTTTGGCTTACATTTTACACAAGCCGAAATGATCTCTACATTTTTAGTTTTAGGTGGTATAATCCTTTGCGGATATTCATTAAGAAATAAAAATACGCTGGCTTAACCCATTATAAATTAACAGATTCCACTTAAAGAATTTAAGGATATGGATTACGAATTACTCTGTAATAAGGTAATTTCAATTGTAAGACTTACGGCTAATTTTATCCGTAAAGAATCTTTACAGTTCGATGCCGCGAAAATAGAATACAAAGGACTTAATGATATGGTTTCTTATGTAGATAAAACTGCAGAAGAAAAATTGGTTCGTAATCTTGAGAAATTAATTCCTGATGCTGGCTTTTTAACGGAAGAGAAAACCATAAATAAAACTGGGAAAACATACACCTGGATTATTGATCCGCTGGATGGTACTACCAATTTTATTCACGGTATACCGGCTTACGCCATCAGTATAGCTTTGTACGAAGATAATAAAGCCGTTTTGGGTGTTGTATATGAAATCAACAGAGGAGAAATGTTTTATGCATGGAAAAATAGTCCTGCTTTTTTGAATAAAAAGGAAATAAGCGTTTCTATAAATCCTGATTTAAAATCGAGTTTACTCGCTACAGGCTTTCCATATTATCAGTTTGATAAACAGCCTCAATATTTGCAGCTTTTGGCTGAAATGATGCAAAAAACACATGGGTTGCGTCGTATTGGTTCAGCAGCTACAGATTTAATTTATGTGGCTTGCGGTCGTTTTGATGCCTTTTTTGAATATAATCTTCAGCCATGGGATTTTGCCGCAGGATGTTTTATAGTTCAGCGGGCCGGCGGAGAGGTTCTTGATTTCTCAGGTGGTACTGATTTCTTCAATAAAAGAGAGATATTGGCCACCAACGGCAAACTCACTGCTGAAGTTCTGACCTCTATCAGGAAATACTTCGGATAAATTATATTCTTCTATCGCGGCGGATTTTTTTCTGAAAATATAATGAAATAAAAAAGGCTTACTAAAACAGTAAGCCTTTTACTTATGTACTACGAAAAATGCTCAATTATAATGCTTCTGATACGACATCAGTAACCTCAGGAACCATTCTTTGTAATAAATTCTGAATACCTGATTTTAGGGTTAATGTAGAAGAAGGACAGCCACTGCACGATCCGCGTAATTCTACTGTTACTACACCTTCGTCAAAAGATTTATAGCTGATTGCGCCACCATCTTGCTCAACAGCAGGACGAACGTAATCATGTAAAATTTGCTGAATTTTGATTTCTGTCTCTGTACCTTCAAAGGTTGGAGCTTCATCAGCAGTTGCATCTTTTATTTTTAATTCCGACTCTACAGCACCTTTAACAAATTCCTTTAAAATAGCTTCAATGTCAGCCCATTCTGCATCTTCAGTTTTCGTTATCGTTACAAAGTTACTGGCAAAGAATACACCAGAAACAAAGTTAAATTTGAATAACTCTTTTGCAAAAGGAGAGTGTTCAGCGCTTTCTTTAGTCGCAAAATCCTCACTTCCATTAATTAACAGCTTATTTACCATGAATTTCATGGTTGCCGGATTAGGCGTTTGTTCTGTATATACGTTAATCGTCATGTCTTAATCAATTTGAATAAACAAAATTAACAATTACTCATTAATAAAGCTTTGTACTGCTGTCTGTTTAGCGTCAATTTAATTCAGACTAAAAAATACCTGTATAATTAAATGGTGTAATCGTTCTTAACTGCGCTTTAATATTTTCAGCAACTGCTAATCCTTCAATAAATTCAGCAATACTGACTGCATTTATTTTCGAGTTTGTTCTGGTTAGTTCTTTTAAAGCCTCGTAAGGATTAGGGTAATTTTCCCGGCGTAAAACGGTTTGAATGGCCTCAGCAACTACTGCCCAGTTATCATCCAAATCAGCATGAAGAGCAGCTTCGTTTAATAAAATTTTATTTAAACCGCGTAAAGTAGCTTGTATAGCAATTAGCGTATGTCCAAATGGAACACCAACATTTCTTAAAACCGTCGAATCTGTTAAATCTCTTTGTAAACGGGAAATTGGCAATTTAGCAGCAAAAAACTCGAATAAAGCATTCGCAATTCCGGCATTTCCTTCTGCATTTTCAAAATCGATTGGATTAACCTTATGTGGCATCGCTGATGAACCAATTTCACCTGCTTTAATTTTTTGTTTGAAGTAATTTTTAGAGATGTATGTCCAGATATCCCGGTCTAAATCTATAATGATGTTGTTAATCCGTTTTAAAGCATCGCATTGCGCCGCAAACTGATCGTAATGTTCTATTTGCGTGGTGTGCTGTGCTCTGGTTAATCCTAAAGTTTCATTTACAAACTGGTTTGAAAAATCTACCCAGTTTACCTGAGGATAAGCAATGTGGTGTGCATTAAAGTTTCCTGTTGCGCCGCCAAATTTTGCATTATTAGGAATGGCTTTTAAGTTATCCAGCTGAATGCTTAAACGCTCAGCGAAAACTAAAAATTCTTTACCCAATTTGGTAGGAGAGGCCGGTTGACCATGTGTATGCGCCAGCATTGGAACATTTGCCCATTCAATGGCTAAAGCATTAATTTTTTCGATTAAAGCATTAATGGCCGGATAATAACTTTCGTTTAAAGCTAGTTTAATAGAGAAAGGAATAGCTGTGTTATTAATATCCTGAGAAGTTAACCCAAAATGGATAAACTCTTTATAATCTTGTAAAGAAAGTGCATCGAATTTATTTTTTATAAAATATTCTACAGCTTTCACATCGTGATTGGTAACTTTTTCAGTTTCTTTTATTTCAAGTGCATCTGCTTCTGAAAAATTTTGGTGTATTTTACGCAATTCAGCATACAAACCTTTATCAAAGTTTTCTAAGCCTGGCAGGTTAATTTCACAAAGGGCGATGAAATATTCTATTTCTACAAAAACACGATATTTGATCAGCGCTTGTTCTGAAAAGTAAGAGGCTAAACTTTCTGTTGTTTTTCTGTAACGGCCATCAACAGGTGATATAGCTTGTAGTGTGGTTAAATTCATTATGCGGATTATATTTGGCGCAAATTTACTACAATTGATGGATTTTAAGGCCTTGGGATGTAAAGAATTGGTGTGAAAGTAAAAAAGGCATAAGATCTTCTCATGCCTTTTTTATTTAACAGACTTTAACTAGTGTTTAACTTCTGTTTTTGTTGTAGTTGTTTTAATCGTAGTATCTTTTTTAGAAGTATCTACTTTAACCGTCGTATCAACTTTATTGGTATCTGTAATGATTGTTGAAGAATCTGTTTTAGTAGAATCAGCACCACCATTATTGGTTCCTGTGCCACCACCGCAAGCTGCAATTGTTAAAGATAAAGCTAAGGCTAAAAAGCCTAATTTGAATGCATTTTTCATCTTGGTTAATTTTTGGGTTAAATAAATTGATTTATCATTAATACCTGATCAATAAAAAGGTAACCAATATTTTAGGCAAAAAAAAAGTCCTGATTTTCACCAGGACTTTTTTAAAAATAAAGTTTAAACTAGTGTTTAACTTCAGTTGTAGTTGTAGTAGTTTTAATAGTTGTGTCTTTTTTAGAAGTATCAGTTTTAACTGTAGTATCAACTTTGTTAGTATCAGTAACGATAGTTGAAGAATCAGTTTTAGTTGTGTCAGATCCTCCAGCTTTGTTTTCTGAATTACAAGCAACAACTGATAAAGATAAAGCTAAAGCTAAGAAGCCTAATTTGAATGCATTTTTCATGTTTGAGTATTTTTTAAATTAATTAATTTACTGCTTAATACCAGAAAATTAAAAAGGTAACCCATTTTTTTAAATAAAAATAAAATACAATAAAAAAGGTCCTGATTTTCACCAGGACCTTTTTTATATAAGTAAAGTTTAAACTAGTGTTTAACTTCAGTTGTAGTCGTTGTAGTTTTAACTGTAGTATCTTTTTTAGAAGTATCAGTTTTAACTGTAGTGTCAACTTTGTTAGTATCAGTAACGATAGTTGAAGAATCAGTTAAAGTAGTATCAGAACCTTCTGCTTTTTTTTCTGAGTTACAAGCAACAACTGATAAAGATAAAGCTAAAGCTAAAAAGCCTAATTTGAATGCATTTTTCATGATTGATATTTTTTTTATTAATTAATTTACCTGTTAATACCACTATCTTAAAAAGGTAACCCATTTATTTTAAAAAAAAATAAATGGCAATAAAAAAGCCCTGATAAAATCGGGGCTTTTTTGTATAAAGTAAAATCAGACTAGTGTTTAACTTCAGTTGTAGTTGTTGTAGTTTTAACTGTAGTATCTTTTTTAGAAGTATCAGTTTTAACTGTAGTATCAACTTTGTTAGTATCAGTAATGATAGTTGAAGAATCAGTTAAAGTAGTATCAGAACCTTCTGCTTTTTTTTCTGAGTTACAAGCAACAACTGATAAAGATAAAGCTAAAGCTAAAAAGCCTAATTTGAATGCATTTTTCATTTTTGAATTTTTTTAAGTAATTAATTAATTTACCGTTAATGCCGCAAAGGTAAAAAGGTAACCCGATAAATCGAAAAAAAATAAAAATAATTTTTATCAAGGCATTTTGGGTTACCGTTTAGCAGGTATTGTATTAAGCATTATAGCAGCTGTAAATATTTTTGTCTAATATTGGGTTACTATTTACAGAAAAAGGTATTAATTGGTGAATAACAGTTTAAACAGTTCAGTTCCAACAGATAGAGAGGTTATTTTAGGTATACTAAATAACTCAGAGGATATATTAAATAAGTTATATAAAGGATATTTTGCAATGATTTTGCAATTTATACTCAATAATAATGGCAATGAAGATGACGCGAAAGATGTTTATCAGGAAGCTATAATTATTTTATATAACAAAATTAAAGAAGGGAATTTTGAACTTAGCAGCAAGCTTAAAACATATATATATTCGGTATGCAGGCGCATTTGGCTAAAGAAATTAAGTCAGAATAGTAAAAAAGCCGGTAATATAACGGATTATGAAGATGTGTTTGCTGTAGAGGAAGATGTTGATTACCACGAAGAAAAAGATTTACAGTTTGTAAAAATGCAATCTGCACTTGATCATCTTGGCGAACCCTGTAAAACCATTATTCAGGATTTTTATATCCAAAATTTATCCATGCAGGATATTTGCGAAAAGTTTGGTTATACCAATACTGATAATGCAAAAACGCAGAAATATAAATGCCTGCAAAGGTTAAAGAAAATATTTTTTCAACCATAATAATTGAAATGAGAAACGATTTAGAGTTAGATGCAATTATTGAAGATTATCTTTTAGGTAAACTTAACCCGCAAGAAACTGAGGCTTTTGAACAACTGCGCCGTAATGATGCTGCTGTTGATCATAAGGTGGTTTCGCACAAGGTATTTTTACAATCAATGAAAGATTTTGCTGTTCAACTGCGTTTAAAGGAACAGTTAAATAGTATTCATTCGGAAATTGATGTTGAAAAATTAGCTTCAGAATTAAGACCGCATCCTTCACGCATTGTTAAAATGTGGCGTACAAATAAAGCAGCTATCTCTATTGCAGCTTCATTTGTGTTATTGTCATTGGTTTCCATATATTCATTGCAGCACAACAGTCAGCAAAGTGACCGATTAGTACAAATGCGCCTGGAAGTGAATAATATCAAAAAATCGCAAAGTAACTTAATCAGAAATATTAAAACGAGTCATCCTCAAAACAATCAGAATCCAAATCCGGTTAATCCGGGTAATTTTGGCGGTACCGGTTTTGCAATTTCTTCAAATGGCTATATTTTAACCAACCTGCATGTTATTAACGGGGCAGATTCAGTTTATATCCAAAATAGTAAAGGCGATTCTTTTAAAGTAAAAACAGTTTACTCAGATACGCAGTACGACATTGCGATTTTGAAGATTAACGATAAAAACTTTGATAATTTATCTGCTTTACCTTATACCATTAAAAGAAACGGAACTGGAGTAGGAGAGAACGTGTATACCTTAGGTTATCCTAAAGATGATGCCGTATTAGGAGACGGTTATATCAGCTCTAAAAATGGTTTTACAGGAGATACTACTCAATATCAGGTTTCTATCCCTGTTAATCCGGGTAATAGTGGTGGCCCTTTATTAGATAATAACGGAAATCTTGTTGGGGTAATCAGTGCGAAAAATTTAGCAGATGGTGCTGCCTTTGCTATTAAATCAAAATATATTTTAGAAGCCATGAGGGCCATTCCACAAGATTCTTTAGGTAAGAAACTTACAGTAAACAAGAAAAGCTCGCTGGCAGGATTAAAACGGACCAAACAAATTGAAAAATTACAGGATTACGTTTTTATGATCAAAGCCTATTAATTAATTACCCAAACAAATTAATATTCTGAAACCCTGATGGATAATCCTTCGGGGTTTTTCGTTTTATATAATCTGGATGTCTTAAAATAATATAAAATCTATGTATTTAGTATACTATTGTTTAGATTTGTGTTAATCCAATAATTAAATAATATAATCATGAGTATAAGATTAGGCGATACCGCACCAAATTTTAAAGCCAATACCTCTATTGGTGAAATAGATTTTTACGACTTTTTAGGCGATAGCTGGGGTGTTTTATTTTCTCACCCTGCAGATTATACGCCCGTATGTACCACTGAGCTTGGACGTACAGCTGCCTTGAAAGGTGAATTTGAAAAACGCAATGTGAAGGTTTTAGCTTTAAGTGTCGACTCGGCTGAATCACATAAGGGCTGGATTAATGACATTAATGAAACTCAAAATACATCTGTAGAGTTTCCAATTATTGCAGATCCGGATAAAACAGTAGCGAATCTGTATGATATGATTCATCCAAATGCATCTGAAACTTTAACTGTAAGATCTTTATTTGTAATTAGCCCGGATAAGAAGGTTAAATTAACCATTACTTACCCCGCATCAACTGGAAGAAATTTTAATGAGGTTTTAAGGGTAATTGATTCTTTGCAATTGACTGCCAACTATAGTGTAGCTACCCCTGCAGACTGGAAAGATGGGGAAGATGTTATTGTGGTAAACAGTATAAAAACGGAGGATATTCCGGCGAAATTCCCTAAAGGACACCGGGTTATAAAGCCATATTTACGCACTACACCGCAACCAAACAAATAATTTTGAGCTTTTTGCAACTTTATTGTGCCATAATTTTAAACCGGTTGAATTACTTAGGTAAATTATTATATTTGGTTGTTTTGTTTCCATATTAATGCTCAATTCGTTGAAGTAAATGCGGATCAAAATATAAATCACCCTATTTATTTTATATATTTTTTATTTTTTTATGGCAACCGGAAAAGTTAAATGGTTTAACACTCAAAAAGGCTTTGGATTTATTGTTCAAGAAGACAATAAAGACTTATTTGTACATTTTAAAGATGTTTTAGGTGGGATAGAAGGTATTAAGGAAAACGATGAGGTTGAGTATGAAGTTGCCGATGGCAGAAAAGGCTTACAAGCCGTAAATGTTAAGAAAGTTTAATCGGTTATACTGATTTACATCCCAATAAAAAGCCACTCTATTATAGGGTGGCTTTTTACATTTAATAGTATTGCATAATTTTAGTTTGGAGAATTATATTTTCTCCATTTGCAGTTTTAGTGAAAATCAGGAATTGATCTTTATCAGATTTGATCTTATATTTTTTAACTAAATCTTCTGGTTTTGCCGGATAATTGCGCACAATTACGTTACCAGCTAAATTATGTTGTTTCTTTAAATGACTGCTTAAAAGTATTTCTTCAATTTTAAATATCCTTCCGGGAAATTCTGCTTTATAAATTGGAGCAGTATATAATTGTGTTTGTGGATGAAGCTTGGTTAACTGGTATCTTTTGGCAATTAAATTAAAAGCACCCGATTTTAACAGTGCTGCATCCGGTTCATATAAATAATTGCCGGTGATCATTTCTTTTGTAAAATCAATTTTTACCTCTGTTTCTGATGGCAGAAAACTAAAGCTTTTTATAGTTTCATTTAGTGTTGATGCTGTAATTTTCGTTTCACCAGTAAAATTTTGGTCAATCACCCATAAAATTTCCTTGCATTCGTTTTTAAGACTTACAATGTAAATTTCACTTACCTTTCCAAGTTCTTTTAATCCTGCGGTTAGGTCTAAAAGCGGAGCCGTTTTAATAATCAGCCTTTTGCATTTTGATAAGATCAGATCAAGGTTAGCAATTACATCAGGTGTACAATCCTTTAACATAAAAACTTTGCCTTTTTCTGCTCGTCTTGCCGGATCGATATAAATGGTGTCGAAATTTAGATTTGTATCTTTAATAAAATCTAATCCGTTTAGCGCTTTAAAAGTAATATTTTCAACCGACATCGCTTGTGCATTATGTGCCGCGATTTCCGATAAATCAGTATTAATTTCGCAATGAATGACCTCTTTTACCTCTTTTGAAAAGTAAAAGCTATCTACCCCGAAACCTCCGGTTAAATCAATCAGAAGCTTGCCCTTTGCTAATTTAGATTTGTATTGTGCTGTAATTTCTGAAGAAGTTTGTTCAATAGAAAGGGCAGGTGGGTAATAGATATTTGTAGTTTTAAACCAGGTAGGCAATTTCTTTTCTGATTTTTTTTTAGCGGTTATCTGGCCTGCAAGTTCGGCAGAAGTAACGTTTTCGAATAAGCTTTTAGATAAAGCAATCTGATTTACATTCGAATTTAAGTTTTCATTAATGTAATTCTGTACAGCTTTATCTAAAATATTCTTGTTCATGTTATCTTTAAATGACTTCTAAAGTTGATGAAAAATCAAACCTGCTTCATTAACCAGAGGTTTTATTCTTCATAACCATTTGACAGGTATGACGGCTTTTTACTTCCAGCAAAATATCTTTATTTACCGTAACCCTTTCTATGGTTTGCTGGTTGTAATATCTGATGGTTACCAACTCCAGACCTTTATTGTATTTCACTGTAAAATCACCAGATAAATCGGCAATTAATTTTTCGATTTTGCGCTCATTATCGTCAACACTTACCGAGAAACTGATGGCAGAATTTAACATCGTATTTATTTTAACCTGATGTTTATGAAAAAGCTCGAAAATATTGCTCAGATTTTCCTCAATAATGAAGGAATAATCTTTCGGGAAAATAGAAATTAAAGCCTGGTTAATTTTAAAAATGAAAGATGGAACGGGTAAAGGGTTGCTATCTTTTGTAATGGCTGTGCCACTGGCTTCAGGCTCTAAAAACGAACGTACAAATAGGGGTATTCCTTTGTTTTGCAGAGGTTTAATGGTTTTCGGGTGAATAACCGTTGCACCATAATAAGTAAGTTCAATCGCATCATGATAAGAAAGCTGAGGAATTTTTTCGGTATCATCAAACCATTTCGGGTCTGCATTTAAAACACCTGGAACATCTTTCCAGATGGTTAAGGCAGCCGCATTTAAACAAGATGCAAAAATAGCCGCCGAATAATCGGAACCTTCTCTGCCTAAAGTTGTGGTGTAATTTTCACTCGTTCCGCCAATGAAGCCTTGAGTTACAATAATGTTGTCGTTTAATAAAGGCACTAAATCTCTTTGGATAATTTGATTTGTTTTATCCCAGTCTACTTTTCCTTCGCGATAGGTATTGTCTGTTTGGATATAATTTCTGGCATCTGCCCAAAGTGCTTTATTTCCGGTTTCATTTAACCAGGCTGCTACAATTTTAGTCGATACAACTTCGCCAATGGATACAATCTGATCGTAAATATAATCGTCATTATTATCTGGTTCATCCTCAATAAGCCAGTCAATTTCGACAAAAGTATTTGCTACATCGTTGTAAACCGGATTGGTTTTATTTTCAAAAAGCTCTTCTATAATGCTAAAGTGAAAATGTTTAATCTCTTCAAAAATAGCGTGCGCATCGTCATTCTGGGTTAAATAGGCATGCGTAAGCTCTTCAAGCTTATTGGTCATTTTACCCATTGCCGATATTACAATCAGTAAATTTCCTTTTTTATAATCCCGAACAATATTAGCCAGGTTTTTTATACCTGCAGCATCTTTAACCGAAGCACCTCCAAACTTAAAAATATCCATATTTTAAAATGCCTTAACCTGCGTTTTAGAAAGTGATGCATTTAACCAGCCGCTTTCCAAATCGGCGCTATATTTATTGTAAAAATTAATCGCTGGTTCATTCCAATCCAAAACCTGCCAAACCATACCGTTATAATTTCCTTCTTTTGCTTCTTCAACAACTTTCTCGAAAAGAATTTTTCCAACGCCTTTTCCACGGTATTCTTCAGTTACAATAAAATCTTCCAAGTATAACCGGCAACCTTTCCAGGTCGAATATCTGGTGTAAAACAAGGCAAAACCTATAATTTTATGATCAATTTCGGCAACATAAGCTTTCCAAACTGGTTTTAAGCCAAAGCCAGCATCAGCAAATTCTTCTAAGGTTACCGTAACTTCTTCAGGTGCTTTTTCATAAACAGCAAGTTCATTAATCAATTCCAATAATCTTGCGCAATCTGCTTCCTGTGCCGTTCTTATATTTATATTCATTTTATCTTCTTTTGTTGGTTATTGCCTAGTTGATGGATATGTCGGTTTTAAAATGTTTGATTACTCTTTTTCCAAAAATAGCACTTCCTATACGAACCATTGTACTGCCTTCTTCAATTGCAATTTTATAATCTGCACTCATTCCGCTCGAAATTTCTTTGAAATAATCATCTTTTCTGAAAAAGCTTAATTTCAGGCCATCAAACAAAACTTTTAATTCGTTAAACTCAATTGCGATTTGTTTTTCGTTTTTAGTGTTTGTCGCAATTCCCATTACCCCAACAATCCGTACATTTTGCAATCGGGCATATTCTTCTGAGCGTAAAAGTTCAATTGCTTCATCAAAGCCCAAACCAAATTTGGTGTCTTCATCCGCAATGTAAATTTGTAATAAACAATCAATTACCCGTTTATTTTTAGCGGCTTGTTTATCTATTTCCTGCAAAAGTTTAAGGCTGTCTACACCATGAATTAGTTTAACAAAAGGTGCTATATACTTTACTTTATTACTTTGTAAATGGCCAATTAAATGCCATTCTATATCCGCAGGCAGCTGACTTTGCTTATCAACCATTTCCTGTACCTGATTTTCACCAAAAATGCGTTGTCCGGCATTGTAGGCTTCCTGTATAGATTCGATGGATTGTGTTTTTGAAACTGCAATTAACTTTACTCCGTCAGATTCAACTTCGCTTTTATATTGTTTAAGATTATCAGCTATGCTCATTTATAACTATTTTTGGGTAAAATTAATAACCTTGCCGCAATTTGGGCAAAAAATAATATTTTAATTCAAAGATGAGAAGATTAATATGGGTTTTAGTGCTTGCAATTTTATGGATTGGCTGTAAATCAGGCATTCCAAAAGATGTGATTAAACCTGATAAAATGGAAGAAATTTTATATGATATTCATGTTGCCGATGGTTATATTTCTACCATTTATGTAACAGATTCAGCAAAAAAAGTAGCTGCATCATTTTATAAAGGCATTTATAAGAAATTTGGTATCGATTCTGTTCAATACAACAGAAGTATGAAGTATTATAATTCGAATACTGAAGAATTAAGTAAAATTTATAAGAACATTTCCAGAAAACTGGAATGGCAAAAAAATAAAATGCAAAAAATTGAATCTGCAACAAGACCTACGGTAAGTGAGGCGACAAAGCCAGCTGCACAGAATAAGGCTGTTGAACGTTTGAAAAAAACGCCTAAGAAATTAGAAAAAGCAGATTCATTACCTAAAAATAAACCTGAGCAAGTTAAAGCTCAATAGTTATGTTATATCCCGAAAATTGTTTAGAAAGATTAGGTTTTATAGAGATCAGGCAATTAATCAGTAAACATTGTTTAAGTCCGATGGGACAAGCAATGGTGCAGAAAATGCAGGTGATGAACCGCTTTGATCAGATTGATAAGTTTTTACGACAAACCAACGAATTTAAAAGTATACTCCAGAATCAGGAGCCTTTGCAGATTAATACTTTTTTTGATATAAAATCTTTAGTAGATAAAATCAGAGTTGAAGGCACTTATTTATTGGAAGACGAATGGTTTCAGGTTTATACCTCCCTGCAAACTGTGTTTTCCGTTTTACGCTTTTTTGAAGAAAGAGCAGAAGTTTATCCTACACTGGAGGCGCTGTTTGAGCACCTGCCGATAGAAAAAAATATTCTGCGGAAAATAGAAACTGTAATTGATGCAAAGGGCAAGATAAAGCCAAATGCATCAAAGGAATTGCAGGAAATTACCACTGCAATAGCAAAAACTGAACAGGATGTGCGCAAGCGCATGGATTCTATTTATAAACAGGCCATTGCTAACAATTGGGTGGCTGATGGAAGTTTAACCATCCGGGATGGCAGAATGTGTATTCCGGTTTTGGCTGAAAATAAACGTAAGTTAAAAGGTTTTGTGCATGATGAATCTGCAACGGGCCAAACCGTTTATATTGAGCCGGAAGAGGTTTTTGCGCTAAATAATAAACTTCGTGATTTAGAATTTGATAAGCGAAGGGAGATTATAAAAATTCTGATTGCTTTAACAGATGATTTAAGGCCGTATTCGCCACTTCTTTTGTCTTATCATGGTTTCCTGACTAAATTAGATTTTGTAAGGGCAAAGGCTTTATTTGCCCTAGATATTGAAGCAGAAATACCCGGGTTAAAAAAAGAACCCAGAACAAAACTAATTAATGCAAGACATCCTTTATTGATGCTTTCTTTTGCAGCGGAAAAGAAAACGGTAACGCCTTTAAATATCCATATTGATGCTGAAACCAGAGTTGTATTAGTATCGGGCCCAAATGCAGGCGGTAAATCCGTTTGTATGAAAACGGTGGGTTTACTGCAAATTATGTTGCAAACTGGTTTACTTATTCCGGTTGATGCAAATAGTGAGGTTGGCATATTTGAAAATATCTTTGCAGATATTGGCGATGATCAATCTATTGAAAGTGACTTGAGTACTTACAGTGCGCACTTGAAAAAGATGCGTTATTTTGTTGAACATGCTTCGCCAAAAACCATGGTACTGATTGATGAATTTGGTACCGGAACGGACCCGCAGTTTGGCGGTCCCATGGCAGAAGCCGTTTTGGAAGTTTTAAATAATAAAAAGGTGAGGGGCGTAATTACAACCCACTATTCTAATTTAAAGCTTTTTGCTGGTAATACAGAAGGACTGGAAAATGCTTCTATGCTTTTTGATAACACCAAAATGAAGCCACTTTACATTTTGGAAATGGGTAAGCCCGGAAGTTCATATGCCTTTGAAATTGCCCAAAATATTGGTTTACCAAAAGAAGTTATCGCACTGGCGAAGTTAAAAACAGGTTCCAATCAAAATCGGATGGATACTTTACTGGTTGATTTGGAGCGTGAAAAGAAAACCATTTACGATACTAAAGTGAGTTTAGCCAATCAACAAAATAAGGCTAAAAATTTGGTTGCGGAAAATGAAAAGCTGAAATCATTTTTAGAAGAGAACAAGAAAGTCTTAATCAAGGAAGCCAAGCAGGAAGCACAAAATATTATTAAAAATGCCAATAAGCTTGTAGAAAATACGATTGCAGAGATTAAAGAGAAACAGGCCGATAAAGTTGCTACCAAAGAACTTAGGCAAAACCTGCAAAAAGAATTGGTTAAAAATGAGGTCAAAGCAGAAAAGCCAAAACCTCAGCAAGTTGTTGTGGATGGGAAAATTGAGGTAAACGACTGGGTTAAGTTTTTAGACAGTGAAACAACAGGACAGGTTTTAGAGATCAATAGGGATAACCTGATTTTGGCAATCGGCGATTTACGTTCGGTTGTGAAAAAGAACAGGGTTCAGAAAATCAGCAATAAACAAGCTAAAAAAGTTGTTCAAAGCAATTCTTTTGCGGGTCGTATGAATGAGGCCGTTAGTGATTTCAGAGCAGAACTTGATTTAAGGGGTAAAAGAACTGAAGATGCGCTGCATGAGGTAGAGAAATACCTGGACAGGGCCATTATGCTTGGTTTTCCATCTATAAAACTTATTCACGGTAAAGGAGATGGTATTTTAAGGAAAATGATTCGCGAATATTTAAGGAAATACAGTCAGGTAAACCGAATGGAAGACGAGCATGCCGATAGAGGCGGAGATGGGATTACCTATGTATATTTGAACTAAAGATTATATAAAACCAATTAGCCGTAACGTTGTTATTATTAAAATGTTACGGCTATGAAACTAATATTACTCTGCATATTTGTGATGGTAATTTGCACAAATTGCAGAAAGAATAATCACAATAATAATGGTGATGAAACATTACCTGATGTTGAGCTAAAAGCCAAAGTAATTGCCTCAGGTTTAAACCTGCCGTGGGAAATGGTTTATGGCCCTGATAACTTGATTTGGTTTACAGAGAAATCTGGTAAAATCAGTCGGTTAAACCCGGCAACAGGACAAATTACAACCTTACTGACCATCTCTGAGGTTAGAGTAAACGGCGAAGGTGGTTTATTGGGCATGGCACTTCATCCCGATTTTACCTCTAACCCTTATGTGTACGTAGTCTACGATTATGGCAGCAATTATAAAGAAAAAGTAGTCAGGTACAATTATGAAAATGGCAGTTTAAATAGCCCCAAAATTCTATTAGATCAAATTTCAGCGGCATCCATTCACAATGGTTCGCGTTTATTAATTAGCGATAATAAGCTATTTATCAGTACCGGCGACGCTTCTGACACCAGTACGCCACAAAATATAAACTCTTTGTCTGGTAAAATACTAAGGATAAATTTGGATGGAACAATTCCGGCAGATAATCCTTATCCTAATAATCCTTTATGGTCTTTCGGACATAGAAATGCACAAGGATTGGTAAAAGTTGGCAACAAGATATTTTCTTCTGAACACGGTCCGGATGCTGATGATGAAATCAATATTATAGAAAAAGGAAGAAATTATGGCTGGCCAAATATTAAAGGATTTTGTAACGAGACGAATGAAACGGCCTTTTGCGCAGCAAATAATGTCGTAGAACCATTAATCAACTGGACACCGACTATTGCACCAAGCGGCATGACTTATTATGATAATAAATATATTCCTCAGTTTAAAAATTCTTTGTTACTGGCCATATTAAAAGGCAGTAAATTAATACAGCTAAAATTAGATGATGCACAAACTAAAATTGTTGGTACCAAAGATTTTTATGTAAATGCGTATGGCAGATTAAGAACCGTATGTCAATCGCCGGAAGGGAAGATCTATATTTGTACCAGTAACGGAAGTGATGATAAAATTATAGAAATTTATAAATAGGGGAACTTATTTTTTTCTGCCCGGGCATTTTTTACAGCGCTTGCCCTCTTTATATTTTTTACAACACTTTTTAAATTCTGCTGTACAGCTAAAAATATAACCCATACCTTTCTGAAACTCAGGGTCGGTAGGTAAAATGAAGTTGTTTTGCTCTCTCTCGTTCAACATTGCACTGCAAAGGTAGTTGTTATTTAGATTAATTACAATTAATAATTTACTTCAGAAAGTTTTAGTCAAATACTTTAGTGAAAACGGCAGTTTTAGCAATGGCTTTTGTATTTTAGCAGCCTAACCAAAAATTCATAAAATGATAAATAAAGTTGTATCTGGTGCGGAAGAGGCAATTAAAGATATATCTGATGGCGCTACAATCATGTTAGGTGGTTTTGGCCTGTGCGGTATTCCTGAAAATTGTATTAATGCACTGGTGGATAAGAATGTAAAGGGCCTGACCTGCATTTCTAATAATGCCGGCGTTGATGATTTTGGTATTGGTTTGATGCTGAAACAACGTCAGGTAAAAAAAATGATTTCTTCTTATGTAGGTGAAAACGCAGAGTTTGAAAGACAGTTATTAAGTGGCGAGCTGGAGGTAGATTTAATTCCGCAGGGAACATTGGCTACCCGTTGTTTGGCTGCTGGTTACGGAATGCCTGCAATTTTTACACCTGCAGGCGTAGGTACAGAGGTTGCCGAAGGAAAAGAAGTAAGGAATTTTGATGGCAAAGATTATTTAATGGAATATGCATTTGATGCAGATTTTGCAATTGTAAAGGCATGGAAAGGCGATACCGCCGGAAACCTGATTTTTCGTTCTACAAGCCGTAATTTTAATCCTGTAATGGCAATGGCGGGTAAAGTAACCATTGCTGAGGTAGAAGAGCTGGTAGAAGCGGGGGAGCTTGATCCGGATTACATTCATACACCGGGGATTTATGTTCATCGCATTTTTCAGGGAAAAAATTACGAAAAGAGAATAGAACAAAGAACCGTAAGAGCTAAAACCTAATGAAGAAAACGATTGCTATAGAAGAAATCGCTATGTTTTTACTGGCGCTTTTTGGTTTTTACAATTTGCCATATTCCTGGTGGCTTTTTCCGGCTTTGCTACTGGTACCCGATTTAAGCATGATTGGTTATGCTATTAATTCTAAAACAGGTGCAATATTGTATAACATTGCTCATCATAAAGCTTTAGCAATAGCAATTTTTATTATCGGATTTTATTCAAAATCATCAGTTGTTCAACTTACAGGCGTTATTCTTTTTGCACATTCGAGTATGGATAGGGCATTGGGATACGGCTTAAAATATTTTGATGCCTTTAACCATACGCATTTGGGCATCATTGGAAAAAATAAATAACATGGCATTTTCAAAAGAAGAGATCGCACAGCGGATCGCTAAAGAAATAAAGGATGGTTTTTACGTTAATCTTGGTATAGGCATACCCACATTAGTTGCTAATTACATTCCAAAAGGAATTAACGTTGTATTGCAATCCGAAAACGGACTGTTAGGCATGGGGCCTTTCCCATTTGAAGGAGAGGAAGATGCAGATTTAATTAATGCCGGTAAACAAACCATCACAACGCTGCCCGGCTCGTCTATTTTCGATTCGGCAATGAGTTTTGGAATGATCAGGGCACAAAAGGTAGATTTAACCATTTTAGGGGCTATGGAAGTTTCTGAGCATGGTGATATCGCCAACTGGAAAATCCCTGGTAAAATGGTTAAAGGCATGGGAGGCGCAATGGATTTAGTTGCTTCGGCAAAAAATATTATTGTAGCTATGCAGCATGTAAATAAAGCCGGCGAAAGCAAGTTGCTTGCTAAATGTACTTTACCTTTAACGGGTGTAAATTGCATCAAAAAAATTGTAACAGAATTAGCCGTTTTAGATGTGCTGCCTGAAGGAGGTTTTAAACTTTTAGAAAGAGCACCCGGAGTAAGCGTAGAATTCATCAGGCAATCCACTGCAGGGAAATTAATTGTGGAAGGCGAAATTCCGGAAATGAAACTGGATTAAATAAAAAAAGGGATGGTTTTAGCCATCCCTTTTTTTATTTATCTGCCAGTATTGTATTTCTTAATTCTGAGGAAATATCTTCTGTGATACTGATAATCTCATCCGGCTCGTTCGTGTTATTTATAATCACCCGGTTGCAGGTTTCTTTATATGGTAACAAATATTCTTTGTATGCAGGCAAAACATGATTATCCCACTTGTATAAAACATCTTCTTCAGGATATCCCCGTTCTAAACCATCACGTTTTATACGCCTGTCCAAAGCAATTTGCTCATCTGCATCAACAAAAATCTGATGATCCAGCAAAGCGGCTATTTCTTTAAAATGGAGAATAAAAAGACCTTCAACGATAATAATCGGGGCAGATTTAATCTCTAATATTTTAACAACTGCTAAAGGATTATTGAAGTTATATTCTTTTTTGTAAACAACCTCACCATTAATCAGCTGCTTAATATCTCTTAAAAACTGCTCGCTATCTATGGTAGACGGAAGATCGAAATTATACAGTTTGTTTTCTTCCTGTGTCATTTCGCCAGCCGGGATGTAATAATCATCCTGCGATACCAGCGTAACTTCATCCTGCTTAAAATGATGGAGAAAACAATTTAGAAAAAAAGTTTTGCCAGATCCACTGCCACCGGCAATACCAATTATAAACGGCTTTTTATTCAAACTCATTGAGGGCTATACATTATATTGCAAAAAAATCTTTTGTCTAAAGCGCCCAAAGAATCGGCTACAGCTTTAGTGGTTACAATTATAACATCTTTTGTGGATTCGTTCTCTGTAAATTTACCAACAACTTTTGCGTAGGTTGTACGGTTGGTCATTGGGTTGGTAATTTTAATCACCTTTCCAATAGGAGCAGTGCGGTGTAAAACCAACATTTTCGAAGCGTCAAGGTCAGCATCCGATATCCATACAGCTGTTCCTTTTTCTTCAACCTGATTTAAACCGTAAACACTTGGATCACGGCGTAATTTTGGATCTCTAACCGATGTACTATCCGGATTTCCTTCCTGATCTTCTTTTGAAAGGTCATTAACTGATTTAGGCTCTGGTGGTTTTGGTATCGCCAGTTTCTGTCCTAAAGCAATTGAATTATCATTTAATTTATTTGCAGTTCTAATTTGATAAGCCGTTAAGTTGTATTTTTTTGCAATGCTAAAAATGGTTTCTCCCTGAGCCACAGTATGAATAAAACTTTCTTCCCTTGATGGGGCAGCCACTTCTTTTACTTTTTCAACTGCTTTTTCTTTAACCTCAGCTACTTTTTCTTTTGGATTCGGAACTTCAATATTAATGTTTGAAGGCATTTTTAAAACCTGACCTATCGTAAGTGTATTGTCAGGTAAATTATTAAGCATTCGGATTTGATAAGCCGTTATGCCATATTGCTGTGCAATAGTGAAAATAGTCTCACCCTGTTTAACCTTATGTGTACCACTTGCTTCTCTCGGTTTATTTTCCTGTACGGGTTTTTCTGTTGGTGTATTTACAACCTGATTTTGGTCAATGTTTTTTGTTGCAGGAATCTTCAATTTCTGGCCAATACGAAGGTTATTACCCGAAAGATTATTAGCTTTTTTTATTTCTTCTACAGTTGTACCAAACTTATCCGCAATTCTGCCCAAAAACTCCTTTGGTTGAACTTCGTATTCAATCATAGCCGGACTATCTGTTATTTGCGTTTCTTTAGTGTTTCTCTCTGCAACAGGAGGGGTAGAAATCGGGCGACTGCTTTCAGTTGCAGTACCATTTTTTACAGGGATTTTTAGAACCTGTCCAATTCTTAAATTGCTTGATGATAAATTATTTAAGGCCTTAAGCTCATTAATGGTAGTGCCGTACTTTTCAGCAAGCATATTCAGGTTATCTTTAGCTACAACGATATGCTCGCTCACGTTAGCTGTATTTTGTGGTGGCCCCGAAGCATGATTGCTAGCTGGATTACTACCTGTAGCATTGAAAGGAATATTAGTAGGAACCTTAATAATTACCCCAACCTGCAGGTACTTATTGTCATTGTAAGCCATAATATCTTTAGGCGAAACATTATATCTCCGTCCTATAGAATAATAAGTGTCTTTGGCTACTGTTTGGTGGATAATTAGTTTTTTTCCATTGTTATTCTCTACGCCAATGGAGTCTATTACTGTGCTTGCCTTAGCGTTTGCTGCATTTAAAGCAAGCAATAACACAGCAGATAAATATATTTTATGCATTTATTTCTATATAAAATTTCTAAACAAGGGGAGCAATTATACGAATAATATTATAAACCATTTTCATACAAAGGTATCGTATTTGAGCGAAAATTAATGACAGCTTTATAACCTAAACTATACTTTGTTCATAAACAAATACTTGCCGTAAAATGGTTTTGTATAATTACAAATTATAAACGAACATATAATTCAGGTATTGTTTAAAATAGTATTTTAGACTAAAACTTTTGTGTTTCTGAATTGTTAATCCATCAAACAAATTAAAAATACTGTTATTATGAACGCTAAAGAAATAAGTTTAAACGAAAAAGAAGTTAAACCGGTTGTAGACCTGTTAAATGATTATCTTGCAAATTATCATATTCATTACCAGAAATTAAGAGGTTGCCACTGGAACATTAAAGGACAAAACTTTTTTACATTACATATAAAATTTGAAGAGTTATATACCAATGCACAATTAACAATTGATGAAATTGCCGAACGTGTACTAACATTAGGTAAACCGCCACACAGCCGTTTTGCTGATTATATAAATGAATCTGAAATTAAAGAAATCAATACCATTGGTTTAAACGATTTAAGTATGGTTGATGCGGTTTTAGAAGATATGGCAAAGCTAATTGAACTTGAACGTAATTTATTGGAAGCATCTGATGAAGCAGGAGATGACGGTACCAATGATATGGTGAACCGCTTTATGCAGTTTAAAGAGAAAAATACCTGGATGTTGCGCTCGTTTGCCGGTAAAAAATAAAGAGCAACTTCAACAAATTAAAATCCCCTTATCTGCTGTTAAACGGGTAGGGGGATTTTAATTTTATTAGCTTTATAACCTTACAATTTCCCAATTAACTTCCCAGCTTAACTCTGTATATTTGCCGTATGGCGTACAAAAGTTTAGCAGCGTGTGTAAATGACCTGGAAAAGCATGGTCATTTAATCAGAATCAAAGAAGAAGTAGATCCTTACCTTGAAATGGCTGCCATCCATTTGCGGGTTTTTGAAAATAACGGACCTGCTTTATTTTTTGAAAATGTAAAAGGAAGTCCTTTTCCGGCAGTTTCAAATCTTTTTGGAACACTGGAGCGCTCTAAATTTATATTCAGAGATACCTTACCAAAGGTACAGCAACTTGTTTCTTTGCGCTCTGATCCAATGAAAGCATTAAAGAATCCATTTAAGTATGCAGGTTCGGCAATGTCGGCACTTTCGGCCCTGCCCATGAAAACGCCTTCAGCAAAAAATAAGTTCTTGAAAACCAGCATCAGCAAACTACCACAAATTGTAAACTGGCCAATGGATGGGGGACCATTTGTAACCATGCCACAGGTATATACAGAAGATGTAGATAAACCGGGGGTGTTAAATTCCAATTTGGGTATGTACCGGATTCAATTAGGAGGCAACGATTATATTCAGGATCAGGAAATAGGATTGCATTATCAAATACACAGAGGCATAGGTGTCCATCAATCTAAAGCTAATGCACTAGGTTTACCTTTAAAAGTCAGCATTTTTGTTGGTGGCCCGCCATCACATCCATTAGCAGCTGTTATGCCTTTACCCGAAGGATTATCTGAAATGACTTTTGCGGGTGCTTTAGGTAACAGAAGGTTCAGGTATTTTTACGATGATGAAGGTTTCTGTATATCTGCGGATGCCGATTTTATCATTACCGGTACTGTATACCCGGGAGAAAATAAACCTGAAGGGCCTTTCGGAGATCATTTAGGTTACTATAGTTTAACGCATCCGTTTCCTTTAATGAAAGTACACAACGTATATCATAAAAAGGATGCCATTTGGTCTTTTACGGTAGTTGGCCGTCCGCCACAGGAAGATACCAGCTTTGGAGCATTGATACATGAAATTGCAGGATCGGCTATTCCACAGGAAATCCACGGTTTAAAGGAAGTAAATGCAGTAGATGCAGCAGGTGTACACCCTTTGTTATTTGCCATTGGGAGCGAACGTTACACGCCTTATCTGAATGAAAGAAAACCTCAGGAAATATTAACCATTGCTAACCATATTCTGGGTAAAAATCAACTCAGTCTTGCTAAATATTTACTGATTGCCGCCAAAGAAGATAATCCTGATTTAAATACCCATAACATAGAAGATTTTCTTAAACATATTTTAGCCCGGATAGATTTAAAAACAGATTTGCATTTTTATACCAATACTACCATCGATACACTCGATTACAGTGGTTCGGGGTTAAACAGTGGATCAAAATTGGTTATGGCGGCTGCAGGTAAGGTAAAAAGAACCTTGAGCACCGAAATTCCGGCAGGATTAAATCTGCCTGATGCCTTTAAAAATCCTCATTTAGCCATTGCCGGTGTACTTACCTTAGAAAGCAACCCTTATCAAAATGAAGAAATCACCCGGGCAGAGATAACTGAATTAAATGAAGCTTTAAAAAATCAGGATTTAAATGGCTTACCATTAATTGTGCTTTGCGATGATGCAACATTTGCAGCTGAACACATTAATAACCTGGTTTGGGTTACTTTTACAAGAAGCAACCCGGCTGCCGATATTTATGGTATTAATGAGTTTACCGTTAATAAGCATTGGGGTTGCGAAGGGCCAATGATTATCGATGCCCGTAAAAAGCCGCATCATGCACCTGAACTCATTAAAGATGCTGAAATTGAAAAGAAAATTGATCTATTAAAAGGCAAATCAGATTGGTACAAAGCATAATTAAATTGAATATTTGAATTAATTTTTTTAAATTTTAGGCATATTATTCGATATGTCGTTAAGATTTTTATTTGCTTTTTTAATATTCTTCATCTTTTCGTTTAGTAAATCTAAAGCTCAGGAAACAGGGCTGGACAGTATTGCCAGTAATCTCCATCATTACGGTTTAAGGCACAATACTTCAAAACTTTTTATCCATTTTGATAAAAATGTTTATACAAATAATGATAAAGTCTGGTTTACAGGCTACCTGCTTACCTCTGTGTTGGATGTAAATCAGTATAATACACTCTATTTATCCTTAATTAATAATCAGGATAGTACAATAGTGCTTCAACAAAAGTTTCTGATTAATGAAGGATTTTGTTTCGGCAGTTTAATATTACCCGATTCTTTGCAAAGCAGTGATTATAGTTTTGTTGCCAATACAAATATTAAGGTAAATGGAAAGCCTGACGGAGAGTTTATACAACCCATAACCATCAGGTCAACAACAACCAATCCACTGGTTGCCACTTTATCTATTTTTAAAAGTTACGATGAACAAACCAAAAATGGAACGGCTTTACTCAAAGCCATATCCAGCGACAACCATTTTGTACCGGATGCTGAAATTAAATACATTATAGGCAGAACCAATCAGACACTCCAAAAAGGAAGTGCTAAAAGTAGCGTTATCGGAGAATTAATGATTAATTATCCGGCGGATAAGGTTAATGCTGAAAACAATTTATTAACAGTATCCATTAAAAAGGGAAATGAAACAAGATATGTCAAAATAAATCTCCCCATTTTAAAAAGTAAAAAATATAAGGTGCAATTCTATCCGGAAGGAGGTCATTTGGTAAATGGACTTTTATGTCGGGTTGGGTTTGAAATTAAGGATGAAGAAGGAACTTCAATTAAAGCCAGGGCTATATTATTTGAAAATAAAATTGCAAAAGATACCATTGCTACAAATTTAAATGGACTAGGTTCTTTTTTTATAATTCCGGTTGCTAATCAGCAATATACGGTTAAGCTTTTACAGGAAGATCTGGAGGATGTTGTTTATAATTTACCACGGGCTTTAACCGATGGCGTAACGATAAAAGTAGGAGAAGCTGTTGTTGCAAATGAATTGCTGGCCAAACTGGAGGGCTCATCCAATATGAAAATTCATGTTCTGGTGCATAATTTTGACCAGATTTTTTTACAGAGCAGCCTTCATCTTACTGGTCAGCATGCTCAAAATGTTCGGTTTAAATTAGATTCAATTCCTGTTGGTTTACAAACATTAACAATTTTAGATAGTTTATATAAGCCTCTTGCAGAAAGAATTTTCTTTGCACATTACAATCAGGTTAGCCACATGGAAATTAAAGTGGATAAAGAAGCATATCACGCAAGAGAGAAAATAAATCTGAAACTGAAAATCATTGGAAAAGATAATGAATTAATACCCGGACTGGTTTCTGTTGCCTGCGTTCAGGGGAATAGGTTTACCTTAAAACATAACCTCAATATTATTGATTATGCTTATTTACAATATCATTTGGGTATGCTGCCAAGCCATACACAACAATTAAAATATTCTGATCCGGATTATCTTAATGCAGTATTATTGGTTAAGGGATGGAGAAAATATTTGTGGCCGGCAGAGAAACAAAACATGCCGGATTTAAATACGTTAACCTCTAATTATGATCTTACAGGAATAATAACCAGAAATAAAAAGGCCTTAAAAACTTCAATGGGACTTAACATTTTTTCGGATAAAAACATTTTTATACTTAATACAGACAGTACAGGGCATTTTAGCATTCCTTACTCAAACATATTATCATCGACTTCGGGTAAGGCCTGGTTAAACCTGAGCAATAAAAATTATTTTCAATATGAGGTTAAGGTTAATGATCCACTGGAAGAAATAAAAAAGTATGTTGTTTCGAAAACTTACGATCCGGTTTTTAATAAAACAAGTGTACTCAATAAAGAAAATGAGAGTTTTAACCCGGGAGGTGGAATTAATTTAAAAGAGGTAACGGTAACCGTTAAAGATAAAGAGAGATTGGAATTTGAAAAGAACGGATATGCTAATAAATGTGGTGATTATGTTTGCAGATATAATATTCTAAACTGTGAGAATCACTGGCATGACCGCGAAAACAAAGCACCGGTTAAGGGAAAAATCTATAGGCGTTCTGGCGAAAACGGAACCATTTTTTACACAGGCTGTTTGGTGCAGGAGATACCGCCAAACATTACACTTTTAAAAACCATAAATCTTCCTAAAGAATTTTATATTGCTGATGTAGATAATAAAAATGAACCGATAAACTTTCCTACTGTTTACTGGAATTATCAATTCGGAATAAATAATGCAGAAACGCCTCTTACATTTAATGCCGGAGACCTTACCGGAAGATTTAAAATAATTGTTCAGGGCCTGAGCAGAAACGGAATAGTTTACGGAGAAAAAGAAATTTTAATTAAGAATCCATAAAAAAAGTCCTGACTTATCGGTCAGGACTTTTTTTATGAAGTGAATGCGATTAAAATCTTACGCCTAAAGTTAAATATACTGCGTTAGTTGTATTTTTAATTGAAGCAGTTGGAGCTGCTAAGCCAACAAGATCATAAGCTTTATAGTAAGAGTTATACTTGCTGTTTACAAAAGTAGCATCTGCATAAAAATTATCTTTGCGGTAACCTAAACCACCACTAATGCTTTTTCTTTGGTAAGCATCATTAGATTTATCCTCATAAGGGTTTCCTAACTGGCTGTAACCGGCTCTTAAAGAAAAATTATCACTTAATCTGCCCTCAGCACCAACCCTGATGTTAAATGCATCACGATAAAGATCCTGTATGTCTTTATTGTTTGCAGCAATTACACTAGCATCATTAGTTGCACTGCTGCTTAATTTAATGTCTTTATAGTTAATGTAATCTGCATCAAAAGTAAGGAAGCCTAAGTTGTTTGCAAATAAAGCAAAACCTGCTGTTATTTTTCCCGGAGTACGAAGGTTAAATTCAGCATTATAAGGATCGATTTGTACATTATAAGTATTTTTATAATTAACTAAATTCTGAAAGTAACTATCCTGAATATTGTACCAGGTTGGTGTATTATAAGAAGCACCAATTCTAACAGCATTGTTAATTTTATAAATTAAACCCAGTTTAGCATTAAAGCCAGAACCCTTTGTCTCAGTACTTTCTGTAAAGTCCATATCGTAAGCATTGGTGCCAATTGTACCGGTTTCGTTAAATACACGGTCTGAGGTAAGCTTTAAAGAAGTGAACGATAAAGTCGCTCCAAAATAAAGCTTGTTAGAGTAATTGCTACCAAAACCTACATTAAACTCTGATTGATAACCTTTTCTGGTTTCCGTATTAAGTTGTTTGTTCCCTAAATTGGTTGATGGAGACCATGCACCATTTACATTATTATAATCAATTAGGTAGTTTTCAAAAGCTGTATAAGGAAGATCATAACCAGCAGAATAGCCATCGTATCCTGCTTTCAGCTGCGCTTCAGTAGGAGGAGGAGAACTTAATCCATTTGCCTGGTCTGCAAAAAAGTCAGCGATTGAGCTGCTATTGTTGGTGCCACCAAAAACGATCTTATTGTTAAAATCATTGGTTTTATTATAACCAATACCAACGTTAAAGCTTAATATACCCTCTGAAGTATTTGCTCCCTTTTGTTTAGAAGTTGGGGCATAAAAAACACCACCAAACTGACTAATTCCAAGCTGATTTTTATTTCCGTTTCTGGTTTCTCCTAAATAAGTCCCATCATTTCCATAAGACCCAAAATAGGGGGTGAAACTAATTTCAGATTTTGTAAATAAACCTAATCCTGCAGGGTTGCCACTTAACGAACTAATGTCGCCACCAACTGCTGTTTGGGCGCCACCCAAAGCTTTAAATCTTGACGAGGTGGTATTATCTGTTTGTGAGAACCTTAAAGCATCGGTTACGTATTGCGCATAGCTGATCTGGGAGCACGTCAAAAGACATGCTAAACCCAATAGATATTTAATTTTCATAATTATTTGTGTGTGTATTGGTTAAAATTAATTCCTGCCGCTTCTTGATGGTCTGCCGCCACCACCTGATGATTGTCCGCCACCAGACGAAGCAGGAGGAGAATAACTAGGTCTGCTCTCTGTTCTCGATGGTTGAGAAGGTGGGCTGTAGTCACGTGATGGACGTTGCTCAGTTCTTGAAGGTTGTTGTTGAGGAATATATTCACGGGATGGACGTTGCTGATAAACGTTGCCATTTCCCGCAGGTCTGCTATCTACTCTTGAAGGTCTGCCGTAGTTCACTCCATTATTACCAATGCCGTTATTTACGGTTCCGTTACTGCTTACACGGCTCGGACGACCATTATTATTTGCGCTCGATCTTGAACCTCCGTTACCTGGATAATATCCATTCGAATTAACCGTGTTTCTGTCTGTATAAGAAGGTCTGTGATAATTGCTGCGATTGGTATAGATACCGCCACCATAGTAGCCGCCGCCTATGCCCCAGCCACCACCGTACCAACCACCACCCCAGCCAAATCGGTCGTAGTAAGAGTATGGTCCCCACGAGTTCCAGCCATAGTTAGGGTAGCCCCAGTTATTGCCATAAAAGCCACCGCCCCAACCAAAGCCCATATTCCAGCCAAAACCACTATTCCAGCCTAATCCATAACCATTATACGCACCAAGCCCATAACCCAGGTAATTGTTGTTGTAGTAATAATTATCAAAATACGGATCATAATATCCCTGCCAGCTGTAACCATTATAAAAACGGTTTATTCTGGAAGAATAGTCCATATCATAGTATGGATTACTGGTTCCATAATATTCGTCATCATAATCTGTTTGATATTGCTGACCCTGTTGCTGCTGTTGTTGAGCAGGAGGCACAACGCGTTCTATTTCCCTTGCTTTCGCAACGGTGTTGTATACATCATCCGAGGCTGAATTTTGAGCCAATTTTGGTGTAGAGCATGATGCCACCAACCCAGCAGCGGCAATCATTACAATGGGTAAAAATTTAATTGGTTTCATTGTGTTATATTTAGTTTGTGTGTGTGCAATCCTTAAAAAGTTCAATACCTCTGGTATCCTGAACAATGTAAAACAGTTAATTTAGTGTTATAAAATTAATGCTAACCAAATCTTAATCGTTTTGTAGGCATAAATTTATAAATTTGTCCTTAAGTTTCACATTATTTAACACACAATTTACGTTCCAAATACAATTTATGAGCAAAGAAATTACAAGCAGAGCAGCAGATTATTCACAATGGTATAACGACATCGTAATAAAAGCCGATTTAGCAGAACATTCCGCAGTTCGGGGATGTATGGTTATTAAGCCAAACGGCTATGCCATATGGGAAAAAATGCAGGCCGTATTAGATAAAATGTTTAAAGATACCGGGCACAGCAATGCTTATTTTCCGTTGTTCATACCAAAGTCATTTTTTTCTAAGGAAGCCTCTCATGTAGAGGGGTTTGCGACAGAATGTGCGGTTGTAACACATTACCGTCTTAAAAATGATGGTAACGGCAATATTGTTGTTGATGAAACCGCCAAACTGGAAGAAGAACTGATCGTTCGTCCAACTTCCGAAACCATTATCTGGAACACTTACAAGGGCTGGATCCAGTCTTACCGTGATTTGCCAATTTTAATTAACCAGTGGGCAAATGTTGTGCGTTGGGAAATGCGCACCAGGTTATTTCTTCGCACTGCCGAATTTTTATGGCAGGAAGGACACACGGCGCACGCTACTGCACAGGAAGCAATTGAAGAAACTGAACGCATGTTGCACATCTATGCAGATTTTGCCGAAAACTGGCTGGCTGTTCCGGTAATTAGAGGCCGTAAATCTCCGAATGAAAGATTTGCAGGTGCTTTAGATACCTACTGTATTGAAGCTTTAATGCAGGATGGAAAAGCGCTTCAGGCAGGAACATCACACTTTTTAGGCCAGAATTTTGCCAAGGCTTTTGATGTAAAATTTACGGGTAAAGATGGTAAATTGGATTACGTTTGGGCCTCATCTTGGGGGGTGTCAACCCGTTTAATGGGTGCTTTAATTATGGCACACAGTGATGATTCTGGTTTAATTATCCCACCTAAACTTGCTCCAATACAGGTTGTTATCGTTCCAATTTATAAAGGTGAAGAAGATTTAGCTAAAATTACCGCCTACGTGAATGAGTTAACCATGCGTTTAAAAGGTTTTGGGGTTTCTGTAAAATATGATGACCGCGACACCCAACGCCCTGGATTTAAATTTGCGGATTATGAATTAAAAGGTGTGCCTGTCCGTATTGCAATAGGAAGCCGCGATTTAGAAAATAAAACGGTAGAGGTTGCCAGAAGGGATACTAAAGTTAAACAAACTGTTCCGCAGGAAGGATTGGATATTTACATTATCAAATTACTCGAAGATATTCAAACCAGCATGTTTAATAAAGCCCTGGCTTACCGTGATGAGCATATTACTGAAGCCAATAGTTATGATGAGTTTAAACAATTACTGGACGAAAAGGCAGGTTTTATTTCTGCACACTGGGATGGTACACCTGAAACAGAACAAAAGATAAAAGAAGAAACGAAAGCAACTATTCGTTGTATTCCTTTAGATAATAAGCTAGAAGATGGAGTTTGTATTTATTCAGGTAAAGCATCTACACAACGCGTTATGTTTGCCAGAGCATACTAAAGTCGAAAACGAAAAAAAATAACTTAATGAGCAATAATCCTTATCAACAGATATTAAATAAATTAGAAGAAAAGGCATCATTAAAACAACAGGTTTATAGAAACACGGTTGAAGTATTTGAGCTTGCAAAATCGACTTTAAGTGGTATAGAAAAGCAATTAAAGGCAGATTACAGCCATAAAGATATTTCGGTACAAATTGTATACAAAGAAAACAATGAATTTGAAATTCAGTTGAAGTTTTCGGGAGATGTTTTGGTGATTTCTATGCACAGTAATATTTTTACTTTTGATAAAGCCAATTCAATTTACGAAACAAAATATGTTAAGGATGACGAATCCAGAGCGTTTTTTGGTGTTATATATCTTCATAATTTTTTAGCAGATTCTATTAAATACAATCGTTTATCAGATGTTGGATTTTTAATTGCCCGCATTTTGGTCAATAAAGAGCAACATTTTATGGTTGAAGGCGAGGGACAGCTTGGCTTTTTATACGAAGATTTATCCGCAAACGTTGTATCAGAAACCATTTTAAAAGAAATTTTCGAAAAAGCTATTTTACACTGCTTAAGTGATGATTTGTTACTTCAGCCAATGGCCACCGAAAAAGCCATTACGTTAAATCAAAAACAATCTATGTTGGGCAATAGCGGTTACCCGACTGGAAAACAACTGGGTTATCAATTTAAAGCTCAGCTAAAACAAAACGATTAAAGATTAATTTCTCCCACTTAAAATTAAATAGAATGAAATTTGCAACAAAAGCTATACATGCTGGTCAGGAACCTGATCCGACAACAGGTGCGGTAATGACCCCAATATATCAAACCTCAACGTACTGGCAAAAGTCTCCGGGAGATAATAAAGGTTTTGAATATTCGAGAGGTACAAATCCAACCCGTAAAGCTTTAGAAGATTGTTTAGCTGCTTTAGAAAATGCTAAATATGGTTTGGCTTTTTCAAGTGGAATGGGTGCAACCGATGCGGTTTTAAAACTTTTGCAACCTGGTGATGAAGTCATTACAGGCAACGATTTATATGGCGGTTCTTATCGTATTTTTACCAAGATATTTGCTAATTACGGCATTAAATTCCATTTTCTTGATTTGTCTAATCCTGAAAATATGCTGCCTTATATCAACGAAAAAACAAAATTGGTTTGGATAGAAACACCAACTAATCCAACTATGCAGATTATTGATGTTGAGGGTGTTGCTAAAATATCCAAAGCAAATAACTTAATCTTAACCGTTGATAATACCTTTGCTTCGCCATATTTACAAAACCCGATTGATTTGGGCGCTGATATTGTGATGCACTCCGTAACCAAGTATATTGGTGGCCACTCTGATGTGGTTATGGGTGCACTGGTTACCAATGATGAGAAACTTTATAAAGATCTTTGGTTTATTTATAATGCATGTGGTGCAACACCAGGCCCTCAGGATGCTTTTTTAGTGTTAAGGGGTATTAAAACCCTTCATTTGCGTATGAAAGCGCATTGTGAAAACGGAGAACGTGTTGCCCGTTTTTTAAAAACACATCCAAAAGTGGATAAAATTTACTGGCCGGGTTTTGAAGATCATCCTAATCATGCCGTTGCTAAAAAACAAATGCGTGGTTTTGGCGGAATGATTTCTATTACTTTAAAAGGTGCTGATTTAGAGGAAACATTTAGAATTTCTTCTAACTTCAACGTATTTACACTGGCCGAATCATTAGGTGGGGTAGAATCGTTAATAAATCACCCGGCTACGATGACACATGGCTCTATTCCGAAAGAAGAAAGAGAAAAAGTAGGCGTAACAGATAATCTTTTGCGTTTAAGTGTTGGTGTGGAAGATATCGATGATTTATTGGAAGATTTAGAAAACGCTTTAAAATAACCCGTTTTCTGTTAATTATATTGTAGTCATTCAGAAATTACGGGTGTAACCTGTATTTTTTGAATGACTTTTTATTATCACATCAATTTAGTTTAATGGATTTTTTAGAGCTGCAGAATTTTCTTGATCAAAAGGTAGAACAATATAACTGTCCCGATTTTATCGCAAACGATCCGGTCTGTATTCCTCATTTATTTCAAAAAAAACAAGATATCGAAATAGCAGGTTTCTTTGCTGCAGTTTTAGCCTGGGGACAACGGAAAACCATTATTAATAAATGCAGAGAATTGTTGGAGCGTATGGATAATGCCCCACATGATTTTGTTCTCCAGCATACAGACAACGATTTAAAGCGGTTGCTTAATTTTAAACACCGCACTTTTAATGATACAGATTTATTGTATTTTATTTCCTTTTTTAAAGCACATTATACAGCCTTCGATAGTTTGGAACAAGCATTTTTGCCTTCCAATAATGTCTTTTTACCCGGTTATTTAGATTCTGGCGTAGCTTCAGAAGATACCGATCATTTTTCGAACGTTTGTCTCTCTGCTCAACTTACTTTTAGTATTGAAGAAGCTTTAAATCATTTCCGGTCTTATTTTTTTTCACTCGAAGATTTTCCACACCGAACAAAAAAACATATTTCTTCACCAAGACAAAAATCGACTTGTAAACGGTTAAATATGTTTTTACGGTGGATGGTTAGACAAGACCATAAAGGAGTAGATTTTGGTATCTGGAGTATATTAAAACCAAAAGACCTGATTTGTCCTTGCGATGTTCACGTAGATAGAGTCGGCAGGCTTTTAGGCTTAATTAACAGAAAGCAAACCGATTGGTTAACGGCTGTCGAATTAACTGAACATTTAAGGCAATTTGATCATAACGATCCTGTAAAATATGATTTTGCACTTTTTGGATTAGGCGTAGAAAAAATTCTGTAAGCCGAATATTTACAGGTTAAAATCAAAAAAAACTTCTTTATGTAAATCTATCTTGCTATACTTACAGTATTATTTTTAACGAGCTGTTAAAAATCATCCATCCCTAGTCTGAAGTAATGATTGCATTAAATTTATCTGATAAAGATAAATGGAAGAGGTATAATAACTTTTCTCCATTAATTTCTATTTTCAAAAGATATCACGAACTTAATGAGGAGATTGAAAAAAGAATAAATCTGTACACCTTTCCAATAAACTACAAGAAAAATAAATTCCTGATTTCACCTTTAGATCGTAACGAATACCTTTTTTTAATTATTAAAGGGGTAGTCAGGGGTTTTATAAGAGATGGAAAGACTGAAATTACCACCTGGATCGCTAAAGAGGATGAGGTGGTGGGTACCATCCGTAATTTATGGTTAGGTAATGAATCTTTAGAATATTTACAGGCTTTGGAAGATGTAGAATTGATAGCCATTCCACATTCATTATCCGATGATTTATATGAAAATTTTGCAGAAGCAAATATTGTTGGACGGAAAATGATGGAATTGTATTATCGGGCTGCAGAAGAGCGTGCTTACCTGTGCCGCATATCATCAGCAGAAAAAAGATACAGGAGATTTCTGATTTCTTACCCTGGCCTGATTAACCGGGTATCATTAAAATATATTGCTTCATTTTTAGCCATCAGATTGGAAACATTAAGCAGAGTGAGGGCAAAAATCTAAATTTTGAGGTATTCAGATTTTTTATGATACTTGATAATGACGTATTTTTGTACGATAAATGCTACTCTTAAATTTAAATAAGATTTGTGATGTAATCCCATTTTAGAGCTTTAAGTACAAACATGTTTTTTATTTATAAATATAATTTACAATCGGTTTTACTGTAACTATACAGTTACTTAACAAACTAAAATTCAATTATTTTTATTATTATTATTTATCCTCTTGTTAAGGTTGTAGTTGCAAATTTTTTGCTTTTTACAGATTTTGTTTTTTGTGTATAGGGATTAATACAAAATAATATACCAAAAAAAGTCCTTAATACATAAATATAACTTACATTTGTTTTTGACAATAGATATCCTAAATCTTAATTAAGAAATTATCCTTCACAAAATGAAAACAAAACACGCTGTAAGCACTTTTACGGTTCTAATCGCTGATGATCATGAGATTATCCGTCGTGGTTTAAAGAGCTTGATCTCTGATTTTTGGGCGGGCGTTGAAATCATCAATGCATCAAACATGGATCAAGCCCTTGTAGAATGTGCTAAATCCCCAAATCTGATTATTATAGATGTAAACCTTCCGGGTGGAAACAATCTTAAAGTAATCGATCAGATTAAAACTGCCCAACCAGGTGCTAAAATTCTGGTATTCTCATCACTTAATGAAAATATTTATGCCGTTCCTTATTTAAAAGCTGGTGCATCAGGTTATTTAACCAAAAACGCTGAAGAATCTGAGATTGTTACTGCTATTACCACAATTTTAGCAGGAAGCCGTTACTCGAGCAGAAATGTTAAAGAAAATATGTTTAACAGTATCTTAGGTAATGATTCTAATAATCCTTTTACCAAACTTTCTGGCAGAGAGCTGGAAGTTGCTGAATTATTAACTAAAGGTGTTGGTGTTTTAGAGATATCCAACAAACTTAATTTACAAATGGGTACGGTAAGTACGTATAAACTTAGACTTTTTCAAAAATTGAAAATTAAGAGTATTATAGAACTTGCTGAAAAAATGAGTATTTACGAAAAATAATAACTTGTTTTTACTGTAAATCGAAATTGATAATTGGTATTCACCAATTATTGATTTCGATTTTTATTTGTAGTACCTAAGCCATTTTCCTCTCCGGATTCGTTAGTCGTACTTCCTGCTGCACCAAATTTTGATGATGCTCCCTTTCCGTTCTGATCAAAAGATGCTTTTCCTTTTGATGACCCTGAAGTTTTAGTCTTACCCTGGTCTTTTTTTTCCGTATTTTCCTGATTCTTATTTTTCATCTCTCTAAATGTTATGTTTTGAATACAACAATGAGTCTATATTAAAGTTTTTATTTTCCGGTTTCCATATGAGATGCGTCCACAGGTTTAGATTCAGGTGAACCTTTTTGTCTCAGGTAAATGGTAAAAAATACAATACTTGCGACAGAAAGAAATTCACTTTGCCAATTTTGAAAGGTTTCAAACCAAAAATTGGGTTCAGTAAGGTAATCCATCATAGAAGGTGGCCTTAAGTTTTTAAACCTTTGCTGCACGTTATAATCTTGCCAGCTGCCATAAAAATGCAGCCACCAGCTACTTAAAAATAAAATTATAAAACAAATGGATAGTGAGTTTTGATAAACCTTTAAAATAAAACCACCTTTTCTAACTGGCCAGGGTGCATTTTTAGTTATTTTTGGCTCCCGATCCACTTCTTCATCACCTTCTAACGATTTTGATTCTGCAGAGCCTATTTGCCTTAATTTAATGGTGGCAATAACATACATTGCCATTTGCAAAAATTCGCTTTCGAAATTCTCAAAGGTTGCAGAAATAAAATGACCTGATTTTAAATAAGTTGTAAAGCTTATTGCCTCAACTTTTACTTCCAAAAGTTCTTCATTATGTACATGCCAACCCGTTAAAGCCTGTGCAAAAAGAGTAATTAAAAATATCAGTATAAAAAAAATGGTTAAACCATTTCTGTAGAAGAAGGAGTAATTGTTTTTCTTTTCTTGCGTCATCAGAATTTAAATTAAAATAGGGTTTAAGCACTGTTTAAGAAATAAATGACTAAATGAATCAATGGTATTCACAGGTTGTTAAATACTTATCCTGCTAATGGTTTCATATCTTTTTCTGGCAGACTTTGTTTTTGCTTTGGAAAAGGGGAAGAAGGATACTTATTCGCAGGGTCTTTTACTTTATATTGAGTTTTCATGAGGTCTGATTTTTAAATTAAAACATCCTGATTTGAAAAAAAGTTTGATCTTTTTAAATACTCTGAAAACCATAAAAACCTGAGATTGGGTTATGATATTCCTGAATGTAATATTTTTAATGTAATGCTGTTTTACGTTAAAAATTTGACAATTGTCAATTAAATAATATAATACGTCATATTCGGATTGGCCTGCATATTATATTTACATATTATGATAATAATAAAACGATCATTAGCGCAAGCGCAGCTTGATGAAATAAAACCGGGGCATTTTGTGCAGGATGAACATGGAAAAAGTGGGATAGTGGAAAATGTTGAAGTTTTTAAAAAGGGAAAAGAAATACAATATTACTATAAGCTTAAAAATGGCGATACTATTCTTATTCTTAAATAATTTGAAAAATGTGCAGGATACTTTCGTACCCTGCATTGTCTCCATTTCTATAAACCCATCCAGGCTGTTTAAAAACTTGCGTTAAATATAACAAAAAAGTTACTTAAAACCCTTAATTAAAGGTTTTAGTTCAGCTTTAAATACTAAATCGAAATCCTTTAACGATTACAATAAGTATTAGAAAAATTCTTTCTTCTATCAAATCAGTTGTTATAAAGGCCTATTTTAAATTTATATAAGTTTAGTTAATGTAATTAATGACTATTTATTTTAGTTAAATATTCATTTAATTTTATTAAATGCTAATTATATTAGTATTTTTGTGCTGTGAGAAAAAGCTTAAACTTCAATGAATACGCAAAAAGATAAGCATATTATCCATATGGATCAGGATGCCTTTTTCGTTTCGGTAGAAATTAAAAAGAATCCCAGGTTGATTGGTAAGCCTGTTATTATTGGTGGCGGATCTGACCGTGGTGTGGTAGCTTCCTGCAGTTACGAAGCCCGTAAATTTGGCATTCACTCGGCTATGCCTGCCCGTACAGCGAAATTACTTTGTCCGCAGGCTATTTTTGTAAAAGGGAATATGGATGAATACTCCAAAGCTTCTCATGATATTACCGAAATTATTGCACAACGGGTACCTTTATTTGAAAAAGCAAGTATTGATGAGCATTATATCGATATGACTGGAATGGATAAGTTTTTCGGTTGTATGAAATTTGCCTCCGAATTGCGGCAAACCATTATAAAAGAAAGCGGTTTACCAATTTCTTTCGGTTTATCGGTAAATAAAACTGTCGCTAAAATTGCGACCAACGAGTCTAAGCCCGCAGGTGAAAAGGAAGTTATTTTTTCAGAAGTTCAGCCATTTTTAAATCCTCTGCCTATTTACAAAATACCCGGAATTGGACACTCTACCTATAAAAAGCTCAGCGAGATGGGCGTAAGGCAAATTCAAACCCTTACGCAAATCCCGCAAGAGCTTATGTTTAAAATATTAGGCCAACATGGACTAAGCTTATGGCAAAAAGCCAACGGCATAGATTTGGCTCCGGTTGTACCTTACCGGGAACGAAAATCTATCGGTACACAGGCAACTTTTGAAAGCGATACCATGGATATTGCCAAGCTAAAAGCTATTATTACAGGCATGGTAACTGGCTTAACTTTTCAGCTGCGCAATCAATGTAAACTTACGGCCTGCATTACGGTAACCATCAGGTACACCAATTTTGAAACCGTTACCCGGCAAGAACGCATTCCTTATACGTCTTTAGATTCTTTTTTGATTAAAAGAGCACACGATCTATTCGATAAACTTTATGCTAAACGGATGCTTTTACGATTAATTGGTGTAAAACTTTCACACCTGGTAAGCGGCTATGAGCAAATCGGGCTTTATGATATTTGTGAAGAAGAATATAGTCTGTATCAGGCCATGGATAAAGTGCGCAACCATTATGGCGATGAGGCGGTGGTTAAGGCCTGTATTGTAACCCAACCACCCAGAGATCAGTATAATAAGGTGATTAAATATAATCCCCGGAAAAAGAAAATCATTACTGAAACGGGAGAGGGGGCCGAAAAGGAGCAGACCGGAGATTATAAGAGATCAAGGATGAGAAATTTTATGAATGAAAAAGGAATCACAGGCGGAAAATCTTATGATTAATTCAATTTATGTTTTTAAACGTTCATTCTTCATACAGCCTTAAATATGGTACGTTAAGTATCGGACAGTTGGTACAATCAGCCCGTAAGCTGGATATTCATCAAATGGTACTTACTGATATCAACAATTCTACCGGAGCCATAGAATTTATACGGGAATGTTATAAACAAAATATTGCCAAAGAAAAAAATGAAGCGCAAAAAGGTAATATTCCGTATCAGTTAAAGCCTGTAGTGGGTATAGAATTCAGGATCCAGAACCGTTTACTGTATGTTGGTATTGCTAAAAGTAAAGAAGGAATGCGGGAGTTAAATGAATTTTTGAGTCATCATAACATCCATAATATTCCTTTGCCTGAAGTACCACCAGATTTTAAAGATGCTTATGTTATTTATCCCTTCCATAAACTTTTTGCAAAAGATTTAAAGGAACATGAGTTTGTGGGGATCAGAAGCAATCAGTTAAACACTTTATACAAACACCCCATATTAAATCAGCAGGAAAAAATGCTGGTCTGGCATCCGGTTACGGTAGCAGATAAAATAACTTATCGTTTGCACGAATATTTAAGAGCTATAGACTTAAATACCCTTTTAAGTAAAGTAGCTGAAAATGATAAATGCGAAAAAGATGAATATTTGATTGACGAAAACAGGCTGGTTAAACAATTTGAGCAGTATCCTTTTATGGTTGCCAACACCCGAAAGCTTTTGGATAGTTGCGATTTGATTGATTATTTTGAGTCCGGGAGTGAACCTGTATCTAAAAACCGTTTAACCTATACCAAAAGTTTAGACCACGATAAGGTTTTGCTTAGAAGGATCGCTTTGATTGGTTTAAAATACCGGTACGGAGAACATAATATAATTGCCAGGGAGCGCCTGGAGAAAGAGCTTCGAATTATTGAGTTTAAAAAATACTGTGCTTACTTTCTGATCACTTTTGATATTGTCAGGCACGCCATAGGTAAATGTAATTTTTACCATGTTGGCCGTGGCTCAGGCGCAAATAGTTTGGTTGCTTATTGTTTAAGGATTACGGATGTAGATCCTATTGAACTGGATTTGTACTTTGAGCGTTTTTTGCATGAAAAACGAACCAGTCCACCTGATTTTGATCTGGATTTTTCCTGGGATGAGCGAAAAACCATACAGGAATATATTTTTAAGAAATATCCATTGGGCCATGTTGCCTTTTTGGGTACCATGAGTACTTTTAAAGACCGGGCAATTATTCGGGAAATTGGTAAAGTATTGGGTTTATCGAAAGAAGAGATTGATAGTTTTACAGACCCGACAAGAGAACGTGAAAATTTGCAGAACCCAACCTATCAGAAATTGCTGGCTGTGCATGCTTACATGAAAAATATGCCAAATCAACGCTCTATACATGCAGGTGGTATATTAATTTCAGAAGAACCGATTACCTATTATACGGCACTGGATATGCCCCCAAAAGGTTTTCCAACAGTGCAATGGGATATGTATGAAGCAGAACAAATTGGTTATGAAAAATTTGATATTTTAAGTCAGCGGGGCATAGGACATATTCGCGAAGCGGTAGATCTTATAAAATCTAACCAGGGTAAGGAAATCGATATTCACGATTTTAAAACCTTTAAAGAAGATGCCCGGTTAAATGAGATACTGAAAGAAGGGCAGCCAATTGGTTGTTTTTACATTGAATCGCCTGCAATGCGGCAATTGCTTAAAAAACTTAGATGTGATAATTATTTAACACTTGTTGCAGCAAGTTCTATCATCAGGCCGGGTGTAGCCAGTTCGGGGATGATGAAAGCTTATATTGAACGGTACCATGCACCGGATAAAGTGAAGTATTTGTGTCCTGAAATGGAAGAGCAGCTAAAGGAAACCTTTGGGGTGATGGTTTATCAGGAAGATGTAATTAAGGTATGCCACTATTTTGCGGGTTTGGATTTAGCTGATTCGGATATCTTGCGGAAAGCAATGAGTGGAAAATACCGCTCTAAATTAGCCTTTGACGAACTCGTTAATAAATTTTTTGTTTCTGCCCGCAAGCAAGGGCATTCAGAAGAGTTGATTACCGAAGTTTGGCGGCAAATATCTTCTTTTGCCGGTTACAGTTTTTCTAAGGCACATTCGGCATCTTTTGCTGTAGAAAGTTATCAAAGTTTGTTTCTTAAAACCTACTTCCCTAAAGAGTTTATGGTGGCTGTAATTAATAACTATGGCGGCTTTTACAGCAGATGGGTTTATGTGTATGAGTTGCAAAAAACAGGTGCCAGGGTGCATTTACCTTGTGTAAATAACAGTGATGACGTAGTCAATATTAAAGGGAACGATGCATATTTAGGTTTTATCCGCATACAGGGGTTAGAAGATAAATTTGTAACCCGAATTGTGCAGGAACGCGGGCAGAATGGATTTTATCTGGACCTGGAAGATTTTGTACAACGAACCTGCATCACTTTGGAACAAGCCATTATTTTAATCCGTTTAGGTGCTTTAAGGTTTACCGGAAAGGATCGTAAAACATTGTTGTGGGACATTCATAATTATCTTGGCTTTAAGCAAAAGAAAGTTAATCACGCCGAATTGTTTAAATTAAAGTATAAAACCTACGAATTACCATCCTTAGAAGATTCTGAATTGGAAAATGCATATACCGAACTGGAACTTTTGGGTTTTCCGCTTAATTATAAGATGTTCGATTTTCTAAAAACCAATTACCGTGGAGATGTAATGGCTAATGAAATGAATAACCGGGTTGGAGAAACAGTAAGAATGGTGGGTAATTATGTTTGCGAAAAAACAGTGCATACGGTTAACAATACTAAAATGTGGTTTGGAACCTTTGTTGATGTTAACGGTAATTTTTTTGACACCACGCATTTTCCAAATACCACACCGGTTTATCCGTTTAAAGGAAAGGGCTGTTATTTAATTTTAGGAAAAGTAGTCGAGGATTTTGGTTTTCCAAGCATTGAAGTGCTTAAGTTTGCCAAGCTGCCTATACACATGAATCCGGTGGCCATTGATTAGACATCTTTATATTCCTGAATTCATTTTATGCCTGTTCAGGCAGATTCAGAGTAGAGTATATTTTTAAACAGAAATTTAAACAGTTTCTTATAATTTCTATATTTAAGCATGATTTATTTTAAAGCAGAAATAGAACGTTTTGAAAGTATGGGCGAAAAAACCGGATGGAGTTACGTTTTTATTCCTTCGGCCATAGCCAGTCAGATAAAAGCAAATTGCAAAGTAAGCTTTAGAGTAAAAGGAAAGATAGATCAGCTGGAAGTCTCCGGAATGGCAACAATGCCAATGGGAGAGGGCGATTTTATTATTGCCTTAAAAGGTGAAATCCGAAAAAAACTCAAAAAAGAAGCGGGTGCTAATGTTGAACTTCACTTAGAAGAAGATAAAGACTTTAAAATAGAAATGCCCGAAGACCTGGAAATTTGTTTGCTGGAAGAAACACACCTGATGGCTAACTTTTTAAAACAGGCAAAATCACATCAAAACTATTATATCAACTGGATCAATCAGGCTAAAACTGAAACCACCCGAACCAAACGTATTACCATGACGGTAACCGCTATGGATAAACAACAGGATTTCGGTGCAATGATGAGAGAAAGTAAAGGGAAAAATATATGATAAAAGTTGAACAGATAACCCCTGAAGAGATTTTAAAACTAGAAAAAAAGGGCACAAGATCATATATAGGCGTTGTATTAGTGTACCTGGTATTGTTTGGTTTATTTACATGGATATTTAAGGCACCAATAGAAATCTTTTATGGAAGCAGTATCCTAATTCTGCTTATTTTTCTCGGAGTTTATGTATTTAGCGGTAAAAAGAGTATTTCAAAAGATTTAAATGAGGCAGTAAAAATAATCAGAACAGGTAAAATAGTTGCTGTAAATAAACTAGTTGCCTACAAAACCAGGCTTGTTACTATTGAAATTACGCTTGAAGAAGAATCTGTGCCTGTTCCTTTTCCAGAACAGCATCGCTTTGATATTTACAATTCTTATGGTCAATTGTATTACCAACAAGATTATAAGTTGAAAAACAACTACAAAGAATTAACAGGAAAACAAATTGAATTAAGTTATTTTCCTTATTCAGGCATTTTATTGGCCTTTAAGTTAATTGATTAGCTATTTTTTATAATTTCTAAACCAGCTGTTAACCTTCATTTGGATTACACCTAAAAAAGCTTCTCTAAATATTCTGGTGCTCATTTTAGAAGTTCCCTCGGTTCTGTCGGTAAAAATAATTGGAACTTCTACTACGTTAAAACCAAACTTAATTGCTGTAAATTTCATTTCAATTTGAAAAGCATAACCCACAAATTTAATTTTATTTAAGGGGATGGTTTCCAATACAATCCGGCGATAACATTTAAAACCTGCGGTAGCATCCTGAATATTTATCCGGGTAATAAGGCGAACATACATTGAGGCGAAATAAGACATTAAAACCCTGCCCATTGGCCAGTTTACTACATTTACACCTTTAACATACCTTGATCCGATGGCTACATCTGCTCCATTCAGGCAAGCTTCACGTAAACGAACCAAATCGTCAGGATTGTGAGAAAAATCGGCATCCATTTCAAAAATATAGGCATAATCTCTTTGTAATGCCCAGTTGAAACCATAAATATAAGCCGTGCCTAATCCTTGTTTACCGGCACGTTCTTCGATAAATAAATGACCTGAATATTCGGCTTGTAATGATTTAACAATATCAGCAGTTCCATCCGGCGAACCGTCATCAATAATTAAGACATGAAAAGGTTGAGTTAAAGAAAATACCTTACGGATAATCTTTTCTATGTTTTCCTTTTCATTATAAGTTGGAATGATGACTAAACTATCTGACACTTGATGATGGTATAAAGTTTTAATGGGGCGAAAGTAAATATTAAATATGAAAAAACCCGTATCAACATGGCTGATACGGGTTAAAATGTTGTTAAAATTATTTATCTCACTTCGCCCATTAGCTTTTTAACCAATTGAGAGAAGAGAATTAATGCAAGGCCTGCAACTAAAGAATATAGGGCTAATGATTTATATCCTTCAGTGTATGCCATTAGTTTAGTTGTTAAAGAAGCATTTTCGATACTTGACATTTTAGCTCCAAGTTTACCAGCGGCTAGCTGTCCGAATGCACTGAACAGGAACCAAAGCCCCATCATCATTCCAAACATTCTTTTTGGAGATAATTTGGTAATAATGGACATTCCAATTGGACCGATACACAATTCACCCAGTGTTAATAATAAATAGGCAAAAGTAAAAATGTTTAATGAGCTGATGCCTTTTGTATTGGCAAAAAATCTTGTTGCATAAAAAACATAAAAACTTGCGGCTAATAAAATAAAGCCTAATCCAAATTTAACCACAGTGTTGGGTTCAATTTTACGTTTATACATACCTAACCAGAGGATACCTACAATAGGGCTAAAAACAATTACGAAAAATGAATTTACACTGTTGTTAACCACATTGGGGTCAATATTCAGAAACAAAACTTTATGGTCGAGGTTATCTTTTGCAAATAAAGAAAGTGACCCCCCGCTTTGCTCAGAAATGGCCATGAATATAAAATAACAGAATATAAATACAAAAGCCGCTAAAAGTTTGTACCGGGCTTTTGCATCTTGAATTCTGAACAATTCGATAAAGAAATAAATTAATGCAAAAACACCAATGGTATACATAAAATAATCGGTGTAATCTGTATTTCTTACCATGATATAAATCAGGGGAATGCATAACAAAGAGCCTATGTAAACTGCGATTTCAAAAATCTTTTGTTTCGATTTTTTAAGATGCAGCAGCGGAGAGTTTCCGATAGGACCTAAATATTTCTTGGTAAAAATAAATGTTCCCAATCCGAAAGCCATTACAGCCGCTGCAGAAAGGAAGCATAAATGCCAGGAGTAATATTTACCCAAGTATATACAAAGTGCACCACCTGCAAAACCACCAACATTGATTCCGGCATAAAACAGCCCATAACCAGCGTCCCGGCGATTATCTTTCTCGTGGTATAACTCGCCAACCATCGACGAAATATTTGGTTTAAAGAAACCTGTTCCGATAATTGATAGGGTGATACCGATGTAGAATAAATCCTGAGGAGAAAAAGCCAGGATTAAATTTCCGATAATCATTAATGAACCACCCCAGAAAAGAGATTTTCTAAATCCTAAGATTTTATCGGCAAAAATACCGCCAATAAAGGTGAAAGCATAAACAAATGCCTGAATGGCACCGTATTGTAAATTTGATTTTTGATCTGAAAGGTGTAGCTGATCCACCATAAAAAAGGCCAGTACACCACGCATTCCGTAAAAACAGAAACGCTCCCACATTTCTACCAGCGATAAATACCAAAGCTGTTTAGGATATTTCCCCTCGAAATTCTGAATTTCTTCTATTGAAATCGTTTTTTCTTCCATTGTATTCATTATTTAACGCCGTGCATTAGTTTTTTCATAACTGGGGTAAGCATCATAATGAGTAACCCTAAACCAATTGGAATTAATGTGAAAATTAAAAAAAAGGTAGACATGGAGTACTGAGCTGTAATTTTATCGATCAGACCACCCATAGTACCTGCAATTTTATTTCCGATGGCAAGGGCTAAATACCAGATACCGAACATGATTCCAATCATTCGACCCGGAACCAATTTGCTTAAATAAGATAAACCAATAGGAGAGATGAACAATTCGGCAAGGGTATGGAAAAAGTAGGCCAAAATAAGCCATACCATACTTACTGATGCAACTTTTGCACCTGCCGGTATTGAACTTGAACCATAAGCCAGTGCTGCAAAACCAATACCTAATAAAATCATGCCTATTCCGTTTTTTACCGTAGCCGTTGGGCTGTACTTGCTTTCCCAAAGTTTAGAAACAATAGGTGCACAGGAAATAATAAACAGGGCATTTAAAATACCAAACCATGTTGCAGGTACTTCAGTTTTAACATCACTGTACTGGTTTTTTAGCATATAAATTACCATACACCAAATTATAGCGAAACCAACCGCTAAAATGATATTACCCAGTGCAAATCTGGAAAATGTTTGCCTGAATAATTTAAGCAATACGTAAGAAATGATTGTTAGGGGAATAACCGTGATTAAAGTATTGGTAATATTGAATATGATTTTTGCATTTCCTTCCAGTACTCTTGCGGTATAATCTTTAGCAAAAATAGTCATTGAACCACCAGCTTGTTCAAACGAAGCCCAAAAGAAAATGGCAACAAAAGCAAGCACAATAACCGCAATCATTTTATCTCTGAGTTGTGGGGTGTATTGTATAATTCTTTTGATCAGAACGAAAATAAATAAGCTTAATGCAACAATAATCGCGAAGTTATCTCCCGTTAATTTGCCTATTTTGAAGTTAAAAACAGTATGCCCTGAAACTTTCGAATAAGGATCGTTAATAATCCAAACCAGACCAATTACAGCAATAAAAACAATTAATGCAATGTCAAACATGGAAAACGGATTTCTTTTTGCTTCCGCAGGATGTTCGTCTTCATCAACTTTAGTTTCATTTTTAACCGGCTTTAAACCAATTGAACCAAAAATGTTTTTAGTGAAATAGAACTGTAACATTCCAACAAACATGAAAATACCCGCAAGACCAAAGCCATAACTCCAACCTATTTTTTCGCCTATATAACCGCATAATAACATGCCTAAAAACGAACCGCAATTAACACCCATGTAAAATATAGTGTAAGCACCATCTTTTTTCTCCGGATGTTTTTTGTACATATGAGATAAAATAGACGTCATATTTGGTTTGAAAAATCCGTTACCTAACACCAAAAGGCATAAACCCAGGTACATAAAAATTGGATTAAACTCAAAAGCCATCGAAAGATGGCCTAATGTCATTAAAAATGCTCCAATCATAACCGCCCAACGGTAGCCGATTAATCTATCTGCAATGTATCCACCTAAAATGGGGGTTAAATAAGCTAAAGAAGTATAAGAACCATAAATAGCAAGAGCGTGCTCTCTTGGCCATCCCCAGCCCGGGTTATTACCTAAAATTGATGAAGTTAAAAACAATACCAGTAAGGCACGCATACCATAGTACGAAAATCTTTCCCACATTTCCGTAAAGAAAAGTACAAACAGCCCCGAGGGGTGACCGAGTACTTTACTGCTAAAGAAATCGTCTTTGGTTTCAATTGTTGTTTGCATAAAACATTTGTTGGTTTTAGTTTATGAATTCAGAATTTATGTGTTGTTTAAGGTAGTTAGCAAGGCGCAATATAGGCAGCGAATGGCAAACTCACAAATTTTTCACTTATTGTTAAAGTAATGAATGAGTTAGATTATCCTTAAATTAAAACTTTCTGATGGGTTTAAGGTTTTTTGCCGGATCAGCATAAAGTTCGTCACTGGCATTCGGATCATTTTTTAAGATCACGTTGTCCTGAAACTTTAGTCTCCCACCAATAATTTTAAAGGCATCAACGTTTCCATCGCTTCCGTAAAAATCATATCTGCCGGTCATTTCAGGATCAAAAGGAGAGAGGTGGTCAAATACAATCATTCCTGCCTTTTTATCTGTTTTAAGCAGCATGGCATTTTGTTTATTGTACTCGAAAATCATCCTGTTTTTTCCTTTTAATTCTTTTCCATCAAAAACAGGTGCACCGAAAGTGAGATTATCTTTATCAAAAGCTAAAATTTCAATAACTTTTTTTGTAGTAGTTGTCGAATTACCTTTCCAGCCTAAAAGAATATAGTAGGGCAGGCGACCGGAAGAATTGATCGGAATAATTTCATAATACCTGGCCCCATACCATTTTTGATTGTTTGTAACCTGATTTGCGTCCGCGATATTCTCAGTCTGATCAATTAATGGATATAATTTTAATTCGCCATTTTTAGTATTCATTTGAATGGTGCCATAAAAGCGGTAGGTTCCATTTTGTTGTTGCACATACCAGGAAAGGATGCGGAAAACCTGATCAGGAGATTTAATAACCGAAACATTTTTAAGTGAATCGAAAGGATAATTGAAAGAATTAGGTGTTTTTAATGTTTCTACAAGTCTTTTTACAAAAACACTGTTTAAAGTTGATTTTTGTTCATCGCTTTCTGCAGCATTTACCGCGTTTGAAAGTTTTATTAAACTATCCTGGTCTGCATTTAATTTATTTGGCGTTTGTTGTGCCTTAACACAAAACACCATTAACAATGCCGGAAATAATAAACAGAATCTGAGGATTTTCATTTTATATACCTGTGAATAATAGCGGGCCGCTTTTAACGGCCCGTATATTTAAATTGCGAAGCAATTTGTTTAATCTTATAATTTTTCGATAACCAGTGCACTTGCACCACCGCCACCATTACAAATTCCGGCAACACCGATTTTGCCATTGTTCTGGCTTAAAACAGATAATAAGGTAACTACGATTCTGGCTCCGGACGCACCCAGTGGATGACCTAAGGCAACAGCACCACCATTAACATTAACCTGATTTTCTTTTAAGTTTAATTTTTGATTGTTTGCAATAGATACTACAGAGAAAGCTTCATTAATTTCAAAGAAATCTACATCCTTAATATCTATTTTTGCGTTGTGTAAAGCTAAAGGAATGGCTTTCGATGGAGCGGTGGTAAACCACTCTGGTGCCTGTTGAGCATCGGCGTAACCTAAAATTTTAGCCAGTGGTTTAATGCCCAGTTCTTTTGCCTTGTCGGCACTCATTAAAACTAAAGCAGCGGCACCATCATTTAAGGTTGATGCATTTGCAGCTGTTACCGTTCCATCTTTCTTAAACACAGGTTTTAACGACGGTATTTTGTCAAATTTTACCGCTGTTGGCTCATCATCAGTATTTAAAAGTGTAACATCACCTTTACGGTCTTTAATCTCTACAGCAATAATTTCTTCCGAAAATTTACCGGCGGTTTGTGCTGCCTGAGCTCTTTTGTAAGATTCGATAGCGAAATTGTCCTGGTCTTCACGACTGATGTTGCACACTGCAGCACATAACTCTGCGGCAGACCCCATGTGGTAATCATTGTAAACATCCCAAAGACCATCCTTTACCAAACCATCTGTTATTTGTCCATGCCCTAATCGATATCCATTTCTGGCTTTATCCAAATAGTAAGGAACATTGCTCATGCTTTCCATTCCTCCAGCCACAACAATATCCTGATCGCCATTGGCAATACTTTGTGCAGCAAGCATAATGGCTTTTGTGCCCGAAGCACATACTTTATTAATCGTTGTTGCAGGTAAATCCGGTAATCCGGCAAATTTAGCCGCTTGCGTAGCTGGTGCCTGACCTAAATTGGCCGAAAGCACGTTGCCCATATAAATTTCCTGAATGTGTTCTGGCTTTAGTCCGGCTTTTTCTACTGCAGCTTTAATTGCAAAGCCACCTAATTGAGTGGCAGAAAATGAGGATAATAAACCTCCAAAGCTACCTATTGGCGTTCTCACAGCCGATACAATTACAACTTCTTTCATGTACTATTTTATTTTATGAATTTTTGGTTAGGCTGCTAAGTTATGCATTTTTTAATATTGCAATAACGATTAGATCGCAATTTAGCGTATACGCCTTAGGGGAGATTGATTAAAATCTAATCTACACAATTAAATGCAGATCTGATTAATCATTATTTTCTTTATCCTTAACCCTTTTTCGGGATTTAAGAGCCTGGTGCAGCAGAAACTCAATTTGTCCATTTGTACTCCTGAATTCATCAGCAGCCCAAATTTCTACTTCTTTTAATAGAGCAGGACTTATTCTTAATACAAAAGCTTTTTTATCTTTCTCAGCCATCCTTAATGTATTGCTTGTATATTATATTTTGTTTTTAAATTGATGAGGAATAATTGCAGTTCATCAATTTTATTTGAACTGAACAATAACTTTTTACCGTTACTAAATTCAATCTGTAATCCTCTGGATTCATTATTTAATAGATAGGCCCTATCTTTAAACTTAAACCAAAGGCGGGTACGGTAGCCCCAGCCGCCGTACTCGCTTAAAGCATCATATTTTCTAATGTATACTTTGGTTATGCTCTTCCAGTCGAAAAGTCTTTTTGAAATCCTGAATGGAAAATATTTGTAAGAAATTCCATCAGCATCAATATTTAAAGTCAACGTATTTTTCTGGATTATATATATGAGTATAAATGGAAGAAGAATAGCTGCAAATGGAAGAAAATAAATCTCCCTTAGTTGCTGAAAGCTCATCCCGCCTTTATCAAACAGGATAATACTCAAAACTACGATGGTTTCTACACCTAATAAAATGTAAAGCCACCATAATTTTAAATGCTGTTTCTCTTCAAATTCCATTACCTTAATTATATAATGTTCCGGTGTTTACAACCGGCTGAACATGCCTGTCGCCACAGAGCACAACCAGTAAATTACTAACCATAGCCGCTTTGCGTTCTTCATCCAGTTCTACAATTCCTTTTTGAGATAATTTTTCTAGTGCCATTTCTACCATGCCCACTGCACCTTCAACAATTAATTTCCGGGCAGCGATAACTGCTGTTGCTTGCTGACGTTGTAACATAGCACTTGCAATTTCAGGGGCATAAGCCAAATGTGAAATTCTGGCTTCCAAAACCTCAATTCCGGCTCTTGATAAACGTTCATTCAGTTCATTTTCCAAAAGTTCGCTTACTTTCTCTGCTCCGTCTTTAAGTGTAATACTGGTTTCTTCACCTTCAGCATGATCGTAAGGGAAAATGTTTGCCAAATGTCTAACTGCAGCCTCACTTTGAATGTTTACATATTGCATGTAATTTTCGACAGAGAAAATGGCCTTTGCGGTTTCATTTACTTTCCACACTACAACAGCGGCAATTTCAATCGGGTTTCCAAGTTTATCATTCACTTTAAGCTGCTGTCCGTTTAAGTTGTTAGCCCTTAAAGAAACCTTTCTTTTAGTTGTTAGCGGGTTAACCCAGAAAAAACCATCAGTTTTTACGGTGCCCACATACTTGCCAAAAAGCGTTAAAACTTTAGATTCGTTTGGGTTATTGATAATGAGTCCTGGTAAAACCAGAAAAAAATTAAAGGCCAGAATGCAGCCGCCCCAAATAAAGCTTTCTGTAACAAAACAAAAGATAGCCGCTCCCAATAATGCCAGGAACAAGGCAAATGTTAAATACCCGGATGGCGGGTTAATAATTTTTTCTTGATACATAGTGATATTAATTTGATATCATAAAGTAAAATATAAAAATCCGTAATTGCAAACAAAATCAGTAAAATGTATATTAGATAAAAATGTTATTTTTGACATTATCTTAAATGTACCGTTTTGGCTAAAATCAAGAAAAATTCTCATAAGATCCTTTACCGCAAGTATTCATCCAATTTAAAGTATGTGATGATGATATTTACGGTTTTTATAATCACGCTTTTTTTACCAAAACAACCACGTTTCAGGTACGAATTTGAAAAAGGGAAAGTGTGGATGAATAAAGACCTGATTTCGCCCTTTAGTTTCGCAATTTTAAAAACCAATCCGCAGGTAAGTACAGATAAAAAGAATGCCTTAAAGGATGTTTTGCCAGTTTATCAGCTTGATAAAGACATTACGGCTAATGCGCTTGAAGGTTTTTTGAACGAATTTGATATTAAGTGGCGTTCTAAGCAGCTTGATGAGAAAGAAAAGGTTCTGTATAAAGGTGAAGCCTATAAAATTTTGCAAACCATTTATGAAAAGGGCATTATAGGTTTAAATGTCAAGCATCAAACCAGCGATAAAAACTATGATTTTTCTATGTTGGAAAACAATGTTTCGAGGCAAAGAAATACACAGGATGTTTTTACGGCAGAAACGGCTTTAAAATTTTTTAGAGATAATTTTAAGGCAACTAATCAAGTCATGAATGATTTGATCAGCAACCTGGCAGAAGATCATATCACTCCAAATATTGTTTTTGATGATCGTTTAACACAGATTATTCAGGAAAATACTGTAAGCAATGTATCCACCACAAAGGGTATGGTACAAAAGGGAGAACTTATCGTTGCTAAAAATGATGTTATTGATGACGAAATTTATCAAAAACTGGATTCCTATAAAGCAACTTACGATGCCCAAACCAAAACCATTGGAAGTTTAACGCTTGTTTATCTTGGACAAGTTGTTTTGGTTGGCTTTATTTTAACAATTTTGATGTCGTTCCTTTTTCTATTCAGGAAAGATATTTTTGCAGATAACCGTCAGCTGTCTTTAATTCTGATTGTAACCACAGGAATGCTGCTTGCGCTTACCTGGGCGCTCAAAATGAACATCGTTAGTTTATACTACATTCCATTTTGTGTTGTACCCATTATTATCAGGATTCTCTTTGATACCCGACTGGCACTTTACCTGCACATGCTGGTTATTTTAATTGCCGGTTTTTTTGTAGCCAATAGCTTCGAATTTGTGTTTTATCAGGTTACCGCTGGTATGGTAGCCATTTTCAGTATTAAGAATTTCGTAAAGCGAGAGAGATTTCTGGTGTCCGCATTTTATATCCTCCTGGCTTACTTTGTGGCATTTGTTGGTATTGCCTTACTGAGGGAAGGATCTTTCCGGGAAATTGAATGGGTTAATTTTGTTCCATTTATTTTCAGCGTTTTACTTTCACTGTTGGCTTACCCACTAATATATTTGTTTGAAAGGGTATTTGGTATTACCTCCGATGTTGCACTGATTGAGTTGACCAATACCAATAACAGACTGCTCAGAGAGCTTGCTTTTAAAGCGCCGGGAACATTTCAGCATTCTTTGCAGGTCGCAAATCTGGCCGAAGCTGCGATTTTTAAAATAGGAGGTAACTCCGTATTGGTTAGGGCAGGAGCTTTATACCATGATATTGGAAAAGTAGATAACCCTCAATATTTTATCGAAAATCAAAATACAGCGGTTAGCCCACATGATAAACTTCCTTACGAGCAAAGTGCACAGATTATTATTCAGCACGTACATAAAGGAATTGAGATTTTAAGAAAGAATCAAATACCCGAAGCCATTATCGATTTTATAAGAACGCACCACGGAAATACAAGAGTAGATTATTTTTATCAATCGTTTTTAAAAAACTCTCCTGAAAAATTCGTGGATGAAAATATTTTCCGTTATCCCGGACCTATTCCTTTTAGTAAAGAAACAGGTGTATTAATGCTCGCCGATTCAGTTGAGGCGGCCTCAAGAAGTCTTAAAAATCCCGACGCTCAGAACATAAATGACCTGGTTGAACGGATAATTAATTACAAATTGGAACAAAATCAATTGGATAATTGCGATTTGACATTAAAAGATATTGAAACTATCAAATTGATTTTCAAGACTATGCTAATGAGCATCTATCATGTGCGCATAGATTATCAACAATTATCATAATTTTTTTTTGAAAAATAGGTTGTTTTACTATATTTGCACACCTAAAAGCAAGTCGGTAGGACAAGTTTGAAGGAAACGGAGAGGTGCCTGAGAGGCCGAAAGGAACAGTTTGCTAAACTGTCGTACTGGCAACGGTACCGCGGGTTCGAATCCCGCCCTCTCCGCAAATTAAAAAGCAAAATAAATTGGTTTTAGTCATTTTAAAATCGTTTCTTTGCAATCCCTTCGAAAAAGGGAAAAGAAGATACCAGTTCGGGGTGTAGCGTAGCCCGGTATCGCGCCTGCTTTGGGAGCAGGAGGTCGTAGGTTCGAATCCTGCCACCCCGACAAATTTGCAGATGTAATTGCAAATTATTTTGAAAGATCGATACCAGTTCGGGGTGTAGCGTAGCCCGGTATCGCGCCTGCTTTGGGAGCAGGAGGTCGTAGGTTCGAATCCTGCCACCCCGACTTAAACAAGAAGCCTCTGAATCATTGATTCAGAGGCTTCTTTGTTTTATACACACTATTCATCTTTAGCTTCCCATAATTCAATCTTGTTGCCTTCTACATCAAGGATATGAACGAACTTTCCATAATCATAGGTTTCTATTTTATCTAAAATCGTTACACCTTCCTTTTTTAACTCTTCAACAAGTGCTTCAAGGTTTTCAACCCGGTAATTAATCATAAAGTCCTGCGGTGAGGGCTCAAAATATTTGGTCTTATCAGAAAAGGGCGTCCATAAAGTATAGCCTTTCTTCGTTGAATCTGCTTCTTGTCTCCACTCAAACTTTGCTCCGTATGGATCTGTGTTTAAACCGAGATGAGTTTTATACCATTCTTTGATTTTATCAGGGTCTTTACATTTAAAGAAAATGCCCCCAATTCCTGTTACTCGTTTCATTTTTATTTGATTTTTATTTGTTTTAGCCAAAATTGAATTGAATGCGAAACCAAAACCGAATGATGTTGTAAGCGCCAAAATTATTAATGTCTTTTTTGCCATTTTTCGATCGTATTGTTTTAATTGCTGTAAATATTATCCTGTTCCATCAACTTTACCAGTAGATGTTTGTCCAAAATAAATGTATTAAAAATTTGTTAATCGTTAGCTACCTAAAGTTTGTAAAGATGTGCGTAGATTGCGGTTGATTAACCCAAAATGTAAAAAGATTTACACCAAACCGAAACCGAATAAAGTCATTAATCAATTAAAATACAGACAAATATGAAATGCAGCATCGTTTTTATCTCTTTATTCATTTTAAGTGTAAAATGTATCGGCCAGACAAAACAAGACAGTTTGGATATTAAACAAGCAGTTCTCGATTATATAGAATCTCAACATACATCAAACCCTTCACAAATGGAGCGAGCATTGCATCCCAGGCTGGTTAAACGGACTTTCTGGAAAGACAAAGAAACTAATAAAGATTATGTTCGGGAAACATCTGCAGAATCAATGGTTATTTTAGCGGAAAGCTATAACAAGAAAAAAGATAAATTTCCCGCTGTTCCAAAAAAGGAAGTTAAGTTTCTTGATATTTCTGACAGAACTGCTTCAGTAAAACTATTGGCAGATGAATGGATTGACTATATGCATCTTGTAAAACTGAATAATTCATGGAAAATTATTAATGTGCTTTGGCAATATAACGACAGCTCCAGGCATAAATAAGGAATGGCCAAACTGATTGATCACTTAATGCCAAAAGCCAGAAAATTATTGAATTAAACCATTCACTAAAGCAAACCGAATTAATGCCGCTGTGTTTTTCATTCCGGTTTTATCTATTAAAGCTTGTCTGTGTCCTTCAACAGTGCGTTTACTTAGAAAAAGTTTGTCTGCCATTTCGTTATTGGTAAAACCTTCGGCTACTAAATGAAGTACTTCAAGTTCGCGGGAAGAAAAATCCAGAGGGTGTTGTGTGTGAGCGCTTAAATAAGTTGCATTTTTAGCAGATTTGTTTAGCAGGTTTAACCCAATTTCGGCACTTAAATATCTTCCGCCTTTATACACCTGTTTAATACCAAAAATGAGTTCTTCTTTTACAATATTCTTTAATAAATAACCTTCTGCACCTTCATTAAAAGCCTGAATAACTTGTTTTTCGTCATCAAGCATAGAAAGCACAATTACTTTTATGGTTTGATTTAGTTTTTTAACTTCCTTAATTAAGGTAAGGCCATCCATTTCTGCCATATTAATATCGGTTAAAACAAGATCCACCTCATCATTATCTCGTATCAGTTCCAGTGCTTCGCTACCGTTTTCAGCTTCGCCTGTTATGGTTATGCCAGGCTCAGATTCCAGCAGCATTTTTATGCCATTTCTTACAATGTTATGGTCTTCAACTAAAATAATTTTAATCATGTATTTTTGGGATGAGTAGAGTGTTTATAACCTAAAAAATCCCGAAGTTTCCCCCGGGATTTCCTTTCAGATTACCCTGATTTATTTCAAGCTATCGTGAATTTTATTAATTACATCTAAATGTGTTTGTACAACAGTAGTTGTTTTGCCAGCAAAAGCTTTTAATTCTGCATCCTTGCCATCTTTAGCTTCGTCCTGCATTAATTTTAATGTTTTTTTATGACCGTCAACCATCGCATCCACATATTTTTTATCAAAATCTGTTCCAGTCAATTTGCCTAATTCTTCCGCTTTTTTCTGGTGCTCCTCATCAATATCTGCAGGGAGGGTAATGTTTTTTGTAGCTGCCAAAGATATTAACTCTTCGTTTGCCTTGCCATGATCGTTAACCATCATGGTTGCAAATTCTTTTATCTTGGCATTTGTACTTTTTTGTAAGGCGAGTTTACCTAGCGCAACCTCAGCCATGCCACCATTAGCTGCTGTTGTGGCAAATTTAGCATCTGCTTCATCCACCGCAATACCACCTGTAGCTGCAACATTTGTTGTTGTATCTTTCGTTTTATTTAAACTATCTGCGCTTTCTTTTGCGTCTTTAGTGTTGTTGCAAGCCTGGAAAGCCAATGCGGCCAAACCTAGTGTGCATACATAAATTAATTTTTTCATGGTTATGTTGTTTTTTTATTACAACAAGTTATTTTCGATATGGTTTCATTAAAAATAACATCAAATAAATTCTATGTACTTGAAATGGAATTTCTCCTAATAAAAACGGGTATCCAAAACTAATTGAATACCCGTTTGTAAGTATTGACGGATTAGGAAATTAACTGCCCGATTTGTTTCCACCACTTTTTACGTCGTCATTATTAATGCTTCTTTCATTCTTTTTAATAGAGCCCTTAAGTTTACCAAATTTCCAGTTTAGGCTGGCATTAAAGGAGCGGGCAAAGTTTTGACTGCTATAAGTTTGAGCAAAGTTTTCACCTTCTGTATTGGTTCTGTAATACCTGAATTTCATAAATGGATTGTTAATTCCTGCAGATATCGTTAATTTATCTTTTATGATTTCTTTACTGCCACTGAAAGACATGTAGTAATAGTCGCCTGATTTACCCTGAAGCATTACATTAGCGCTGTTGTAGCTAAAACTCGCATTTGCACGCCATTGATGCTCAAATTTGTAACCTGTGTTTACATATCCATAACCCGTTATTCCTTTGTTTTTAGTGAGTACACCATTAATTAATCCCTCAATCCAGATGTAACCAATATTACCGCTTACACTTAAATTCCATTTTGGTGTAATTGGGTAGTTTACATTTAAATTGGTTAACAGCGTTTTGTCTTTTCCGATATTGTCATAGGTCATTCGGGTTATTTTGGTTAAATTATCGTATACATAAACACTTTGTACAGTGTTATTTGCGTAATTATAGCTTAATCCAAGGTTGACAGATCCTTTTTTAAATTTGCTGTAAGATAGTTCGAAGTTATTGCTCAATACGGCTTTAAGATCGGGATTACCCGTAGTTTCAAAGTTAGGCGTAGAGCGATCAACGAAAGGATTCAAATTGTCGATACCCGGTCTCTCAATTCTTTGAGTAAAACCGAAGTTTAAATTGCTGTTATCTTTAAATTTTCGGTTTACCGAAAACGAGGGGATCACATTGGTGTAATCGGTGTTTACATTTGAAGCATTGCTGATGAAGTCGGCCTTTACAAAAGTGGTTTCCACCCGAACGCCCGCTTTAAAACCCCAATTGGTTAAGTTTAAAGTATAAGAGTTGTATGCCCCAATAATATCCTGATTATTGTTGAAAATATTAGTTTTTGCAGGATCAATAACGTAATCGCCACCTGAACTATTCTGGCTTTTGTACTCGAAATTACTGTCGTTGTCTCTTAAAATACCTTTTAATCCACCTTCAATATTTAATTTTTTGACCGGGTGAACATAATCCAGCTGAATGGTTTGTTCTGTTGATTTGCTCTCGTTATGTTGAATGTAGTTTGGATCCGTAAAATTAACCCTGTTGTTAAAAGTCAGGTTATTATCCTGTGGATTGCTTGAATTGCTGTATTTGTAAGAAAAAGTTAGTAATCTATTTTTATCGCTTTTAAATCCAAGCTGATAATTTAAGGTTGCATCAAAACCACCCCAACCAAAACGGGATTTATTAAAAAGATCATAAGATGTAGTTTGATTAAGTGCAGTTAAATTATAATCCTGGTTATTTGTTGATTTATTATAACCTCCGTAAGGATTTAGCTCTGCAGTAACCAGGTTCAAGCTATCTATTTCGTAACTTAACTCTGCACCGCCATAACGGTAATTATTGTGAAATTCTCTTGTTCCTAAAATTGATAAATTGGTTGGATTGGCTCCGGTTGTCATTCTTGAACTGGCATTTTGTGTTTCAGGAGAATTATAGAATCCCGTTCCGCCATAAGCTGTTGCACCAAATTTTCCTTGTTTTACGGTAATCATTCCGCCAATACCCGGACCACCAACAGGAAACTGGTGACGAAGATTTAAATTTCCGTTGTAACCGTTGTCAATTTTTTTGTTGGTAATGATATTGATAATTCCCGAAAGGCCTTCGCTGTCGTATTTTGCCGGAGGTGTTGTAATCACCTCAATCTTTTGAATGGAAGCAGCAGGCATACTTCTTAAAACATCTTTAGGGCTTCTGGCCACCATGCTTGATGGTTTACCATTAATTAATATTTTATAATTTCCACTTCCTTTTAGTTTAATGTTATCATCGGCATCTAAAGAAAGCAACGGTACTTTACGCATCATATCTAAAGCAGTTAGTACCTTGCTTTCCGGGTCTGCTTGTATATCGTAAGAAATCCGGTCGACTTCTTGTTTAATTAATGGTTTTGATGCATTTACTGAAACTTCCGATAAATTATTTACCTGCGAAGACACAGTTATGTTTTGCAGGTTTACTACCGGATTTTGAGTAGTCACCTCCACAGAACTGTTTTTTGGATTGTAACCAACTGCAATGGCCAGTACAGTATATTTTCCAACTGCAATTTTTTCGAAACTAAAATTTCCGCTCGCTGAAGTTACGATGGTTTTGACAACTACATTATCTTTTTTTAAGGCAATTGTCATAAATTCTATAGGCTTTTTACTGGCTGAATCTATAACGACACCCTTAATAATACCGGGAAGGTCTTGTGCTTTAACAAACTGTGTAGAAGAAAATAAAATAAAAACGATTAGAAGGGAGTAGAAGTTAAATCTCATGTTAAGTAAGTGCAAATAGTACGGTTTAGATTAGTTTTTAATTTGATGCATGAAGCATTCTTATTCCATAAGACGAAAAACTAAATAAATAGTTGCACAACTTTGAAAATATTTTTTCACACACCTGAGAGGATATCTGAAAATGTTTGGGCAAGAGAAAGGGGCTTAAATCCATAAGCCCCAAATAAACCAAACAAACTATTTATGAAGTGTATAATATAACCAACAGCTATAAAAAATGTTTTATTTCTTTAGGTGTTATTTTTGTTTCGATAAAAAAGAGCGATTAAAACAGGTTTAACTGTTCAGGTTGATATTGTAATGGATCGAAATGGTATTTTTTGGCAGAATCAGAATCTCCAACAAAATAAACTTCACTTTCTTCATATCTCGAGGCCACTTTAACTACAATTTCACCGGCAACGGCTTTAAATAGCTGTTCAACAAGCTGGGGATCATTATTGTCTTTAGATAAGTGGCTCAACAATAAATGACTCATATATTCCGGTCTGTGCTTTGAAAATAAATCCAGGGCTTCGGCATTGCTCAAATGTCCCCGTCCGCTGGTTATCCTTCTTTTTAAATAATAAGGATAATGACCGTTTTCAAGCATTTCTTTATCATAATTAGCTTCCAGAAATGCAGCATGGCAGTTTTTGAAATGATGAATTAAATGATCACAAACAGAACCAATATCCGTAAATACGCCAACTCTATAATTATTATGTTCTACGGTAAAGCTATAAGGATCTGCAGCATCATGAAATTTAGAAAAAGCCGAAATGTTTAGTTTTCCAATCGTTACAGATTGTAAATGAGTTATGGAAAATACATTGTTTTCGTTTAAAAGCAAACGACTGCTTTTTAGTGTGGCTTCACTTATATAAACCGGGAGATTGTGTTTTTTAGCAAAAACAGTTAATCCTTTGATGTGATCACTATGTTCGTGCGAAATAAAAATGGCTTTAATTTTGGTTACAGATAAACCAAGTCTGTACATTCTTTTTTCTACTTCTTTACAAGACAAACCTACATCAACCAAAATTGCTTCCTGATCGTTGCCCACATAGTAACAATTGCCATTACTTCCCGAATTTATTGATGTAAAATAAAGTGCCATTTGATTTGCAAGATAAGGCTAATTTATGGAGCAGGCAAAGCACCAGATTAATTATTGCGTAAAATAATTAAACTCTTATGCCATTATATTCTACAAGTCTGGAGAGGAGTGGAAGGAAGGCCTGGATTAAATTAATTTCTTCGGCCGAGAAGATTTCTTCCATCGTTTTGGCTAACCATTCTTCTTTAATTTTTCGCGTTGCAATGATGTGTTTTTCGCCATATTTGGTTAAACCGATGTATATTTTTCTTTTATCTTCTTCACTAGGAAAACGTTCTACGCATTTTGCATCAAAAAGACGGTTAATGATTTGAGATATGGCTTGTTTACTTACCCTTTCCATTTCTGCAAGTTCTGTGGATAATAATTTTCCATGCTGTTCTAATAGCGACATAGTTAATAATTCAGCATTACTGAACTCTGAGCTTACATTTTGTTTACGCAACTGACGCGTTAACCGGGTTACGGTGCTTCTTAATTTAGCAGCAATTTCCTGTGTTTTTGAAGGCATGATAATGGTAAATAAACTTTACAAAGATAAAGCATTATTTTTTAATAATCAGGAGACGATGATTTAATTAATTATGTATTATGATTTAAATGTGATAAATAGAAGTGATTTTAGTTTTGTGAAGTCTTTTTTAAATTTTACTTTTGTAAAGTTACTTTACTAATTTAAACATGACAATTTTTCGTTCACTAAGGCATTATAATTACAGGTTGTTTTTTACAGGTCAGTCTATTTCACTGGTGGGTACTTGGATGCAGCGTGTAGCGGTAAGCTGGTTGGTATACCGTTTAACCGGATCGGCATTTTTATTGGGGCTAATTACTTTTTTGAGTTTAATTCCTTCTTTAGTGCTGGCTCCGTACGCGGGTAGCTATGTAGACAGGCATAATAAATTTAAAATTCTGATTATAACCCAAATTGTTTTAATGTTACAAGCAGGTGCTTTGGCGTTGATGATTTGGTTTAAATATTATGACATGTTCTGGATTGCTGGTTTATCGCTCGTGCAGGGTTTAGTTAATGCCTTTGATGTAACGGCCAGACAGTCTTTAATGGTTAATCTGGTAGAAGATAAAGAAGATTTACCAAATGCAATTGCGCTAAACTCATCAGTATTTAATGCTGCCAGGTTGGTCGGCCCCGCACTTGCAGGGGTTATTTTAAGTACGTTAGGAGAAGATATCTGTTTTCTGATCAATTTTGTAAGCTTTATTGCAGTACTGGTTTGTTTGTTAATGATGAAGTTAAATTTGCAGGCCGTTCAAAAATCTACAGAAAACATTTGGGTAGATTTAAGAAAGGGTTATGAATACCTTAGGTCTTCGCCTGATTTAGCTTCCATGATTATCATGATGGCCGCTTCCAGTTTACTGGTTATTCCTTTTACCACTTTATTACCGGTATTTGCCAAGGATATTTTTAACGGTACAGCCACAACTTTTGGATGGTTTGAAAGTGCGGCAGGTTTTGGCGCATTTTTCGGGGCAATTTATATGGCGACCTTAAAAAAAAGGAACAATATGCAGAAAATCATTATTTTCTCTGCTTTATTATTGGCTGTTTCTGTAATTGCACTGGCGATTTCGCCTTCATTAATTTTAGCACTTTTTTGTACCGGTTTAGCTGCTTTGGGCCTAATGGCGCAAACCTCATCTATTAATACTTACCTGCAAACCCATGCTGATGACGCCATGAGGGGCAGAACGTTAAGTTATTATATTATGGCTTATCAGGGTGTTTTGCCTATTGGTAGTTTATTAATGGGCTATTTTGCACATCAGTTTGGAACACAAACCGTTGTTGCCTTTGAAGGTGTTGCAGGATTGTTAATTGTAGTTGCTTACATCTACAACGAAAAAAATCGTCATTCAGTAAAAAGAAACAGAATACGTTTTGCCAATTAGTGAACAACAAGTTTACAGTCTACCATTACTTTTTGGTAATCCTGTATTTCAATTTCACGGTTAATTAATTGCAGTAATAATTTAATTGCGTTCTCGCCAACAGATTCAGGATTTTCTTCAATTGAAGCCACAGGAGGAGAGTCCAGGTAACTGATAAAAGGCGTATTTCCAAAACCGATACATTCAATTTCATTAAACTTTGGATGGTTAATGGAACGCAAATATTTGATGGCGTCGAATAAAATCGGTTCTTTAAAGGCCACTAAAGCTGTAGGTGTGGTATCCGGATTGGTGAATAAATTCTGTATGGCTGAAACTGTATTTTCCTTGTCAAAATCGGTATAGGCAACCAAATCTGCTTCAAAAGGGACATTATTATCTTTTAAAGCATTAATATAACCATTAAAACGGTCATGTGTAAAATTAATCATTTTTGGACCACCCAGATAAGCAATCTTTTTATGTCCTCTGTCAATCAGGAATTTAGTAGCCTGGTAACAGCCCTGAAAGGTATTGCCTAAAACTTTATGGCAGTTTAAGTTAAAACTTGGGTTTCGGGTATAATAAACCACTGGAACGCCCATATTCTCGAACTGATCAAGGTGTTTAAAATCCTGGGTATTTTTAGAGATGGCGATAATTAAACCATCCACACGACTTTTCATCAGCATATCTGCCAGCTGTATTTCTTTTTCCAGCTCATCATGCGATTGGCTGATGATTACATTATAGCCGTGTTTCATGGCAAATTGCTCTACACCATAAATGCTGCGTGTAAAGAAATGATCCAAAAGGTTGGGTAGAATAATGCCGATAATCCGAGATTTTTTTTCCTTTAAATTGATTGCTGATTTGTTGGGTGTAAAATGTAAATCTCTGGCCATTTCCTGTACACGCTTCTTGGTATACTCATTAATGGTAGGATAATTATTAAGGGCTTTAGATACTGTTGATACTGACATCTTTAGCCGTTCTGCCAAGAATTTTAGTGTAACAGGGGTGTGGTTCATCATCTTTATCAATCTCATTGCATAGATAAGAAAAAAAAATGGAAAATTATTTCAAACGTTTGAAATACCATGGCAATGGATTTTATCCATTTTTGTTGGTTTTGGAGTCATTATATCGTTTTAGCTTTTATAAATTCGTTTATCAGTATTCCTAACTAACCAAATAAATATGATCAAACAACTACTAACTACATTTACTAACGGACTTATGCACCCGGCCAAAACTGTATACACCTACCCGAAAAACAGAAAATTTATAAAAGCTGATTTTAAAAAATCTTAACCCTTTTAGAAAATTAAGATCGATATAAGCCTGCGTTTATATCAAAATAGCTTGCACGTATTAAAAATGATTATTTAAATACTTGACTTTCAGTATTCTATAGAATTTATAGTGCATTAATTTTTAACCAAATAGATTTAATATTTAAAAAATTATGGATAGACTTTACATTTTGAAAGGGGTTTTGCCGTCTTTTAAATTTGAGCTTGCTCAAAAGACCAAAATCTTTTACGCTTTAACTTTCCTGTTTCTTTTTAGCTGTCTGTGTGCATTTGCACAAAGCACTGTTACAGGTACGGTAAAAGACAATAAGGGTGTTACCCTGCCGGGTGTGAGCGTGAGGGTTAAGGGAACGCAAATAGGAGCGGTTACGGATGAGAACGGCAGGTTTTCAATCAAGGCGGCTGGCGATGCTACTTTAGTTCTTACTTACATAGGTTTTACAAGTAAAGAGGTACCGTTAAACAACAGAACTTCCATTGCAGTTGTTATGGAAGATGATTCGCAGGGGCTGGATGAAGTTGTAGTAGTAGGTTATGGGCAGCAAAAGAAATCAACTTTAACCGGGGCTGTTGCTCAGATCAGTTCGGAGGAGATTATGAAATCGCCAACGCCCAACCCAACCAATAGTTTAATAGGAAGGTTACCGGGTTTACTGGCCGTACAAACCAGCGGGCAACCAGGGGCTGATGCCGCTTCGCTGAAAGTAAGGGGGGTAGCAACGTATGGTGCAAACAACGCCGCAATTGTGGTGGTAGATGGAATTGAGCGCCCAAGTTTTGCAGATGTGGATCAAAGTGAAATAGAATCTATATCGGTTTTAAAAGATGCTGCTGCTACCGCTATTTATGGTATCAGAGGGGCAAACGGTATTATCGTAGTAACTACAAAACAAGGCAAAATTGGTAAACCAAAAGTGAGTTATTCAGGAAATTTTGCACAACAAACTTACACCGGTTTAGCGGTTGGCTTAGGTGCTTATGACAGTGCTGTGTTGTTAAACCAATCGTATGTAAATGACAATAAAAAACCTTTTTTTACAGAGGATGACATTCAGAAGTTTAAAGACGGATCGGATCCGCTTGGACATCCGGATGTAAGATGGTTTGATTATCTGACCAAAAAATTCTATTCGCAAACGCAACACAATATTAACATCAGTGGCGGAACTAAAATTGCAAAATATTTTGTTTCTGCAGGTTATGCTTTTCAGGATGGTATTTTTAAGAAATTCGATTCTCCTTATGGCATTAATACTGTTCCAAATTACAACCGTTACAATTTCCGTTCTAACCTGGATTTTACGCTGAATAAGGATTTTACAGTAGGGATTAAATTAGGTGGCCGTTTTTCTGACCGGTATCAACCTGCTGGATTATTATCGGCTTCAGCATTTTCTTATGATACTATTGAAGGTATGATTTCGCGTATTCTTCAGGTTCCGGCCTATGCTTATCCGGTTACACTGCCTGATGGTAGAATAACAGCCAATCCAAATATCGGTACCAACATTTGGAACCCTTATGCGGTATTAACCCGTTTTGGTACCCGTAACGATAACACAAATACAATAGAAAGTACATTTAACCTGAATTATAAACTGAATTTTATAACCAAAGGTTTGGGCTTCAAAACTGTTTTTGGTTATGATTCTTATTATAACAATATTGAAAGAAGAAATGCAAACTGGGCGGCGTATGTATATAATGCGGCAACCGGAACAGCAACTTTATCTACCGATACAAGAAACCGCGACGAGCCTTTGGGTGGTGTTCAGGATGGCGGTGTTACTTCGGGTAGTACAAACATGAATATGCAGGTGGGCTTTGATTACGACCGGAGCTTCGGGAAACACCGGGTAGGTGGTTTGGCATTGGGTACCCGCCAACTGATTCGTACAACTGGTGCCACCGCTTTCACTGCGCCTCCAAGAGCTACGCAGGGTTTGGCTACACGTATAACCTATAATTATGACGAACGTTATTTTGCAGAATTTAACGGTGGTTACAATGGTTCTGAAAACTTTCCTCCGGGATTACGTTATGGTTTCTTCCCGGCAGTTTCGGCAGGCTGGACATTAACCAATGAGCCTTTTTGGAAAAAGAACAACATTTTAAATTACCTAAAAATTAAAGGTAGTTATGGTTTAGTGGGTAACGATAAGATTTCGGATTTACGTTTCTTATACTTAACCAGCTATTCAAATAATACTTCGGCTCCGTTTGGTAATCCGCAATCTATATCAAATTTCCCAACACTATATATTGCAGATAACGCATTGGGTAATGGTTTGGTAACCTGGGAAACCGGAACCAAAAGAAACATCGGTTTAGAATCTATGTTTTTTAACAATGCATTAAAACTGAACGTAGATGTATTTGATGAAACCCGTAAAGACATTTTAACCAACTCTTTAAGTGGTTCAGCTTTATTCGGACACTCATATCCTAAATTTAACAAAGGTATTGTTTACAACAAAGGTTACGAGGTTGAGGTGGATTTTCAGAAACAACTCGGTTCTGTAACGTTAGGTTTAAATGCACAGATCAGTTATGCTAAAAACAAAATCCTTGAAAACGATGAGCCAGATGGAATGCCAATTGCATCAATTAGAAAGGGAACAAGCGTAGGTCAGTTTTTTGGTTATGTAACGGATGGTTTTTACCAGTCTGTGGCAGATATCGAGGCATCGCCGAAACAGCAAGGTTTTAACCCAATTCCCGGCGACTTAAAAATGAAGGATTTGGATGGCGATGGCATCATTACCACGCTTGATCAGCAGGCGATTGGTTACACCAGCAATCCTGAATATGTATATAGCTTTAGTCCGCGTTTAACTTATAAAGGATTCTCATTTTCAGTATTATTTCAGGGCGTAGCACATGTAAGTTCAAATGTGATTTTAAGTGAGCAAAATAACGGTCAGCAAATGTATCCTTTTATGCTTGACGCCTGGACACCTGAAAATGCTGCTACGGCTACATGGCCTGCTTTACACGCCAGAGGTACCTCGTCGCTAAATTATTCTTTAAACGACTTTACTTTACAAAATTCTGCTTATTTAAAAGTAAGAAATGTGGAGTTGGGCTGGACTTTACCAAAACAATGGAGTACTGCACTTAAAGTAAGTAATATTAGACTTTACCTGCAGGGACAAAATTTATATACCTGGACCAAATACAGGATGTATGTAGATCCTGAAAACGTAAACACGGTGAACACAGCTTTTCCGTTACAGGCACTTTACCCAACATCTAAGGTTTACAATTTTGGTTTAAACATAACTTTTTAAGCGCATGAAAAAATATACTAAATATATAGCAATCCTGTTTATAATGCTTTTTTCTATTTCTTGTAAAAAGGATTTCCTGGAAAGAACGCCGGGTGTTGCTTTAGACGAAGATCAAATTTTTGCAGATCCTGCACAAGCAGCTAAATTTGCAGACAATGCATATAACTATGTCATTACCAAATATGTGCGTTTTAACGATCACCGTGGTTGTACGGCGCAGGCCTCAGATGAAGCTGTTTCAGGCAACTCTGAAGGCTCGGTTACTTCATTAAACCGTGGTTTATATCACGAACATTCAACAGGGCCAATCTTAAATGATATTGGTGGGGTTTGGAATTTAATGTATGCTGGTATTGCAATTGAAACTAAAATGCTGACCAGATTATCAGAAGTTCCACCTGCGCCACCTGCAACGGTATTAATTTTTGATCCGGTTAGAGTAGAGGGAGAAATGAGGTTTTTACGTGCTTTATCTTATTTTGAACTGACCAAAAGATTTGGTGGCGTTCCTATTGTAAACAGAGTTTATGATGTAAATGAAGAACTTAATTTGCCAAGAAACACATTTGATGAAGTAACCAAATACATTCTGAATGATATCGATATTGCCATAACCAAATTGGGGAATGATGCAGATTATACTGCTTCTATGTATGGCAGACCGACAAAGGGTGCAGCTCAGGCACTAAAAGCCCGTGTTTTACTTTATGCTGCAAGTCCTTTAAACAATCCTTCGGGTGATAAAGCAAAATGGAAGGCTGCTGCCGATGCCGCAACGATACTTATGGATGGCCGCTATTCTTTACAGGCAACTTACGGCGATTTATTAAATGTACCATCGTCACCTGAGTACATTATGATCAGAATTAAAGGCAATACACCACTTGCAGGCGAAATGATGCAGGATTTTTCTATGTCACCAGGTTCAGGAGGAGCACAGGGACAAATGAATCCTACACAGAATCACGTGGATATGTACGAAATGGCAAACGGAAAATCAATTACTGATCCAACATCAGGTTATGATCCTCAAAAACCTTATTTAAATAGAGAGCCACGTTTTTACAACAATATAATTTACAACGATTTGCCATGGCAGGGCGGTAAAATTGAGATGTGGTCTTTCCCAACTTTAGATGCACAGGGTAAACCTACTGTACTTTATGGTAAAGATTATAACCCAACAATTACTTTCACGGCAACCAGATATTATTGCAAAAAATACTGGCCGGAGGTTTACAGAACCGTAGGTGGAAGTACAACATTGTTGAACTACGTTTATTTTCGTTATGCAGAAGTGATGTTAAACTATGCTGAGGCACAAAATGAAGCTGTTGGCCCTGACGCCACTGTGTATGATCAGCTGATTGCCATTCGTAAAAGAGGCGGCATACAGGCAGGCGCTAATAATCTTTACGGATTAAAAGCAAATATGACTCAGGATGAAATGCGTGTGGTAATCAGACATGAAAGAGCAATAGAACTTGCTTTTGAAGATCACCGCTGGTATGATATTATGCGTTGGAAAATTGGTGCTCAAACCATCGCTGTTCCGATGAAAGGTATGGATGTGGTTAAAAACGCAAATGGTTCTTTTACTTATACACCATTTGTTTTAAGCCAGACTTTTCAAAAAACCTGGGCAGAAAAGCAAAATATGTACCCAATTCCAAGAACCGAAGTTTATAAAAGTAAGGGAGTATTGGTGCAAAATCCAGGATGGGAATAGTTAGTTGATCAATAACGCTAAAAGATTTATTCAAAATGAAATTATTAAACTCAAAATATATTGTATGCCTGCTGTTTTTTCTCGTTGGTATGCTTAAGGTTTACGGGCAAACTCCTGATGAGCAATTAACTGTAAATGGAAAAGTTGTAGATCAGGATAAACGCCCGCTTCCAGGTGTGGTTGTAACCGTTCAGGAAGATAAAACCAATAAATCAGTAACTACGGGTGCCGATGGGAGTTTTACCATTGATGTAACCACCAGCGACGTATTGGTTTTTAAATTTGTTGGTTACCGAATGCTGCTAAAACCAGCACCTGAAGCAAACAATGGAGAAATGGTATTAATCAAAGCGCTGATAGATGCTGGTGATGATGACGATGTTTATATTCCTTTCGGGGTTCGTAAAAGACGCGAACTCACATCGTCAATCAGTACGGTGAGTGCGGCCAATCTTCCGCAAATCCCATCTTCGTCTTTAACAAATGTACTTGCAGGTCGTTTACCGGGTTTAGCAATTTATCCAAGCGGATCTCAACAACCAGGATACGATGTTTCAAGTTTCCTGATCCGTGGCCGTTCTTCATACAACAGTAATCAGGATCCGTTGGTTTTGGTTGATGGAATTGAACGCGATTTCAGATCCATGGATTTAGGAGAAATAGAAAGCATAAGTGTTTTAAAAGATGCCGCAACTTTAGCATGGTATGGTATGTATGCCGCTAATGGTGTAATTTATATCAAAACAAAACGCGGAAGTGCTACTTCGACCAAAGTAACTTTTGATGCTCAGGCAGGTATACAGGCACCATTACAGGTGGTTAAACCCCTAAATTCTTACACTTATGCAACTTTATACAACGAAGCATCAGTAAACAGCGGAGGTTCAGCGGTTTATAGTCCTGCTGCTTTACAAGCCTATTTAGACGGTTCTGATCCGATTAAATACCCAAATAACAATTTTATTGAAGATTTTACCAAACAGGCAGCACCAACGCAGCGTTATGTAGCCAGTGTTACAGGAGGTAATGCTTTTATTAAATATTATACTTTGTTAAGCGCCTATCAGCAGGGTGGTTTTTACAAAGGTGGAGAAAATGAAACCTATGATGCCAACACCAATTTTACCAGGTATAATTTAAGAACCAATATTGATTTACATGTAAATAAAAACTTAGATGTAGCTTTAGATATTGGTGGAAGAATTACCAACCTTACTTTCCCCGGACCGGGTACAGGCGGTTTCTTAAGTGCTGTTTATGCCACACCTCCTAATGCTTTTCCAATTATTAATCCTAATGGTTCTTACGGCGGTACCTCTATATTTCCGTCAAGCAACCCTAAGGCCATGATAGAATCTGCAGGTGCAAGTACAGATTTAACCCGTAATATGATTGCAACCATTAGTGCAAAGCAAAAAATGGATGGAATTTTAAAAGGATTATCTGCCGAAGTATTTTATGCTTATGATATTGCAGGTTTATACCGTTCAGGTTTTACACAATCATATGCTACACAAGAACTGTTGCCAACAGGTGTTTACCAAACCTACGGTACAGCGGTGAAAGTAGATTACCTTCCGAATGCTTTTTCAGGCAACCTCCGTAAAAGTGAGTTTTGGGCTGGCTTTGATTACAACAGAACTTTTGGAAAACATGATGTTAAATTCAGTACAAGGGTTTCCAGACAAAATTATGCACAGTTTGGGCAATTGGATGTGAGACGTGAAGGCTGGTCTAACCGCTTATCTTACAATTATAACCAACGCTATTTTATTGATTTAATTGGTGCTTATTCAGGTTCGGAAAACTTTGCACCAGGCAACAGGTATGGTTTCTTTCCCGCTGCATCAGCAGGATGGATTATCTCTGATGAAAATTTCATGAAAGGAGCAACCACCGGATTTTTGGATTTCTTAAAAATCAGAGCATCCTATGGTTTAGTTGGAAACGATGCGCTGGGTTCAGCAAGAAGATTTGCATTTAACGATTTCTTTAGCAGAAGTACCACTGGTTATACTTTCGGAACGGGTTATACCGGGGTGGGTGGTACAGGACAATTGGCCGCTGCTAACCCATACTTAACCTGGGAAAAAGCATATAAAACCAGTGTAGGTTTTGATGCTAAAATGTTTAAACAATCCCTGTCAGTTAGCGCTGATTATTTTTATGAGGATAGAAAGAATCTGGCCACAAACTCACAGCTGCCAAGTTTATTAGGTCAAACTTTAACCTATGTAAACGAGGGTGAGGCCTCTTACAGTGGTTTTGAAACCGGAATTAATTACAATAAAAAGTTTGGTGCTTTAGACCTAAATATTTTTGGAAACTATACCTATAACACCAGCAAAATTTTAGCTATTAATGAAGCAGCTAACCTGCCTGCTTATCAAAAAGCTTTAGGCCATCCAATATCAAGTGTTATTGCGCCTTCTGCAACAGCATCTACAACGCCAGGTTATATCAGTACCATGCTTATTTCTGATGGCATTTTCCAAAACCAGGCTCAAATAGATGCTGCTCCAAAGCAATTATTAGCAAAAGATGTTAAACCAGGTGATATTAAGTACGTAGATCAAAATGGTGATGGAATTATTAATGATCTGGACAGGGTAAGAACAGATTTCAATTTTGTGCCTAAAGGATATTTCGGTTTTGGGGCATCACTTGCCTATAAAAACTTTGATATGAACTTCTTGTTCCAGGGTACCAGTGGGCGTTCAATTTATATTCAGCAACTGGTTAATGCCGGAACAACGAATAACGGATTCTTAAACCAGTTTAGTGTAGACAGATGGACACCAGATAATCCCGGTGCAAAATTTCCGAGGTTGCTTTTATCTGATCGCGGCAACAATACGGCAAACTCAGATTTCTGGGTCCGTTCAGGCGATTATATCCGTTTAAAAAACATAGAAATCGGTTATTCCTTACCTGCATCATTTATCAAAAGATTAAAACTTAGTCAGGTTAGGTTTTATGCCAGCGGTTTAAACTTATTAACGTTTGATAAACTGGATGGCCTTCCTTTTGATCCGGAATTGCCGGAATCAGGTTACAATTCAAATATTGGTGGGGTATCAAGCGCATCTTATCCATATATGAAAATATATTCGGTTGGTTTGAATTTGAAATTTTAACAGATAAGACAATGAAAAAAAATATATTCTATATCACCCTTGCCATTGTAGCCATCTATGCGGCAGGATGTAAAAAATCAGATTTTCTTCAGGATGGTTCATTTAGCGGAACCAATGATATTACCGAAGCACAGCTTTGGGCAAATCCGGATTATGCCAGAAACTTTTTGAATAACGTTTATGCTTCACTCACAGATCGTTATAGCCTTGATGATGGCGCAATACTGGCTGCAGGATGTGATGAAGCCGTTAATTCTAACTTAAACTCCTCCATTAATACTTTTAACAATGGTACCTGGAGTGCCGTTAAAACTTTTGATGATGTATATGCCTCTATGTATACCGGCATTCGTAAAGCCAACATGTTTTTAGAAAAAGCAGATGGAAGTGCAATTATTCCTTTAGATGAATTATTACCGGCCAATGTGCCTGCCAATCAAACTTACGAATCGCAGATTAGCCGTTTAAAAGGACAGGCGTATTTTTTAAGGGCATTTTTTGAATTTGAATTGCTAAAACGCTACGGTTCTTTTGCAATTGTTACCCGCACCTTAACCGTTAGTGATAACCTGGATGTTCCAAGAAACAGTTTCGACGAATGTGTAAAGCAAATTTCTGCAGATTGTGAAGATGCGATTTCAAGATTACCGCTTTCGCCAACAGAATGGAATACCACCAACAGGGGTAGAGCAACGCAAACAGCAGCAATGGCACTTAAAGCCAGGTTGTTGTTGTATGCAGCAAGTCCGCAGTACAATCCAGGTGGCGACATTACTAAATGGCAGGCAGCGGCCGATGCGGCTAAAAGAATTATGGATACCGGCAAACACGCCATTTATAGTTCTTATCCTAATATCTGGTTGTGGAACAATGGCGCATTTAACTCCGAAACTATTTTTGCTACAGCAACCCTGAATACAAACAGTATTGAGGTAAATAATGCACCAATTAGTTACGATGCAGCCAACGGACGTACAAATCCAACACAGGAACTGGTGGATGCTTTTGAAATGAAAACAACGGGTAAACCAATTACCGATGCAACTTCAGGTTATGTAGCAACAAATCCTTACACCAATCGCGATCCACGTTTAAATTTTGCAATTATGTACAACGGATCAACTTTTAAAAGTAAAACCGTTGATACTTATGTGGGCGGTAAAGATGGTTTAGGCTTAAACGTAAATGCTACTAAAACCGGCTATTATATGCGCAAATATTTAAGTGAAAGTGCAGCCTGGGCAGGTACTGCGGCTAGCGTACGCAGACCATGGATTTTCTTTAGGTATGCCGAAGTGCTTTTAAATTATGCAGAAGCTTTAAACGAAGCTCAGGGTGCTGCTCAAACGACTGAAATTATAAGAGTTTTGAATTTAATCAGAGATAGGACTGGAGTTAAAATGCCTCTTTTGCAAACAACTAATCCATCTGGCAATGCTTATGTAGCCCCTACAAAAGAGGAATTGCGTAAACGCATTCATAACGAACGCAGGGTAGAAATGTGTTTTGAAGAACAACGTTTTTATGATGTTCGCCGCTGGAAAGAAGGAGAAGTAACTTTTAATAAGCCAGTTACCGGAATGAGGATTGTTCAGCTTACACCAACCACTTTTAGTTATACACCATTTACGGTAGAAAACAGAACATTTACAGCCAGAAATTACTTGTTCCCAATTTCGCAAAACGAATTAAACAAAGCTCCGGCCTTAGGTCAGAACCCTGGATATTAAGGAAAAACTAGATTTTGCTCGAATTTAGGCGGTCGGTGGAAACACCGGCCGTATATTAATTGTTAGTTTTAAAACTTCAATTATTTAAAGCTAAAAAAACACATTATGTCAAAATTGATCTGTAGAGTATTTATAATTTGCCTCTCCCTTTTTTCGTCAGTTAGCTACGCCCAGGTAAGCTCTGTTCAAAACATTCAGGCCCGTAAAATTTTAAGCCTGAACGGTAAATGGAATTACATTGTTGATCCTTATGAAAACGGATATTACGATTACAGGCATGACCCCTTTGATCAGTCTAAAACCGGAACCGGAGGTTTTTTTGATGATAAAGTACAGAAAGATAAATCTGAATTAATTGAATACAATTTTGATCTGTCGCCACAAATGAATGTGCCTGGCGACTGGAATTCTCAGTCAGAAAAACTCGAACTTTATGAAGGCACCGTTTGGTTACGAAGAAAGTTTACCGCAACACCAGAGGCAGGTAAAAGGTATTTTGTTTATTTCGCTGCGGTGAATTATGAATCGCACATTTACCTGAACGGAAAGAAATTAGGCGTTCATAAAGGTGGTTTTACTCCATTTCAGTTTGAAGTAACCGGAAAACTCAATAAAGGCGAAAATTCTTTGGTGGTTAAGGCTGATAATACCCGTAAACAAGATGAAATACCTACTGTAAATACCGATTGGTGGAATTACGGTGGCATAACCCGTGATGTGTTTTTAGCTGAACTGCCGGAACATTACATCAACGATTATAAAATTCAGTTGTCTAAAGGCCGTAAAAATGCGATAAACTTCTCCCTAAAACTGGCTGATGCCTTTGCAGGACAGGAAATTACCTTAACCATTCCGGAATTAAAGCTGGAGAAAAAATATAAAACCGATTCAGAAGGGAAAATTTCAGATGAATTTACCTGGAATAACCTGAACCTTTGGTCACCCGAAAATCCTAAACTTTATGCAGTTAACATTAAATCTGCTACCGAGAATATTCAGGATCAGGTGGGTTTTAGAACCATCGAGGTAAAAGGAAATGATATTTTATTAAATGGTAAATCTGTTTTTTTAAGAGGAATATCCATTCACGATGAAAATCCTTTACTGGCCGGCAGGCTTCGTTCTGAAGGCGATATGCGCATGATGCTGCAATGGGCCAAAGATATGAACTGCAATTACGTTCGCCTTGCACATTACCCGCACAATGAAGAAATGGTGCGTTTGGCTGATGAAATGGGTTTATTGGTTTGGGCAGAAGTTCCGGTTTACTGGACCATCAGCTGGGAAAATCCCGCAACCTACGCCAATGCAAAGCAGCAGTTAACCGATCTTATTTTGAGGGATAAAAATCGGGCAAGTGTTATTGTCTGGTCTATTGGTAACGAAACCCCATTAAGTACCCCCCGCTTAAATTTTATGAGCAATCTGGCAGAAACCGCCCGCTCGCTTGACGATACCCGTTTGGTTGCTGCAGCGCTTGAAGTACATCGTGATGGCAACACCATTATTTTAAATGATCCCTTGGGTGAAAAAATAGATCTGGTTAGCTTTAACGAGTATGCCGGATGGTACTGGGGAGGTACACCTGCAGAAATTACCAAGTATAGTTTCAATATCAAATACAATAAACCAGTGGTAATTACTGAGTTTGGGGGCGACGCTTTAGGCGGCTTCCATGCCGATGAAAATACCCGATGGAGTGAAGAATACCAGGAATCACTTTATAAAAATCAAATTGCTATGCTGACTAAAATTGAGGCACTGCGTGGAATGACACCCTGGATTTTAACCGACTTCAGATCGCCAAGGAGGCAACATCCTGTTTATCAAAACTTTTGGAACCGTAAAGGTTTAATCAGTGAAACCGGGAAAAAGAAAAAGGCATTTTTTGTACTCAAAGACTTTTATAACCAAATGCAAACAAAATATAAATAGTATGAGCCCTTTAACCATCATCTCTATCAGCATTATCAATTCTTTTTTGGCAATTGTTGCTTCCATGTACAGCATCATCAGGCTTAAAAGTCCTTTTGTGTTTCTGTTTATTATTTTTTTAGGAAGCACGGCCTGTTCAAAAAGAGGATTTACCAGTATTGAACCTGTTGCAATAAAGACCATAACAGAAACTACGCTGCAAAAAGATATGCCCTTTGCAATGGGGGCTGCGGTTAATGTGAGTTTGTTAAAGGGAAATACCAATTACCGCAATCTGGTGATTAAAGAGTTTAACAGTGTAACGCCAGAAAATGCAATGAAATTTGCATCTGTGCATCCTTCAAAAGATACCTATACGTGGACAGATGCTGATTATCTGGTTGATTTTGCCAAAGCCAATGGAAAAAGAATCCATGGGCATACGCTAAACTGGTATAAATCTTTGCCAGATTGGGTTAATAATTTTCAGGGTACAACAGCCGATTGGGAAAATTTATTAAAAACTCACATTCAAACTGTGGTTGGCCATTTTAAAGGTAAAGTAATTTCCTGGGATGTGGTAAACGAAGCTATTAATGATGACGGAACTTTAAGAAATAGCATCTGGGTTCAAAAATTAGGTGCAGATTACATTGGCCGGGCATTTCAGTATGCACACGAAGCTGATCCTGATGCTTTACTTTTTTACAACGATTATGGCCATGAATTTGGACCAACAAAAAGAACGGCCATTTTAAATCTGGTAACCGGTTTAAAGGCTAAAGGTATTCCGATTGATGGAATTGGTTTGCAAATGCACACCCGTGTTACGCAAACTGATGCTAATTTGGCCGCCGCCATTAATACAGCTGCCGCTACAGGTTTAAAAATTCACATTTCTGAACTGGATATTGCTCTAAATCCGGATAATGTACAAACCATGACTTATACGACTGCTTTAGCAGATCAACAGGCAGAAAAATATAAAGTCATTGTTAAAGCTTATAATGCAATTCCAAAAAGCCAGCAATTTGGAATAACCACCTGGAATGTAACCGATGGAGACAGCTGGATTCCTTCAAATTATAGCCGCCCGGACTGGCCTTTACCCTTTGATGCTCAATATCAGCGCAAAGCTGCGTATCAGGGAATTTTAGACGGTGTTAAATAAAATATAGATGAAACATTACTTGCCCTTAGCCCTTATTTTGTCCTTCACTTTTTCTGCTGCATCAGCTCAGGATAAGAAGATTGAAAAGAAAATTGATTCCGTATTAAAACTGATGACGCTGGATGAAAAAATCGGTCAGCTTAATCAATACACCGGAGACCGGGATGCTACCGGACCCATTACCAACAACCCAAATAAATTAAAAGATATAAAAGATGGCAAGTTGGGTTCCATGCTCAACGTAAGAGGCGCTAAAGAAACGCGTGAAGTACAGGAAGTAGCTATGCAATCGAGAATGAAGATTCCATTGATTTTTGGTCTCGATGTAATCCACGGTTACCGGGTAACTTTTCCGATCCCCCTGGCTGAGGCCGCAAGTTGGGATTTAAAAGCAATTGAAAACAGTGCAAGGGTTGCAGCCAGAGAAACGGCCGCATCAGGTGTGCACTGGACATTTGCGCCCATGGTCGACATTGCACGTGATCCGCGTTGGGGACGGGTGATGGAAGGCGCAGGAGAAGATACTTATCTGGGTTCGCAAATTTCTACAGCAAGGGTTAAAGGTTTTCAGGGCAAAGGTTTAGGAAATTTAGATGCTGTTATGGCTTGTGCAAAACATTTTGCCGCCTATGGTGCGGCAATTGCCGGTAGAGATTACAATCCGGTTGATATGAGCGAACACACCCTTTGGGAAGTATATTTGCCGCCGTTTAAGGCTGCTGTAGATGCAGGAGCTGCAACATTTATGAACTCCTTTAATACGTTGAACGGGATTCCGGCAACAGGAAATGCTTATTTACAACGTGATATTTTAAAAGGCCAGTGGAAATATACGGGTTTTGTGGTAAGCGACTGGGGTTCAATCGGTGAAATGATTGCCCATGGTTATGCAAAAGATAAATCGCAGGCCGCCGAACTGGCCCTTAATGCCGGGAGCGATATGGATATGGAAAGCAGAAGTTACCTGCCCAATCTGGCAAAACTGGTTGCCGATAAAAAAGTGTCTGTTGCTTTAATTGATGATGCAGTAAGAAGGATTTTACGTAAGAAATTTGAATTGGGTTTATTTAATGATCCATACCGTTTTAGCAATGAAAGTCGCCAGGAGAAGGAATTAAATTCTCCTCAAAACAGAAAAGATGCTTTGTTAATGGCCGAGAAAAGCATGGTTCTGCTTAAAAATGAAAATCAGGTTTTGCCGCTTGCTAAAAATTTAAAAAAGATTGCCGTAATCGGCCCACTGGGTAAATCTGAAAAAGATATGCAGGGTTTTTGGTCTATCCAATGGCAAAACGATAACCTGGTTTCTTTGTACCAGGGCTTAAAAAATAAAGTTGGCAATCAAACCGAATTGTTGTATGCCAAAGGTTGTGAAATTGAGGGAACTTCTACAGCTGGTTTTGCCGAAGCGGTTGAAACGGCTAAACAAGCAGATGTAGTAATTATGGCCGTTGGCGAAACACTGGATATGAGTGGCGAAGCAAAAAGTAAAGCCAATATTCACATTCCCGGCGTTCAGGAAGATTTAATTAAAGCCATTCAGGCTACCGGAAAGCCTGTTGTAGTACTTTTAATGGCTGGTCGTCCGTTAATATTCAACTGGACAGCTGATCACGTTCCGGCCATTATGTACACGTGGTGGTTGGGCAGCGAAGCTGGAAATGCAATGGCCAATGTACTTTACGGAGACTATAATCCCGCCGGAAAATTACCCATGACTTTTCCACGTGATGAAGGTCAGATTCCACTTTATTACAATTATTTAAGTACCGGCCGTCCGGCTAAAAATGATCAGGATACCCGTTACCGTTCTGCTTACCTCGACATACAGAACAGCCCTAAATTTGCTTTTGGCTACGGATTAAGCTATACCACTTTTGATTACAGCAATTTGGTTTTAAGTAAAACCGAGATGGGCATGAATGACAAAATCTCCGTTTCCTTTACCCTTAAAAATACCGGTAAGCACGATGGGGAAGAAGTGGCTCAGTTGTACTTGCAGGATAAGTTTGCATCTGTGGTTCGTCCGGTTAAAGAACTTAAAGATTTTCAGAAAGTAATGCTAAAAGCAGGAGAAAGTAAAACCATCACCTTCAATATTGATAAAGAAAAGCTTTCTTTTTATAACCAGCAATTGAAATGGGGCGCTGAACCGGGAGATTTTAAACTCATGATTGGTACAGCCTCAAACAACATTAAACTGGAAAAAGATTTTACACTAAAATAAACGAAATCATCAAAAACACTATAGCAAGAAACAAGATTTACATGTTGGGAAAAGAAGAGAAATATTTACCATTGATGAAATTCATTTTATGGACATTTTTGACCACCATTTGGTCTGTAAGCAGTTTTGCGCAGGATACAGGCCGAAAACTGATCAGCTTAAATGACCAATGGGAATTTCACAAAGAAAATGGCACTACAGAAAAGGTAAATCTTCCGCATACCTGGAACGATAAAGATGTGCTGGATGATGAACCTGGTTATTACCGTGGTTTGGGCATTTACAAACGTAAACTTGTATTAGAAGAATCTGCAAAGGGAAAAGATATTTATTTGGTTTTTAATGGGGTAGCGCAAGAAGCTGAAGTTTTGGTTAATGGTAAATCAGCAGCGAAACACATTGGCAGTTATACCCGCTTTATTGTTCCGATTACCTCTTTCTTAAATTATAAAGAAGATATTATCGAGGTAAAGGCCAATAACAGGTTTAACGAAGATATTCCACCTTTAACTGCAGATTTTACCTTTTTTGGCGGCATATACCGTCATGTGAGTTTGTTAATCACCAATTCCGTTCATTTTTCGCAAAAGGAAAATGGTAGTGCTGGTGTTTTTATCACCACACCACAGGTTTCTTCAGCCACAGCAAAGGTTCAGGTTAAAAGCACTATTGAAAATACATCAGGAACTGCTAAAAAGGTTCAAATTCAGACCATATTATTTAATGCGCAGGGAAAGGAAATCTCATCCCAAATTTCCGCCCTGAATATGCTTTCCGGAGGAAATAGTACCTTAGTTCAGGATTTAAATAACATTAAACAACCTGAGCTATGGTCGCCGGAAAATCCATATTTGTACCGCATGGTTACTAAAATTATCGACCCCAAAACAAAAGTAGTTTTAGATCAGGTTTCTAATCCACTGGGCTTTCGCTGGTTTAAATTTGATGCAAATGAAGGATTTTTCTTAAATGACAAACCTTTAAAGTTAATTGGGGCAAGCCGCCATCAGGACTACGAAAACTTAGGCAATGCAACCCCTGATGCCTTACAAATCAGGGATATTGAGCTGCTGAAACAAATGGGCGGTAATTTTTTAAGGGTTGCACATTATCCGCAGGATCCAATGATACTTGAAGCCTGCGACCGTTTAGGCATTCTGGCTTCAGTAGAAATTCCGGTTGTAAATACCATTACCGAATCCGAAGCTTTTACGGCAAACTGCCTGAATATGCAGGTAGAAATGATTAAACAGAATTTTAATCACCCCAGTATCGTCATTTGGGCGTATATGAACGAAATTTTGCTGCGCACCAAGTTTGCCAATGATAAGCCACGCCAGCAAGTTTATTTTGATCACGTACGCGAACTGGCTCAAAAATTAGATGACCTAACCCGTAAAGAAGACCCTTCGCGTTATACACTCCTGGTTAATCATGGTGCATGGGACATTTACAACAAGGTTGGCTTAACTAAAATCCCAATGATTGTAGGCTGGAACCTATATTCAGGCTGGTATTCGGGTACGCCAGCCGATTTTGGAAAATTCCTTGACCGTCATCATAAAGAACTGGCAGATAAACCAATGCTGGTTACTGAGTATGGTGCAGATGCAGATCCGCGAATCCGTTCGTTTTCGCCTGTGCGTTTTGATAAAAGTGTTGAGTATGGCATTTATTTTAATCAGATTTATTTAAATGAAATGCTGAAACGTCCTTTTGTAAGTGGCGGAATGGCCTGGAATTTAGCCGATTTTAATTCGGAAACCCGGGAAGAAACTATGCCACACATCAATAATAAAGGACTTTTAACCATTGGCAGGGTACCAAAAGATACTTACTTCTTGTATAAGGCTTACCTTTTGGATAAACCATATTTGAAAATTACTTCAGCTCAATGGAAAGACAGAACAGGAGTAGCAGATTCTGCTTCCCTGATTAGCACACAACCTTTGCAGGTGGCTACCAATTTAAAATCGGCAGAATTGTTTTTAAACGGCAAAAGCTTAGGCACAAAAGAAGCCGTTGATCACATTTGTAGCTGGCAGGTTCCATTTGCTGATGGTTTAAATCAGTTGCGTGTAGTTTCAGCAACTCATAGCGATAAGGAAGATATTAACTTTCAATTACAGCCATATCGTTTTACAGATGGGCTTTCTTTTAAAAGCATGAATGTTTTATTGGGGTCGAAACGTTTTTATATGGATGAAAAAGAACACCAGTTGTGGATGCCGGATCAGCCATACCGAAAAGGTTCGTGGGGCTGGATTGGTGGCGAACCTTATAAAGGCACCAACAATCGCATTACCTACGGTAGTGACAAAAATATTTTAGAAACGGATAACGATCCTATTTACCAAACCCAGCAGGTAGGCATCCAGCAGTTTAAAATGGATGTTCCGGATGGAGAATATGAACTTTCATTGTATTTCGCAGAACTGGTTGGCGGTATTTCTAAAGAATCTTTAGCGTATAATTTAGATAATACCCACAAAAAAGAAGTAGAAGAAAACCGGATTTTCAGTGTAGCCATAAATGGATCAGCATTTTTAACCCATACTAACCTTGCAAAAGATTTTGGCTATACCACTGCAATTCGTAAAAAAACAAGGCTTACTGTACAAAATGGAAAAGGAATAACCATCGATTTTACACCAATTGAAGGTAAACCGGTTTTAAATGCGCTGCAATTAAGAAAAGTTTATTAACAGGATTATAAAACGAAACGACTCCCTGTGCATAGGTTTGATTTTTAAATATGATGTTAAAAAATATTAAATATATTATTACTATAAGTTTACTGTTTTACAGTTCGTTACTATTTTCACAGCAAAGTATTCGTTTAAATAATAACTGGGAATTTTTAAAGCAGGATTTAGGGGGCGTTTGGGAAGCTGTTCGTCCGGTTACCATGGGCAATCCCGAGTCTGTTCCGCTTTGGCAAAAGGTAAGCCTGCCACATTGTGTTAATGCAGAAGATGCTGTTGATCCGGATGTAAATTATTATCAGGGCCCATCCTGGTACCGTACACAGCTTGCCATTGATAATCCCGATCAAACCGGAAGAACATTATTACATTTTGAAGGTGCCGGACAAAAAACAGAGGTTTATGTGTACACCACCAAAGTGGCAACACATGTAGGTGGTTACGATGAGTGGACCGCTGACATTACAGACGCCGTTGCCGCATTTAAAAAAACAGAAGCTTTTAAAAAGCAGTTCAAAGGTAAAATTCCGGTTTCTATCCGTACAGATAATTCAAGGGATCTGGAAATGATTCCTTCTGATCTTGCTGATTTTAACATCTATGGAGGCATTTACCGCTATTTAAACCTGGTTTATGTGCCAGCACTTTCTGTAGATAAAATGTTTGCCAAAGCCGAAGTGGATGCCGCAGGCAAATTAGGTAAACTGACTGTTAAAGCCAGATTTTATAACCCTGCAGGTATCAATGATGCAACGGTTAAACTTAAACTGATGGATCCGGCTGGAAAGATAGTGGCCGGCACCGAAAAAAAAATAAACGGTTTAAACACAGACCTTGATTTATGGAACTTTGAGCTTAAAAAACCAATTTTATGGACAACTGATCAACCTAAGCAGTACCGTTTGATATATGAAGTAATTTCTTCTGCCGGAAATTATAAAGGAGCGGAAAAAGTTGGTTTCCGTAACATCAACTTTGTTGAGAAAGGACCATTTATGCTTAATGGAAAGCGCTTATTGCTGCGTGGAACCCATCGCCATGAAGATCATGCAGGGGTAGCGGCAGCTATGACAGAGGATATGATTCGTGAGGAAATGCAAATGATGAAAGATATGGGCGTTAATTTTATTCGTTTGGGGCATTATCAGCAATCCCGCATCGTTTTAAACCTTTGCGATAGTTTAGGCATAATGGTTTGGGAAGAAATTCCATGGTGTCGTGGCGGTTTAGGTGGCGAAGTGTATAAACAGCAAGCCCGGAGAATGTTAACCAACATGGTAGAGCAGCATTACAATCATCCATCAATTATTATTTGGGGAATGGGTAATGAAAACGACTGGCCCGGCGATTTTCCGGAATTTGATAAAGAAAAGATCAGAACATTTATGAAAGAACTTAACGATCTTTCTCATAAACTCGATGTTTCACGTTATACTGCAATCAGGCGTTGTGATTTTTGCAGCGACATTGTGGACGTGTACTCGCCCTCTATATGGGCAGGCTGGTACCGGGGTGCTTATACAGATTATAAAAAATCGTCAGAAGAGGAGTTTGCTAAGGTTAAACGCTTTCTACATGCAGAGTGGGGTGGCGACAGTCACGCTTTACGCCACTCAGAAAACCCGGATAAGGCTTTAAGTAAGATTAAAACAGGTGGCAGCACCGATGAAAGGGCTGGGGATGCATCCTTGTACGGCGGAGCAGCCAGAATTTCTAAAGATGGTGACTGGAGTGAATCTTACATCACCAATTTAATCGACTGGCATTTAAAAGAGCAGGAAACCATGCCCTGGTTAAGTGGTTCGGCTTACTGGCCTTTCAAAGATTTTTCTACGCCGGTAAGACCGGATAATCCGGTGCCTTACATGAACCAAAAAGGTGTTGTGGAGCGGGATTTTATCAAAAAGGAGGCCTATTATGTTTTTCAATCTTACTGGACAGAAAAACCAATGGCACACATTTACGGGCACAGCTGGCCGGTACGCTGGGGTGATGAAGGTGAAGAAAAAATGGTAAAGGTATATTCCAATTGTCCGGAAGCTGAATTATTCCTGAATGGAAAAAGCTTCGGTTCGAAGAAAAGAAACAGCCAGGATTACCCGGCAGCAGGTTTACGTTGGAATTTGCCTTTTGCTAAAGGGAAAAATACAGTAAAAGTTATTGCGAAAAAAGGCAAGGAAGTGATTACAGATGAGATTGAATTTAATTACCAGACTGAAAAATGGACTAAACCTGCAAAAATGGAGCTGACTAAAATTGCGGAAAAAGATGATGTTGCCACAGTAGAAGTTAAACTTTACGACAGCAAAGGGGTGCAATGCCTTGATGCCATTAACTGGATTAATTTTGGTTTAACTGGCGATGGGAAATTAATTGATAATCAGGGTACTTCATCAGGTTCGAGAAAAGTACAGGCTTACAATGGCAGAGCCATTATAAAAGTAAAATTAAATAAAGGGAAAAGTATAGTTTCTGTTGGATCAGAAGGATTACCCACTGTTTTTACCTCACTATAAATTATGAAAAGAAGCATTTCTATTATTCTCATTGCACTTGTTTATTTAACAGGCACCGCGTTTTCAGGTAAAAAACAAGAAAGCAAAATGGTATCTGATTTTGAAAAACAAGCGACAACACTTTTAAAAAAGGAGATTTTAGCAGAAGCCGCCTGGGCAATGAAACAGCAGCCAATAACCGTTACAGCATCTTTTTCGCCAAGAAGCGCAGGTGGTAAACATGATTTTTTTTCGGAAGCAGATTATTTCTGGCCTGATCCAAAAAATCCGGAAGGACCCTATATCAACAGAGATGGCCTAACCAATCCAGATAATTTTGTAGAGCACCGTAAAGCCATGATTCGCTTTAGTAAGGTCATTGGGGCACTCGCATCCGCTTATAAGCTTACAGGGGATGAAAAGTACGTTAAACAAGCGGTTTCTCATCTAAAGGCATGGTTTGTAAATGCAGAAACCTTAATGAATCCCAATTTACTTTTTGCACAGGCAGTAAAAGGTAAGTTTACGGGCCGCAATTATGGAATTATTGATACCATTCATTTAATGGAAGTGGCCCAGGGTACTTTAGTCATTGAAAATGCAAAAGCATTTGATAAGAACACATTGGCAGGTGTTAAAAAATGGTTTGCCGACTATATTTTGTGGCTCAATACCAGTAAACCGGGTATTCAGGAGAAAACGGTAAAAAACAATCACGCCACTTGCTGGGCAATGCAGGTGGCTTCGTTTGCAAAACTTTGCGGAGACGAAAATATGCTTGATTCTATCCGGATGAATTTTAAAACCAATTTATTGCCCAACCAAATGGCTGTTGATGGAAGTTTTCCGCTGGAACTGGCCCGTACAAAGCCTTATGGTTATTCTATTTTTAACCTGGATGCCATGACCATGCTTTGCCAGATTATATCTACACCAAAGGATAATCTTTGGAATTTTGAAACTTCAGATGGCAAATCAATTAAAAAAGGCATAGCTTATCTGTATCCTTTTATTGCTGATAAAAGCAAATGGACCTTACAGCCGGATGTTATGTATTGGAATAATTGGCCGGTAGCGCAGCCTTTTTTGTTATTTGGTGCGGTACAATACAAGCAAAAAGACTGGTATGCGGCATGGGCAAAGCTCGAACATCACCCGCACGTAGAAGAAGTGATCCGCAATTTACCAGTTCGTAATCCTTTAATCTGGTTGTAAAATGAAATTTAAAGCAAAGAGTCATCCCTATCTTCAGCTGATTAAAAGAAACTTTTCAGGCTTTGTATTGTGTCTGATCATGATGGTCATCACACATTCAGGATTTGCACAACAATGGGAATCTCAATTTGTAAAAATACAATCCAATGGCCGGTTAAAGTACATTGCAGATAAAAATAAAAATATTATACCAGACTTTAGCAGAGTTGGTTACCATCAAAATGATAAAGTTATTCCGTATGTAAAAACGGTAATTGTACTTTCGGCTACGGGCGATCATGACCAGGAAAAAATCCAGCAGGCGATTGATGATCTGGCCAAAAAACAACCAGATGAAAATGGTATTCACGGTGCTGTTTTGCTTAAAAAAGGAACATATAAAATTCCCGGGAGTTTAAAAATAGCAACTGGCGGAATCGTACTTCGTGGAGAAGGTGATGAAACAAAACTGATTGCCTCTGGCAAAGGAAAAAGGAAAACAATTATGGCGTCAGGAAGTGGGAGAGCAAATGAAATTTCAGGTTCAAGAATAAAAATAACAGACCATTATGTTCCGGTTGGAACCAAAAGCTTTACCGTTGCTTCTTCAAAGGGTTTAAAAGTAGGAGATCAGATTATGATTTACCGCCCGGGAACCACCAAATGGATTCAGGATTTAAAAATGGATCAGATTGAACCAGGCACCGGAACAATACAATGGACTCCTGCTGATTACAATCTGGAATTTGAAAGGGTAATTACTTCCATACAAGGCGATAAAATTACAATTGATAACCCAATTGTAATGGCTATGGAAGATCAATACGGGGGCGGCGAAATTTATAAATATACTTTTGAAGGAAGAATTGCAGAAGTTGGAATCGAAAATTTATACCTGGAATCTGAATATAAAGGTGATACAGACGAGGAGCATGGCTGGGATGCAATTTCATTCAATAAGATAGAAAACAGCTGGATTAAAAACGTAACCAGTCGCTATTTTGGATATTCGTGTGTTAACCTGGGGCACGACAGTAAACAAATCACGGTGATGGATAGTAAATGTTTAGCACCAAAATCTCAAATTATTGGTGGCAGAAGGTATTCTTTCAATAATGATGGCCAGCTTAACCTTTTTATGGGTTGTTATGCTTCTGAAGGCAGGCACGACTATGTTACTGGTGCTAAAGTTTGTGGCCCGAACGTGTTTTACAATTGCAAATCAGAAAATGCAAAGGCAGATATTGGTCCGCACCATCGCTGGGCAATGGGGACCTTATATGATAACATTGTAACCGATGGTGAGATTAATATTCAGGATCGGGGAAATTGGGGTACCGGACATGGTTGGTCGGGCGTTAATCAGGTATTATGGAATTGTACGGCGGCCAAAGCTGCCGTACAAAACCCTTATGTAAGCGGAAAAAATTATGCAATTGGCTTAAAAGCAAAAAAATATAATGGCCGGTTAAAAGGTCGGCCTGATGGCATTTGGGAAGAACAAAATAAGGCAGGTTTAAAGCCTCAATCGTTGTATTTAAAACAAGTAGAGGAAAGTAAAAAGTAATTGTAATATATATGAACTTAAAGATTAAGATATCAGGTTTAATGTTATTGTCTTTCAGTGTAGTAAATGCACAAAAAATTGATATAGCAAAAGCATTTAAATCTGCAGAAAAGCAAACTGATATATTGGTTAGAAATGTGGATTCTGCAAGAAAAGTTAAGCCTAATCTGGTTTCTCCAAGAACGGTAGAAAAAGGACAGTTTAAAATGGTTATCTCAAAAGATTGGACCAGCGGATTTTTTCCGGCCGAACTCTGGTATTTCTATCAGTATACCAAAGATAAGAAATGGCTCGATTTGGCTAAAAAATATACGGAAGACATAAAAAAAGAGCAGTACAATAAAGGAACGCACGACCTTGGTTTCATGATTTATTGTCCTTTTGGCAACGGTTACCGATTAACGCAGGATACGGCCTATCGTTCAGTGATTATTCAGGCTGCAAAATCATTATCCACAAGGTTTAATGCAAAGGCGGGTGTTTTAAAATCATGGGATCATAATACGGATAAGTGGAAGTACCCCGTTATTATTGATAACATGATGAACCTCGAGCTTTTATTTGAAACGACAAAATTAACAGGAGATTCTTCTTTCTATAAAATTGCCGTATCACATGCCAATACCACCATGAAAAATCATTTCAGACCTGATTACAGTTCGTGGCACGTAATTGATTATGATACTTTAACCGGTAACGTTCGCCAAAAACTTACCGCACAGGGCTATGCAAATGAATCGGCATGGGCACGCGGACAAGCCTGGGCATTGTATGGGTATACCATGTGTTATCGTGAAACTAAAAATAAAGCTTATTTAGCTCATTCAGATGGTATTGCAAACTTTATATTAAGTAGTAAAGTAACTCCGGAAGATGGCATTCCTTACTGGGATTATAACGATCCTATGATTCCAAATGTATCCAGAGATGCTTCTGCCGCTGCCATAACTGCTTCTGCATTGTATGAGCTGGCTCGTTATAGTAAAAACAACAGTAAGAAATATAAAGCTGCTGCCGATAAAATTTTGAAATCTTTAAGTACAAAATATGTAAGTAAACCGAGCGAAAATTACGGGTTTATATTAGAACACAGCACAGGGCACCGTCCTGCAAAATCTGAAATAGATGTGCCAATTAACTATGCCGATTACTATTATCTGGAAGCCTTATTAAGAAGCAATAAATAAGAAATGATGAAGCTTTTTAAGTCGTATTTTATCGTTGTTGCCCTTATTGCTTTTACATTAATGGCTATGCGATCAGAAAAATTGCCGAAAAAGAAAGTTGTTATTGGTTATGTAGGTGGCTATAAAGGCTTTGCAGATGTAACCAAAATAGCTGCAGAAAAACTTACGCATATTAATTATGCATTTGTGAATGTAAAAGGTAACCGGGCCTTTCTGAATCGCGAAGCAACAGATACTGTGAACCTTAGAAATCTGAATAAGTTAAAGCTTAAAAACCCTGACCTTAAAATTTTAATATCAATTGGTGGCTGGGCCTGGAGCGAGAATTTCTCGGATGCGGCCTTGTCAGATACTTCCAGAAAAGCCTTTGCGGTGAGTGCTGTTAAAATTATCGAACAATATAACCTCGATGGTGTGGATATTGATTGGGAATACCCGGCAATTGCAGGCGAGCAGGGCAATGTATTCAGGCCTGAAGATAAACAGAATTTTACCTTAATGCTTAAAGCGCTTCGTTTGGAACTGGATAGCCTGGAACAGCTTCATAAGGCTAAAAAGATGCTAACTGTTGCAGTAGGGGGATTTACCAATTTTATCCGCCATACCGAAATGAATAAAGTGCATCAATACCTGGATTACATAAACCTGATGACCTACGATTTTTATAATGGAGATTTTGCCGGGCACCACACCAACCTTTATAACTCTAAGAAATATCCGGCTGAAAATTACGCAGATAAAACCTTTAGGGAGTTTCTTGCAGCCGGCGTTCCGGCTAATAAACTGGTGATGGGAATTGCGTTTTATAGCCGTTCATTTACTTTGAAAGAAAATTCAATAAAAGGTTTAGGTGATTCGGTATTAAGTAGCAGATATGGAAAAGGTTATACTTTTATTAAAGATAGTTTGATTAATCAAAAAGGTTTTACAGCATATCATGATAAAGAAGCAGTAGCCTCCTACATTTACAATCCCGCAACCCGCGAATATATGACTTATGATGATGAGAAATCTGTAAAGGAAAAATGTAAATACGTTTTGAAAAATAATATGGGTGGGGTAATGTTTTGGGAATATGATTCTGATTTAAATGGTTATCTGCTTAATCAGATTAATAAAACTTTGAAATAAGATAAATACAACACCAAATACAAAAATGATGATAAATGTTTACACAATTATGGTTATTCACCTTAATTATTTAATAGTATTGCATACAAAATGATCTTTAAAAATGTCTTATTTTGGACATCTGAACCTAATTTATATGAAAACAGCGCAAAACAGAATGAAACAAAACCTAAGTATTCTCTTGATCCTGGCTACTGCATTTACTGTATCCGCCCAAAACACTTTCCAGCACATTGGGATCCTAAGCTTAGAATTCCACGTGGACAAGTTGTCGCGG
>JADMIO011210275.1_pt1 | contig 105326 bp, 84 predicted proteins | sample 8958161 | NCBI WGS metagenome assembly JADMIO01 (sample SAMN16585339, study PRJNA669376) | soil metagenome | isolation source: Crop rotation soil | place: USA: Cullars Rotation, Alabama | collected 2011
GCGACAACTTGTCCACGTGGAATTCTAAGCTTAGGATCCCAATGTGCTGGAAAGGGAAGTCGCGTATCCTGAGAAAAAAGATGTCGATAACAATTATGTGCGAGTAATGGAAATGCTCCTGGCCAGCGGCGTCTACCACGGGATTGCGACTCACGATCCAAAGATGATCGATGCGACGATTGACTTTGCCCAGCGCGAAGGCGTTGGCAAGGACGCTTTCGAGTTCCAGATGCTTTATGGTATTCGCCGTGACTTGCAGGAACAATTGGCGCGCGATGGTTACGGCATGCGTGTCTATGTTCCTTATGGAAAACACTGGTATCCTTACTTCATGAGACGGCTGGCTGAGCGACCGGCAAATATTTGGTTTGTATTGAAGAACTTGTGGAAGTGAGTGTCAGAACCGGGAGCGGTAGCGACCGGATCAACTGGTTGCTCTCGGGATACTCACTGATCCGGTCACTACCGCTCCCGGGCCTGACACGCTTTGTACCCAACATAAATGGAAAACTATCTTTGGATTTTCTGGGCCATTCTCGGCGCGGTTCTGGTGATTGCCGAGATTTTCACTACGGGCTTTGTGCTGCTCTGGTTTGGCATCGGCGCGCTGGCGGCTGGACTGGCAGGTTTACTCGGCGTCCATAGCATTACTCTTCAGTTTCTCATTTTTGCAGTTGTTTCAATTGGCCTAACAGCGGCGTCGCGGACGATCTTCGTCAATTATTTTTCCAGGGAGAAAAGTGGCGGAGACTTGAAATCAGGAGTCGAAGCTTTGCCGGGAAAAATCGGCACCGTTGTCTCGTCCAGCCGCGGCGCCCTGAATGAAGGCGCGGTGAAGGTTTATGGATCAACCTGGACAGCCTACCCCGCAGACGGCGAGGAGCCCCTGGAAGCCGGCGATCGCGTCGAGGTCACCAAAGTCCAGGGTGCGTCTATCTACGTGAAACGAGTTGGCGCTGCGCCTGATTGGCGAGGAAAGGAATTAAAGGAATAACTACGGATGCTGTGTATCAACTTCCGTTTCATCCAGCGTCCGATCTTCTTCCAGCGGTGGTAACTCAACTGTAATTCGATCGTCGTTAGGCTCGCTCAATCCTTCACCGGTAAAACGCGCCAGGACCACCGTAATGTTGTCTTCACCGCCACGATTGTTGGCTTCCGCCACCAGAGCGCTGCAAGCTGCGCCCAGGTCACCGGCCGCGGCGACAATCTCCCGAATCTCTTCATTCCGCAGCTTACCTGACAACCCATCGCTGCATAGGAGCAGCATGTCGCCCTGGCGCAGTTGAATGCGGGCGGTGGCGGGCGTTAGTTCATTTTGGGCGCCGAGCGCCTGCAGAATCACGTTCCGAAACATGTGCGTCTCGGCTTCAGCTTCGCTGATTTGACCGACATCGACGAGTTGTTGGACCAGCGATTGATCTTTAGTCGCCAGGCGGATCTGCTTGCCGCGCATGACATAGGCGCGGCTGTCGCCAACCTGAATCAGATCGAGCTTGTCGTCCTTAACGGCGGCGCCGGTAAGTGTGGCGCCCATGCCGCTGCACCGACTATCTTCCAAGCTTTTGTAGTGAATATTCCGGTTCGCCTGCATGGTAGCGTGTTTGAGGCAGTCGACGAGCGAGGAATCCGGGTCGCATTCCGGGCCATTCGCGTTGTTTCCCGTCAATACATCGCGAACTGCCTCGATGGCCATGCGGCTGGCTACGTCACCGGCCAGCGCCCCGCCCATTCCGTCAGAGACGATCAGCACCAAACCCTTTTCGCCGAGGTCGAATCGGCGCAGGTCTTCCGGGTTCTCAGGTCCGTCAGAGCCGCTCCAGGCGCGTGCGGTGCTCAGGTCGAGCAGCAGGAAATTATCTTCGTTGCCCCGGCGGACGCGGCCTACGTCAGTCTTCGCGTGAAGTTCAACCAGCATGGTTTAGAGAATAGTAAATTGCGACCGAATGATGATGTCAAGATTTCGCACAGCTTATTTACCGATTTTACTAAGAGCTTGATCGACGTCCGCGATGATATCGTCCGTGTCTTCAATTCCGACCGAAATGCGCACCAGCCCATCCGTGATGCCGAGCCGCTCACGCACTTCCGGCGCCACCGACGCGTGCGTCATGGTGGCCGGATGACAAACCAAAGTCTCGACGCCGCCGAGACTTTCCGCCAAAGTACAAAGTTTCACCGATTCGAGGACGGTGCGCGCTGCTGCAAGCGTGCCCACGTCGAATGAAACCATGCTGCCAAAACCCTTCTGTTGGCGCTTGGCCAAATCATGCTGCTTATGCGATTTCGAACCGGGGTAATAAATCTTCTGGACCTTTGGATGATCCTCGAGAAACGCGGCCACCGCGCGACCCGACTTGTCGTGCTGCTCCATTCGCAGGGCGAGCGTCTTGGTCCCGCGCATTACCAGCCATGAATCAAAAGGCGAGAGAATCGCGCCCGCGCTGTTTTGAATAAAAGCAATCCAGTTCGCGTCGTCTTCGTTATTCAGGACGACGGCGCCGCCAATCCCATCGGAGTGGCCATTCAGGAATTTGGTCGTCGAATGGACGACGATATCGACTCCAAATTCGAGGGGTCTCTGCAGGTAAGGCGACATAAAGGTGTTATCGCAAACGACCCGCGCGCCGGCGGCATGCGCCACGTCCGAGACTGCTTTCAAGTCGGTGACGATCATTACCGGATTGGTAGGCGTCTCGACAAAGACCATCCGCGTGTTGTCCTTGATTGCGGACTCGACGTTGGTCACATCGGAGGTATCGACAAACTCGAACTCGATTCCATAGTTTGCCAGCACGCGCTTAAACAGTCGGTTTGTGCCGCCATAGGTGTTATCTGAAACGATGACGTGGTCGCCGGCCTTTACCAAACGGAGCGTGGCATCGATGGCAGCCATTCCCGAAGCGAACGCGTAGCCAAACTTAGCCCCTTCCAACGCTGCCAGGTTGCGCTCGAGCGCCAGCCGCGTCGGATTAGACGTGCGGGCGTATTCGAAGCCTTTGTGCCTGCCCAGACCGTCCTGGGCATAAGTCGAAGTTTGATAGATCGGAATGCTGACGGCGCCGGCGGCAGAGTCCGGCTCTTGTCCAGCGTGAATTGCAGTAGTGGCGAAACCCATAAAGGATAAAATATTTAAGAATCCGAGAGCCCTGGATTTTAATGCGAGAATCGGATAGTAGCCTGCGCATGAATTTAGTGTCAATTCAGGACGAGGTTCGGTAGTGACGTAAAACTGTGGTGTCTGGCCTCGGGGCAGTAGCCCGACCGTTAGGGAGGGCGCAAAAACATCGGATCGTACGCCCTCCCTTACGGTCGGGCTACTGCCCCGCTTGGCGTTCGAGGAAGCACTACACATTTACCCCACTTCTGGAGGTTCAGTGGTGTCCTAAGCTGAGTTTTTCTCCGTGTCTCTGTGCCTCCTCTGTGTCTCTGTAGTGAAAATGTCTCAGGAAAAACTTCACCGCAGAGTCACGGAGACTTTCACAGAGGCGTCATGCTGGACAACTGCGCGAATTTTGTTTTCGCCGTCTGCAGGATCGGTTATTATCGGAGCGTTTTCGATGTCACTACAGTTCGGAGCGTGGATGGCGCGGTTATCGCAAAACTGCGGCGCGCAAGTCTACTGCGGAAAAAGTGAATGACAGAAGAGGACCTGGCCGACGACCAATCTCAGGATGAACGCCGGCATTATGATCGTTCCAGATTGTTGGTGGACGTTCGTTTTGACGGCGGCGATGCTACCGGCGTCGCCAGCACTAAAGATATCAGTTTGGGCGGCCTGTACATGAATACCCAAACGGAAATTCCTGTCGGTGAAACCCTGGCGCTACGCATTCCCCTGGGCGGCCAGCAACTGGTCATCAAGGCTGATGTAGTCTATAGCAATCCAGGCCACGGCGTCGGGGTCAGGTTTCATGGGCTGCCCGATGAGATACGTGAAATAATGGAGCGGGAATTGCCCGCGCCATGAGTCTTTTTCAGTTTGAGGCAGAGCTGGAAAACCCTTCGTCGATGCCGGCGGAGTTTCGCGGTAAGCTCGAAGGCCTGTATGGTTGGGGTGACGACGAACAAGTTTATGCGGCTTTGCCTCTGGACAAACGTGCGGCATTGTTGCTGATTGCGACCAGGCTGATTCAGAAGGATCTTTGGAGAGCGGTTGGGAGCATCGTTAACGTCTACGGGATGGGCGGTGTCGGCCTGTACTTTGGCGCGGTAACCGATCTGGAGTCGGAGTTGAAGGCGCGTAACGATTTTACGAGTCGCTTCGCTCGGCATCGCGACAACAGCGGTGGTTTTTTGGAACGTAATCGGCGCCGCGCGTCGTTGCATTTTCTTTATATTGATCAGCCGGACGCTGAACGAGAGTGGCATGTGCACCTTGATTTGTACGGCCCAATGGGTTCGCTTTTGAGTACCTCGACACACTTGCTTCACGAACGATGGCGTAAGTTCAGACCCGACTGGCGAATGATGAAGGAATTTGTCGAGTGATCGATTTCTTTGGCACGCGTCTTCAGCGTGATTCGCGGGCGGGACGCCCGTGCCACCTCTAGATCGCACGGCCACCACGGCGGCGGAAGGCTTGAAAACAAATGTTCGATCAATTCACCTTAGGCATCGAGGAAGAGTTCCAGATTGTCGATCCGCATACCCGCGAATTGCGGTCGCACGTATCTGAGATTCTGGACGAAGGCCGGATGCTTCTGGGCGAGCAGATTAAGCCGGAAATGATTCAGTCGCAGATCGAAGTCGGCACCGGCATCTGTAAGAACATTCAGGAGGCGCGCGCCGATATCACCAACCTGCGGAGCGTCATTTCCACGCTCGCCGCAAAGAACGGCCTCAGAATCGTCGCGGCGTCGACTCATCCAATTTCTCGCTGGCAGGATCAGAAAATCTTTGATGACGATCGTTACGAGCTGCTGGTGCAGGAGCTGCAAACCGTGGCCCGGTCACTGCTGATTTTTGGGGTGCACGTTCATGTGGGCGTGGCCGATCGCGAACGGCAGATTCATATCATGAACGCCTCGCGGTACTTTCTGCCGCACGTGCTCGCCCTTTCAACTTCCTCGCCGTTTTGGATGGGACACAACACGGGCTTGAAGAGTTACCGTTCCGAAATCTTCAAGCAGTTTCCGCGGACCGACATCCCCGATCACTTTGATTCGTACCCTGGTTTTGAGCGCTACGTTGATTTGCTGGTTAAGACGGGATGCATCAACGATGGCAAGAAGATTTGGTGGGATTGCCGGCCGCATCCTTACTTTCCCACCCTCGAGTTTCGCATCTGCGATATACCGACGCGGGTTGATGACACGATAGCCATAGCGGCTTTGTTCCAGGCGATCGTGGCCAAGCTGTACAAGCTGATGGATTCAAATCTGGGATTTCGTCTCTATCGTCGGATGCTCATTCAGGAGAACAAGTGGCGCGCCGTAAGGTATGGCCTCGAGGGCAAACTGATCGATTTCGGCAAAAACAAGGAAGTCCCGGTGGTTGATTTGATTCGCGAACTGCTTGATTTCGTCGATGACGTGGTCGACGAGCTGGACTCGCGCAAGGAGATCGAACACATTCACACCATCCTCGAGCGCGGCACTTCCGCCGACGAACAGCTGCGCGTTTATAAAGAGACGAATGATTTGAAAGCGGTGGTCGATCGGCTGATTGAGTTGACGGCTGAGAACGTTCCGCAGAACGCAAATCTCACGATCGGCAAGGCATCAGTGGCGCCGTCGTCGATTGCGAAGTGATTCAACTCAGGGCTGGCGCTTTTGCACCTTCAGGTTCTTTCCATCCTCAATACAGACCATCTGCATCTCTCCCGCTTGGGAACGAGTAAACGGGCAGACAAGGAAATCTCCATAGATCTCTACATCCTGGTTTAGTTGATTTTGAATCGTCTCTGGAACGTTGCGATAACCCTGAACCGCGAAGCGTTGCTCGGAAACACCAAGCGTGCGTTTGCTGCCAACCTTCCAAATGCGCATCGCCGGGGCGCCGTTATAGACGGACAAACGGCCGTGAACGGTGAAGCATTTGCCGGCTAATTGTGGATGCTGACGGCAGGACTTGTCTTCGACAACAGTCGCCGAATTTGAATGCAGGGAACCTCCCAACACCAACAGAAGGACAAAGATTGATCGATTATACATTGGTGGTGACTTTACCTCAGTGCGGCTGTTTCGAGAAGTGATCGATCTATGCAGTTTGAATGTGGTCCCGGTTATCGTGCTCGTGCCACACTTCTTAAGCGCCGTCAGGCGCGAAATGTTTATAGAGCCGGCAGCCACGAACCGTCCTATCTCTCTTAGGAGCAGAATTGGAACGCCGCACATTCCGCTCCTAAAGGAGCTTGGTTGATTTGTTTCAGGGCGGTTTCTATAAACATTTCGCTCCTGACAGAGCGAAGCCATCGTGGCGACTTGTTATCTTAGATTGCTCACAACTGATTTCGTTCCGCCAGGTAGTACTGCCAAAGCATTCTCGCCGCCACCGAGCGGTACGGGCGCCAACGCTCGGCAATGCGCGCCAGTTCAACAAACGACGGGCGCGTTTTCATTTTGCGCAGCCGGCCGACTGAGGAGGCCAGCGCGATGTCGCCGTCGGGCCAGATATCCGGCCGTTTCAAAGCCATCAACAGGTAGATGTTTGCCGTCCAGGGCCCCACGCCTTTGATTCGTAACAGAGCTGCGTGGGCCTCTTCGTCGGACATTCCGGCAATCTTCTGCAAGTCTCCATTAGTGAAAGCCTGCGCAACCTGAACACAGTAGTGTGCTTTCTGCCTGGTCACGCCTAGCGAGCGCAGATTCTGTTCGCCAAACTCAATAAATCCTTCCGCCGTAAAAGAATCGATATTCGATCTGAGCCGGTTGAACATCGCTCGCGCGGAGACGAGCGACACCTGTTGTTCCAGGATAATTCGGAGTAGTGTCTGAAAGCCCGGCCGTCTCGCCCACATTGGGGGCACGCCGTGAGTTCGATAGATGGCGGCAAGATGGCGATCGCGAACCGCGAGAAATTGAGCGGCAGCGGCGAGACTTTCGTTAGTGAGTATTGTTGGCTTGGAAGAGTGTGGCATGAGCGTCGCGAATGAACATCATAAAACGTCTTCGCGTTTTGCGGTCAAGGCAGCTTGAAACATGCTCTTCCGCCGCGTAGCGGCGCAATGACTTTAGCCGTGGGTTTTAACCCACGGACACCGGTGCGCGAGCTATTTTCGTCGCGTAGCGACGACTGAAAGGGCTTCAAACGTCGCTATGCGACGTGAATTCATTCCGTAAACGATCCGTGGGCTAAAGCCCACGGCTAAATTCAACTCATCGCTACGCGATGGAGGGTTCCTGCCTCGCAATCGGAAATCGCGATGTGACCCATTACCGTCAGGTCTGTGAGTGCTTGACTACGAAATACTGTTACTGCTTCGGTCGCTTGTAGATGCACTGTCTATGGCTACTCGCTGCGTCCATAGCAACCAACTCCCATCCTATGGCGCCGAGGCCGTTTGCTTGCAGTTGAGAACAATCCGTTTGGAACAGATATTCCCAGTTCTGCGGGGCGGGCGCCGAGCTGCCATACGTCCAGGCTCCGGCAGTCAAGGCGATGCCTGCGATGATCGCGAGCGTAAGTTTTTGTTTCATAAGTAACCCCCGCGCAGAGCTTACTGGATGAGCGGGGTTACCACAACGCTACTGGCTGGAGTGTTTGAGCGCGAGGCGCAGGAAGTTTTCGAAGAGCAGGCGGCCGTCGCGTGATTCGTTTGGATGTTCCCAACGCGTCCGGTTGGTGTACCAATCCTCGAAGGATTTTTCCAAATGAAATTGGACGGAGTAAATCAATTGATTGTCTGACCGCTTGACCATCATTTGATTGCGGCAAAGATACGAACGCGCCAGCAACTTGAATCCGGCGGGGACGCCGTCCAGTTGCAACCCGTGGTTTTGCCAGACGCGGAGGATGCGGCCTTCGCGGGTGTAATCCTGCCAGACTCTCGATTCCGGATTATCGATTCCGGCGAAGATCGGATCTTCCGGTTCGACGATGCGAACAAAGCGATACTGGTATTCGGTAACCCGATTGGTGCGGCGTTTCTCCTGTTCCTGTTTATCCAGGGTCACCACCCGCGCGCCGAAACTGAGCCCGATTAACTGGTGCCCGCCACAAATGCCAAGCACCGGCCTTTCGGTGGTCTGAATGAAGTCGGTAAAGTCCGAAAGTATTTGCGGGTGGTAATAATCAAAATCGCGCAGGGTGCCGCTTAGAACGATGGCGTCGGGCTGAAAGTCGGCCGCAGCTTTTGCGACCGCGCTGATGTGTGTGACTTGAGTCTGGGGCTCTTTAACCAGTCGCGCGATGTTGGTGACGATATTCTGCAGAGCGAGTGTCGCAATTTGTCGCTCCTGCTTGAGCTGAGCGCCGGCGTCTTTGCCGAGTTCCGTGATGCCGACTTCAGACAAATCCGCTTCATCGCGCAAAAGGTTGTCGACGATCAAGACTCGCGCTGAAGCAATCGTCTTCTCGATAGATTCGAAGCGACAAAAGTTCTGTTGATTGAAAGGGAAGGGCAGATGCTCTGAAACTTCAGAGCCTGCGGTTTCGCCAACGGGGGTTTCCTGAATTTCCACGATTGATTAGTTAGCCACAAAAGGGCGCAAAGAAAGTCCAGCTATTATTTCGTTCGAATACACAGATAAATAAAGTTCTAATTCGTGCTTTTTTGGCCTTTTCGTGGCCCAATATTTTGTCTCGTGCTCTGCTTGAAGTCCGGTACGGCGCGGCCGGCGCCGGCCTGAGCAATCTCCGCGCTTACTTTAGCAACTAATTGACGCCGAAGGCGAGCGCGAAAAGCGTTATTCGTATCCTTTGTGATCTCGTCTGCCAGCAGCAACATCCGGTGCCAGGAACTCTCGATCTCATCAGCGATCGAAGAGACTGTGGTGATGTCATAAGGAACGGCCACTGCTTTAGATCCCGCACGCGCAAAAACGGCGAGATACCGCGCGGTCGCCAGATCAGGACAAAGCATCCGATGCCGGCCCGCCTTCAATTCAATTCCCAGCAACGTATGATGGATTTCAGGTTGCGTGACTTGTGAAAGCGCCGGAAACTTGTAGGCGCGGGTGCGCATCTTGAGAATTCGTTCGCGATAAATGTGTGGCAGCCAGGCTGCTCCCATTTCCGCTGCGATGCGTTCGACGTATTCCTCCGCGCGATTCATCTAAAGCGAATTTAACGCATCCGAACAGTTATTGATGGGCGTGATTGAAAGGCGCTGATGATGCGTCCGGGAAAGAGACCGAGGTAAAACACGCCTATGATGGTGATTAAGAGGGCCACGGCGATACTCCCGGGCAGGCGCGGCGCTTCCCATGCCGTAGTGGGTTCGCGGAAGAACATCACGATGATGAGACGCAAATAGTAATAGGCGGAAATGGCCGTGTTGAGTACCCCGATGACGATCAGCCAGACGTAGCCCTGATGTAACGCGGCGCTGAATACGACTATCTTTCCCATGAAGCCGGCGGTTAAAGGCATTCCCAGCAGGCTGAGGAGAAACAGTGAAAGCGAAAAGGCCAGCACCGGCGAAGCAAAGCCGATGCCGTTATAGTCGTCAACGTTCGTCCGTGTATCTCCGCGTCGCGCGATCAAGGTGACGACCGCAAAGGCGCCCATATTCATCACCGTGTAGGTCAGCAAATAAAAGGCGACTGCCGCCAACGCTGCGCTTCTATCTTCCGGCGTGGTGGCCGCTCCGGCCGCAACAAATCCCACCAGGGCGTAGCCGGCATGCGCAATCGAAGAGTAGGCCAACATTCGCTTCACATTGTTCTGCACGATGGCGACGACATTGCCTACGGTCATTGTCAGGACGGCCATGACTGCCAGCGCGCCCAGCCAGGCCTGATGCGCATAACCACCCGCGCTCACGACCGCGGTGGCGATGGGAAAGCCAAAGACGAACACGCGCAGAAATGAAGCGAAGCCGGCGGCCTTTGGTCCGGCCGCCATGAACGCGGTAACCGGCGTGGGCGCGCCTTCGTAAACGTCCGGCGTCCAGACGTGAAAAGGTGCAGTCGCTATCTTGAAACCGAAACCCACCAGCATCATGGCGGCGCCTGCAAGTAACAACGGCGGGTAGAGTGATTGATTAGCGCGCGCGGCGATCAACGCGATGTTGGTTGTCCCCGGCGAATCCGGGCCGGTGGCCGTGGCGCCGTAGACGAGGGCTATTCCGTACAGCAGAAAAGCTGAGGCAAATGAACCAAGGATAAAGTATTTCAGCGACGATTCGTTCGAGCGAGTGTCGGTGCGACGAAATCCCGCCAGCACGTATGTCGCAATCGAGAGTACCTCGAGTCCGAGAAAGACGATCACTAAATCGCCCGCGGAAGCCATGAGCATCATGCCGCAGGTAGCGAACAGCAAAAGCGAATGAAATTCACCGGCAGGTAGATTCTCGGTCTCGATCCAAACGCTCGAGATTAAGATGGTGAGAAGGGCGACCAGCAGAAATATTAAAGTGAAGCTCAGCCGCAGTTCATCGAGCACAATCATCCCGTTGAATCCGGTGCGTTGCGCCGGCCATGACGTCCACAGCCAGATGACCGCCGTCGCCGCTGCGGCCAATGAGATCAGTGAAAGCGCGCCCGTGGTCCAGCGTTGGGTGCGGCGCGAAAACGCGTCGACCAGCATGACGACTACGCCGGCGATGCCGACGATCAGCTCCGGCGCGATCAGAGACAAATTGACGTCCGGGTTAGTTGCTTGAAACAAAAGCATATCGATTCACTGGGCCGTAACTGGTGTTAGAGTACTGGCTCTAGTCCGGTCGTTCTCCTGGTCAAAAGCCCGACAAAAGCCGGTGCTTTAACAATTACCGATCTCCTTCCATTTGCGTCGTCAATAACTTATTCAGCCGTGCCCGCAAGTCCTCTTTGTAAGCATCCAGCGGCGCGCGCATGCCGAATTGAACCGGCGCATCTACCTTTCCATCCTTGCCTAACATTACAATCATCGGCAACTTCACACGCGGAGTGAATTGCAGAAAAACCATTTTTCCCGTGTCGCGCAGTACGGGAAAGCTTACCTTGCGCTCCTTCGCATAACGTCGCAGGGCGGCGTTCGTGATTTCTTCCGGCCGTTCAATGCTGACCCAAAAAAACTTCACGGGCTTTTCGCGATACTCGGCCAACAACTCTTCGAGCGCGCGCAATTCCGTGCTGCACGGTGCGCACCAGGTCGCGCCGAAGGAAACAAGGACCACGCTGCCGCGCAATTCGGACAAGTCGTAGATCTTTCCGTCCAGTCCCTGCAACTTCAGTAAAGGATCGCTCGGAAGGTCCTTTGTCTGCGCGTCGGCGCTGAAAAGCGCGAGCAGAATGATTGCCGGCGGAAGTAGTATTTGCGCGAATCGCTTCATTTTTGTGGAGCAACTTCCTTGCTTGATTCCAGGGCGACGTTAGCAGGGCCGACGCTTGGGCCAGCCACGGTCTGACGCAGGGCTTCGATACTTGCTCGGGAGCGGCTCAAAAACGCTTGTGGGTAAACGCCCATGAAAAGCATCAGCACGAGTAGCGGCAACATCAAAGCGATTTCGCGCGGGTTGAGATCAGACAATCTCGCATTTACGTCGCTGGTCGTGGTGCCAAAGACGACGCGTTGCAACATCCAAAGCATGTAAACAGCCGCCCAGATTACGCCCGTGCCCGCCAACATGGTTACGATCCACGCGTGATTCACGGCTGCGGTGGTCCACGCGCCGAGCATGATCAGAAACTCGCCGACGAATCCGTTAAGGAAAGGCAGTCCGATCGACGACAGCGAGGCAATCACAAACAGGGTCGAGAACCATGGCATGGGCCGCGCCAGCCCCCCAAAATCAGAAATCATGCGGGTGTGACGGCGCTCGTAAATCATGCCCACAAACAGAAACAAGGCGCCGGTCGAGACGCCGTGATTCAACATTTGATAGAGCGCCCCCTGCATTCCCTGTTCGGTGAAAGAAAACAGGCCGAGCACAACGAATCCCATGTGGCTCACTGAGGAATAAGCCACCAATCGCTTCACGTCCGGCTGGACCATGGCCACCAGCGCGCCGTAAATGATTCCGATTACGGCGAGTGTGATCACAATTGGGGCCATTTGCCGAGATGCGTTCGGGAATAACCCAAAGTTGAAGCGCAGCAATCCGTAGGTCCCCATCTTCAGCAGCACGCCGGCCAAAATGACTGAGCCTGCGGTGGGAGCTTCGGTGTGCGCATCCGGCAGCCACGTGTGAAACGGCCACAACGGCACCTTAATGCTAAAAGCAAAGGCAAACGCCAGGAAGAGCAACAGCTCCGTGCGGGGTGCGAGCAGCATCAATCGCCCTCTTAGCGATTCCATCAGGATGGCGTAATCAAACGTGCCGATGCCGGTAGCTTGTTGGTGAATGAAATAGATCGCGATGATGCCGACCAGCATCAAAAGGGAACCGACTGCAGTGTAGATAAAAAACTTGACCGCCGCATAAATCCGTCGCTCACCACCCCAAATTCCAATCAGGAAAAACATCGGCACCAGAGACGCTTCGAAGAACAGATAAAATAGCAGCAGGTCGAGCGAGACAAAGACGCCTATCATTGCTGATTCGAGCAGGAGCATGAGCGCGTAGTAAATCATCTGGCGCCTGGTAATAGCCGTCCAGCTCGAGAGCACCGCGATCGGCATCAGCAAAGTTGTCAACACAACCAGCCAAAGACTGATCCCGTCAACGCCTAAGTGATAACGCGCTCCGATTGCCGCGATCCATGGATAGTTTTCTTCAAACCGGAATGCCCCGAGGGCTGCTCCGCTGCCCTTAATCAAGAGCAACGATATGAGGAACGACAGAGTGGTGAAGCCCAGCGCGATCCAACGGTGATGGGATTCTTTGGCGCCGGGCGTGAAACTGTAGACCAGGGCGGTAGCCGCGCCCACCACGGGAAGAAGAATTAGAATGGTCAGCAGATGATTCTGCATATCATCTTGGAGTGCGCCGGCTTGACGCCGCTTTTTTAGACTCTAAAGCGCCGACAAGTCGGCGCACTCCAAATTACCTCACCAGCATTTTCAAAACGTTCGCACCGGAGTACGCAAAGTAACCAATGATTATCAACGCACCCGCCAGAATGATTGCGGCATACCCGCGCACGAACCCGATTTGCATGTACCGGATAGTCCGGCCAAAGCGAACTACGGCGCCACCGATCGTATGAATGATTCCATCAATAACGCCGAGATCGAATATCTTCCAAAGCCCTTCACGAGAGGTGACCAGAATTGGATTGATGATGGTGGCGTCGTAAATCTCATCAACGTAATACTTGTCTTCGAGCAGCCGCGGCATCTGCATGAGTGGCCGGCGTTGGAACATCACCCAACCGATGCCAATACCGCTTAAAGCGATCATCACTGAAATCAGAGCCAGAAAACGCTCCTGAGTAATTTCATGCGGATCGTGCCCTGCGACAGGCTCGGAGGCTGGAGCGAACGCAGGCTTGCCATCAACCGGTTCTGGCGGCGGCGACTCAAAACGCACCTGCGGCGTGTCATTCTCGCCAACACCGGCGGCCGGAACGTGATTCACAGCCGGCGCTAAAACTTCTTCAAAGTAATTCTCGGGATGGCCGCCGATTAATGAGCTTAACGCATACGGCACGCCGACCAGCCCGCCCACCGTGGATAGCACTGCCAGCACGATCAAAGGGATCGTCATCGAGAGCGGCGACTCGTGCGGCGGGTGCGGATCATGCGAGGCGGTAGCTTCCGGGCTGTGTCCATCGTGTTCGGTTTGATGATGCAGTTCGTCAACGTGCCCGGAGCCAAACCGCTCTTTCCCCCAGAAAGTCATGACCATCAAGCGCGTCATGTAAATAGCCGTTAGCAGAGCGGTCACTGCACCGACGAACCAGAGAGCTTTTGCCGCGCCCGGCGGCATGCCCGCAGAGTTAGCGCTCCAGACTTTCCAGAGGATTTCATCTTTGGAAAAGAAGCCGGCCCAGATGGGCACACCGCAAATCGCCAGCCAACCCGCACACATAGTCAACCAGGTTATCGGCATGTATTTGCGCAGGTTGCCCATGCGGCGCATGTCCTGCTCGTGATGCATGCCATGGATCACTGAGCCGGACCCAAGGAAGAGTTGCGCTTTGAAGAACGCGTGCGTCATTACGTGAAAAATCGCCGCGACAAATGCGCCCACTCCGCACGCCAGAAACATGTAACCCAGTTGCGAAATGGTCGAGTAGGCCAGCACTTTCTTGATATCGTTTTGCGCGAGGCCAATAGTGGCGGCGAAGAGGGCTGTGGCGGCGCCGATAATTGCGACGATGAACATTGCCATCGGGGCGTGCGTGAAAATCGCCGAACAGCGCACCACCATGTAGACGCCCGCCGTCACCATCGTCGCCGCGTGAATCAAAGCCGAGACTGGCGTCGGGCCGGCCATCGCGTCAGGCAACCAGACGAACAGCGGAATCTGTGCGCTTTTTCCGGTGGCCCCGATGAAGAGAAGAATCGCGACGGACGTTATGCCGCCGGCCCAAAGCGTGCCGAGCGCGAAACTTTCCGGGGGCATAACCGCAATCGTTTGTAACGCGCTGATAACGCCCTGGGCCGGCTTATCAAAGAAACTAATCGAAGCCTGGCCTTTTGCGGACGTGAGAAAAAAGAGCAGGAAGATGCCGAGCACGAATCCCCAGTCGCCGACGCGGTTGGCGATGAAAGCTTTCTTCGCCGCCGGCGCCGCTTCTTCCTTATCGATGTAGTAACCAATCAACAGATAGGAACAGAGGCCGACACCTTCCCAACCGACGAACATCAAAAGGAAATTGTCCGCGAGCACCAGCGTCAGCATCGCGAACATGAACAGATTCAGATACGCGAAGAAGCGGTAGTAACCAGCGTCACCATGCATGTAACCGGTCGCGAAGATGTGAATCAGGAGCCCGACGAAAGTAACGAAGAGGACATATATACCGCTGAGCCGATCCATCGCCAGGCCAAAGTCAGCGCGGAAACTGCCGACCTGAATCCAGGTCCAGAGATGATCCATCACCGGCTGGGTCGCGCGCAGTGCCCCGTCTGATTTGAAAGCGAAATAGAAAGCGAGAATAGTCGAGAGGCCGACCGAAGCACAGGCGACCAGGCCGATGAAGCGTTCGTCTCGCACCCGGCGGCCGATAAGCCAGTTGATGGCCGCACCGGCCAGGGGCGCGAAGATGATCAGACTAAGGAGGTTATTTTCTTGCACGTATCTCGTCGCGGCTTCGCCGCCTGATGTGCGGAAAGCCTTTGGCTTTCCGGGAAATCAACATATTCTTAAGGCTATGCCTCAGATTCGAGGGCTAGCCTCGAATGATAATCAAAAGTCCTCTCGGAAAGGCGGAGCCTTTCCGTACATCGGGCGGCATGCCCGCTGTTCGCGCTGCGCGCTCAAGGCGCGCGAGGACGCCCGCGCTCCAGTCGGAGACGCGCTTCCGGCTACAGCTTCAAAGTACTCGCATCATCGACATCCAGCGACTCGCGAGTTCTAAAGATCGAAATGATGATTCCCAAACCAACCGCAGCTTCCGCCGCCGCGACCGTCATTACAATAAAGACAAATAGCTGGCCCTGAACGTCACGAAAGAAGCTCGAGAACGCAACGAACGTCAGATTCACCGCATTCAGCATCAGCTCAATGCACATAAACATCGAGATGATGTTGCGCTTGAGCATTACCCCTATGACACCAATCGTGAACAGCACGGCCGAAAGCGCCAGGTACCATGAAAGTTGTGGAACCATAGAATTTGAAAGTCAGAACACGTGTGCCATTACTCGTCAACCGTCGCGTGCGGTGCTCCCCGAATGCCGAGCACCTGTTCAACCTCCGCTGTCGTATGCGCAACAATCGGAGGCGCATCGGGTGGCGCTTGCGGATCCAAAACATCGCTGGCCAGAACTTGATAACCGGGCACGACTACTGCGCCGCCAGGTAACAAACCGCCACGACGCGCCAGGGTCATCGCCCCCACGACGGCCATCAACAACAGAATCGAGGTGATTTCGAAGGGCAGCAGGTAAGTCGTGAACAGGCCCGAACCGATCGAAGACGTTAAGCCCACGTCGGAGACGTTGCGCACCGGTGTTCCCGGCGACGCCTGCACAAAGAAAATGATGAAAACTGTTTCCGCAAAAAGCACCGCCGCCAGACCGATTCCAATCGGGACCAGAGATCGCAACCGGACCGGCTTTCGCTCCTCTTCCTCGACATTCAGCAGCATGATCACAAAAACGACCAGGACCATGATGGCGCCGGCGTAAACGATTACTTGCACCGCGGCGATGAACGGGGCCGCCAGCGTGACGTACAAGCAAGCCAGCGAAATGAAAACGCCAATTAGGGAAATCGCGCTGTACAGCGGATTACGTTGCGCGACCATTGAGATCGCACAACCCACGGCCATTCCCGCAAACAAGATGAAAAGCAGCGCAACCATTAATCGATGTGCGGAGCTCCGCGTCACGCGGTCCCGCCTGAAGGCGGAACTCCAAAACTCTTAACCTCCCCAGCCTGTCTGGGTCTTCAAAAACTTCGCCAGATAATCAAATGCACCTGACCATTGCAGCGTCGCCGTCAGTACGATGTTGATAATCGCCGCCGGCACCAGGAACTTCCAGCCAAAGTCCATCAATTGGTCGAAACGGAAGCGCGGCAAGGTTCCGCGCAGCCAGATATAGAAAAAGAGAAACATCACGACTTTGCCGAGGAAGTAAAAGACGCCCAGCCACGGTAGTTGATGCACGAACGGCCCGTTCCAGCCGCCGAGGAACAGCGTCGTGGCCAGCATCGAAACAGTGAACATGTTGACGTATTCGGCCAGGAAGAACAGCGCGAACTTCATCGCGCTGTATTCGGTGTGAAACCCGGCAACAAGTTCCGTCTCGGCCTCGGGCAAGTCGAAGGGCACACGGTTCGTTTCGGCAATTGCGGCGATCAGGTAGATGATGAAACCCAGGGGCTGCACCCAAAAAAGATTCCAGCCTGAAACTCCCAGATGACCAGACTGTTGTTCGACGATGCCATAGAGGTCGAGCGTTCCGGATTGCAGGATCACTCCGATTAGTCCGAGGCCCAGGGCCAACTCATAGGAAATCATCTGCGCCGAAGAACGCAGACCACCCATCAAACTGTACTTGTTATTTGAAGACCATCCGGCGAGCGCCAATCCATACACGCCAACCGATGTCACGCTGAGAACGTAAAGCAGCGCCACGTCAAAGCGTGCTATGACCAGCCGGACCGGGTCGGTGACGAAAGGAATATGAACGGCGGGGCCGAATGGATAAACGACAATAGTCATCAGCGCCGCGGTGGTGGCAATTACCGGCGCGAGAAAGTAGACGAAGCGCGTTGATTTGTCGGGAACGATGTCTTCCTTGAAGATGAATTTCAGCAGGTCAGCGAACGGTTGCAGCAGCCCGCCTGGCCCGACGCGGTTCGGCCCCAAACGGCCCTGGATAAAGCCGAGAATTCGGCGCTCAGCCAAAACGGTATAGGCCACCATCGTCATCACGACCGTGAAGGCGATCAGGATGCCGACCATCAGGAAAATTACGTGTTTCAGATCTTCCATTCAGTTGGTACGACAGTCTCATTCACACCCAGCTTTAGCTGGGTGACCTGAAAAGGTAGTCGACTTGCTGAACCGTTTTTAACGGTTTTGCTTCTTCGTCGAAACCGTTGAAACGGTTAGCGGAGCAGAGTTGTAACAGACCCACCCAGCTGAAGCTGGGTGTGAATGAGAGCAACCTCTCTTATCCAAAGAACTCACGCCGGAGCGGCCTCGCGCTTCAACTTCTCATCAACCGTTATCTGGTACAGCGGCGAAATCGCAAACGTCTCCGGCGTCGGATTGCCCATCGCCAGGAGCCGAAACTGCGGCACCTTCTCCGTCAAGGTTCCCAACTTGAACAATTCATGCCCCACGGCCGGCGTCTCGTTAATCTTTTCGCCGTCATTACTGAGTGTTTCGACGTGCCGGCGCACCGCCTCGATATTCGCTGAGAGATCCCTCTCCGGTGCGATTGCGTGCTTAACCTGAACGGGATGGCTTTCGTCCTTCAAAAGCGGATAGCGCAATCCCTCGTAAGCCGGCACGCGTTCGCTGATCTCGCGAAACACGGCGCTTGCCGAGCGCTCAAAACCAAAATCAACGCCCAACTCCTTTGCCAGTCGCGCGACAATCATCCAATCCGGCAGCGATTGGTGGACCGGTTCGATTGCCTGGCGCACGCGCTGTACAAAGCCGTCGTTGTTAGTGAATGTGCCGTCAACTTCAGCGTAGGAAGCGGCGGGAAAGACGATGCGCGCATACTCACTGACTGCGGTAAGGAAATGTTCGAAGACCACCATAAATCCGGGTGCTTCTGTTTCCACGTCATCACCGCCAATCTCCACTATCCCCTGATCGCCGGCCACAATCATCGCGTGAATTGATTTTCCGGCAGCTTTAAATAAGTCAACCGGTGTTTTCGCCGCGCTTCCCATAATGTCGTGCGCGCCGACGCTGTTATTGAAGAGGGGCAACGGATGGAGCAGCACGCGCCGGCCGTCGCCGCCGAACAGGTAAGGGAACTGCGCCACGAGGGATTGGGCCGCGCCGCTCAGCTCGCCGCCGAACATAAAAATTAGATCGCCCCGAGTCTCCTGAATCACCTTGCGCACCGCGTCAACGTCGCCGGACTCCACTCCCATTTTGCTCGTCGCGAGTGACGTGGCGGCTGCATCGGCGAGTGCGAGCACGGCCGCGTCTTCACTCCCTGGCCGGATGTGCACAAACCTCAATGCTTGTTCTCGCAGACGAATCGGACGGCTGTTAACGATGATCAGATTGGCGCCACCGTTGCGGACTGCCTGGCGAATTTGTTTGCCGGTCAGCGGCTGCAGTTCTTCCGGTTCACCGCCGATCAGAACGATTGTCTTCGCAAAGCGAATGTCGCGGTGTGTTGCCAGCTGGCCGCCCAGATTCTCAAAGAACGGGCTCAAACTAAATGAATCTGAGATCGCGTAGTTTTCAGTCTCGACAACTTCGGTCGCGAACTTGCGCAAACAGTAGAGCGATTCGTTGGTCAGACGCGGACTGCCTATTACGGCCAGCGAGTTGTTTCCCTGCTGGGTAACAATCCTGTCGATATTCTCCGCCGTGAAACGAATAGCTTCATCCCAGCTTGCCGGGATCAGGCGGCCGCCTTCCTGGTAACGAATCAAGGGGGTGCGAATTCGCTCTTCATGATTCACGAAGGGATGACCGAAGCGGCCTTTGATGCAGAGGAACTCGCCGTTGTGCCCGTTCACATAACGGTCGCGGGCCACGATGCGCATCAGCTCGCCGCCGCGCGAGCCCAAACTCATCTGGCATCCGTCCGAACAGTAGTTGCAGGTCGAAACCGTCTGATTGAGCTCCCAGGGCCGCGCCTGATGGCGGTAAGTTCCGTCGAGCAAAGTCCCGGTGGGACAAACCTCGATGCAGTTGCCGCATTGTGAACAATTCAGCCAACCGCCGAACGTGCCGATGACTGTATTCGCGCCGCGATTGCCGGCTTCGATCGCCTCCTCACCCATCCACTCGTCGCAGACGCGGGTGCAACGCTTGCAGAGAATGCAGCGCTGCGGATCGTTCGCGACCATTGGCGAAAGATATTTTTCCGGCCGCGCATTCTTGTTTTCAATGAAGCGTTCTTCGAGGTTGCCCCAGTCGAAAGTCAGTTCCTGCAACTCGCATTCGCCGCCGCGATCGCAGACAGGACAGTCGAGCGGGTGATTCGCCAGCAGGAACTCGAGCATCGAGCGCTGCGCCTTTTCGATTTCTTCGCTCTGGGTCGTGACGACCATGCCCTCCGTGCAGATAATGGTGCAGGAAGTTTGCAGCTTAGGCATCTTCTCAATTCGCACCAGGCACATGCGACACGAAGCCTGCAGGGCCAGGTCGGCGTAGTAACAGAACGAGGGAATGTCGAACTGGTTTTCGCGGCAGACGTCGATCAAACGGGCGCCTTTGGCGACCTGAAAGTCTTTGCTGTTGATGGTAACTTTGATTAGTTCAGTTGACATGCGCGTCGTTTAGAGGCGGGCTACTGCCCGCCCTTAATTCTCTTCTTAACCCGTTCTAATAGTTCTTTTTCCTTGCTCATCAACCGGCACGATATCCCTTATCGGTCGTCGCTTAGTTGCCGCGCTCCGCAGTTTTGCATTTGCCGCTTTAAGCTTTCCGTTTAGCCGCTGATATTCCGCGTCAGAGAGAGGAACTACCGGCGCCGACATCTTGTTATCCTTACTCCAAGAATGAGGAAGCTTCGCACATCCGAATTCTTGAAGCGCTCGATAGAACTTTGGCCGGACTACTTCATCGAACACAGTTGAACAGTTTGGGCAGAGGGAGATGGCGTTCCATTCTGCGTCAGGTCCTTCATCGATGATGTGCGCAGCTTGTCTGCGTCCAGCTGTCCAACCGCACCACGCACAGGGCCGGTTCGAAATTTTTTTCGCCAGTCTCCGGTTTCTAAATGGCATATAACTATAGAGTGTGTAGCGGGCAGTAGCCCGCCTCTAAACGATCTAGATTTTTCTTCTCTGTGCCCTCTGTGGTTAGTTGTTCTTCGCCAAATGCTTTTCAAAATCCTCCGGAAACCTCTTCACCGCCGATTGAATCGGCCAGGCTGCCGCGTCACCCAACGGACAAAACGATTTGCCTTCGATGTTGTCGCAAATGTCCAGCAGTAACCGCGCGTCCTCCGGCCGGCCACCGCCGTTCTCCACGCGCTTGAAAATCTTCACCAGCCAGTCAGTGCCTTCGCGACATGGCGTGCACCAACCGCACGACTCGTGCTTGTAAAACTCAGTCAGGTTCTTAGTAGATTCAAACACATCGACCGTCTCATCCATTACGATGAAACCCCCCGAGCCGACCATTGAACCGCCGGCAACCAGGCCGTCGTAGTCCATGCGCACGTCTTTGCCGATAATTTGATCGGCCCGCATGATGTAAACCGACGAGCCGCCGGGAATGACTGCCTTCAACTGCCTGCCGTTCAGAATCCCGCCGCAGTCCACCATGATGAACTTTTCCATGTCGTCATAGCCCATCGGCAATTCATAAACGCCGGGGCGGTTGATATGGCCTGAGACTGACCAGAGCTTGGTGCCACCGCTCTTCTCCGTGCCGAGTTTCTGATAAGCCTCGCCACCCATCTTGATAATGTCGGGCACGGCGGTCAGCGTCTCGACGTTGTTGACGACGGTCGGCGACTGATACAAGCCCGACACGGCGGGGAAGGGAGGCTTCATCTTCGGATGACCGCGAAAGCCTTCCAGCGAGCTCAGCAACGCAGTCTCTTCGCCGCAGATGTAAGCTCCGGCGCCCGTGTGCGTATGAATCTCGCACGAGAAATCGGTGCCGAGAATCTTGCTGCCGAGCAATCCGGCTGCGCGCGCTTCATCCAGCGCGACGTCCATGATGTCGATCAGATACTTGTATTCACCGCGAGTGTAGATGTAATTGCGCCTCGCTCCGAGCGCATATGCCGCGATCAAAATGCCTTCGATCAGCATGTGCGGATCGCGCTCCATCAGGTAGCGATCCTTGAACGTGCCCGGCTCAGATTCGTCGGCGTTGCAGACAACATACTTTTCTTTCGGCGAATCTTTGGGGACGAAACTCCATTTCATTCCGGTGGGAAAACCCGCGCCGCCGCGTCCGCGCAACGCGGACTTTTTCACTTCATTGATGACGTCATCGGGCGACATCGAATCAAGTACTTTTTTGATCGCCTCGTAACCGCCGTTACGTCGATACACGCCGAGCGATCGCGAATTCTCGAGATGAATTCGTCGCAGCTGCAGCGGTTCACATTCGATGGCGCCGATGAACATTTGTTTTGCTGGCGGCTCTGCCGCTTGATGTGCGGAAAGGCTTTGCCTTTCCGGTAAGTCTCACAAAATATTTCTTTGAGGCTGCGCCTCAGATTCGAGGCGCAGCCTCGATTAAATCAATAATCTTCTCGGAAAGGCAGAGCCTTTCCGCACATCAGGCGGCAGAGCCGCAATTACGGTAATCCTTCCAGGATCTGATCGACCTTTTCAGGGGTCAGATTCTCGTGATAAGCAAAATTAAGTTGAAACATTGGGGCCGTCCCACATGACCCGAGACACTCAACCAGCGACACAGTGAACTTGCCGTCAGCCGTCGTCTCGCCCGGCTTGATTCCCAGCTTCTTACAGACATGCTCAGTGATCTTGCCTTCGCCCATGATCTTGCACGACAGCGTCTTGCAGATCTGGATGTGATACGTGCCGACAGGCTTCGTGTGAAGCATTGAATAAAACGTCGCGACTTCCCAGATGTCTGTGACTCGCAGTTCCAAACGGTTCGCCAGGTATTGGACTCCCGGTGGATCGAGATAGCCACGCTCTCTCTGAACAATGAACATCAGAGGTAAGATTGCCGAACGCTTGATCGGATACTTCGCGATGTGTCGATCAATTTCCGCCTCAACCTCAGGCGAGAAAGCAGCCGCCTGGGGCATGTGGACCGGATGATCCGGAGGCTGAATTTTTACCAGGACTTCGGCCATCAGTTCGCTTGATTACTTTCGCCGGGCTTCTTACAAAATACGTCGATTGCCAGAGGAACCGTGGTCAAAGCTCCCACGGCAACTAACGCCAAACCCGCGGCCCGCCGGGCACTGCGGTCCATTTTTCCGCTTAAGAGCAAGCCCAGACCTGCTCCCAGCGCCACCCGAGTCAGGGCTATCAATCCGATCTCGGGAATAGTTAAAACAGTCTTTCTCATGGCATCTCCTATCGATCGATCTCGCCGAGAACGATATCCAGCGATCCGATAATGGCCACGATGTCGGCGATCATCGCTCCGCGCGACATGTGCGGCAGCGCGGAAAGATTCACAAAGCTTGGGCCGCGAAAATGCACCCGCGCCGGCTTTGGACCACCAGTCGATTGCACATACACACCTAGTTCGCCCTTGGACGCTTCGATCGGCATGTAAACTTCACCGGCTGGGACGTCAAAGCCTTCCGCTACGATCAGGAAGTGATGAATCAAGGCGTCCATGTGTGTCTTCATCGCTTCGCGATCAGGCAAGACAATCTTGGGCGCATCTGCTTTTACCGGACCCGGCTGCAAACGCGCCAGGGCCTGGATCACAATCTTGTGTGACTCAGTCATCTCGCGCATGCGCACCATGTAACGCGCCCAAACATCGCAATCCGGCTCGACTGGAATTTCGAAATCATACTTTTCGTAACCGCAGTATGGATTCGCGCGGCGAATATCCAGGGCCACGCCGCTACCACGCAGGCTGGGCCCGGACAAACCCCAATCAATTGCATCTTCGGCAGAGATGTAACCGACGCCCTGTGTGCGCTTTTGAAAAATTCTATTACCGGTGATCAGTTTGTGAAACTCTTCCAAGGCCGGGGGAAAGTCGTCGATGAACTGTTTGACGCGGCGTTCGAACCCCGCCGGGATGTCCATCATCAATCCCCCAATGCGAAAATAGGATGGAGTCAGACGCCCGCCGGACGCGGCTTCGATCAAATTCAAAATCTTTTCGCGTTCGCGAAAGGCATAGAAGAAGACCGTCATCGCGCCGATATCAAGTGCGTGCGTACCCAACCAGACCAGGTGAGAGGCGATCCGCTGCAGTTCGCAAGTCAACACGCGAATTACTTGTGCCCGTTCCGGGATTTCCAGCTGGAGCAGCTTTTCGACCGCCATCACATAAGCCAGGTTGTTCCCCAGCGGATTTAGATAATCCATACGGTCGGTGATGACGATTCCTTGCTGATACTTCCTATACTCGAACAGCTTCTCCATCCCGGTGTGGAGATAGCCGATGTCGGGCGTGGCCTTAACCACGCTTTCGCCGTCGAGCACTAACTCGAGGCGCAACACGCCGTGCGTCGAGGGGTGCTGCGGCCCCATCGAAATGGTCATCTGTGTATCGAGAGGTTGATCGACAATCTCGAATTGCGGCGGAATGTTCGCAGCGATGCTCATTAGCTCAAAAGGGACTTATAGGACGCATACGTCCTATAGGTCGTATAGGTCGCATTATTCCAGGCTATACGGCTCGTAACCTCGCAGGGGAAAGTCTTTTCTTAGCGCATGCCCTTGCCAATCGTCGGGCAAAAGGATGCGGCGCAAGTCGGGATGCTCGTCAAAGATGACCCCAAACAAATCGTAAGTTTCGCGTTCATGCCAGTTCGCTGTGCGCCAGACGCCGGTAACAGTCGGCACGTGTGCGTCGTCTTCGTTCAGCAGGACCTTGAGCCGTACGCGGTGAAACTTCGTGGTTGAAAACAAATGATAGTTCACTTCGAAGCGGGGTTCCTCTTCGGGTCCGCGATCAAATCCGCAAACGTCTGATAGAAAATTGAATTCCAACCCGGGCTCACTCTTAAGAAAACCACAGACGGCGACGATATGTTCGCGCGGAACGATGATCGTGGTTTCGCCCAGCGCTTCAATCACATCGGCGATCCATTCCGGATGTTCACGCTGTAACGCCGCCGCGAGCAGCGACGGCGTCTGGCCTTCCTGATTAGAGTTCGATTGATTTTCCGGATTGGTTGCTTGCGGTTTCGGTTGTTCCATCTAACCGTCTCAGATTTCAAATTTCAGATTTGAGATCTCAAATCTCAAAAAGACCGTCGTTTCTCATGCCTCGATGCAATCGTATAAGGCTTTGAAACGGGCGGCTCGCGCAGGGTCGAACCGTCAGTCACCGGTAACGTTCCCGGCGTGATTGCTTCTCTCGCTTCTTCATCAGGAGCGTCCCGCCGATCGCGAATCGACTCTTTCATCACCTTTTCCTGCAACATCGTGACGGCGTGAATCAACATCTCAGGCCTTGGCGGACACCCCGGAATGTAGACATCAACGGGCACGATCTTGTCGACGCCCTGGACGATTGCATAATTGTCGAAAACTCCACCCGAAGTCGCACAAGCGCCCATTGAGATTACCCACTTCGGCTCGGGCATCTGATCGTAAATACGGCGCAGAACGGGCGCCATCTTGCGTGACACGCGGCCTGAGACAATCATCACGTCCGCCTGGCGCGGCGAAGCCCGAAACACTTCCGAGCCGAACCTGGCCAGGTCGTTCCGGCCGCTGGTCGCGTTCATCATCTCGATTGCACAGCAGGCCAGGCCAAACGTCGCCGGCCACAGCGAAGACTTGCGCGCCCAATTGATCAGCGAATCAAGCGGCGCTACCAGAATCTCGGGCAAACTCTCGCCGATTACGTTCTCAAGCCCCATTTTTTTTTGCGCAAGTTGTTGACTTGCTCCTTCCTGGTTAAGCCGCCTTCCGCTTCGCAACTCTGGCCCGCTCGTCCAATAGTCTTGCTTCAGCTTCGGCCTCGCGGCGTGCACTTTCGCTCCAGTTGAAAGCGCCTTTCTTGATCACATAAACCAAACCCGCAGCCAGCAACGCGATGAACAAAATCATCTCGAAGAAAACAAGGTTACTCAGCCCATATTCCGGAGTTGAGAGCCGCCTGAAGACCACGGCCCAGGGCACCAGGAAGATGACCTCAATGTCGAACAGGATGAAAATCATCGCGATCAGGTAAAACTTGACTGAAAATCTCTCGCGTGCTGAGCCCACCGGATCCTTGCCGCACTCATAGGGCATCAGTTTTGTTCGCGTCCGCTTCCTTTGTCCGACCAATTGTGAAAGGCCGATGAACGTCACGGCAAATCCAGCCGCGACGATGAACATCAGGACAATTGGCAGATAGTCAGTTAGATTGAAACTCATTCGTTACTGCAAAGAGCAAAGAACCCTTGCTCTGAGCACCTGGCTCTCGACACCTTTGCTTGAGAATCATTGTACAAGCGTGATCGTAGGCGAACGATCAAGGGGTGTCAAGCTGATTGGCTTCACGTGCGGCCGGCAAAATTGATCGATTGACCGTCGAAAAATCGATGTGCTAGTGTTCGAGTTGCCTTTTGGAATTTGCTTCGCCCGAGAACCTCCGGCAAGGGTTTGAATCAAAGTGATCACCGGCTTCAACACTGACGTCGAATTCGACGGTGTCGTCTATCACGTGCAAACCGAAGACAAAGGTTTGGACACGCCGATAATTCTCTCGCTGGTTTATTCCGGCGGCGCGATTCTGGCGAGCAAGCGCTCGCCGTACGACGATTTGATCGCGCGCGGATTTGATAAAAACGTGCTCGCGGCCAGGCTTCAGCGCCAGCACAAGCTGATTTGCGCTGCGGTTCATGCGGGACGGATTGAGGAACTGAAGCAGTTGGCAGCGAGAGAGGCGGCCCCGGTGACTCGTGCGATCAGTCCGGACGTTGAGGAAGATTCGAGCGTCGCGGCAGATGAGCCGGGAAATGAAGTCGTTCAAAACGATCCGCAGGTTGAGAGCGCGCAGGTGGAGAGCGATAGTGCCGGCGATCGCTTTTCAATTTCGACTAGCACATCAGACGAAACCGGATTGACGGTCATGTTATCGGGCTCGCACGAGCTGCGCGGAGGAAGTTCGGTGACTTTGCGAATGAACGTGCTTCGCCGGGGGCCAAACGGAAAAGAACGCGTGCCAGGCGCAAACGTGACTGTCAAAACGCTGGGTAGTAACTTTCCGCCCCAGTCCACATATGCGACGACGGATGCTCGCGGAGCGGTCGTGGTCTTAGTCTCGCTGCCCGAATTCAAAACCGGCAGGGCGGCGATTCTCATTCAGGCCGAGGTGAACGGGGAAGTAGCCGAACTGCGAAAGATCATCCTGCCGGCGAAAGCCTGAAACTAGCGGATCAAAGTTGCGGATTAAGCTAAACGGAGAAAGCCAGGAAGTGCCGGACGGATCGAGTCTGGAAGATCTCGTCCGGCAGCTCTCACTCCCGCCGGCGAGAATTGCGATTGAGCTGAACAAAAATGTTGCGCGGCGTGCGGAGTGGGCCACTACGATTCTGGCGGAAGGCGATCGGATCGAGATTGTGCACTTCGTCGGCGGCGGGTAGGTTTTTGAGTCGGTAGCGGGAGCGATAGCGACCGGGTATTCCAGCAACTCGACTGCTGCACCGGCGTGACCGGTCGCTATCGCTCCCGGTACTGACCTCATCCTTTATTCAACCTTTCTGCTCACTTCGATTTCAAAGAGACTCGGTGTAGAGTGATCGTGAAAGAGGTATTCCCTTAATGTCCACAGCAGCACCTGCCTTAACCGATCAATTTCGAGTCGCCGGCAAAGTTTTCAACTCGCGTCTAATCATAGGCACCGGCAAGTATCGAACCTTCGAAGAAATGAAAGCTGCGCACCGCGCTGCGGGCGCAGAAATGGTTACCGTCGCCGTTCGTCGCGTGCCGCTCGATCGCAGCAGCGAATCATTTCTCGATCATCTGGATCCGTCCTTGCAGATTCTGCCGAACACCGCTGGATGTTATTCGGCTGACGAGGCCCTGCGGACGGCTCGTCTGGCGCGCGAGGCTTTGGAAACGGATTGGATCAAGTTGGAAGTGATTGGCGATCAGACGACGCTCTTTCCTGACAATGAACAGACCCTTGAAGCGGCGCGCACGCTGGTCAAGGAAGGCTTCATCGTTCTTCCTTACTTCACAGACGATTTGATCATGGCCAAGAAGCTGCTCGATGCCGGATGTCCGGCGGTGATGCCTTTGGCCGCGCCAATCGGATCGGGTCTGGGCGTGCAGAATCCTGCCAACCTGCGCATCATGCGCGAACAACTTCCCGACGCGACGATCATCGTCGATGCCGGCGTCGGCACGGCGAGCGATGCAGCGATTGCGATGGAACTCGGGGCGGATGCGGTCCTGATGAATACGGCGATTGCCGAAGCTGCCGATGCCGCGAAGATGGCTAAAGCGATGAAGCTGGCGATTGAAGCCGGACGTTTGGCATATCTCTCGGGGCGCATGTCAAAGCGGTTGTATGCGAGCGCATCGAGTCCCGTTAGCGGCGTAGTGCGCTAACGCACTCCAAATAGAGTGGCACGGGCGTCCCGCCCGTGAATCACGAGCAAGATGCGCGTGCCACATTCCAACTGCTAAGACCGCGTAACGGTCCGGTTCGCTGAAATGGCCAGGGCGTCCCGCCCGTAAAATCCGCCATGCTCCCATCCTTGTTTGAATCGAGGACGACTTAACGAGAATCGCCGGATCTTTCTTCAAATAGTTGCTGAAGTTGAAGGTGGTAGTTCCTCCGCTAGTTTCTGCCGCGGTAACATCGCTAGTCGAAAGCGTAGGCGTGACAACACCCGCGGTGATGCTAAAGTCATCAACCGCGAGACCATCGTCAGCTCCGGAAGCGTCAAAATCCGTCCAGCGAATCCAGAAGGTCGATCCCGGGGCAATCGACAGTCCGTTGATCGTGTGGGTGATCGACGTACGGTTAGCGGCGTTGTTACCATCTTTCGCACCGGTCGTCGTTATGTTGGGCGTGGCGAAGTCCAGCAAATCGACGTCGGTCCAGCTCCCGGTCGCCAGCTTGGTAGCGTTTACGCTGTACTGGAAGTCCAGACGATCCGCGCGACCAGCACTTCCCAGACGCCATTCTTCACCGGTGTAAGCAATCTGTAGTGAATTGATCGTTGATCCTGTGTCGTTCCGATAGAACGCTCCCACGGTCGGCACGAGGGTGCCGGTTCGCAGCACCCCCAGCGCCCGGTCGGACGGTATCGTCGTGCTGCCGTAACTGTACGTGTCCCCAGTCGTGCTGCCGCCATTATTCGCAGTGTAGGTGATGTTCGCGCTGCTACCGCTCTCAGCGCGGGTCCAAGCAGTTGGTGTCGTGGCTGATACGCCGGTTTGTGCGAGTCCATCGAAGTTTTCTGTGTAGGCGGTGTTGACGGTGGCGATGCTGAACGGATCATCCATAAAAATGATTCCGAGCGCCTGGCTGTCAACGACAGCTGCGCCTGAAGGTGAAGACAGGTTTACCAGAAATATCTCGTCGCCTTCAGCGTTGGTGTCGCCGTGGATTAATACCGTGAAGGTTTCGTTCGTATCACCGGGAACGAAGTTGAGTGTGCCGCTGGCCGCGTCGTAATCAACGTCCCCAGTCGTGGCACTCGAATCAGCGGTGGCATAGTTCACGCTCACCGTGGATTGGGAAGTTCCGGTGAGGGTGACGGTGAAAGTCATAATTGAAGTGCCCGAATTTCCTTCTGTAAGGCTGGCGTCGGCAATTGAAATAGCCGGCTCGGCATCGTCATTTGTGATGGTGCCCAGACCCTGACCATCGGTGATGGTAGCTCCGACGACGTTTGTCAGATTCACGAAGAAAGTTTCGTTCGGCTCAAAGACTGCGTCGCCGTTGACGGTCACGCTCACAGTTGTGGACAAGTTACCTTGGGCGATGCTGCCGCTGCCGTTGACGATCGCGACGTAATCGCTGCTCGCAAGCGCCGGGTTGGTAGTTCCGTCAGCCGTGTTGATGGTAAAGCTGACGCCGCCGGCTTTCGCGGGCGCAGACAGTTGCACGGTGAAAGTGAACATCGTCGTCAGGCTGTTCGTTTCGACCTGAGTTACGTCGTTAATCGACAGCGTCGGCGGCGCGTCGTCATTCTGAATCGTTCCCAGCCCTTGCCCCTTCAGCAGAGTTGCTCCTGAGATGTTTGACACATTCGCAAAGAAAGTCTCGATCCCTTCATCTGCCGTATCGCCGTTGACGGTTACCGCGAAGTCTAACGACGTGCCTCCCGGCGCGATTGTCTGATTCGCCAGTGCCTGAGAGACATAATCGTTATCGGCGGTGGTGGCCGTGTTGTCTGTGGTAGCGACGTCGAAAGTGACCCTCGCCGGGGCTGCAGCTGAAAGTGATACGTGGAAGGTGAACGTCTTAGAACCCACGTCGCCTTCAGCGGCCGACACATCATCAATCGAAAGCGTCGGGAGATCGTCGTGTTGAATTGTCCCTGAGCCTTGTCCGTCCGTCACCGAGGCCCCGGTCACATTCGTAACGTTAACGAAGAATGTTTCGTCCGGCTCGACCGCGGCATCTCCATTAATAGTTACCGTAAAGCTGTAAGTTGTTTGCCCCGCGGGAATGATCTGATTTGTCAAAGACTTTGCCACGTAGTCACTATTAGCGGTCGTGGCGCTGTTGTCCTGAGTGGCAATGTCGAAAATCACATCCGCGCCTTGCGCCGGCGCAGACAAACTGACGGTAAATGTGGCTGTGCTTGGGCCGCTGTTGCCCTCAGTCACCGTTACGTCATTGATCGAAAGGTTCGGCGTCACGCCGCCGGCGCAGTTGCTTACCGTTGAACTGGAATTGCGTGGAGAAGGCGTTGAAGTAAAGAAGTCTGCCGCATTCTGATTTGTGTCAGTGCAGCCCCCGGCTTTGCGGTAATCGGCGATTGTGTTGTTGCTCAGAGTGAATGAGGCTGGGCCGCTTCCTTCATGACAATGATTTGCTGTTAAGGCTGTTCCGCTATAACCGACAAGGTCTGCAATCCCGGCGCCGGCAGGGTTGAATGGCTGCGTGCCGTCATCGCCGGGACAATTGCCCGTCAACAGGGCGGTGTTTGATATCAACGCAACTTTACCCGCGGTCGTGCTGGTCAGATTGAGGGTACCGGTGGCGTCAGCTGTTGGTAACGCCGTGCCGTTGGCTCCCCCGGATGCCTCCTTGATCAGAAAGTAATGGCCGGGCAGGACGGTGCCGGACGTTAGATCAGTCTTAGTCCAGACGGAAGCGGCGGTGCTGAGGAACTGTACTGAATAAGGCGTCACTGAAAAGTCGAGCGTCGTTGTGCCGCGATTGAAAATCTCGATGAAGTCATTGATGAACGTCGCGCCGGACAGACCGCCGCCGGGGTAAACCTGACTGATGACGAGATTCGCAGCGTCATCGTTTTGGATCGTGACGACGCCTTGATTGTCGCCAATGACTGCGCCACCGGTCGCATTCGTCAGATTCATGACGAACGTCTCCTCCGGTTCAACCAGAGTGTCGCCATTTATTGTCACGCTAAACGTCTTCGAAGTCTCACCGATGCCGAAAGTCAGTGTGCCGCTGGTCGACTGGTAATCTGACGCAGAGGAGGCCGTCTGATCGGCCGTCACGAAATCCACTGTGACTAGATTTCCACTCGCTTGTGACAGGGTGACGTTGAAGGTTGCGATCGAGGTTCCGCTATCGCCTTCGTTGATGCTGACGTCGTCGATAAAGAACGTGGGCGCGGGGGGAGCCGGATCGTCATTGGTGATCGTACCGACGCCCTGACTGTCAGAAATAGAAGCGTTGGTCGCGCCACTCAGGTTGACCAGGAAGCTTTCGTTTGGCTCGAACGTCGTATCGCCGTTGATTGTCACCGAAATTGTCTTCGACGTTTCGCCTGGATTGAAGGAAAGCGTTGCGCTGGTTGATTGGTAATCGTCGGGCGCAAAAGCGCTGTTGTCAGCCGTTGCATAGTTAACCGTGACCGCTTGTCCACTTGCAGTAGAGAGCGACACGGTGAAGGTCGCGTTCGTGGGACCGCTATCGCCTTCCACGGTGCTCACATCGTTGATTGAAAGCGATGGCGCCGGATCGTTATCCGTGATCGTTCCTTGTGCCTGGTTGTCGAGAATTACTGCATTGCTGGCGTTCGACAGATTTACGAAGAAGGTTTCCGCAGGTTCATCCAGCGTGTCGCCGATAACCAGCACGGTGATCGTTTTGGTCAAATCGCCGGGATTGAAAGTCAGAGTGCCGTTGTTCGACTGATAGTCCGCAGGTGCGTTGGCTGTCCCATCGGCCGTAGCGAAATCCAGCGTGACGATTTGCGCACTGGCGGCAGACAGGCTGACCGTGAACGTGGCGTTAACTGTGCCGCTGTTGTTCTCGGTTACGGTGACATCGTTGACAGTGATTTCAGGCTGGCAGTCACCTACAGGCGATGCGCTGTGGCGCGGATTCGGCTGGGCAACAAAGAAATCATTCGCGTTGTCGTTGGCGTCGACACAGCCACCTGCTTTGCGGAAATCAGCAGTTGCGTTGCCGGGCGCCCCCGCGGGCCCGGATCCTTCGAAGCAAGTTGCGCTGCTGCCATAACCAACGACATCGAGAATGTTGGTGCTCGACGGGCACGCGCCTGACAAAGCGGCTGTGCTGGAGCTGAGCGCGACCTTGCCGGCGCCTGTCGTCATGACGATGGTTCCGACCGCGTCCGGCGTGGGCAGATTTTGGCTGCCGCCGCTGCCCTGATCCTCCTGAACCAGGAAGTAACGCCCGGGTTGAATCAGACAACTGCCGATCGGACAGAGCGGTGTGACCGACCAGTTCGAAGTGCCCGTCGCCGACAGGTATTGAACCGACCAACCGGCCAGATCGACGGTCGCTGTGCCACGATTGTAGACTTCAATAAAGTCGTTCTTGAAAATCGCCCCAGCGTTCCCGCCGCCACCATACAACTGACTGATAACCAGTAACGGCGTGTCATCGTTCTGAATCGTGCCTACGCCCTGCGCATCGCCGGTGGATGCGTTGACTGATACGTTTGAAACATTGACGAAGAAGTTCTCATTGGCTTCAACCAGCTGGTCGCCGTTAACCGTGACGTCAAAGCCGTAGCTGGATTGACCAGCCGGAATGGTCTGGTTCGTCAGAGATCGCGCCACGTAATCACCGCCGGCTGCAGTGGCAGTCCCATTCGCCGTCGCGATATCGAAGCTGATGCCCCCGGCCGGTGCAGGCATGGTTGAGCTGACCGTGAACGTGAAGGTGGTGGTCCCACTGTTGCCCTCATTCAGCGTGACGTCGTTGACGGTTAGTACCGGACTATCGTCGTTCAGGATCGTTCCCGTGCCCTGTCCCTTCACTAAATTTGCAGCTGACACGTTGGTAACGTTCACCAGGAAGGTTTCGTTGGGTTCGATCGTCGTGTCGCCATTGACGGTGACGTCGAATGAATACGTCTTTGCGCCGGCCGCAATCACCTGGTTGGTCAAAGTGCGTGCTACGTAGTCATTGTTGGCAACGATCGCAGTGCCATCCTGGGTCGCGATGTCGAACTTGACGCCGCCGGCCGGCGCGGGCTGCGAGAGACTGATGGTGAAAGTGAACGTAGTTGTGCCGGAATTGCCTTCGTTTACGCTCACGTCATCGATGGCCAGCGACGGTCCGGTCACGGTCAGGTTCGCCTTGTTGCTGTTGATCGTGATCGTGCCGTCATTTGCCGACGCCGTGATGTGAGCGGTTCCAGGATTGTGAGCGCCAATGCTGGCAGTGAACACTCCGGTCATCGGATTCGGCGTCGTCGAATCGATCGTGGCGACGGCCGTGTTGTCAGAAGCGAAGGTGATCGGGACCCCGATCATTGCGCGTCCAAATTGGTCGAACGCTTGTGCAGAAAATGATGTCGCTTGGCCAACAGCCGCGCTGGTTGATACCGGCGACACAGTGATTGCGTCGAGATGGCCCGGACAATTACCAAATGGTGTCCCATCCAACTTCAAACCCGCGGAGAATTTTCTTCCGGACGTAGCCAGTGGCGCCGTATGAAGGAAAAAGCTGCCGGTAACGTCGGGCGAGCGTGTCAGTGACTGGGCGCTGCCGCCGTTAAGCCCGGATGAGCCGCCGTATGAGAATTCAGAAACCAGATTCCCTTCGCCGTCTCGAATTAGGATAGTCAGTCCGCCGTTGGTTAATGAAAGCCCGCTCGTCGATGCCTTTAACACTTGCGCGCAGCCAAACCGCGGATTGGCCGGATCGACAGTCCCCCCGCCAAAAACAACCATTGCATTACCGGCCGGCACGCTTGTGTTAGCCGCAAACGTATGGCGCACAGTTTCAGTGGCGCTTGAGGTTGAATGCGTGCGCAGTGTCCAACCAGAGATGTCTAGCGGGGCGCCCGTCGCGTTGACCAATTCAATAAACTCGTCCTGGGCTGCGTCGCGTGTACCGTCATGATTCGCGTCGCCCTCGTTGCCCGTCGGTGGATCAGCCAGCACTTCGTTCACCACCAAGGTCGGCGCCGTCACCTTAAGCAGAGCAGTACCGTTGACGCTCTGCGTCGTGGCCTTAATCGTTGATTGTCCCTCGGCAATGCCGGTCGCCAGACCATTCTGATCGATCGTGGCTACGCTGGTTGAACTTGATTCCCAGCTGAATGCGAGGCCGGCAATCTCGTTTCCGAACTGATCGAGGCCTTTGGCTGTGAATTGCCGGGTGCCGGTGGCAGGAATCGTCGCGGGATTTGGCGTCACATCCACGCTTGTCAAAACGCGTTGCACCGCCCGGACCGTCAGCATGTCAGGCGCAGATTGAATGCCTCGGCCGCCGGCGATGATTTGAGTTATGCCGGCGTTCGAGCTGGTCGCCAATCCCGTCTGATCGATGGTGGCCACCGTCGTGTTACTCGATTGCCAGAGGAAGATGACTCCGATGACTTCCTGGCTCGCAGCATCGAAGGCTTTCGCCGTGAATTGCTGTTTCGCTCCGGCATTAATAGAAGGCGAGACTGGGGTGAGATCGATTCGCGCAATCGGAATGGGCACGAAAGGTGTTCCGTCTAGGCGGGTGCCTGGGCTAAACAACCTGCCGGCTGTGCCAGTCGCGGTCGCGTGACCGGTAAATGCACCGGTGATATCGGGTGAACGGGTCAGTGATTGATTTGATCCACCACTCAAACCGGTCGCACCGCCATACTCAAAGATGTTTGCGACTGTGCCTGAGTTATCGCGCAAGGTCACAATTCCGCCTGAATTACTCAGAGACAGTCCGCCCGTCGAAGCCTTTAGGACGAGCGCGCCGCCGAAAACTGAATCAGTTGGATTGGGAGCGCCACCACCAAAGACGACGACTGCCGTGCGCGCGGCCACGATCGTTCCGGCGGCAAACGTGTGGCGCAAGGTGTCGCTGGCAGCTCCTGAGCTGCGCGCCAAAAGTTGATAGCCGCTGAGGTCGATATCAAGCGAGGTGGAGTTAACCAGCTCGACAAACTCGTCATCGGACGAGCTGCGCACCCCGTCATGATTTGCGTCGCCGATCAAATCCGCCGGCGCGGCGCCTGGAGGATCAGCCAACACTTCGTTAATCAAAATGTCTCCGCCAACGAAACGCGTGCTGGAGGGATTTGTCCCACGGCCGTCGCCCTGCGCGGAAACGTTGACAAGGCCTGCGCCTTTCAAACTTGCGGGCGCCTTGAGGTGAATTTCGTCGAGGCCGGGCATTTCCGGAGAAGCCAGGACCAGCTCAGGTTGGATTACCTGACCGCCAATCATAATCGATAGTTGCGTCGCGTTGCGGACGCCGGTAGCAAAAATCGTCAGGCGCAATTTCCCGTCGCTTGGATCAAATGGGCCTTCCTGCAGCGTGTCGCTATTGAGCGCGAGGGCCTCGCCGGTTCCGTCTCCGCTCTTCGTGAACACGCCGGGCGCGGATCGTAGCGTGGCGATGCTGCCGCGCGACGGAAAGCCCTCGGAGTTCGTGACGATGACATCCGCGGTGCCAAGTTCAGTTTGCAGTGGAACTAGAAAATTGACCTGAGTTGGCGAGACGAAAAGTATTTGGGCCAGCCAGCCGTTGACCGTGACGGTGGTGCCGCCGACGTTGGTCGGAAATGTGCCGTCCGCAAGACGCTGCGGCTGTTGGGTTGAATTTGCCAGCAGACCTCCGCGCGCGACGGCGATGCTGTCAGGCGCGACTGCCTTAATCGTCGCAGGCTCGTTACCCAGCGACGCGCCATTCTGAATGGTCAGAGTCCCGAAACTGGGCCGTGGCTGCGTGGTCGATATGTAGATCTCAGAGTCGTTCGCCAGGTCGCTGTTCGTCACCGCGCCCGAGATCACGCGGGGAAAATTAAAAGCGACAATCGAGCCGTCATCATTTAAAGAAGAAACTACTTCTGCGGAGGCAGTCGAAGGCGCATTGGTGATTCTTGAAAATGTCGCCGTCGGAAGATCGTAAAGATAGATTTCGACGCTGCCGTCTGAATTGCTCGCGGCGCCAGTCACACTACGTCGCGTGGCAAAGCTGACCCGCGTTCCATCACCGCTGATCGATGGATGCAGAGGGACTTCCGTGACGCGTGCGCCGAGCGAGGTGATCTGCCTCACGCCCGCGCCACCACGGCCATCGTAAAGAAAGACTTGTGTGGTATTCGCAGCGGTCTGACTGGAATAAACGACGCGAGTGCCGTCATCACTAATAGCGCGCCCGTAGGTGACAGCTAACGACGATACCGCAGACGCGAGGACGGTGGCGCCGCCCCCCAGGCGGGGTTGCTCAATCAAATCACGCGTCGTGCCCGGCGACGTAGCGTTGTCCCGAATGTACGCGACCAGGTTTCCGCTTCCGCTGATCTTAGCGTCAGTGAATCCGACGATTCCGGATGAATTAGTCAGTTGAGTGAAACTCGAGGAGAGTGAATCGAAGACAAAAATCTCCAGGTTTCCATCACCATTTTGCCCCGTCAGATCGCGGTTTGAAGAGAATGCGATAAACCGGCCGTCATCCGAAATCGAGGGCTGAAAATTCCCGTTCGTGGTTCGATTTGCCAGCGGACCTGGCGAAGTATTAGTCACCTGGGTCAAGCGCGAACCATCGAAGAGAAAAATCTCCGAGTTGCCATCCGCGTTTGTTCCCAGCGGATCATCCTTTGAAGCGAAAGCGATTCCCGATCCGTCCTGCGAGACCGCTGGTGCGACTGCACGAGTACCTCCCATTTGCGAGAAGGTCGCGGGGTCGGCGGCGACGCCGGCGCGAATGGCGCGAAAGTGATCGGCGCCACCAATGGCGGCGAGATCTTCTGTGGATTCGAAAGCGATGATTCGCCCATCGCCGCTGATCGAAGGGTTGAGGTTGATGGCTTCTTCGGAAGTGTTGGTAATGCGGCGCGGGCCGGCTGACTGACTTTGACTTGCCGGCCAGCCAGACAGGCAGATTAACGCGACTCCGGCAAGACCCAGGATGAGTATTCTTAAGCAATGCACAGTGCAGGTCCTACGGTGAAAGCGTCGGCATCTTACGCACTCCTCCAGTAATTTCAACGTAAAAAAAATTGCATCGGAGGTTCTGCTGAGTTGGGTTAAACTATCGAACTGACACGACATCTCGAATCGAGAGGAAACGCTTAGGATGAACGTTGCGATTGCCGGAGCAAGCGGGCTGGTGGGTTCTGCTTTGATTCCGATTCTGAGATCGATGGGCGCGCAAATTACCCGAATGGTTCGCTCAAAGCCGAAGGCCGGCGAACTGGAATGGCACCCAAACCAGGACGAGGTGAGTCCACACAGTTTGGCGAGCTTTGATACGATCCTTAACTTCGCGGGTGAGAACATAGCCGGAGGCCGCTGGACCGACGATCAAAAACGCAAGATTCGCGACAGTCGCATCAACGGAACTCATCTCTTGAGCGAAGCTATTGCCAAGCTCTCGCCGAAGCCGCGGGTTTTCCTTTGCGCCTCAGCCACAGGGATCTATGGCGACCGTGATGACGAGACACTCGACGAAAAAAGCGAATCGGGCGGCGGATTTCTCGCCGGCGTTTGTCGTGAATGGGAGAAGGCAACTGAGCCGGCGAGCAAGGCCGGTGTGCGCGTGGTTAATCTTCGCTTTGGACCTATTCTCGCCCGCGAGGGTGGGATGCTGGCGAAACTTTTGACACCCTTCAAGATGGGCATGGGAGGAAAAGTCGGCTCGGGAAGACAGTACATTAGCTGGATCGCGATTGACGACGCGATTCAGGCAATTCGGTTGGCGATTGAAGATGCTTCAATTCAGGGCGCGTTGAATATTGTTTCGCCGAACCCGGTTACCAACGAAGAGTTCACCAAGACCCTGGGCCATGTTCTGAATCGTCCGACAGCGCTGGCGATGCCCGCCTTCGCCGCTCGGCTTGCATTTGGAGAAATGGCGGATGAGATGTTGCTGGCCAGTCAGAAAGTTCTGCCGAAGAAGCTCCTGAATGCGGGCTTTCACTTTCAATTCCCGGATTTGGCCGCGGCGCTAACCAAGTACGCCCGGTAAGCGGTTTCGGTTTGGCTCCGAAAGTTAAAAACTCGATTACCCGGAACCTCGATCTGATTTGACACGAGCCCGCCAACACTGGGAGCGCGGGCGCCCTCGCCCGCAAGGTTTCTCGATCGAACTTTTTCGCGCTTCGCGCTCATTGCGGGCGAGGACGCCCGCGCTCCCAGTATTGGCGGGCTTAGTTCGGCAAACTATTGAGGCAAGCAAGTGGGCGATAACCCCACTAACTCTCCCTCAATATCGGGCTGCCGACGATTGCACTCACCGGAACACCAATGCCAGCAGGAATCGAAACACGCCGGCGCCCATCAAAACCCAAAACGCATTAGGCCGATAACGCAGCAGAATCACGAGAATCACGACGGCCATCGAGGCGCCGATGATGGTGTGAATGCCTGAGCGGGCGACGCTCCACGCCGCGGCAATTAACAAACCTGTAACTGCGGGCGCCACCCCACGCAGAAAAGCCTGCATCTGCCGGTTGGTGCGAAAGCGCCGGAACGAAGAGCCGGCGGCAATCGTCATCAGAAACGAAGGAAGGAATACACACAAAGTCGAGAACAGCGCGCCGAGAAATCCCGCGACGCGATAACCTACGAACGTGGCCATGATTAGCACCGGGCCCGGAGTGATTTGGCCCAGGGCCGTGGCGTCGGCGAACTCCTGGTGCGTCAACCAGTGATGCGAATTGACGACTTCGTTTTCGATTTCGGGAATCATCACGAAGCCGCCGCCGAAAGTTACCGCGCCAATTCGCAGAAAGATGAACGAGACCGAAAGCGCTAACCCGAGTTTGGCGATACCTGGAATGGCGGGAAGAAGGAACGCTCGTAATGAGCGATCGCCCGGAGTTGCCTCGTCTGCCAAATCGACTTCGTCGTCATCAGGCTGCATCACCCGCGCTTCGCTCATCTGTAGCAAGCGCTCCTCGGCCATGGCCTCGGTCAGATAACCGCCGAAGAATCGATGTGGTTTTCGCGGCCCGGGCCGCGTGAGTCGCGCCCGAATTCGTTCCTGGCGTCGGTTGGCAAACCCCCGAATTCGCTCCAAACGGGGGAGTCGCCTTTCCGCAAACGATTCAATTCCGATCCCGATTAACCCGGAAATCAGAATCACCTCGATCACGGTCGCTTTCAAAAAGATCACCGCAGCGAATGAGAGGATGATGAGAATGCGCTGCCAGGTCTTGCTCGAGGTGTGCTTGCCCATGCGCCACGCAGTCACTGCAATCAGGGCGACGACGGCGGCGTTGAATCCGTGAAAGAGTTGTTCAGTATTCGGCAGCGCGCGAAAGCGATCATAAAAAATCGCCAGCACGATCATCATGAGCATCGACGGTAGAATGAATCCGGCGAGTGAAACACCGGCGCCACGCCAGCTGCGTAAACGAAATCCAATATAGGTTACGGCGTTGCCGGCGCTGGTCCCGGGCAGGCTCTGCCCTAAAGCCAGGGCTTCAATGAAATCGTGCTCGCTGAGCCAGCGCCGCTCTTGCACGACAATCTGCCGGATGTGGGTGAGTACTGCCAGTCCGCCGCCGAACCCTGTCAAACCGATTTTGAGGAATGAAAGAAAGAGACCGCCGAGAGTCGCCGTGCGCGAGATCCGTTGAAGTCTTCGATGTTCGTATCGGGCGCGGGTGCGAATCTTTCGAACTCGCTTACGTCCGCGAGTTCGTCTGGGGACTGTCTTCTGTGCCACTGCGTGCGGCAGTTTAGCATAGGCGCGCAGTCAACGTTCTGCCCGAATAATTCGGAGCTCGGGCGAAAGAAATTAGACAGGATTTACATGATTTACATGATGGAAAGAAGGTAATCTTATCTGGTTAACCATTAGGCCTAATCATCGAATCCAGAAGTGATCCCTTCGGTTTGTATTCGCGGTACTTTCGCCTGACTTGAACGGAGGAACCGAAATTGATAAGCAGTCCGTCGGCGATACCCGTTGCAGCTAAGTAATTGACAAGTTGTTCCTCATGTTCTTTTGCCAAAGTGAGATTCGCCTTCAATTCAACAACCACCCGCTCATCGACCCACAAATCAGCATAGTACTCGCCCACGATTTGACCGTCGTACGTTACGTTGATTGGTTCTTGTTGCTTAACCTTAAAGCCGGCTTTTTCGAGTTCAATTCGCAGGGCGTTCTCGTAGATCTTCTCAAGGAATCCCGGTCCAAGGGCGTTGTGCACCTTGTAAGCAAAACCAATTATGGCTTGCGTAAGCTCGTTATCTGTCATCTCGTCCTCCAAATCAAAGCAGAAGAAAACGGACAAGATTCACGGGATTAATAAGATATGAAGAGAGTTGAGTAGGGATTCTAGGGGAAAAGCAGCCACGCCGTAAACTAGGATTTTAGAGTTAGAATTCCGTTAACGACTTAACGAATTCTGCAAGAAGCTTGCAAAGCGTTGATACGAGAAGCGCTGATTGAAAAAAGGATATGGACAGGACTAACAGGAAAACAAGATTGAGGAAAGTGATTGAGGATTGAACCTTCTTCAATCATGTAAATCATGTAAACCTGTCTATTTTCCTACACGATCGGAGCGGCGGCTTCTGACACAGCAAACTCCGGCAGCACGCTGAAGACTTCCAGCGCGTACTTCACGTTGCCGAACGGGGCAGAGACTTGCACACCCTGGATCAAATCGCGGACTTCAGCCAGGGACTCGCGCGCAATCTTCAAGCCTTCGTCACGACCAGCTTCTTTGCTGATGGCTGACGCGGCGCGCATACGATCCATGATGTCCTGAGTTACGTGGACGCCGGGAACTTCGTTGTGCAGGAACTCGGCGTTGCGGAAAGACACCAGAGGCCAAATACCGGCCACGATTGGAATACGACAGTGCTCGATACGCTTGAGGAATTCGCGCAATTGCTCGGTATCGAAAACCGGTTGAGTGATCGCATATTCAGCGCCGGCTTCAATCTTCCATTCAAAGCGACGCAGCTCCTCTTCCATGTTCACGGCCCCGGGATTGACACCGACACCGATCGAAAACGCTGTCGGCTCGCCGATGGGATTGTTGCCGATGTCCAAACCGTGATTGAGTTTGTTCACCATGTTCGTCAAACCAATCGCGTCGATGTCGAATACGGCGGTGGCGTCGGGGTAAGGTCCCATCTTCGGCGGATCACCAGTGATTAAAAGCAGATTACGCAAACCAAGCGCCTGGGCCCCTAAAATATCCGACATCATGCCGAGCAGATTTCGATCGCGACAGCAATAGTGCAGGACCGCTTCGATTCCGATTTCCCTTTGGACCATCACAGCTGTGGCCATCGCGCCCATACGTGTTTGCGCGCGCGGGCCGTCGGGAATGTTTACGCCGTCGACGCCCGCTTCTTTCAACAGCCGAATCGCATCGAGCGTCTTCCAGGGACTGCAACCTTTTGGCGGCAGAACCTCGACGGTGGTGACGAATTCACCTTTGGCGATCTTGCGCCCCCAGTTTGATCTCTCTTCCGCGGGGACGACCGTAACGTCGGGCGGCTTCAATTCCTGGACGCTGACTTTTGCCGTCTCTGCCAGCGAAACCTGTTGCGTCCGCGGATGAAACTGCCGAATCGCATCGGCGATCATTTTGATATGCGCCGGTGTCGAGCCACAGCAGCCGCCCACGAAACTGGCGCCTGCCTGAATGATGCGTCGCGAATACTCAGCCATGTACTCGGGCGAGCACATATAAATCTGGCGACCGCCTACATCTCGCGGAAGCCCGGCATTCGGTTGGGCGGAAAGTTTCCGATCGGTCAGCGCGCGCATCTTTTCGATGGCCGTGAGAACGATCGCTGGTCCCACCCCGCAGTTAAGGCCGATTACGTCTGCACCCCATTCGGCGAGCTTCGGGGTAAACACTTCCGGCGTTGCTCCAAACAGCATGTTTCCGTCCATTTGGATCGTGACCTGCGCGACAATCGGCAAATCACATAACTCCCGCACGGCCTTAATCGCTTGATGGAGCTCTGACAAATCCGAGAAAGTCTCGACGACAAACAGATCGACGCCCCCTTCGAGCAGAGCTGAAATCTGGTCCGAGAACATCTGTTTCGCTTCGTCGAACGACGTGGGACCGTATGGCTCGATGCGGATGCCGAGGGGCCCGACGGCACCGGCGACGAGGGCGCGATTGCCGGCGGCTTCACGGGCAATACGTGCGGCTTTAACGTTGATCTCGTGCATGCTGGCTTCGAGACCGTACGGTTGCAACTTGTTGGCATTAGCTCCGAACGTATTTGTTTCGATGATGTCGGCGCCGGCGCGCACGTATTCCGAGTGAACTTCGCGCACCAAATCGGCGGCGACCAGATTCAGCTCGTCATAGGAGCGGTTGATATAGATGCCCTTGCTATAGAGCATCGTGCCCATCGCGCCATCGAAGATGTAGGCGCGGTCGGAATCAAGCAGGTCTTTGAAGGTTTCCATAATTAATTTGCCAGTAGTCCGTTGTCAGTAGTCAGTGGCAAAAACAAGTCAACTGACAACGGACTACTGACAACTGACCAATAATGAAAAAATCCCGCGCTAAACAACGCGGGACTTCAAGTCGTCTGAAGTTTTGGGTTCGTTCTCTCGAACTCGCCGAGCTGTTTAGCTGTTTGTTTTGCGTGGCCGCAAGTCGCCTTAACTCACCACGTTTTTCAAGGGTGTTTATAAGCCTTGCGTGGGGCGAGTGTCAAGGCTGCCCTGGCTTGGGCGACTGGTGCAGTTTAAATGTGGCACGCGCATCTTGCGCGTGATTCACGGGCGGGACGCCCGTGCCACCTCGCCAAACTGCACCACTACCTGGATAGTGCCTCAATCTAAACTTTTCCGCAGCCCCGGCGTTCACGCCTGGGGAATGAACGGCTGTAGTTTCGAAAGCCCTATTAATAGGGCTTTAATGAAACTAGGTCGGCAGCCTGGTTTGCATGATCATCGAGTCCTGGCAGCAGTAACCACACTGGCTTGGTGGCTGTCGCGCCAGCCCTGCTTCGTCAAATCCGATCCCAGCATCGTCCAAATAATTGCTTGACACTCTCACCACCTTCTGGCTGAATGCGTCGCATCAGTTTTCTCTCTCCGAAACATCGTCGATCCGGAACTTAAGGGAGCCGAGTCTATGGCGACAACGAACGACGTAGGCGTGCAACACCACCCGAAGGGCCTCTATGTACTTTTCGCCACCGAGATGTGGGAGCGGTTCAGCTTCTACACGATGATTGCGATGTTCGCGCTCTACATGCGCGACACGACCGGTCAGGGCTTCGGTTGGTCGGTCGATGACACTCAGGCCTTATTTTCCAATTACCTGATGTTTGTGTACGCGTCACCGTTGATTGGTGGCTGGATCGCCGACAAGAAACTCGGTTATCGAAAATCAGTAATGATCGGCGGACTGTTCTTCATGGCGGGACATTTGTTGCTCTCAATCCGTTCCATGCCTGCGGTTTATGCGGCGTTGACCTGTCTCGTCATTGGCAATGGCTTCTTCAAACCAAACGTTTCGGCGATGGTTGGCAATCTTTACTCCGAAGGCAGTCACCTAAAGGATCGCGCTTACAACATTTTCTACATGGGAATTAACGTCGGCGCGTTTCTCGCGCCCGTGACTGCCGAATTCATGAAGGCCCGCTTCGGTTTTCATCCTGCGTTCGCGGTCGCGGTTGGCGGAATGGCGATCTCGATTTTTGTTCTCTGGAAATGGAAGAAGCACATTGAAATGGCTGACACCGCGGCCAGCAGAGGTGAGAAGCCTCCGGCCGACATGGCCGCGGTTGCAGTCGATGCCTCGCCGCAAGGCGTGAGTCGACAGGACGCAGCCAACGCGAGTCGCCGTGCGGTGATGGACGCCGTGCCGGACTGGAAGCGAGTGGCCGCGCTGATTGTGATCTTTGGAATCGTGGTTGTGTTCTGGATGGTCTTTCATCAGAACGGGACGACGATTACTTACTGGGGAAACGAGAACACAAACTGGAAGGTCACCGGCATCATCTCTAACGCGATCAATCCAGGTTGGGTGATTGTTCTGACTTTCCCGGTAATCGCGTTTTGGCGTTGGCTGGACAAGAAGGGTCTCGAGCCTTCCACGCCTACCAAGATGGTTATCGGAATGGTTTTGACGGCGTGCGCTTTTCTGGTCTTCTTCATCGCAGCGAGAATCGGCGAAGGCTCACTGGCGCCGGGCGCGAATCCGTACGCGCTTGGTGCTTACAAGATGTCGCCGTTTTGGCTACTCGGGGCGTACGGTGTTTTGACGGCTGGAGAGCTGATGCTCTCGCCGATGGGCCTGTCCTTGGTATCGAAAGTTTCTCCGATCAGAATGCGCGGCATCATGATGGGCGGCTGGTTCGTAGCCACTGGTTTTGGCAACAAGCTCACCCAAATAGGTCAGCTTTGGGATGATTGGCTGCATTCGACGTTCTGGCTGTTCTGTGCGGCCTGCGCAATGGTGATGGCGATCATCCTGCTGGTGCTGTTGCGGCCTTTGAAGAAAGCCATGCCCGGCGTGTGATTGGAGCGCAAGCGGGGCGGGTGACTGGAGCGCAACCGTCCCGGTTGCTGGTGGTTTCCGGGCGACGATTCCAGGTGAGGGTACGCTGAGGCTCCACTCCTAATTGCCGCGTCGCATCCGCTGCACAACTGCAAGCGAGGACGCTTGCGCTCCAGTCACGACGGCATCAGCCAAACATGCAGCCTTGACAGCAATCCATCCCTCTGGCTGAATGCTCGCAACTCTCCTCGCAAAGTTTTCATTAGATTGTTAGCGGTTTCGATTCTCGGCATGAGGACTCGTACAAAATGAGCACACCGATCGATGGTTCCGGCGTCGTTCCGTTGGACCGCGGATTCTTTGGCCATCCGCGCGGTCTGTCCACGCTTTTTTTCACCGAGATGTGGGAGCGCTTCAGCTACTACGGCATGCGGGCGCTGTTGACGCTCTACATGACTTCCAAGGCGGTGGACGGCGGACTCGGTTTTAGCGAAGCCTACTCCAGCGCTATCTATGCCACCTACGTTTCGTCGGTTTGGTACTTGCCGTTGGTGGGAGGGTGGCTGGCTGACAAGTTCCTGGGCGCTCGACGTGCAGTTCTCATCGGGGGAATCGTGATCGCCTGCGGCCATTACTCAATGGCTATCGACAGTCTGCCGACGTTCTATGCGGCCTTGCTTCTGATCGCTCTCGGTACGGGTCTGCTCAAGCCGAACATCAGCACCATGGTCGGTCAGCTTTATGAGCCGGAAGACAAGCGCCGTGACGCAGGGTTCTCGATCTTCTACATGGGCATCAATCTGGGTGCGTTCATTTCACCATTCGTGACTGGTTTTCTCGCGCAAAGCGAAACTTTCAAGCGCGTTATCGTGAGCATTGGATTGAATCCGGCCAAGAGTTGGCATTGGGGTTTTGCGGCGGCCGGTGTAGGTATGACGTTGGGGGTGATCCAATACGTTCTAGGCGGCAAACGTCTCCATGATGCCGGAAAGAAACCCACTAAGGAGCATACGGTACAAGGTCCGACGAAGAAGCTGGATTTGATTACCACAGTCTTAGCGGTTGCCGGTGCGTTGTTGGGGGCTGGATTCGGCTATCGCTACGATGCGGGCTGGGTGTCGGTCCCGTTCTGGACCGTCTGTGGCTACTTCATAGGTTACCTTGGCGGCACGACGCGCCTACTCAAAGGTGACGAACTCAAACGCGTGCTGGTGATTTTTATTCTGGTCGTCTTCTCAGTGATCTTTTGGATGACTTACGAACAAGCCGGCTCGAGCATGACTCTGTTCGCTGATCGTCTGACTCGAAACGAAGTGTTTGGGCGGGCCTTCCCCTCGAGTTGGTGGCAGTCAGTGCCGGCCATTTTTGTGATTTTCCTGGCGCCGGTTTTTGCGTTTATCTGGCAGGCAATGGGTGACCGACAGCCTTCGAGTCCGGCCAAGTTTGCCTTTGGTCTGCTGTTCGCCGGAATTGCTTTTGCGGTTATCACGTTGGCTGCCAGCTTCACCGGCGCCGGTCGCGTCTCGCCCTGGTGGCTGGTCGTCGTTTATTTCATTCAAACTATGGGCGAGATGTGCTTGAGCCCGGTGGGCCTGAGCACAATCAGCAAACTGTCGCCGGTACGAATGGTTGGACTGATGATGGGCGTCTGGTTCTTGTCGATTTCGATTGGCAGCTATATTGCCGGTCGCACCACCCAGCTTTTCGAAAAGGGCACGCCCGACGTGCTCACGCGTGCGTTTGGAATCTTTGCCGGAATTACTCTGGCCGCAGCGTTGTTACTGGCTTTGCTCACGCCATTGATCAGGAAGATGACGCCCCGCGCGAACGCGGCTTAATCCTCCAGGAGAACGTTGACCTTGCGAAATCATATTCGGCCGCTGGCTGTCCTTTTGTTTCTCGCACTGATTCCTTCGGTGCGAGCGCAGAATAAGCTACTGACCATCGACGACATTTTCGATCCGGCGAAGCGTGTTAATTTCAGCGGCACTCCTTCGAATCCACGCTGGATGAAAGACGGCCTCCACTACCTCGTCGTCAGTAAAGATCGCAACGCCTTCCCGAGACTCCTGAAAGTAAACGCCGTGAGCGGCGCCAGCGCGCCGTTCTACGATGCGGTGAAAATGCAGGCTGCGTTTGCCGGGCTCCCGGGAGTTACCAAAGAAGACGCCCGAAGGTTGTCGAATCAAACTTTTTATCAACTTAACCCAAGCGAAACCGGCGCTCTAATTACCTTTGCGAATGATCTCTTCTATTACGAATTCGGCAGCGACCGCGCGATTCGTTTGACCAGTGGTCCCGAAGAAGAGGTCGGCGAAAGCTTTAGTCCCGACGGCCGCATGGTGAGTTTTGTGCGCGGCGGCAATCTCTATGTCGAAGACTTGAGCATGCAAAGACGCGAGCGCGCGCTGACGCGCGATGGCGACGAAAAGATTCTCAACGGCCGCCTCGATTGGGTTTATCAGGAAGAGGTCTACGGCCGCGGCAACTTCGGCGCCTATTGGTGGAGTCCCGATTCAAGCAAGATCGTTTTCCTGCGGATTGACGAACATCCGGTGCCCGAATTCCCCGTGGTCGATCACATCCCGCTGGATCAGAAGCTGGAATCGAACCCCTATCCCAAAGCCGGCGATCCTAATCCGACGGTGAAGCTCGGCGTAGTGGACGCGGCAGGCGGCGACGTGCGCTGGATCGATACTTACAAATATCCGGCCGAGGATTTGTTGATTGTGCGCGTGGGTTGGTTTCCGGACAGCAAAAAGGTTTGGTTCCAGGCACAGAATCGCGAACAGACTTTTCTCGATCTGAATTCGGCGAATCCTGCCGACGGCAAGACTACGAATCTGTTTCGCGAAACCAGTAAGACCTGGGTGGAAGCGATTGATGATGGGCTGCGTTGGTTGAAGGATGGCTCTTTCCTTTGGCTGAGCGACCGGAGCGGGTGGCGGCATATCTACCGTTACGGCGCCGACGGCAAACTAATTAAGCAAGTTACCAGTGGCGATTGGGACGTGCGCTCGCTGGACGAGGTCGATGAAGCGAAAGGCACAATCTATCTCAGCGGCGCGGAGCACAGCTATATCGCCAATCACGAGTATGCAGTGAAGCTCGACGGCTCAAGTGTTAGTCGCCTAACGATGATTGAAGGCAACCATCGAGCATCGTTCAATTCAACCGCGTCACACTTCATCGATAACTGGAACGATGTAACCACACCGACGCAGGTTCGCTTGCTGGACGCGACGGGTCGGCCGGTACGGGTCATCGATGAGAACAAGGTTGACGCGTTGTCGCAGTACAAGCTTGGCAAAGTTGAATTTGTGAACGTGAAGACGCGCGACGGTTTCAACATGGAAGCGATGATGATCAAGCCGCCCGACTTTGATCCAGCAAAGAAGTATCCGGTTTGGTCGTATACCTACAGCGGGCCGCAGGCGCCGCAGGTGCGCAACGCCTGGGGCGCAACAACTTACATGTGGCATCAGATGCTGGCGCAGAAGGGTTACCTTATTTGGATTTGCGACAATCGTACCGCCAGCAGCAAGGGCGTGAACTCGGCGTGGCCTCTATACAAGAATTTTGGTGAACTGGAGTTGCGCGATCTGGAAGATGGCTTCAGCTGGCTGAAGAGCCAGCCTTATGTCGACGGTTCACGGATTGGTTTGTGGGGCTGGAGCTTTGGCGGATATATGACGAGCTACGCGCTGACGCACAGCGAAACCTTCAAGATTGGAATCGCCGGCGGCACCGTTTCCGACTGGCGCAATTACGACTCGATTTACACCGAGCGCTACATGGGAACCCCGCAGCACAATCCCGAAGGTTACCAGAAGAGTTCACCAGTCCACTTCGCCAAAGATCTGCACGGCAAGTTGTTATTACTGCATGGCGCGATTGACGACAACGTGCACCTGGCCAACACGATGCAGTTTTTGTATGAATTGCAGAGAGCAGGGAAGCCGGTGCAGTTGATGGTTTATCCAAAATCTCGGCACGGCGTGACCGATCCACTATTGCTCAAGCACCTGCGACAGATGATGACGGATTTTATTTTGGCGAATTTGTGAGAGGAGTCAATTGAGGCAAGAACCCCCAGACTTGGATTTCGTTATTGAGCTTCCTCTGTTTCCAGAGATTGATGCTGAACTGTTTGTAGTGTTGCAGCACGTTGCTGCATAGAACATCAGTTGCCTCAAATAATGGCAGCAGAACGCCAGCGGCTCGAAGCGACGGAACTTGAGGGGATTAATGACGAGTACGAGCATCAGGCCGTCAATGAATGGATTAATGAATTTGTTGAAGAGACCGTACCTCGGCTTTATCGAGCCCCGCTTCTTGTGGAGTTGTGGGCCGTTTTTGAATCCGGCGTTATTGAAATAGCAAAGCACCTTCAAAAGAAGCAAGGACACTCGCTTGGCCTTAAGGATCTGAGAGCTAACAACGACTTCGAACGCGCTCGCAAATATTATCAACACGTGCTTCACGTGCCGTTGATAACTAAGGACGGCGTCAAAGAACGTTTAGACACTCTTGTTCTAGTTCGTAATGCGGTGGCTCACTGTAATGGTCGAATCGAAGTCATCCCGGAAGATCGCCTCAAGAAGATCCAGAATTGGGAGCAACAGCAGGGCGATCTATCGACGGACAGAAGATACCTCAGCTTTACAGGGGCGTTCATAAAGGACATGGCGGATGCTGTTAAGACCGCACTAGAAGATTTTACCGAAAGAGTGAAACAGCTCGGAGATCAAACGCCGCCGACGTGAGAAAGTAAGCAACCCCCGATTGCTGCGTATATTTTTTGAATTAACTCCTCAAAGGTCTCTCTCCTTGTGTTGCGCAACCAGGAACGTCGGGAACTTCGGCCCAGTAACCACCCTCTTCGGCGTCGTGAAGGATGACTTTGATCTTCATGAGCCCGATTATATCAATCCCATTGAGAATAAATCGCACGTTTCCGGAGTCCGAACGGCGAACTCTTATTCACACCCGGCTTCAGCCGGGTGACCAAAGACTTGCGTTGATTTGAGAAAACCGTTTCAACGGTTTTCAGTTGTGTGCGATTCTCACAATCCCCAAACTGCGCTCGGAAGGAGACAAAACCATGTCTACACATTCCTATTCGCGCTGTTGGCTTCACCTGATTTGGGAAACGCTGCGACGTGAGCCAATGCTCGATAACCGTGCGGCTGCGATCGCCTCAGAAAATCTGTCGAAGTACTCCTGCGAAAAAGACATTTACATGAAGATCAATTACTTCAACCGCGACCATACTCATGCCCTGATCGATCTTCCTACTAATCAAACGATTGAGCAGGTCGTTCAGTTGCTCAAAGGTAGTTCGTCACACTGGATCAATGAGAATCGGTTACTCCGAGGTCGATTTGCCTGGGGACGCGGTTACGGAGCCTTTTCGGTGTCGCATTCAGATGTGGATCGCGTTTGTAAGTACATTGCAAATCAAGGTGCGCATCATCGCAGGAAAACTTTTGAAGATGAGTACCAGCTCTTCGTTAAGCGGTACGGTTTGGAGTGGCGGGATGAGGGAAACCGTTGAAAACGGTTAATAATTTCGCGTGTGTTGCTTATCACCCGGCTGAAGCCGGGTGTGAATGAGAGGTCAGGATTTGCGGAGATCATCTTCGCTGACACTTCGGACACCAATACGTCGAACGTCCACCATGCGTCGCCCGCTTGATGCGCGCGCCGCACTTAACGCAGGGTTCGCCTTCGCGTTCGTAGACTTGCCAGAATCTCTCGAACGCTTCGCCGTAAGACACTCCTACTTCCAGGTTGAATCCACCTCTGATATGCGCGACAGCGAACTCCAGGACTTCCTTGATCGCTTCATGAAGTCGCGCGACCCGGCGGGATGAAAGCTCAGAGGCCGGCTTGAAGGGATTAATCCGCGCGCGGAAAAGCGCTTCGGCTGCGTAGATGTTTCCCAGTCCGAGTACTCTGGTTTGATCGAGCAGGAGCGTTTTCAATGAGCGCCGTGAACGCTTCAGGACGTCCTTTAAATAGTCAGAATTGAAATCGGACGAGAATGGCTCCGGCGCCAACTCTGCGATACCCTTAAGATCCGCCAGCTTGGCAGCCGGAACGAGCTTCATGATGCCGAATTGTCGTTGATCGCGAAATACCAGCCGACGATCGTTGTCGAAGTAAAAGATTGCGTGCGAATGTTTCGGTAGCTCATCCTCGGCGCTCAAATAGAGGAATGCCCCCGTCATGCGCAGATGGACTACCAGGACGAGCCACGGTTTCACGGGTCGGGCGGGCCGGGCGCCCGCGCTCCCAGTGTCAGAAGCCCGACCGTTAGGGAGGGCAACCTCGTGATCGAGCTCGATTAGAATAAATTTGCCTCTCCGCGAAATGCCGGTGATCGAAGAGCCCTTAATTTTTCGTTTGAAAGATGAAACAGATGAAGGAGAGATCAGTTTAGGCAGCTTGATCTCACTCGCGATGATCGTTCGACCGACAATCGCGCGACGTAGTGCGCGGACGACGTGCTCAACTTCCGGGAGCTCAGGCATTCGAAAGTGTTAAATCAGCCCGCTCCCGAAAGTCAAAGCACAACCGGGTTTTTCTGTTCTGAGTTTTACTGACGGCGTACGAGCTTAGAACACTCTGAGTAGAAGCAGAATGATCACTATTAGTACAAGCAAGCCGATACCGCCGCTTGGCCCATAGCCCCAATTTCGACTGTATCCCCACGCAGGTACAGCCCCTAAAAACAGAAGAACAAGCAGGATTAGCAGGATCAAACCCATTTTGAAAAGCCCTCCTTTTGATTCGGTTCCGAAAAGGAGTTTGGCAAGGAGTGTGCCGGAAAGAGGTCTGGGGAGGCGGAAAGAAAGAGCAGGCAGGATGCCTGCGTACCGCACGCAGGATGCGTGCGCTCCTAGTGAGGCTTCGTTCCGATGATCGATTCTATCTCGGCGTGAATCTTCTCGACGAGTCCGGGTTTGACAGCTTCGATATTCAATCGCAGGAGTGGTTCGGTATTTGACGCGCGAATGTTGAAGCGCCAATCCTCTGCGTTGAGTGAGTAGCCGTCCGTCAAATCTTCCCGACCTTCATCGCTGAAGCGTTCCTTCACGGCGGCGATTACTTTGTCGATGTCCTCAACCCGATAATTCAACTCTCCCGACATGTAATGGCCATCCATGTAAGGCTTCATAACTTCAGAGAACGGCTTTCCGGTCTTCGAAAGGTGTTCCAGGACCAGGAGGAAGGGAATCACGCCGTTGTCAGCATAAAAATTTTCGCGAAAGTAGTAGTGCGCGCTCATTTCGCCCGCAAAGATGGCATTCTCTTTACGCATCCGATCTTTGATGAAGGCGTGACCGCTCTTTGAGATGATTGCCTGGGCGCCGTGGCGCTCACAAACTTTTGTCGTCGGCCAGATTACGCGCGGATCAAAGATGATCTTGTTGTTGCTGCCGCCGTGCTTGGTTAGTAAGACATCGGCCAGGAGCGCCGTGACATAGGCGCCAGAGATGAACTCCCCTTTCTCATTGAGGAACATGCAGCGATCGGCATCGGCATCCCAGATGGTCGCGAAATCAAATTCGCCCGTTCGCATCAACTCTTCGGTCTCAGCACGGTTCGCCGGCTGCATTGGATCGGGCGTGCCTTTGGGAAAATTTCCGTCCGGTGTGAAGTTGAGTGTGGTGAGATTCAAACCCAACTTGTCCCCAATTAGCTGAACAGGTCCGCCGACGTATCCGAAGTTCGCGTTGGCTATCAGCCTGAAAGGCTTGACGCTGTTTTGATCGATAAAACTGAGAACGTGCTCGACATATCCGGTTAGCACATTCTTTTCAATGACGGTGCCTTTCGTTTCTGAGGAAACCTCTTTGTCTTTGCCGGCTTTGAGGAGGTCGCGGATTTGGAAAAGGCCAGTGTCAGATGAAATAGCCGCAGCCTTTTCGCGGACCATTTTTGCCCCGTTGTATTTTTTGGGATTATGCGACGCCGATACGACAATGCCGCCCGAATACGCTTCCGCCGATCCGACTGCGTAATACAGCATGTCGGTGGTGATGCCGCCAATATCGACGACATTCACACCGGCGTCGACAAAGCCTGCAGCTAGAGATTTCTTTAAAACTGGTCCGGATTCGCGGGCATCCATTCCCACCACCATCGTGTTGGGATGGAAGAGCAAGGTGTACGCCTTGGCGATACGGTAATACGCTTCTTCGTCCAGATCGGTGGGATAAACGCCGCGAATGTCATAAGCGCGAAAGCTGTCCCAGTTCAATGTAGAGTCCTTTCTGGTAACGCAAACTGTTAGTTTGCGAATCATTCGCATGGCTGAAAACTCGCGTTACAAAGACACCCAACTAAAGTTTCTACTGTAACGCCTCCGTCACGCGCATGTCTTCGTGTAATCAGTCAGTGAAGTCTTGTCTCCCAGCACGGCGCCTGGCCCGACGAGAGTGGAACGCCCAATGTGACAGCCTCTGCCGATGATTGCTTCTTTGATTTGAGCTGCGGTGCCGACGCGCGTGTGACTCCAAATAACTGAGTTCTGGATCCGCGCGCGCTCTTCGATGTAGCAGCCTTTACCGAGAACCGAATTGATGATTTCGACGCCAGGCTTGAGCGTGCAATCGTCGGCGATAATCGAAAGCTCGTCTATCTCGGACTTGGTCGCCGAATCAAAATCTCCGCGACGATCCTTCATGTGAATGCGCGTAACCCGATTGGCCAGCAGATCGTGATGGGCCTGCAAGTAACGGGCAGGAGTGCCGATGTCCATCCAGTAGGTCCTCTGTGGGATATGAGCAAAGAACGGCTGGCCTTCTTCCAGAAGTTTGGGAAACAGATCATATTCAAACGAACGGTTCTCACCTTTGGGAATTAGATCGAGCACGCCTGGCTCGAGCACATAAGTGCCGGCGTTTATGTTCTTGCAATCTGTTTCTTCGGGTTTCGGCTTTTCCAGAAATCTCCGCACTCGGCCATCGGTTTCTGTTTCGACCACGCCGTAAGCGCTCGCATCTTCCACCGGCGTCAGCACAATTGTGGCGATCGCATTTCGCTCTTTGTGCTGGCGAATCACGGTCTTCAAATCCAAATCAGTCAGAATGTCACCGTTGAAAACGACGGTGGGCTCGCGAATCAAATCTTCAGCGAACTTATAAGCTCCGGCAGTGCCCATGGGCTGCGGCTCGACGGTGTATTTCAACTTCACGCCAAACTGTGAGCCGTCGCCGAGCTGCTGTTCGATTTTTTCTGGCTGATATGAAAGCGAAAGCGTTATGTCAATCACGCCGGCGCGTCGCAGCGTATCGATCTGATAAAGCAAAAATGGCCGATTGCAAATTGGCACGATGGGCTTGGGTGTATAGACGGTCAGCGGACGCAACCGGGTCCCTTTTCCACCAGCCAGTATTAACGCCTGCATTTTAGTTGTGTCGGAAGTCGCTATGGATTGGGTTGAATTTCAAGCGGCGAGTCTAACATTCGATAGCAGCAGTTTCAATTGGCCAATCTTACGGGTGGTGTCCTCATAGTGTGTTGTTGCGCGCGCGCGAAGCGGGGCAGTAGCCCGACCGTTAGGGAGGGCGCTCTTTACGGCGACGTTCACGCCCTCCCTTACGGACGGGCCACTCCCCCGATGCCAGCAACATGTTGTTAGGACACTGCCAATTGGGTGAGCGATGGACTACCGGAGCGCGACCGTCCCGCTGTCATCGACGCAGCGAGAACGCTCGCACTCCATCATTGAGTAGTGGTACGTTTTGACTCCCTCTCCCTTTGGGAGAGGGTCGGGGTGAGGCTTAGTACGGCCGGCTGAAAATGAATTCACCGGGCTTTAGCCCGTCATCGAGACGAGTCACCAGTGAACTCTTCAAAGTTTTGATCCTTGCGAAGAATTCCTAAACAGATCGCGGGCTGAAGCCCGAAGCAACGTTGTGGTTTTTGCAATTTGCGCTCAGGCCCTCACCCCAACCCTCTCCCAGAAGGGAGAGGGAGTCAAAACGTCCCACTACCAGTCATTGGCATTGCTTGACAGTGATTCCCATTAACAGTAATGCTAAATTAGTTCGTCAAAACCAATACCAATTATGTCATCAATTAAGCAACCAGTAATCATTAGCGCCGTGCGCACTCCGGTCGGAAAATTCCTGGGAGCGCTGAAGAGTTTTAAAGCCACGGAGCTGGGCGCAATCGTGGTCCGCGAAGCCGTACAACGCGCGAGGGTGCAACCGGAAGACGTAGACGAGGTCATCATGGGTTGTGTAATCCAGGCAGGCCTGGGTCAGAATCCCGCGCGCCAAGCGGCGTTGAATGGCGGACTGCCGAATACAGTCTCTGCGGTAACGGTGAACAAGGTGTGTGGCTCGGGATTAAAGGCCATCATGATGGCCGCGCAGGGAGTGCAGCTTGGCGACACCGAAATCGTCGTCGCCGGCGGCATGGAGTCAATGTCAAACGCGCCGTACCTGGTGCCGAAGGCCCGCGAAGGATATCGGCTGGGGCACGGAAAAATGCTCGACGCGATCATTCAGGACGGTTTGTGGTGCGCCTTTGACGATCAGCACATGGGCTGCACCGGCGAAGTCGTGGCGGAACGTTTTCATGTCTCGCGAGCAGAGCAGGACGAGTACGCGATGAATTCGCATCTTAAGGCCGCAGCCGCGATCAAAGAGGGCAAGTTCAAGGATGAGATCGTAGCGGTTGAAGTCCCTCAGAAAAAGGGCGCCCCGGTCGTCTTCGATACAGATGAACCTGTGCGCGGGGACACCTCTATCGAATCGTTGGGGAAGCTCAAGCCGGCGTTCAAGGAAGGAGGTACCGTCACGGCAGGAAACGCTCCAGGTGTGAACGACGGCGCGTCGGCCGTGGTCGTAACTTCGGATGAGCGGGCCAAGTCTTTAGGGGTCGAACCGCTGGCGAGAATTGTCGGCCAGGCTACTTCGGGGACTGAGCCGCAATTGGTGATGATGGCTCCCGTCGAAGCGATTAGGAAGTTGATCAGGAAGACGGGATGGTCGCTGAACGACGTTGACCTGATCGAATTGAATGAAGCTTTCTCAGTTCAGGCGGTGGCCATCACACGCGAACTTAATCTCGATCCTGAGAAAGTCAACGTCAACGGTGGGGCGGTGGCGCTCGGACATGCAATTGGCCAATCAGGTTCGCGAATTCTGACGACCATGCTTTACGAACTGAAGCGGCGCAATGCGCATCGGGGGATCGCGGCGCTATGTCTTGGCGGCGGGAACGCGGTCGCGATGGCTGTCGAACGATGACCGCGGAAGAGCACAACAAGACGCTCGCGACGCTGCATTTCATTTATGGCGGGATTCACGGGCTAACGTTGATTGGCCTTCTAATTCTGATTTTGGTTTTGATTCTGGCCACGCCGGCGGCCGCGAACCTTTCAGCGTTTTGGATGGTGGTCGGGGGCCTCATCATCGCCGCGCTGTTTGTTGTAGTTGGCCTCTTGCCGGTGTTTGTGGGTTACGGCTTTCGCCGGCGAGCGCGCTGGGTAAAGCCTGTTGGGATCGTGCTGGCTGTGTTGTCGCTGGTGAATGTTCCCATCGGTACTGCCCTGGGAATCTATACAATCAAGTTTTTTCGCAGTAGTGGCGGCGTGGAACTTTATGGCGGTACCGTCGCCTCGACAAATGAAGTCGAACTGAAAGACGCGATGGATGGCGCGCAACCGTTAATGAAGTTTGCCGATCGTTTGAAATGAAATGAGGTTCGGAGTTCCGCCTTTAGGCGGGGCTTTGATTCAAGGTAGGCCGCCTAAAGGCGGAACTCCAAACATGAGCGAAATTTTCGGAGTCGTTGGCGCCGGAACGATGGGCAATGGGATTGCCCAGGTAGCCGCGCGTGCGGGGTTTGATGTCGTTATGCGTGACGTTGCGGCGGAATTTCTGGCTCGCGGCATGACCGCAATTGATAAGAGTCTGCAGCGCGACCTCGACAAAGACCGCCTTCTGCCTGACGAGAAGCAGTCGATTCTGCGCCGCGTTAAGACCACCACCGACTTAAATGATTTGCGCGCGGCTTTCATCGTGGTTGAGGCGGTTACCGAAAACTTCAGCGTCAAGAGCGAGGTCTTCAAAACGCTGGATAGTATTGTGCAGACTGGCGCAATTCTCGCTTCGAACACTTCGTCAATCTCAATCACCAGGCTGGGCGCTGTCACGCAACGGCCGGACAAAGTCATCGGGATGCACTTTATGAACCCGGTGCCGGTGATGAAGCTGGTGGAGATCATTCGCGGCGCCGCGACCACCGACGAAACTTATCAGACGGTTCACGAATTGACTGAGAAGCTCGGCAAAATTCCCCTGGAGTGTCACGACTCGCCGGGCTTTATCTCTAACCGCGTCCTGATGCCGATGATCAATGAGGCTATCTTTGCTTTGTATGAGGGCGTCGCGACCCGAGAAAGCATCGATGGCATTATGAAATTGGGAATGAATCATCCAATGGGGCCGCTGACGCTGGCTGATTTCATCGGCCTGGATGTTTGCCTTGCGATCATGAACGTGTTACATGATGGCTTCGGAGATTCAAAGTATCGACCGTGTCCTTTGCTTAAACGCTATGTTGATGCAGGATGGTTGGGCAGGAAGAGCGGGCGAGGTTTTTATGAATACTGAAAAGCTGTACTTTGTGCTTTGTACTTAGTACTTTGTAAAGCGGTGTCAGAACCGGGAGCGGTAGCGACCGGATCAGGAGGCACCTTAGAAACCGAGCGGACTTCCTGATCCGGTCGCTACCGCTCCCGGTTCTGACACGCTGTACTTTTTTTCAAAGTTCAAAGTACAAAGATCGTCTTTCGTAGAATGCACCGCGGAACAATTTCTCATTATTGTCAGAAGTGCCGGGCCGCAAATCCACTGGGCCAGGAGTTCTGTCTGCGCTGCGGCACCCGCCTGATGATTGTCGTGCAGCCTCCGTCGGTGCGGGTTGAGGTACCTTCGACGACGCCGCACGAAGAACATCTGCTGGAGCGAATGACGATGCTCGAGAATACGCTGGCCCGGCTGGCGGAAAGACTGGAGCAGGCTTTGAAGCTCCTGCTGCGTCATTCGGAGACGGCTTACAGCAATCACGCCCTGGTGAAGAGTTTGATCGAAATGCTCCACGAGTGTGGCGTCGTCGACAATGGAAAGCTTGAGACGATGTGGCGAGCTGAATGTACAAAGTTGAAAGAAGCAGCGGCCGAGCGTGGGAATATCAAAAAGAGTGGAAAGGGCCGCAAGGCCAAGCGAAAAGCTACGACCAGTGGTTGAGAGTTTTCCCCTGCAACCCCCTTGAAGGCGCGTCAACTGGCAGCCTGAAGTGTCAACGGCATTTTGAAACTGCAGCTCACGCGGTTATAATCAGCGACTTTATGCCCAACGCCTTGATGCTATCTATACCGGGCGAGGGTGGGTTATGCGGATCGAGTTGGAAAACGCGGAAGAACCTGGCGGCCGGTTTTCGCAGACCTTTGAAGATGGAGAACTGACTCTTGACGAGTCGGAACTTCGTTTAATCGAGCCGGTTCAGGTCAAAGGGCAAATTCGTCGTAAGAGTGGCCAACTGGAGATTAAGGGCGAATTGCAGACCAGAGTTGCGCTACCCTGCGGCCGTTGTTTGAAAGATGTCGAGCTTCCTATCAAAGTCGACTTCGCCGAGAGATTTGTGGGAAGTGTCTCGTGGCGCAACGAAGAGCACCACGAGTTGAGCCAAGAGGATCTCGATCTCGGGTTGGTTGACGAGGCGGTCGATGTGAATGACCTCGTCAAAGAGGAAATACTACTGGCTCTGCCCGGTCACGTTCTTTGTAACGAGAATTGTAAAGGACTTTGTCCCCATTGCGGTGCTGATCGAAATCTGGCGGATTGTGGCTGTGAAGGGCGGCAAGTCGACGCCCGTTGGGAGAAACTGAAGGATTTAGGAATTTAGATTTTTGATTTTCGATTGAATCTGGCATTGCCGCTTATCGAAAATCGCAAATCTGAAATCAAAAATATCGGAGTAGTTATGCCAAATCCAAAACGTCGCCATTCAAAATCGCGGACCGGCAAACGCCGAGCGCATGATGCGCTGCGCGTGCCGCAGACCTCAGTATGTCCGAATTGTCAGGAACCGCGCATGCAGCATCGCGTCTGTCCCAAGTGCGGCTACTACAAAGGTCGTGAAGTCGTTCAGGTGGATCAAAACGCCTGAGAAGAAAAGGAATCACGCCGCTTAGACCCGTCGCCGTCGTTTCGACGGCCTCGCCTTTGAGCGGCAATTATTTCGTTTGAGGTCTTATTTGACGCAGGTCAACGCAGGAATTCTGGGCACCGGCCACTCGTATCCGGAAATGGTTCTGACGAACGCCGATCTGGAAACGATCGTCGATACCTCGGATGAGTGGATTACTTCCCGCACCGGTATCAAGCAGAGACATAAAGCGGTTCCCGGCGAGTACACTTCGCAGTTTGCCTCGCGTGCGTCACAAGAGGCCATTGAGCGCGCCGGCATTGATCCCAACGAAATCGATTTGATCCTGTGCGCCACGGTCACGCCGGATCAGATTCTACCTTCGACCGCATGTTTGATTCAGGCGCAGCTGGGCGCAAACAAGGCCGCGGCGATGGACATTGTGGCGGCGTGCTCGGGCTTCTTATATGGCTTGTCTGTGGCGAACTCAATGATTCGCGGCGGTCAGGTAAAGTACGCTTTGGTGATTGGAGCAGAGTTGTTGACGCGCTACGTCGATTACACAGACCGATCGACCTGCGTTCTGTTCGGGGATGGCGCAGGTGCGGCGATTCTGGGACCAGTTGACGAAGGACGAGGAATACTCGCGGCCAGAATTAAATCGGATGGCCGCTACGAAGAACAGTTGTACGCGCCCGGGGGAGGGACGAAAGGCGGCTTTACTGCCGAAACGATTGCCCGCGGCGATCACTTCTTCAAGATGAAGGGCAACGAGGTTTTTAAGGTTGCGGTCCGCTCAATGTGTGAAATTTCGCGCGCGGTGCTTTGTGAAGCTGGTTTGAAAACTGAGGACGTGGACCTGTTCCTGCCCCATCAGGCTAATCAGAGAATCACCGACGCGGTTTCGAACTTGATGAACATCGAGCCGGCACACGTGTATTCAAACATCGCGATGCACGGGAACACGTCGTCCGCGTCCATCCCGATTGCCCTCGACGAATGTGTCGAAAAAAGCGTGCTAAAGCGTGACGATATAGTCCTGATGTCTTCGTTCGGTGGCGGCTTCACCTGGGGGAGTGTGGTGATGCGCTGGTGATGGCATTGGCAATCGGCAGTCGACAATCGGCAATCGCATTTATTTTTCCCGGGCAGGGTTCACAGCATCCGGGCATGGGAAGGGACTTAGCCGAAAAGTTTCCGGCAGCCAGACAGGTCTTTGAAGAAGCAGACGACGCGCTTGGATTCTCGCTCTCTGGACTTTGCTTTAACGGCCCGGCTGAAGAGTTGCAGTTGACCGAGAATACCCAGCCGGCCATCCTGACTGTTTCAATTGCCGCTTTGCGGGCCATGGAGGCCGAGGGTTTTGCGCGGCCCGACTTTGTAGCGGGACACAGCCTGGGTGAGTATTCAGCTTTGGTTGCCGGCGGCGCGTTACCGCTAAGAGCAGCGATTAAGACGGTGCGGGCGCGCGGACGCTATATGCAGGAGGCGGTTCCAGTTGGTTCCGGGGCCATGGCGGCGATTCTCGGGGCCGACCTGCAAACGGTCAACGCCGGTTGTGAGCAGGCAAGTGAAGGCGAGACTTGTAGTGCGGCCAACGTTAATTCACCCGGTCAGGTAGTGATTGCCGGCGCCGCCGGCGCGATCGATCGGGCGATCGTGATCTTGAAAGAACTAGGCGCTAAACGGGCGATGAAACTGAATGTAAGCGCCCCTTTTCACTGTGCCATGATGAAGCCGGCGCAGGACCGGCTGGCCGTCGACCTGGGCGCAATTCAGTTTAATGACAGCGAAATGCCGTTGGTCACAAACGTTGACGCTCGCGCGGTTACCAAAGCGGATGAATTGCGCGATAGCTTAGTACGGCAGGTTTCCCAACCGGTCCGCTGGCTTGAGTCAGTTGAATTTTTGATCAGTCAGGGTGTAAAAACCTTTATTGAGATTGGACCCGGAAAAGTTTTAAGCGGTTTAGTCCGCCAAATCGATCGCAGCGTGCAATGCGTCAACGTCGAAGATGAAGCAAGTTTGCGCGTGGCCCGTGAAGCGATTGCGGTTTGAGCGTGGCGCAGACTTTAGTCTGTGCGGATAAATCAATTTATGACAGCCACAGACTGAAGTCTGTGCCACTTTAGTAGAGGAGCAAACGAATGCCCGATCAAGAGATTGAGCAAAAAGTAAAACAGATAATCGTTGACGAACTTGGTGTTGACGAAAATGAAGTGACGCCAAACGCGAGGTTCATTGACGACCTGGGCGCTGACTCGCTGGACACGGTCGAGTTGGTGATGCGTTTCGAAGAGGAATTCGGCATCGAAATTCCGGACGAAGACGCTGAGAAAATTCAGAGCGTTCGCGACGCCTATAACTATATCGATCAGCACAAAGCAAAGTAGCCGGCGGTTGTCGGCGGTGGTCCAACCTAAGTCGATCACCGTCAATCGGTTACAGGAGGACTTTGATTTTGAGTCGTCGCGTCGTCGTTACTGGTCTTGGCCTGGTTACGCCCGTTGGTAATTCGGTCGAGACGACCTGGACCGCGCTCGTGGAAGGCCGCAGTGGCGCGGATTACATCAAAAAATTCGACACCGAAAAGTTCCCGGTTAAGTTTGCCTGCGAAGTCAATGACTTCGATCCGTTGAACTATGTCGAAAAGAAGGACGCCCGCAAGATGGGCGCTTTTATCCAGTACGCTATCGCTGCTTCGCAGGAAGCGGTGAACGATAGCGGACTGAAAATCACCGACGACATAGCCGAAGGCGTCGGCACCTATATCAGCAGCGGCATCGGGGATTTCTGGGCCATCGAGCGCGAGCATGAAAAGCTCCTGAAAGATGGGCCGGGCCGGGTCTCGCCGTTCTTTATTCCTTCGGCTATTGTTAATCTCGCTTCGGGCCAGGTTTCAATTCGTCACAACGCCAAGGGTCCGAACTCGGCCACTGCCACAGCCTGCTCGGCAGGCGCGCACGCCATTGGCGACAGCTTCAAGATTATCCAGCGCGGCGATGCTGAGGCCATGATTTGTGGCGGCGCAGAGTCGGCCATCACCCCGATGAGCGTGGCGGGGTTTGCCGCGTTGCGCGCCTTGTCGACCCGCAACAACGATCCGAAGCATGCTTCACGTCCTTTCGATCTGGGTCGGGATGGATTTGTGATTGGGGAAGGAGCGGGCATTGTGATCCTGGAAGAATTGGAGTTTGCTCGCCAACGCGGGGCGCGAATCTACGCCGAGATTGGGGGATACGGCATGACCGGCGACGCGTTTCATATCACGATGCCCGATGACAGTGGTTCAGGCGCAGTCCGGGTGATGCAAAAAGCGCTCTCAGACGCGAAGGTCCAGCCCGAGGAGGTCGAGTACATTAACGCGCATGGAACCTCGACCCCCTACAACGACAAGTTTGAGACGATGGCCATCAAGAAGACGTTCGGAGAGCATGCGCGCGAGATGGCGATCAGTTCGACGAAATCCATGACCGGGCATTTGCTGGGGGCGGCTGGCGGCGTCGAGGCGGTCTTTTCAATTCTATCGATTCATCGCGATATCCTGCTGCCGACGATCAACTACGAAACGCCTGATCCTGAGTGTGATCTGGATTACATACCGAACCAGGCGCGCAAGGCTAGAATAAATTACGCGCTCTCGAACAGCTTTGGATTTGGCGGCACGAACGCCGCGTTGTTGTTTAAGAGATACGAGGAGAATTGATTCATTGGCCCATTGAATCATTGATTCATTTAAGGAGATGAAAATTGGATCAATGAGACAATGAACAATGAACCAATGACTCAATCATGAAAATTCTGGTCCTAATGAAGCAGGTCGCGAACAAAGACGCGATCCTGCGCATCAACAAGGATTCGACCTGGATCGAAGAGGCTGACTTGTCCTTTGAGGTGAACGAGTCGGACGGTTACGCGCTGGAAGAAGCTTTACGCATCAAAGAAAAAGTTGGCGGCGAGGTGGTAGTCGTATCGATGGGACCACAACGCGCCAAGAGCGTCATTAAAGATGCGTTGGCCCGCGGGGCTGATCGCGCGATTCACGTCGTTGGCGAAAACGTCGTTCATCTCTCGCCCTTTGCCGCTGCCAGCGTGCTGGCCGCAGCAATTCGCGAAGAGAATGCAGATTTGGTCATGACCGGGTTGCAGTCTGACGATTATGGGTACGCGCAAACCGGGGTCATCCTGGCCGAGTTGATGGACTTGCCGCACGCGACCATCGTGATCGAAGTCGACGCATCCGGCGATCAATTACGGGTAAAACGTGAATTGGAAAGCGGTTGGTATCAGTGGTACACACTGCCCAAACCGGCTCTGCTGACGATTCAATCGGGCATCAGTCAGATTCGCTATGCGACCTTGAAAGGAATCATGGCGGCCAAGAAGAAAGAGATTAAGGAACTAACGCTGGCGGCCGAGATCGTCGACAAACCATCACACCAGCGAATTGAGAAGATCTATCTGCCGCAGAAATCCAAGCAGACACAGTTCCTCGGCGGCGGCGACGCGAAGAAGGGCGCGGTTGAATTGGCAGAGAAGCTGCGAAGTGAGGCCCGAGTGATTTAGCCGCGGAGCGGCGGAAGATCTGTAGCCCACAGCGCGAGCTGTGGGTAAAAAGCTTGATTGAAACATCAGCCGCGGAGTGGCGGCACAAATGGAAGCATGACGACGTTGTTTCGCCACTCCGGGGCTCCGCCTCGAAGGCACTTGCCCAGAGTTTTGTCCGAGACTGAACATACAGACGGAAGTCAGCGCAACAAGATCCGAAAATGAGCAACGGCATTCTCGTATTCATCGAACACAAAAGCGGTGCCCTGAACAAGACTTCGCTCGAAGCGATTGCGGCGGCGCAAAAACTCGGAGCTGACCTTGGGCATAAGGCCTCGGCCGTAGTTCTTGGTTCGTCATCACTGGCGCAGGAAATCGCTGCATACGATTTCGAGAAAGTCATTAGCGCCGAGAACAATCAGCTGGCGGATTACACTCCGGACGCTTATGCCGCGGCGCTGGAGCAGGTGGTCAGAGCTTCGGATCCGCAATACGTGATCATGTCGCACACCTACCTGGCGCGCGATTTCGCGCCGAAGGTTGCGGCCCGGTTTGGCAAAGGACTGATTGGCGATTGCATTCGCATGAGCGTTGACGGCAGCAAAGCCACGTTCACTCGGCGGATCTTTTTAGGCAAGCTTGACGCCGACGTGGTCTCGGATGGCCAGCCGCCCACCTTCGTAACCTTTCAATCGGGCGCGTTTCGCGGCGATCAAGCAGTGAAGGGAAGCGGCGCCCCAGCCGAATCGATGCCGGTTGACGTGGGCGAGGTCCGGATGAAGCCTGAAGCGCCGTTCCAGGAAGCGAAACAGGCTGTCGATCTTTCGAAAGCCGACGTTATCGTTGCGGTCGGCCGCGGAATTAAGAGCAAAGACAATCTCGCCCTGGCTGAGAAGCTGGCGGCAGCGCTGGGTGGGGATTTGGCGGCCTCGCGTCCAATCTGTGACGCAGAATGGCTGCCAATCGATCGGCAAATTGGATCATCCGGACAAACCGTCGCGCCAAAGCTCTACGTGGCGATTGGAATTTCCGGCGCGATTCAACATCTGGTCGGCATGAAGAATTCGCAAACCATCGTCGCGATCAACAAAGATCCCGAAGCACCAATTTTCGACATTGCCGATTACGGCATCGTGGGCGATCTGTTTGAAGTCGTTCCCGTCCTGACTGAAGAAATCAAAAAACTGAAAAGCTAACTTGCGGAGATGTTTTTTCCGAGGAGATAGACCATGCGTAAATTTAGAACGTCGCACCTCTTTGTCGTGATACTTGCCGTCACAGTTTGTTTCATCATCGGCGGTAGCCGCAGCCGGCGCGCGCAGGCTCAGAATGAGGCCGGCGTCTTCATCGATTCTTTCTCGACGAGCATCGATGACCAGAATCACGGCTTTGACGTTGCCAACATGGATCGAAGCGCCGCTGCCTGCGAGAATTTCTTTCAGTACGCCAACGGCGGCTGGACCAAAAGCAATCCAGTGCCGGCAGCCTACTCGCGCTGGGGCCGTTTCGACGAATTACAGGACAAGAACCGTGAGGTGCTGCATCAGATTCTGGAGGAAGAGGCCAGGAACACGAAAGGGGTGAAGGGCAGCAACGAACAGAAGGTCGGCGATTACTACGCCTCGTGTATGGACGAAGCGGCCATCGAGGCTGCGGGTGTAACGGTGCTGCAACCAGAGTTTGATCGCATCGCTAAGATCAAGGATCAGGCCACGCTCCAGAGCGAAGTGGCGCACTTGCACAGCATCAATGTTCCCGTGCTGTTCAGATTCGGCGCGGCTCAGGATTATAAGGACGCAACCCAGATCATCGGCCAGCTGTTTCAGGGCGGCCTGAGTATGCCCGATCGCGATTACTACACGAATCCCGACGAGAAGATGAAAACGCTGCGCGCCAAGTACGTGACCCACGTGACTAAAATGTTCCAGTTGCTGGGTGACGATGCCGCCACGGCCGAGGCGGAAGCAAAAGCGGTGATGGCGATCGAGACCAGACTCGCCGAAAGTTCAATGAAACGTGAAGACCTGCGAGTGCCAGAAGCGCGTTACCACAAGATGAAAGTGACGGAGCTCAAGGCCCTGGCACCAGACTTTGATTGGGAGACTTATTTCAAAACGCTCGCCGTCAATCTCACCGAATTGAATGTTGGGATGCCCGATTTTTTCAAGGCCGAGAGTCCGTTATTGACCGCGACTTCGCTGAATGACTGGAAGACGTACTTACGCTGGCACCTGGTGAACTCGCGAGCCACCGCGTTGCCGCAGAAGTTTGTCGATGAAGACTTTGATTTCAACCGGCGCACACTTACCGGCGCGCAGGAGCTTTTGCCGCGCTGGAAGCGTTGCGTGGCCTCCACCGACCTGGCCCTGGGCGAGGCGGTTGGTCCGCTTTATGTGCAGAAGGCGTTTCCGCCGGAAGCCAAGGCGCGCGCGGTGAAGATGGTGCAAAACCTGATCTCGGCGCTGCATGACGATTTGCAGACCTTGTCATGGATGAGCGAAACGACACGCCAGCGGGCGACGGCCAAGCTGGACGCCTTCATGCGCAAAATCGGTTATCCGGACAAATGGCGCGACTACCGGCCGGTGGCTGTCGATCGAAAATCATATGCGGCGAACATCGAGCGGTTAAGCAACTTTGAAATCCGTCGCCAACTCGGAAAAATCTCCAAGCCCGTTGACCGCACGGAATTCGGAATGACGCCGCCGACGGTCAACGCTTATTACAATCCGTCGATGAACGAGATCGTTTTCCCGGCGGGAATTCTGCAATGGCCGTTCTTCGATCCGCAGGCCGACGACGCAATCAACTATGGCGGCATCGGCGTGGTGATCGGTCATGAGATGACGCATGGCTTTGACGATAGCGGCGCCAAGTTCGATCCCAAAGGAAACCTGGAAAACTGGTGGACGGCGGAAGATCTGGCGAAATTCAAAACGCGGGCGCAATGCATAATCGACCAGTTCGACAGCTATGAAGTCCAGCCAGGCATCTTTCAGAAAGGCAGGCTGGTAACCGGCGAGAGTATTGCCGACCTGGGTGGTCTGGCAATCGCTTTCGCGGCTTTCCAGAAGTCGATGGAAGGAAAGCCCCGGCCGGCGGACATCGATGGCTTCACGGCTGAGCAGCGTTTCTTTCTGGGTTACGCCCAAATCTGGGCGCAGAACGTCCGACCTGAGATGGAGCGTCAGTTGGTGATTACCGATTCGCATCCGTTGGGGCGTTTCCGGGTTAACGGTCCGCTCTCAAACATGCCGGCATTTGCCAAAGCCTTCCAGTGCAAGATGGGCGATCCGATGGTGCGGCCGGATGAGAAGCGCTGTCAGATTTGGTAAGGCAGACAACCAGGTCTGTTATCCCTTCCGCTGAAAAAACGACGGCGACCCAAGCCTTGCAGCCTGAGTCGCCGTTCTTGAAAACTCCAAGACTTCGTCAGTTCATTTGGCCGCGACGGTGATCGTCTCCGGCGTGCCGGCGCGCTTGGCTATGTCGCGTTCGAGGCTACGTTCCCTGGCTGTCTTTGGTAACTCCTCGCCGATTTTGCGTTCCAAAACCCAAACCTGAGAAAGAAAGAATTGATCTCCATACTTTTTGAACACCAGCTTCGACCTCGAATCCAGCTGGACGTCGAGGTCCTGGACCGGATGCGTTAGAGGAAGGTACATACTCAGAGCCTTGTCTCTGTTGCGAATTTGCGTGATGACCCTTTCGCCGTCGCTGCTCCGCTGAAGGTAGTATTCTCCGGCTGGAAACGTCTTGCTCCCAACGACAAAGTCGAACGGAATGCTCACCGACATGGTCATTCCTTGCGCGTGAGCCGCTGTGACTGTCAGCGCGGCGAAGAACACCACCGCGATAAGTGTAATTAGATGCTTTTTCATGATAGACCTCCTTCAGATCTGAATCGTGAGGCGGCGGTTGAAGCGGCCGCTCCCCTTGTGTATCGTTAGTGGAATTGGCGCAAAACCAACTGCTTCGCCACCACAACTACCGAAAGCGAATCTTCCTGAGTGTCTGAACTCCTCTTTGTGTGCTCCCTTCGCCCTCGTCCCATACCGCGAGAAAAGTGAGGGGAAAGTATCAAGTGACGAAACCAGGTTAATCGTGGGCTTCAGCGGCGAGGTGCTATACTCCAGTCACCCGAAGGCTGACCGAGAAGCAAATCCTCGCGATCACAAGGAGATCAGCTTCCCAATGGATGCGACATCACCGCATCAAGTGACCCAGCTCCTGGTAGATTGGAGTAATGGAGATCAGGCTGCCCTTGACCGGCTAATGCCGCTGGTTGATCGCGAACTACATCGCCTCGCCCACCATTACATGCGGCGGGAGAATCCCGGCCACACAATGCAGACGACAGCGCTGGTTAACGAGGCGTATCTGCGTCTGGTCGATCAAAAACGAATGCACTGGAAAAATCGCGCGCACTTTTTTGCCCTCTCGGCCCAGTTGATGCGCCGCATCCTGGTGGATCACGCGCGCAAGCGGACGTACGCCAAACGCGGCGGGGAGGCGCGCAAGGTTTCGTTTGATGAAGTGATGGCGGTATCGCCCGAACGTGGCGCCGATTTGATTGCCCTTGATGACGCGCTGGAGCGGCTCGCGGCCATTGATCCGCGTAAGAGCAAGGTGGTCGAAATGCGGTTTTTTGGCGGACTTAGCGTGGAAGACACGGCAGAGGCTTTAGGCGTGTCGCCGTTGACAGTTAAGCGCGATTGGAAGATGGCCAAAGCCTGGCTCTACAACACACTCAATGAAGCCTGAATCCTGGCAACAACTCGACAACCTGTTTCACTCGGCCCTGGAGCGAGTACCCGAAGGGCGAGCTGCGTTTCTTGATGGCGCCTGCGCCGGTGACGATCAGCTGCGCAAACAGGTCGAGGCTCTGCTTGCTGCTCATGAGAAAGCCGGGAGTTTTATCGAGGGTTCGGCAATGGAAGTTGAGGCGCGTAGAGTTGCTGCGGATCCTGAAGACAGAGCGGCGGAATTCGCGAACGGGAAAGCAGTCAGCCACTACCGGATCATCTCGCCGCTCGGCTCCGGCGGCATGGGCGACGTCTACCTGGCGCAGGATACAGTCTTAAATCGTCAGGTGGCGCTCAAGCTGCTGCCCGAATACTTCACCCGGGACACAGATCGCCTGCGGCGTTTTCAGCAGGAAGCGCGGGCGGCTTCAGCACTCAATCATCCCAACATCATCACGATTTATGAGATCGGACAGGTCGATGACAGACACTTCATCGCTACTGAGTTTATTGACGGCGAAACCCTGAGACAGAAGTTCTTTGGCCAGGGAACGAACACATCGGGGAAGCAATTGCGATTGCGCCAGGTCCTCGATATCGCAATCCAGACAGCTGATGCCCTGGCCGCAGCCCATGAAGCAGGCATCGTGCATCGCGACATCAAGCCCGAGAACCTCATGGTGCGGCGTCGCGACAGTTATATGAAGGTGCTGGACTTTGGGTTGGCGAAGCTGACCGAAGATGCTGTCGACAGCGAATCGCCGACCAGAGCTCAGGTAAACACCCGTGCGGGCATAGTGATGGGAACCCCGAGTTACATGTCACCCGAGCAAGCCCGCGGCGAACAGGTGGATGCACGCACAGACATCTGGAGCCTGGGCGTGGTGCTTTACGAGCTGGTGGCTGGTTGTGTCCCTTTCGAGAGATCAACTCCCAGTGAAGTCATTGCATTGATTCTGGAGCGAGCGCCACCGCCGCTGGCGCGCTATGCCCGAGAGGTTCCAACAGAGCTGGAGCGGATCGTTAGCAAAGCTCTTACCAAGGATAGAGAGGAACGGTACCAGACGGCGAAGGACGTCTTGATTGATCTTCGGCGGTTGCGCCAGCAGTTAGAGGTCAAGGCGGAAGTAGATCGATTAGCGACTCCCGGGCCTGGTTCGGAATTAGCCCCCACCCCAGATGCCAAACAGAAAGCAGTTGGGACGACGGATGGATTGACCGCGCGCGCTCAGGCAGAATTAGTTCGGCCCGCGTCGAGCGCTGAGTACCTCGTTACCGGAATTCAGAACCACAAGAGAACCTTTGCCCTGATTGCCTCAGTCGTGCTGACGGCAAGCCTGGTGATCGCAGGTGTTCTGATCTACAACCACCGATCGCAACCACTGACTGAGAAAGACACAATCCTGATTGCAGACTTCGTCAACAAAACCGGAGAGGAAGTATTCGATGGGGCGCTGAAACAGGGGCTGGCGGTGCAACTCGAGCAGTCGCCTTTCTTGAATATCTTCTCCGACGAGCGCATCCAGCAAACGCTGCGCTTGATGGGCCGTCCAGACCAGCACGTGACGCGGGATGTGGCGCGAGAAATCTGCGAGCGGCAGGGTCTGAAAGCCATGATAGTCGGTTCGATTGCGTTGCTTGGCAGCCGCTACGTGATCGCGCTGGAAGTTGTCAATGCACGCAGCGGCGACTCACTGGCTCACGAGCAGGTGGTAGCGGAAAGCAAAGACCAGGTGCTGAACGTGCTGAGCAAAGCAGCCACTGGCCTGCGCGAGAAACTGGGCGAGTCGCTGAGCACGATCCAGAAGTTTGATGTTCCCCTGGAGGCCACGACTTCGTCGCTTGAGGCGCTCAAGGACTACTCTCAGGCAACCGTACTGAATGCGAAGGGCAAACGGCCCGAGGCCATCACTCTTTTGCAGCGCGCCGTTGAGCTCGACCCCCAATTCGCCTCTGGCTACAGCTCGCTATCAATTTTCTCCCATAACATCGGTGAGAGAGAAGCTGCCCGAGCATATGGCACGAGAGCCTTCGAACTGCGAGAACGAGCGAGCGAGCCGGAAAGGCTTGATATCATTGCGCGGTACTACACTTTGGTCACCGGGGAACTGGAACAGGGGATCGAAACCCTGGAGTTGTTGAAGCAGATCTATCCTCGCCGCCTCTATGTGCGCAACGGCTTGACCTACTCGTTTAGCCTTCTGGGGCAACACGAAAAGGCGCTGGAAGAAATGCAGGAAGAGGTTCGCCTGGATCCCAATAATCCTCAGTTCTATCGCAACCTCGCGAGACAACTCAGATATCTGAAGCGTTTCCAGGAAGCCAGGGCTGTCCTGGAACGCGCATCGGCGCAGAAGCTCGACGCGCCTGCGCTGCGTCTCGAAAGTTGTGTCAATGCCTTCCTGCAGGGCGACGCTGCTGAAATGCAGAGCCAGATGGAATGGTTTCGCGCGAGACCTGATGAGCCCTCTTCCTTTGGATTACAGACGGCAGTCGCAGAGGTCTCCGGCCAATATCGCAAAGCTCGAGACTTTAGGGCGGAGTGGGTCGAACGTACTCAGCTCCTGAAACACAAAGAAGCCGCGGCCAGCATTGCGGCCGGCGATGCCCAGACGGATGCGCTCTCAGGCCACTGCGAACTAGTGCAGCAGGAAGCGGATCGCAGCCTGGCCATTGCGCGCTCACCCTCGGCGTTGCAGACTGTCAGTCTCGCGCTCGCTCTCTGCGGCGAACTGGGCCAGGCGCAATCTCTCGCCGATGAATATGCCCGGTTGATGCCGACGGATACCCTGGCTATTGGCGTAGACCTGCCGGTTATCCGCGCGGCAATCGCCAACCATCGCGAGAATTACGCCCAGGCAATTGAGCTGCTGAGGACGGCCCGGCGCTACGAGCACGCGGAGTTTTTCAAGATACCGCTCGATCTGGATCAGTTCGCACCCTACCTGCGCGGGCAGGCTTTTCTGGGGCAACGCTCTGGGGCAGAAGCGTCCGCCGAGTTTCAGTATGTCCTGGACCATAGGAGCCTCGCTCCCTTCTCCCTGCTTGGTCCCCTCGCTCAACTGGGTTTGGCGCGTGCTCATGCTCTCAATGGCGACATCGAAAAGGCCCATAAGGCGTATGATGATTTTTTCGCGCTCTGGAAAGACGCTGATGCCGATCTGCCGGTGCTGATCGAAGCGAAGAAGGAATATGAAAAGTTGAAGTGACTCTGGCATGACGTAACTCGATGCGTTCGCCTCGCGCCGGCCAGCCACCGATATGACGTCCGTCGGCGGTTCTTGAGCGAAGGAGCAATGACCGATGAGCCTCAGAAAAGAATTTGCGGTTTTAGTCTTTCTTCTGTTGGCCTTCTCGGATGCGATCGTACACGCTCAAGGCCCAACGACGGGTCGGATTGAAGGCACGGTTAAAGACCAGAAGGGAGCCGCCGTTCCGGGAGCGGATGTCAGAGTTATTAATACGGCCACCGCCAGCGAGCGCATCGTGATCACCGATGGAGCCGGACACTACGCCTTCCCCCTGTTGCTGCCGGGCATTTATCGAGTAAGTGTTTCGGCCGGCGGGTTCGCCACAGCCATCATTGATACCGTTGTCGTCTTGATAACTCTGACTACCTCGCTCGATCCGAAACTCGACGTGCAAGGAGCGGCTCCCGATCCGGTCTTCGTTCGCATCGAGCCGCTCATGCAAACCGATGGGCCGCAACTTGGTCACACTGTTGGCTCGCCGTTTATATCAGGGTTGCCGCTGGCCAGCCGCAACTTCACTCAAATCTTAAGTCTGTCGCCGGGCGTGGCTACCTATCTACCCGACAGCACCGCTGTCGGTCGCAATACCCAAACCATTTCAGTTAACGGCGCGCGAATGACGCAGAATAATGTCCAGATAAATGGCATCGATGCCAACACCATGGGCACTTTCGCTCAGGTTGCTCTGGCCATTCCGGCGCCCGAAACCATTAACGAGTTCAAGGTGCAAACGTCGCTTTATGACGCCGCTTTTGGCCGCGCGGGCGGTGGCAACGTTCAGATCGTCACCAAAAGCGGATCAAACGATTTTCATGGCGTCGTTTACGAGTATTTTAGGAATGAGGCGCTTAACGCAAATAATCCTTTCTTGCAGGGTGCGGGCGTGAGGCGGCCGGCATTGAAGCGTAACGCTTTCGGCGGCACACTCGGTGGTCCAATCAAGAAAGACAAGGCGTTCCTGTTCGTTTCTTATCAGGGCACGCGCGAAAGCAGCGGCGCTTCAATCCTCAACAGCGTGTCTGCCAGCGTGCTGGTCGCAAAGGGACTGACCGATGATCGCTCTGAGCAGACGTTACTCAGAACATTCAGACCCGTCCTGTCGAACGGACAAGCGGCAACCTCGATCAATTCGGTGGCGTTAGCTCTCTTGAATGCGAAACTGCCAAACGGCCAGTTCCTGATTCCCACACCGCAGGCCAGTGGACGTTACTCCGGCTCGGCCATTTCGACTTTTCGCGAAGACCAGTTCAACGCCAATATTGATTATCGTATCAGCGACAAGACCTGGCTGGCCGCGAAATTCTTCTTCGCGAATGCGACGTCGCAGCTAGCCTTGCCGAGCTTACGCGGCAACGGACCCAACGTTCCCGGCTTCGGCACCAACCAGGGAAATGATGTCAGGGTCTTTGCGGTTCAGGATATTCATATTTTTAGTCCGAGGACCTTCAACGAAGCGCGCATCGGCTACAACGTCATTCGTGGTCCCTTATCTCCTTTCGAGCCGGTTAATGATTCAGACCTGGGAATCCAACGAGCCAACGCAGATGTATTTACTGGCCTGGGGCTGATTCGCATCGCGCCAGCCGCCGGCGGCGTTATTGTTGGGACGCAGACGCTCGTGACTTCGGCGTTCCCTTGGGTGGGGACGATAGCCGACACCCTGACCATCATTCGCGGCCGACAATTTATCCGGACAGGCGGCGAGTTTCGTTTCAACGAAGTCGATTTGTCGGGCCAGGCGTTTAGCCGCGGTCAGATAGATTTTCTGAACTTCAACAACTTGCTGATCGGCTCCAGTTCGCTTTCAATTTTCGGCAACGGCATCGGTGATCGTAAGCTGCGCACCTCGGATTACAACTTCTTCATCCAGGACGACTGGAAACTCTCACCAAAGCTGACGCTCAACCTGGGGTTGCGGTACGAGTTGGATCTTCCGCCGTATGACACTCGCGGGCGGATCTCGACCTTCGATCCGTCGCTCTACCGGCCACGTCCGCTCAGCGATACTGCGGTCACTGGATTGCTGGTGCCACTTGGCGGCCTGGTTCAGGCGGGAAATGTGCTCTCCCAATATGATCTGGCGGAAGTGCCAAACGCTGAAAAGCGCCTCGTCAAAGGTATCGATGCGAACAACTTTGCTCCGCGCGTTGGCTTTGCTTACTCGCCGCTTTCCTCAGGCCGACTGGTCGTGCGGGGTGGCTACGGTATTTTCCCTTCCCGCTCCAGTTTTCAGTACGTCGCATTCCTAACTGTACCGACCTATGTGATTGCCAGAAGAACAAATCCGCCCAATCTTGCGGATCCCTTCTTTCCCCTGCCGCCGCAAAACCAGTTTCCGGCCCTCGTGCCCGGCGTCTCGCTTTCGGGGACCGTGCACGATCGCAACATCCGCACGCCGTACTTCCACCAGTACAACGCAAGCCTGCAGTACGAGGTGATCAAGGACACGCTGCTCGAAGTCGCATATGTGGGAACGCGTGGCCTGCACCTGTTTCGCAGCGTGGCCATCAACCAGGCGCGGTTGGCCAGCCCACAGCAGCCAATCCTCAACGACGCGAGCGGAGCCGTAATCACCACCAACACTCCGCAGAATGCGCCACTGCGAGCGCCATTCCAGGGCGTTGATATCAACGGCTTCTTTCAGAACCAAACCACCGCGCGGTCCTCTTACAATTCATTGCAGCTTAGTTTGACCAGGCGACTCACGCGCGGCGTGCAACTTCTGACTTCGTACACATTCGCGAAGTCGCTTGATAACGCTTCGGGCTCGGGCGGCGGCGCGGGGATCGTGGGCGTAGTCAATCCCGGTACCGTAGCCGACACAAGTACGATTCTTGGCAACCAACTCGATAATCGCGCCAACCGTGGCGTTTCGGATTTTGATCGCACTCATCGCTTTGTCCTGAGCTTTATCTGGGATCTGCCAAAGCCGGCCTTTACTGAGCACTCAAGCATTGGTCGTTTGTTCGGTTCCAATTGGCAGGTGGGCGGGATAATCGTCGCGATGTCTGGCCTACCGATCGATATTGTCGACACCGGTGCAGGCTCATTCTATGGATTGGCCGGTGGGGCCAGTCCGCTTGCCAGACCAAATGTGGTGGGAGATCCGCACCGCAATATCCAGGCCGGATATTTCTTTGATCCATTCGCGTTCGCGCGGCCCACTGTGCCGGCTGGTCAATTGATTCCAAGTTCAATCGGCGCAGCCCGTGCGGATGCCGTGGGTACCGATATTGGTAACGTCGGCCGCAACGGCTTGCGCGGGCCGAAACAAGTCAACGTTGACTTTTCACTCATCAAACACTTCCCGTTCGGGGAGTCAAAGAACATCGAGTTCCGCGCAGAGTTCTTCAATCTGTTCAATCACGTAAACTTTGCCAACCCAATCAGCGATCTCAATGCGGTGCTCTCATCTGGAGGGAGCGTTGATCCCATCACCGGGCGGATTACCATTCCCGGTGATTTCGGACGGATCATCTCGACGAGCAATAATCCGCGAATCATTCAATTCGCCCTGAAGTTTAATTACTAGATGTAGACTCTTGAAGGAGTTGGCCCTGAGGGTGGAAGCCGCTCAAATCAAAGTGAGATCGAATTCCGCGGTCATTATTCCCAAGCGTCCAGAGACGGCAGGCTCCTGACAGTTAAGCGCGATTGAAAGATGGCCAAAGCCTGGCTCTACAACACACTCAATGAAGCCTGAATCCTGGGAACAACTCGACAAGCTGTTTCACTCCGCCCTGGAGCGAGTGCCCGAACAGCGGGCTGCGTTTCTTGATGAATCCTGCGCCGGTGATATCTCGTTGCGCAAACAGGTCGAGTCTTTGCTTGCGGCTTACGAAGAAGCGGGGAGCTTCATCGAAAGTCCGGCGATCGAAGTTGAGGCGCGTGGAGTTGCGGCTGGTCGGCGGGGCGCAGAGGAGAACCTGGCGGCTGGGGAAACCGTCGGCCACTATCGAATCATCTCGTCACTTGGAATTGGCGGCATGGGACAAGTTTTTCTGGCTCACGATATGACGCTCGGACGCAAGGTCGCGCTCAAGCTGCTGCCTGCTGAGTTCACCAGGAACACAGATCGCGTGCGGCGCTTTCAGCAGGAAGCACGCGCTGCCTCATCGTTGAATCATCCAAACATCATCACCATCCATGAGATCGGGAGAGCCGAAGACCGACACTTTATTGCTACTGAGTTCATTGATGGTCTGACACTCCGCGAGTACCTCAGAGAACCTCAATCGCGTAGTGCCGCCGGTGGAAAGGACACGGGCCTTCAACTCAATGAAACGCTAAACATCACCATGCAAGTTGCGGATGCGCTGGCCGCCGCGCACGCAAAAGGCATCGTGCATCGCGATATCAAGCCAGAAAACATCATGCTCGTCAGAGATAGCCATCTCATGCAGAAAGAGAGCTTTGTGAAGGTGCTCGATTTCGGCATCGCCAAGCTCACTGAGTTACAGACAACGGGGAGAGGAGGCGAGGCGACAACAAAAGTACTGCTTAACACTCATGAAGGGTCGGTAATCGGTACAGCCAGCTATATGTCGCCGGAGCAGGCACGAGGAGAAAGTGTGGACGCCCGGACCGACGTCTGGAGTCTCGGCGTAGTGCTCTACGAAATGCTGGCTAACGGCCTGCCGTTTGGCGGCAATACAACGCAGGATGTAATTGCTTCGATACTAAAGGAAGATGCGCCTCCAATTTCTCTTGAAGTTCCGGACAGGCTGAGGTGGATCGTCGAGAAGGCGCTGCGAAAGGACAGAGAAGAAAGGTACCAGACCATCAGGGAGATGTTCTCCGATCTTCGTGAGCTGCAGAGGCAAGAAGGTTTGCGCAAGGAGGCAAGTGGGCAATCAGTTTTGCCTGAATCGGACCGTGGAACAGCAGGAATTTCGGCAGAGTCCACCACTAAGGAAGTTGATGGTGCTTTGAGTGCAGATCCAGCGAGGCCGGCGCGGTCGAGCGCGGAGTATGTTGCAGTCGCGGTTGGGCATCACAAGCTCGCCATCGCCATTCTGCTCGTGATGCTGCTGCTGGCAAGTGCCGGCGCCGCATATTTCCTCTACTTCGCAAAAAGCGCCCAGGCGATACATTCCGTTGCCGTTTTGCCATTCACTAACAGAGGCAACGATCCAAACATCGAATATCTCGCTGATGGCATCAGCGGGAGTTTGACCAACAGCCTTTCGCAATTGTCGCAGTTAACGGTCATCGCGCAAACCTCTACGTTCAAGTACAAGGGAAAAGAGATTGATCCGCAGGAGGTGGCGAACGCGCTGGGCGTGCAGGCGATCGTGACGGGAAGAATTGTGCGGCTCGGCGATAACTTGCAAATCAGCGTCGAATTGGTAAATGCGCGCAACAAGACACAGATGTGGGGTGAGCAGTACAGCCGCAAGACGGCGGATTTGCAGGCGGTACAGGGAGAGATCGCGCGCACTATCTCTGAGAAGTTGCGGGTTCGATTAACGGGCACACAGGAGCAGCAGCTAACAAAGCCAGCGACACAGAATCCGGAAGCTTACCAGCTTTACTTGAACGGAGAGTTCCACGGCCGGAAGGGGCGGATAGAGGACGAGAGGAAAGCACTCGACTACTACAATCAAGCCATCGCGCTCGACCCGAACTTTGCGCTGGCTTATGTACGATTGGCCGAGGAATATGACTACTTTGCAGGTTCGAGTTTGTACGATCCGAAAGACGCACTTCCGAGGGCGAAGGTAGCTGTACATAAGGCGCTGGAGTTGGATGAGACGCTCGCGCAGGCGCACACGATGCTGGGAGTGATCAAAGTAGAGGAATGGGACTGGTCGGGTGCTGAGAGTGAGTTCAAGCGCGCCCTCGATCTGAACCCGAATCTCGCACGTGCTCACGGTGTGTATGGATCATATCTCACAGTTATGGGACGGCCGACAGAAGCATTGGCTGAGATCAAGCGCGCACAGGAACTAGACCCTCTGAATATGTATGCGAAGTCTGGTGAAGGGTTGGCTTTATACAATGCACATCGTTTTGATGAGGCCATTAGACAATTGCAGCATGTGATTGAGTTGCAACAGGATTTCAGCTTTGCGCACTACTTTCTCGGCGCGTCTTACGCGATGAAGGGGATGTACCAGGAAGCCATCGCCGAGTATCAGAAGTTCAGCAGCCTGGAAGGGGAGAAGACGGAGAACCAAATATATCTCGGCTATTCTTATGCGATGTCAGGACAGCGCGAAAAGGCGCTCGCCATCCTCAACAAGTTGCAGACGACCAAGGAGTATGTCTCACCCGCCGAGTTAGCCATTCTGTACACCGGACTGGGAGACAAAGAGGGAGCGTTTCAAGAGCTCGAACGGGCCTACGGCGCGCACGACCTCCAAATGCAATACCTCAAAGTTGAGCCACACTATGATTCGCTGCGCTCTGATCCGCGCTTTAAAGATCTCATGCGCCGCGTTGGATTACCGCAATGACTCATGTGGTTATCAATCTTGTTAATCCGGTAAATCCTGTCCAATCCGTTCACCTCTTGCAAGAATTTTTACGTTGAAATCGTTCCAGGGCGGCGTTAGGATGTCCTTGTCAACGACGATGGACGAAGAACCGACAAAGGATTTGGCGACGCGCGCATTTCAGAAACGGGTGCTTGATGAGTTTGCAGCCGTGCGCGGCGAGATTTCCGCGATTCGCACCGAGCAGACCGCGATGCGCAGCGACATCACGGAGATCCGCAGCGACATCACGGAGATCCGCAACGACATTGTTGAGATTCGGACGCAACAGGCCGCGATGGCCAAGAACATCGGCTCTTTGGATCATCGATTGACATCACTGGAAGAGCGAGTCGACGCACGCCTCAAAGAAACTCGCCCCATCTGGGAGGCTGTCCAGGAACAGCTTCAGAGACTAAGTGAGAAGTTTGATATTCTGCTACACGAATTCTACGAAGTTCGGGCGGAGATAAAGATTCACGGCCGGCGAATAGCCGAGTTGGAGCGGCGCGCCTCATGACCCATCGGTACGCACGCCTCCGGCGTGCTTAACTGGACGGGACGCTCGTGCTTGACACAAAGCACGCCGGAGGCGTGCGTACCGTCTATTTCTTTTAGGTGCCGGGAGCTGCGACCAAAGTTCTCAGATCGCTGGCGATCTCTTCCGGTTTCCACTCGTTTCCGCGATACAGCTTGAACAGCTTGCCGTCGGGACCAATCACGGCTGTGCGCAGAGAGTGAATGACTTGCTCGTCGCCTGATTCGGTATCGTGGAAATATCGGAGACCAAAAAACTGCGCAATGCCTTTGACTTCGTCCGTCGATCCCGTCAGAAACTCCCAATGTTGAAAAGTTTCATCTGAGTATCGCCCGGTATGTCCGGCGCCATAGCTGCGCATGACTTTCGGCGTATCGTAATCAGGATCAAAACTGATTGTGAGCAGGTGCGTCTTGTCGTAAACCGCCGTGTCGCTCTGCAATTGCTTATCAATCGCCGCAAAATTGTTGCTCATCAAGGTGCATTGATCAGGTTGCGGACAACGCGTGTAGACAAATGTGAGCGCGAGCGCTTTCCCTTTGTATAGCGAAAGGTGAATGCGCTTGCCGTCCTGGTTCACCAGACCAAAATCCGGAACTTCATCGCCGGGTTTTGGCTCGCCGGGAACTGTCGAGGTTGGCGTTAACGGTGACGCGCCTTCAATAATCGCGGTAATCTCAAGCCACGAAGCCAGATCATCCACGACGAGTTGGGCTGTGACCTGATCCCCAGGTTTGAGCATTTCAAGATCGGCATCTTTCTTGACCTTGAACGGCATAGTCATAGCAGGCATGTAACCGGGAATGTCTTCGTGCGAAATAGTCGCGGTCCGTTCCGCTTTATCAACGGCGACGACTTTCCCTTTCAGTGGATATCGTTTCTCGTTGGCAGAGCGGCGTGGTCCGCAGGAAACTGCCAGGAAAACTGAAGTCAGGATGACGAATGCAAAGAAAGCTTTCGGTTGAATCATGATGATTGACGTTTTGATAATGAGAGGTTAGCGGCTCGGCGCTATCATCTCAAGTGGCGGACATGAACGGAAACGTTCTGTGCTAGGATTGGCGCAATGGTAGCGAGGGAATTACAGAGCGCACAAATACTGGATGGCCGCGTCGTCGCGGACGAAATCAAGCGCGAAGTTGCGCTGGAAGTGGGCCGTTTGAGAGACAATCACGGGATCGCGCCGCGGCTGGCGGCCGTGCTCGTGGGAGAAGATCCGGCGTCTGCGATCTATGTTCGCAACAAGGTTCGTGCTTGTGATGAAGTGGGTATCGCGTCCGAACAAATGGCCCTGCCGGCGTCAACTTCGACTGAGGAATTGTTGGCAGTGGTAAGTGATCTGAACCATGACGACGAGGTGGATGGAATCCTGGTGCAATTACCTTTGCCAAAACAGATAGACGATGCCGCGATTATCGAAGCAATCGATCCGCGGAAAGACGTCGACGCTTTTCATCCTACGAATGTCGGTCTGTTGGCGATGGGCCGGCCGCGATTCATTCCGTGTACGCCGGCCGGAATCATCGAACTGCTCGATCGGAATCAAATCGAAATCGCCGGCGCCAATGCGTGCGTCGTCGGTCGCAGCCAGATCGTCGGACGGCCGGTTTCCAGTCTGCTGCTGCAACGTCACGCCACTGTCACCATCTGCCATTCGCGGACGCGTGATTTGCCCTCAGTGACGCGGCAGGCGGACATCCTGATCGCGGCAATAGGCCGGCCGGCGTTCATTCGCGGTGAATTCATTAAGCCCGGAGCGACGGTGATCGATGTTGGGGTGAACCAACTGCGTGACGCTTCAGAAGTTGTGGCGTTCTTTGGCGCCGAGGCCGAACGCCGGCTCGAAGCCATGCGCGAACGTGGCTACACCTTGATCGGCGACGTACACCCGGCGGAAGCTGATAGCGTCGCGGGGTGCAGGACTCCCGTCCCAGGTGGGGTCGGGCTGCTCACCGTGGCGATGTTGATGAAGAACACTTTGCAGGCCGCCAAGTGGCGGAGAGGCTTGTAAAGCAGTGTCAGAACCGCGAGCGGTAGCGAGCGGATCATGGTCAACATTAAGCGACGAGGTGCTACTGAATGGCGCCCTGATCCCGTCGCTATCGCTCCGGGTTCGGACACGACGTGAACCAAACATGCTGAAAGTTGGTCTAACTGGATCGATCGCAGTCGGCAAGTCCTTTGTCCTGGGCGTTCTGGCTGAGCTTGGCTGCCACGTGATAGATGCCGATGAAATCGCTCGCGACGTGGTTAAGCCCGGCACCCACGGTTTGCAAGCACTCGGTAGCGCGTTTGGTGAAGCGGTCCTTAATGATGATGGAACACTCAATCGCGCGAAACTCGGAACAATCGTTTTCGCGGACGAGGCAAAACGGACACAACTGAACAGTCTTTTGCATCCGCTGATCATCGCCGCACAGGATGATCGAATTCGCGAATTCCAGGAGCAGGATCCGAGTGGCATCGTAATCATTGACGCGGCGTTGATGATCGAGTCAGGCGGCTATCGACGCCTTGATAAACTAATCGTGGCGCACTGTCGCCCGGAGATTCAATTGCAGCGCTTGATGTCGCGGGATGGTTTGTCACGCGCGTCTGCAGAGCAGCGTATTATTTCTCAAATGCCACAGGAAGAGAAAAAGAAATTCGCCGATTTCCTGATTGATACCTCAGGCGATTTCGACAGCACGCGGGCCCAGGTCGAAGCGGTGTACCGGCAGCTGCAGGAAATCTCAGCACCCGCTTCAGTAAGAACTGATTGATGCCACGCGGTTCTCGTGTTAACTTTCAGCGTCCGTGGAAACGTTGAGCATGAACATGGCGCACTCACGGTTCGCAACTGTTCTCATTATCCTCGGATGCCTGATCGCGGCCGGCTGCATCGCCTCGGCAACAAATAATTCTTTTTTTGGCAAGACGGATCCGCCGCGCGAAAACATCCTGCGTTATATTTCGGGTTCTGAGCCTGAAACCCTCGACCCGCAAATTCCGAACCTCCAAAACGAAGCGCGAATCTCGATTGCCCTGTTCGAGGGCTTGACCGAATACGATCCCAAAACCAGCCAACCGGTTCCGGCTTTGGCCGAACGTTGGGAAGTCAACCAGGACTGGTCCGAAGTAGTTTTTTATCTGCGTCATGACGGGCGATTCTCGAACGGCGATCCGATCACGGCGCGCGATTTCGCTTACTCCATTCGTCGCGGATTGATGCCGGAGCTTGCTTCCCGGACAGCGAGTTTGGCTTACCCAATCAAATACGCCCAGGCGTTCAATGAAGGCGGCGTCTTTGTCCTCGACCCAGGCAGCAAGACGTTTCTCCTGGCAAAAGACTTTGTGGATAGTCTCGAACCAGCGAAAACGTCAGCGGTGGTCCCATCTTCGCCTGCGGCGGATAACCAGAACGCCGCCCAGCCCCCGCCGAATGCAGTTGCTGACACGGAATTTCATCATTTCATGGAATCGCCGGCCAGACTGGTTTTGCCCGGGAAGGAGAAAGCGCGAAATGCTGCCCTCGATGCCAACCTGAAATTGAAAGCTGCCGTGGCCGGAAAGCAGTTCATACCAGTTACTGCTGATGCAGTTGGGGTCGAGGCGGTGGATGACTACACGCTGCGAATTTCTTTGATGCAGCCGGCGCCGTATTTTCTCAGCCTGATGCCGCACCAGTTCTTTCGGGCCGTTCATCGGCAAACCATTGAGAAATTTGGCAACCGCTGGACGGACGCAGACAAGATCGTTACCAGCGGCCCTTTCACGCTTGAATCATGGAATCACTACGATCGCATCGTTGTGAAGCGAGCGCCGCACTACTGGGACGCCGCCAACGTTCACCTCGACAAGATTATTTTCTATTTGTTGGATAGCAACACGACGATGTTGAACCTTTATAAGTCTGGAGGGCTCGACGCTACCTACAATCACACAGTGCCCGCGGCCTGGTTAGATGGCATTGGGCCGATGAAGGATTTCATGGATGCGCCTGAGGCAGCGATTGATTATTACAACTTCAATACGACCAAGGGGCCGACCAAAGACGTGCGAGTGCGCAAAGCGCTCAACATGTCACTCGACAAGAAAGCGCTGGCAGATTGGCGCCACGTGCGAGCTCTAACGACAGTTATTCCTGAGGGAGTCTTCCCTGGTTATCCTCAATTGAAGGGGGATCCTTTCGATCCGGAAAAAGCAAAACAACTACTCATAGAAGCCGGATATCACGATGCTTCAGGCAAATTCGATCCACAGAAGTTTGAAGCCAGTGAGATCGAGCTGATTGTCAACCCGGACGCGAATAATCTTCCCTATGCGGAATTTATTCAGGCCCAGTGGAAACAAAACCTGGGTGCGACCGTCTCAATCCGCGTCATGGAGAACAAGACATTTTTCAAGGCGCAGGCCTCTCTCGACTACAAAGGTGTTTCGCGCACGGGCTGGTCGGCAGACTACTTGGACCCTTTTACGTTTCTCGGCATCTTTTACTCAAAATCCAATGCCACCGGTTGGTGGGATCCGAAGTACGTTGAGCTGTTGGACCGAGCCAATCGGACGACTGATCATCAAAAGCGTTACGAGCTGCTGGCCCAGGCTGAACAACTTCTGCTGGAAGCCCAACCGATAATCCCGCTGGTGGTGGGAACGACGCGCTGGGTGAAGAAGCCTTACGTTAAGGGTCTCTATCCGAATCCGGTGACGCTTCATTCCTGGAAAGCCGTTTACATCGAACGGGATCCGAGCAAGTGGGACTACGGAATGCCGGATATGACTAAGTAAACCCTGTTAGAGTACCAACTTTAGTTGGGCTTTCCTGAAGGGCCAGACTAAAGCCGATGCTCTGAACGCTGCACAGACAGTTTCCCCTTATGCTTCGCTTCATCATTCGCCGCGTTGTCGTAATCATCCCGATGGTGTTTATTGTCATCTCGATCACCTGGGCACTGGTGCGTCTGGCACCCGGTAATTTCTATACCAGCGAGAAAAAGCTCGCGGCCGGTATCGAGGCAAACCTGCGTGAAAAGTATGGGTTGAACAAACCGTGGTACATCCAGTATGGCAAAGTCCTGAAGAATGTCGCGCGATTGGATTTTGGCGACTCACTGAAGTACGAAGGACAATCCGTCAATCAAATTCTCTGGCGAGGCTTGCCCGTTTCAGCGGCACTCGGCTTGAGCGCCTATCTCATTGCCTTGATCGTCGGCATCACTACGGGCACGCTCTCTGCGCTCAGACCAAATTCGTGGATTGATTATTCAAGTATGATCCTGGCGATGCTGGGCATCTCAATTCCGAACTTTGTCCTGGGTCCGCTGCTGGTTTTGCTGTTTTCGCTGACGCTATTTTGGTTTCCACCGGCGCTGTGGGATGGATTTCCCAGTCGCAGCCTGGTGCTGCCGGCGCTAACCTTGTCATCTATTTACATCGCTAACATCGCCCGACTGACACGATCGGGAATGTTGGAGATCATGCGGTCGGATTACATTCGCACAGCTCGCGCGAAGGGATTGACTGAAGGCCAGGTGGTGACGCGTCACGCGTTGCGGGGCGGTTTGTTGCCGGTGGTTTCCTTCTCCGGGCCCGCGTTGGCGTTTCTCATTACCGGGGCAGTGGTGGTGGAAAAAATTTTCGCCCTGCCGGGACTGGGAAACTATTTTATTAATGCCTGTTTCAATCGCGACGAGCCGCTTATCATCGGTCTCGTCGCATTCATCTCCATCAGCGTTCTGGTTTTTAACTTGCTGGTGGACGTGGCGTATGGATTTTTGGATCCCAGGATCAGATACAGCTAGTCGTAGCGCAGATTTTCGATCTCGCGGGGTTATGAGTCTGTGATGAATTCCCCCATGACTGACGAGGGTTCAGCAGCCAACGAAATAATCGAGGGCACTTCGCTTTGGCGCGATGCGTGGCGTCGACTACTTCGGAATAAGCTTGCAGTTTTTGGCATGGTCGCGGTCATCGTTATCGCGCTGGCCTCGATTGTTGGACCGGCCCTGATCAATAAGTCGACCGGATATACCTACGATTCCATTCCCCGGGACTCGAGCCTGACCAAATCTTTTCCTCCATTCCGCGGGCCGGCAGGACAGTTCTCGTGGGCGCATCCGATGGGTACTGACAACGTCGGCCGCGACATTCTGGCGCGCGTTCTTTCCGGCGGGCAAATATCTCTAATGGTGGCGTTCATTGCCACGCTGGTTTCATTGGTGATCGGTGTTTCTTACGGGGCGATCGCGGGTTATTTGGGCGGACGGATTGATGATTTGATGATGCGCATTGTTGACGTGCTTTACTCGCTGCCCTACGTGATCGTCATAATCGTCCTGCTGGCTTTGCTGCCGGCGAAAACACCGGCGGGCCAGTTGGCTGAATTGTTTTTCGCCCTGGGAGCTGTTTCATGGTTAACCATGGCTCGGATCGTCAGGGGCCAGATCATTTCGCTGAAGAATCAGGAGTTCGTTTTAGCAGCGCGCGCCACCGGCGTCTCAACGCCAAAAATAATTTTCCGTCATTTAGTGCCAAACGCCCTCGGCCCCGTGATTGTCTACGCGACTCTAACCATTCCCACAATCATTCTGAGTGAAGCTTTTCTTTCGTTTCTGGGACTCGGAGTTCGGTCGCCAAGGGTGTCGTGGGGCAGCCTGGCCGCTGAAGGGGCGCAGAACCTTGCAGTCTACCCCTGGCAATTGATCTGCCCGGGCGTGACCATGGCCTTGATGCTTTTCTCTTTGAATTTTGTAGGCGACGGGTTACGCGATGCGTTGGATCCGCAGATGAGACGAGACTAGGTCTTAGGCTTTTGATCTTTGGTGTTTGGTGTTTTTGCTTAGGATAAAATCAGTTCTTAACCTTAAGGCGAGATGACGAGAGCAAATTTCGAAAATCTGAGAATTTACCAGCTTGCTGAAACTCTGTAAGATCAAATTTGGCACTGCACAATTCGATGGGACCGGTTCGCCAAAGATACAGTCGGAAAGCAGCTAGTAAGAGCCGCAGATAGTATCGGAGCGAATATCGCTGAAGGAAGTGGCAGAGGGAGTTCACAGGATTACCGGCGTTTCCTCAGAATGTCGCGCGGCTCGTTATATGAAACTCTTCATTGGCTTCGAAGAGCCTATACTCGAAAGTTAGTGACAGCCGAACAGACTCGGGAGCTTCGTGCGATCGTGACTGAGCTTTCACCGACGCTGAACGCGTATCTGCGGTCGGTCTCAGCGTCAGTGTCGCGAGACACATTACACAATGCCAAAGACCAAAGACCAAAGACCGAAGGCCAAAGGCCGATGAAGCTCGATGGTGCAAAGAGACACACCCAACTTGCTTAGCGTCAGCGACCTGCGCGTCTACTTTCATTCTGAGGAAGGCACGGTCAAAGCTGTCGACGGAGTCAGCTTTGATCTTCGGCAGGGCGAAACGCTGGGTATCGTGGGCGAATCCGGTTCAGGCAAGACCGTGGCAAGCCTGTCGTTGATGCGTCTAATTCCTGAGCCGCCCGGCGAAATCGTTTCCGGCTCAGTTGTCCTGCGCGGTCGCGAGGTGTTGAGACTTTCCGCCAGGGAGCTCCGCGATCTTCGCGGCAAGCAGATGGCTATGATCTTTCAGGATCCGATGACCGCGCTTAATCCGTTCATGCGCGTTTCAAAACAGTTGATGGAGGTAACCCAACAGCACCTCGGCCATTCGAAGCGCCAGGCTCGCGCACACGCGATCAGAATGCTCGAGCATGTCGGCATTCCGGACGCGACTGAGCGCATCGACAGTTACCCGCATGAATTTTCCGGAGGCATGCGCCAACGCGTTATGATCGCCATGGCGTTGTCATGCGAACCGGACCTGCTAATCGCGGATGAACCGACGACCGCCCTGGACGTGACGATCCAGGCGCAGATACTCGAATTGATCAAACGCCTGAAAGCTGAAACCGGCGCCAGCGTAATCCTGATTACCCACGACCTTGGCGTCGTGGCGGGAATGACCGATCACGTGATCGTGATGTACGCGGGAAAAATCTTTGAACGCGCTCCCACTGCCGAACTTTTCGAGCGCCCCGGCAATCCGTACACGGAAGGGCTTTTGCGCTCAGTCCCCGATCCGACCGATGAACAAGGCCAGTTGTATCAGATTCCGGGTCAGCCGCCCGACCTGGCACGTTTGCCTGCCGGCTGTCCTTTTGCACCGCGCTGTGAACGCGCGCAGGAGATTTGCAGCCGAGAGTTTCCCCCGTTGGTGCAGCTGACCAGTGAACATCATTCACTTTGTCATTTCGCCAACGAGGTTTATGCCGAATCAAAGAATGTCTCATGAATGATCGCGATCAAGCGCTGATTACCATCAACGACCTGAGAGTGCACTTCCCGGTCGAAGGTCGGCGTCTATTTGGCCGTTCGCGGCAGGTGGTGAAGGCCGTCGATGGACTCAGTCTGGACATTCGTCAGGGCGAGACGATGGGATTGGTTGGCGAGTCTGGCTGTGGCAAAACTACGTTAGGTCGGGCAATCCTTCGATTAATCGAGCCGACCTCTGGCGAGATTATTTTTCGGGGGCGGGATTTGGCGCATCTTTCGAACGCCGAGATGCGCGCGCAGCGCCGTCACCTGCAGGTCATCTTTCAGGATCCTTATGCCTCGCTCAATCCGCGCATGACGGTGAGTCAAATTATCAGTGAACCGTTGGAGACCTTTCGCCTGGCCACCGGCGATGCGAAGAAACAACGAGTGCAGGAATTGATGGAGATGGTGGGATTGAGTCCCCGCTTTTTGAAGCGATATCCACATGAATTCTCAGGCGGACAGCGGCAGCGCATCGGCATTGCCCGGGCGTTGGCCGTCGATCCGGAATTCATCGTGGCCGACGAACCGATCTCGGCGCTTGATGTCTCGATCCAGGCGCAGATTATGAATTTGCTCGATCGTCTGCGCCGGGAAAAGAACCTCACCTACTTGTTCATCTCTCACGATCTGCGCGCCGTGCGGCATGTCTCGGATCGCCTGGCGGTGATGTACCTGGGGAAAATCGTCGAACTCGGCGAATCTCGGGCGATCTATGGGAATCCCCTGATGCCTTACACTCGGGCTTTAATCTCCGCCGTTCCCGTTCCCGTTCCGGATCCGAAAATTGAATCCGCGCCGCGACGAATTGTGCTCGAAGGCGATGTCCCTTCACCAATCAATCCGCCTCGCGGCTGCCGTTTCCATACTCGCTGTCCCTTCGCAATTGAGGCATGCAGGAGTGTTGAGCCCCAGCTGGTCGAGATCAAACCCAATCATTTAGCTGCATGCATTAGAATCAGCCCGGAAGAACCGGATATCGAGCGAGTCGCTCCCGGCGCTGCGCCCGGTTTGCGCCACCAATCGGCCGGCGATTTGGCTTGAAAAGCCCCGTCTATTAGTCGTTTACAAACAACGTAAGTTGAATCGAAAACGGCCTTGGGCGGCTTTTCAGGCCGACTTGTGCGAGTTTGACCTGAGGGAATGCGCCCATATACTCGCGGCAGAGTGATTACTTGCGCGGTCTATGAAGCGATCAAATAAGAAAGCAGTGGATTCAAGTAAGGATAAAGAGCAGCCGGATACTGTCCCACAGGAGTCATCTGAACGAGCCCCCGGCGGCTGGCGCGAAGTGCAGAGAGCTATCGGCGAATCGTCCGGCATTTCGCTGCTGCTGGTCGAAGGCTACCAACCACCCGCGCTCGTGGTAACAAACAACAATTCAATTTGTAACGCGCTGCAATCGTCCGCGACTCACGTGAAGCTCTGCGATCCGTACTGTGGCCAAGCTCACGAGAGAGCTATGGCCGCCGGCACGATTACCCATTATCGTTGTCACGCCGGGCTCCAGTGCTTTGCGATGCCCATCGAGATCGATTCCGGCCGCGAATTGGCGGTCATCGGCGGCCGTGCTTTCATTCGCAGTTCAGACTATCGAGAGTTGGCTGAACGCTTTCGGTCGGGTGATCTTCGGGAGTTATCTTCGGATGAGCTTTTTCAGAACGTGATCTTCGCTGACGAGTCCGATCTCGATCATGCGGCCTTGCGTTTGACTAAAGCCGCGAATGAATTCGTAAGGCAGCCCGTTCCACAGCCGCCGGTCAAGGAGTCGACCCGTGTCCCTGGGGTCAGCGTTCCTGGGAAAAAGAGAGAGCCATCGTCGGTCGAATCCAATCGCGACGCCGGTCTCGCCGACTCAATCCGAAACTTTGCCGAAAAGATTGATGCCAGCGATCCGCTGCAGACCTACAAATCGATCGTGGCCCGCTCCGCTGATTTGTTGCGGGCTGAGCGAAGTTCGCTCATGTTGTTTGACGAAGCTGCAAATCACTTGACAATGACCGCGGCGCGCGGCATTCCAGCACGTTTAAGCGAGGTGGCGCCGGTAGCCGTGGGCGAGGGCGTTGCCGGAGTCGTGTTGCGCGAGAACCGGCCACTGGTGGCAACTGTGGACGAACTTGGCCGCCCCAACATTGCGGAGCGCCGTTACAAAACGAAATCCTTTATCAGTTATCCGCTGACCATCGGAGAGCGTCGCTTAGGGGTGCTGAATCTCGCGGACAAGATTGGCGGCGGCGCTTATGACTTACACGATTTGAGCGTCATCGATCTCGTCGCGCCGCAAATTGCTTTGGTGATCGAGCGCGCGGCCTGGCAGCAACGCGCGAACCAGTTTCAATTGATGTCGATTACCGATCCGCTGACGGGCTTGCACAATCGGCGATATCTCGAAGCGCGTCTAACGGAAGAGTTGAGCCGTTCAAAGCGTTACAATTACCCGCTCAGTTTCATGATGATCGACATAGACGATTTCAAGCTCTATAACGATTTCAACGGGCATCAGGCAGGCGATCGCGCGCTGGAGATTACGGCGCAGTGTCTGCACGCCGCGCTACGCAAAGTCGACGTGGCATCGCGCTATGGTGGGGAGGAGTTTTCAATTCTGCTGCCGCAAACCGGCCTGGAAGAAGCCGGTGTAATCGCCGATCGCATCAGGCGGAAAATCATGACGACGTCATTCCCGCATGGAAAGACCCAGCCGTCGGGTAGGGTGACAGTGAGTATCGGGCTTTCGACTTTTTCTCCGGCGCTCGACTCTGCCGAAGCCATTGTGCGGGCTGCCGATCGCGCGCTGTACCACGCGAAGAGCCATGGTAAGAATCGCGCCTACGCTTATCAGGGCGCGCAACAGGCTGCCGGTCCTAACAATACAAACACACAACCGTAATTGATGATCCAGCCCCGAATACTTTCCAGCATCAATCAGGATGAATTCTTTGGCCGCGACGCCGAAGTGCGCGACATTGTGCGCCAGTCGTCCACCTCTCCTGATGCGCGCGGGCTGGTGGTGATGGCGACGCCCGACGCCGGCGCATCTGAGCTGTTACGGCAGGCCTACGATCGCTTGTTCGCCCGGCGTGGCGACCCGGCCCCGATTCACTTTGCGTTCAAGCGAAGCGATACTACGACGGCTAATACGGCGCGGCGCTTTTTTCAAACCGTCCTGCAACAATACGTCGCGTACCGCCGCGTTAATCCCGCTCTGTGTAAAGCAACACTTACGTTTCATGACCTGCGGGAACTGGCATTGCCCAGCGACTACGAATTAATCACCAATCTGATTGAAGGCTTTGAGCGCGAGCAGGCCTCTGAAAGAGACTTGATCAGCTTCTGTTTCAGCGTGCCGAATCGCCTGCACGCGGAAGGGCGCGCGGTCTACTCGTTGATCGATTGCACGAAGATTGGACCGTTTCGAGAGGAAATGGCGACCGGGCATTATTTGGTGACTGAGCTGTCTCGCGGCGGCTTGCCGTTCGTGTTAGCCGGCTTGCGACGCCAGGCCAACGATCTGATTCATGGTTCAGATGACGGTGAATGGGAAGCCAACGCAATAGTTCATGTTGACAGTTTGAGTGAGAGTTCGGCGCAGGCGTTGTTAGAATCGTTAGCGCGGCGGTATGGGATTGAACTGAACGAGCCGACGCGTGATTTGATTTTGCAACAGCTGAACTGCAGTCCGCTCTTTATCACAGAATTCATGCGTGCTGCGCGCGGCGCAGGGACTAGGCTCAAAAGCTTTCTGGCCTGCCAACGTTTGTATGTAGACGAGTTGTTGGGCGGACGCCTTCAGCGTCACTTCGATCGGATTCTCCAAAAGGTAACATCAGAGGCGCAAACAAACAGAACGCTGCTCCGAGTCCTGTACGAATCGGCCATGAGCGAGACCCGCAAGTCCTCTTTGTGGACCTGGAAGAAGCGTCTGGGTGTGGCGACGCACGAGTTTGAACATGTGATTGACGCCCTGCACGTTTTCGAGTTGGTCAATTCAAGCGCAGCGTTCATCGAAGTCAATTCGGAATCGCATGTCTGGTTGGATTATCTGCGGGCCCATTACCGGGTTGCCGTCGCGGCCGAGCCGCGAGCGAAGGTCGTGGCGACGACTTTGCTGGAAACGCTCAAGCGGGCGCCGCACACAATGACCCGCAAGTATCGCCGCGAATCCGCCGTGGGTTTGCAGGGTTTGTTGTCGCAGTTCCAGTGTCAAACGGTACCGGCTTCTTTGTTTCATTATGATCGCTTTGCCGCCGCATATAAGGGAGAAGACGTGGCCGTTATCGACGAAGCGCTTGACTCCGAGACTGATCAGATTCAATTGCCGCAGGTGATTCAGACGGCCGCCTGTGCGTCGTATACGTCGACAATCAGCTGCGATCAGGAACGGTGCGTAGTAGCGCACGCCTTCAAAGCTGCCGAGTATACGGACGAAAACGAAGTCGTGTGGCTCGCCGCCGAGATTGATTCCAAGCTTGAAGCCAGCAGGGAATTGACGGAAGAATGGTGTAATCGCCTGGCAGGATTCGCTCGCGAGGTCAGTTTTGACCGATTTCGGATTTGGTTGATCGCTCCCGAGGGATTCTCAGAACGCGCGGCGGAAGTCCTGCGCGAACACGAGGCTTTTGGTTCCAGCCGCCAACAGGTTCAGCTACTTGCCAGCCGACTAAGCTCGGATACCGAAGTTGAAGAGTCGAAGGCCGATGAGTACGAGATGACCATTCCGATGGGATCCGACACAGAGCTGATTGCCGCCTCCACAGTGGAAAAGATTGCCCGCCAGGTGAACTTTCGACCGGAAGCCATCAATCAAATCAAGACTGCACTGATCGAAGCATGCATCAACGCCGCCGAGCACAGCCTCAGCCCGGATCGCAAAATTTATCAGCGATTTGTGGTGGAAGATGATAGATTAGTCGTTACTGTTGCGAGTCGTGGCGTCGTGCCCGTACAAAACGGACAGAACGCCAATGTAGATCAGGACGGCGGCAAGAGCCGGCGGGGCTGGGGCTTGAAACTGATTAAGACGTTGATGGATGAGGTTGAGTTCGAGCACGTCGATGACGGCACGCAACTCAGAATGACAAAATACATCAGGTGAGTGGCATAGACTTCAGTCTGTGCCGCCCTGATGAACACAGACTAAACTCTGTGCCACAGTAAGGGGGGCTTACTGAGCATGGCGGAAACAACTCGGGATATCTCTATCCAAACGCGCGCCGTTGGCGACGCGGCCATAATTTACGCGAGCGACTATCTCAACAAACTAACCGGTGAAAGAATTGAGCGAGAGTGCCGACGCCAGTTTGATTCCGGCCGGCGCACGCTAATCATCAACTTTCGCGACACTGAGTTGGTAAACAGCATCGGTGTTTCAATCCTGGTGGGCCTGATTGACGCCGCTGAACAAAACACCGCTCGTCTGATTTTTTCTGACGTTAATTCAAACACCGCAAACTTATTCGAAATGCTGGGCCTCACCCGTCACGTGAGCGTCGCAGCTAATGAAGATGAAGCTTTGTCGTGGATAGCAGAGGGCGATTCTGCTTCGGCATCAGAAGCTAGCGCGTAAGCGAGGGCCTTTTGATTGGTGAGCGCCCTCCCTCACGGTTGCGCCTCTGACAAGAACTTAATGGAAACGAACACACAACGATTAATCCACACATTTTCAGCGCTGGCTGATTTGGGCCAGGAAATTGCCGACGCCGGCGATTTTCAGGACATGCTGCGCAACTCTTTTCATCTGCTGCTGGGGTCCCTCGCGATTCGGCGGGGCGGCGTCGCCGAATACGATCGGGACGCGGGTCAGCTAAAACTGATCGCTGCTCGTGGTTTGGGAGAATCGGCAACCGATGTTTTACCTCTTTCGACTGAGCATGCGCGACATCTGGCGAGTTTGGGTTCGGCGACGACGCTGGCTGATGCAACCGGCGAAGCCGCGCGGTTCCTCGAGGATCACCAACAGTTCTTTGCGGCAGTTGAAATTGATCTGCTGCTACCGCTCGTAGTCCGCGAACGTCTGATTGGCCTGGTCTTGCTGGGCGAAAAAGCTTCGGGTGAAAAATTCACGGACGAAGATTTGGAAGTGCTGTCGGCGCTGTCGCGTCACATCGGCGTCGGTATTCGCAGCCATCGCCTGCTCGAGGATGTTGAGCAAAAAGCCGCAGAGAACCTGCGCCTCTACGAAGGTTTGCGAGCGATCTACAAAGAGACTGTGCGCGCGTTTGCCGCCGCGATTGACATCAAGGATCGTTACACGCAAGGCCATTCAGTCCGAGTCGGCAAATACAGCGAGGTCATCGCGCGCGAGATGGGTTGGGCCGATGAAGAGGTTGAAGGCATCACCATCGCCGGTTACCTTCATGACATCGGCAAACTGATTGTCGATTTGTCCGTGATCAATTCACCCGATCGTTTCAACGCCAAAGATTCTGCCGAGATGAGCCGCCACCCGGCCGCCGGCTATGAAATCCTCGCGCCGATCAGTCACCCTTACGCGGACATTCCGCTGATGGCCCGGTATCATCACGAGCGGATGGATGGCAAAGGCTATCCTGACGGCCTCAAAGGTGACCAGATTCCGCCGGGAGCAAAGATCGTCACGCTCGCCGATTCTTTCGACGCGATGACCACCGACCGTCCTTATCGCAAGAAACTTCCGCTGGAGGATGTGCTGGAGGATTTTCGCGTTAACACCGGAACCCAATTCGACCCGGAGGTGGTCTGCGCCTTCTGCCGCGCGTTTCTGAATGAGATTGAAGGCCGGAAGGAAAGACGACTGCTCAACTTACTTAATCGAAACTACACCAACATTGACCAGTTGAGTCCGCTTTTGAACCAGCTGCTTTCAGAGTTTAGTGGCAGTTCACGGACCGCCTCAGCTAACAACTGATCGCTCCAACGCTTCACTTGTCATTACGAAGCCGCGCGGCTTCAAGTGTCAGAACCCGGAGCGATAGCGACGGGATCAGGTCGAAACTTCGCTTGATCGGGTCGCCACGGTTCACGGTTCTGGCACTAAGCGTTGCGATGAACGTATTAGGAAATGACTGCGCCAAACAATTGAAGGGCAGCCCATTTGATTGTTTCAATGGTTAGGTCTTTCCCAGCTTCGGTCAAGAAAGCTTTGACCTTGTTCCACTTCGTATCAGTAGCGATTCCTTGGATAAAGTCATGACCGTCCCACCTAAGTCTTGAGATCATGACGAGGTCGGGAATATCTGGCGAAGAATCTTTTCCGGTTGGATAATGAGGCTTGCCCTCGACTAGTCCCTTCTCGATTACCAGCGCCTTGTGAAAGTTGACTGCGTCGTTCGTATATCCTTCGACTCCAGCGTTGAGATTTCCTGCTTTGATATTGAGCAGTATCTTCCGAACCAATTCCATGTCACGAACCATTGGTTTCTCCTTTGTGGCGCGTCGAGCGCCTAACGTCTGAGTTGACGCGACGGCGCGAATTCGCTCAAGCATCGGCGGGCCAATTATCTTACGAAGCACGCTCCTGCCGCTCGCGCCCAAACGATTATGCCCATTACCGCCAATCGGGCGATTCCATGAAACGGATGCCGGCCGCGTCAAAGTATTTCCTAAAGTCGCGCCGCGGTTCGATTACGCCGTCTCGACTACACGCCGGAGCGCATGCGTGACCCAACTTGCGCTGGAGGCGTATTTGATGTCGTGGCATGTACGCAACGTGCTCCGGCGACGCAGTGTGTACGTTCGTCGAGAAGTAAGCGATCGCCAGCACCATATCGTCATGTAGCTGCGACAGCCGACCGGCAAACCCGTAAGCAGAAAGATTTCGTCCTTCGACTTCGGGATACTTACCTTTGACCTGCACGGGCCTGACGATGATTTCGTCGCCGATAGGCTTTGTGATGATGAAATCAAATCCTTTGTCGCGTCGCGGGAAATAAATATTCCACCCATTGTCTGCAAGAATGCCAGCGACATACATCTCGGCGAAGTAATCTCGTGGCATCAGTAGAGTCCTCGAAGACGAATTTGCGGCATAAGGTTGACTGGATGCGGTGGCGCGAATGAAGGCACCCCTCCGCCGACACCAAGTCATTTGAGAAACGCGTTCCCGTCGCTAGCGTCCAATTTGTTGGGCCGCAATGGTTAAAATACGGACGCCATAGTCTCGGAAGCCGTGTAGCCGGCGACATCTCGGATAAAGTGCTCGCAGAGCGAGAAACAACGTTCCGTCAGGTCAAACAAATCGAATCGACGAATATCGTCACCGTCGACGAATGCAACACGGTGTTTTATCGGATGCGACTCGTCGAGATAATCATATTCGCGATACAGGTTAAAGCCAGAGTCGAGCGACGGCCTGGCAAGGACTTTGTGTTTGAAACCATTGCAGATGTCTCTGCAAGCCTTCATTTCGAAAGTGTCAGTGTAGAAAGCGTTGACCTCTGCGGTGAGATCAGGCCGAGATGCGCACAGCCAATCTCGCAAATGATAGCAGTTTTGAAAGAATGCGATGACGAGATCGATATCAGCGACATCCAAACCGATCAGTTGTTTGGGTCGCAAGTCAGCAATGCGTTGATGCCACCGGACCACACGGTACCATTGAATTTTCCATTGTTCGTCGCGAGGGAATATTGTGGCGGGATTGAGAGCGCTTCCGCCAAACCATTCAGGCATCTGTGACCTCCGAGTCATTGTGGCCAAACGTTGAGACGACGCGGCGGCGCGAATAAAAACACCCTTCGCCGCATCAAGCTAATTGAGAAACACGCTCCCGCCGCTCGCGTTCGATTTGTTTGGCAACACTCCAAAGCTACGTGCCGCGTGTCAGTGTGTAGTGAGTAGCGCCTGCACTGCGATGGAGGAGGCCCCTAGCAACCATGCGTTCGGCCCATCGATGTTCGTCGGAACCCTCGTCGGGAACGAGAACGTTCCCATCGCTGCTAAGCATCTCCGCACGCAACGCAATATACCTTTGCCAGTCCGCTTCTTCACTGGCACGGCCCCGTTGTTCTTTGCGGCGCGCATGAACAAAGTTATAGATGCCCAGAACCGTACCAATCAAGCCACCGAGCGCGCCCAGAATTTTGATTATCCAATCCATGGCCAAGAGTCAATAGAAGTGTTGCCCAACCGTTAAGTTAACGCGGCGGCGCGAATTCACTCAAGGACAACAAGACTGGGTCAGGCTTCGATTCTTCGATTCTCAAATCATTGCGCTTATGTTTTTCAGCATTGCGTAACCTTGGATGAGAATCGAAGAATCGAAGGCCTCACCCTAGTTTTTGTCGGATTTCTGTTTGGTAAGGGCCGCTTCTGTTAGGATCGGGTGACATAAAAAAGCGATTCGAGCGGTTAAAGTTGAGGCGGTGGCGCAAAATTCAATCAAGCATCGCCGGACAAATTATCTTGCGAAACACGCTCCCTCTGTTCGCACCCGATTGTTGGGTTGCGTCCTAAAACATGCCAACACGAGTCAGCTTAACGGTTGTCATAGACGCAGCTCCCAGCCCCAATGTCGTCGGGTTCGTAACCAGTAACTGTCCATCACGCGGCATTTCGCATGAGGCTGAAAGACTCGTCATTGCCTGCGTAGCGGGACAGTTGCTGCCAATCCATTCAACGGTGTCTCCGTCGTTGCTGGCAGTCAATTCCAGGCGATATTTTCCGGCAGGAATTTTCCAAGACATCCGTTCTCCGTCCTTTAGGACGCCGTGCCAGTTGACTACGACTTGGTCGGCGAGCGCAGGCCGTGCCGACGAGTCCTGATTGAACAAACCAGGACCGACACGAGTGAGCCCCACAATCACGGCAATGACAACAATGCCTAGCAGTGCCACCCCAACGAGGACCATTGCTGCGCCAGTTTTAGCCACAGTAGAGCCACTTGAGTTTTGAGCCTTACCACAGCCGGACAGAACTCAGCGCCTGGCGGAAGCGACGAGCCGCATTTGATGCAGTGCATGTGAGTCCTCCGTTACTGGCGAGTGTCACGAGACCTCTTCGAGATTGAACGAGAGTTGGCAACGAACCAATTTAACGTTAGCGAGACCTCTAGCAGCAAAGACAACGCGAGAATCAAATGCCGACGCGACCAAGATGCCGCGGGCGTTTAGCTCCTTCACGGATAGACAACCAATGTATCCGAGTAGCTGGCCAAGAGCAGCATCCTTGGCCTTGCCGGCCTTCAATTCGACGACGACCAAGTGTTTATTGGCATCCCGGGCCAAGAGATCAATGCGTCCAGCATCCGTTTGGCATTCGACGCCATTTTCGACCAGCGTCAGGCCCGATTCGATTTCATTCACCCGTGTGGCAAGGTAACCGTGTAAGTCCGGCTCTAGCGACACTGATGCTTCAATAGAATCTTCAACCTCCGCCTCAATGCCATCGTCGTTCGATCCCGCAAAAGTTTCACCAGCAAACCGCGGAACAGATATTTCGCCAGTTTTGATTTTCGATTTGTACCAAGCGTAATGAGTTTTCTGCCATTTGCTGGTTGGGAAGTGTTGCCTGACCAGTGCGGTCAGTTTTTCGTAGGAAGGAAACTGTCCCTCCGCCACGCACGTTTCGATGACGAGTTCCTTTATTGTGCGGTAGTAGTTCACGTGAGTCTAATGGAGAAGCCACATAACGTGAGTTAACCGGGCAGTGCGTCACCAAACAGCTTCGCTGGATCACGCTTAATGCGAAAGTCGCTGCCCGGCGTTCCCGTTCAATTTGTTCGGCGCGCGTTCATATCGAGAATCGAACATAGTGCACCGTTTGATCAATGGTACAACGAGTTCGAAGGATTCATAGCCTTCGGATGGATGACCAGTGAAGGATTGTTGGCGCTCATTACGGGGGGAGAATATCACACCTGTGAAGTGTGTTCAGGACATGGCGGTTGAATGTGGCACGCGCATCTTGCGCATGATTCACGGGCGGGACGCCCGTGCCACAAGTTACTTCGGCTGAATCCTCAAAGTAAAATTGCAAATGCCGATTTTTTCATCGGGTTGGACGATGGTGCGCTGGTCGCGCGGAATCTCGCGACCGGAAACCAGCGTGGGATTTCTACCCTTGGGCGTCAGCCAGTAGCGTCCCTGGTCATCAAACATTAGCCCGGCATGCACCCGGCTTATTTCAGGATCGCCCTTCAGTGGAAGATCGACTGCGACTGTCCGCGAGCCCCGGCCAATCGTAATCTCAGGCTTGGTGATTTTGACTACAGACTGGCGTACTCCTTCCCGCCAAACCTCAATTGAATAGAGTTCAACGGTGCGCGGGCGTACGACCGTGATTTCGCCCTCGCTGGCGCCCGCTCCGGTATCGTCGGTTTCCGGCGAGCCTGCAGCGGGAGCTTCGGCGGGCGCTGGACCGGCAGTAGTCGGTTGCGCTGGACGAACAGTGACCATCGTGTGACCAGCCTCAGTTTCATCCCAGACCGGCTGCACACGAAACTCGCCTTTGTTCAGCGTGCCATCGACGCGAAGTTCGATCGCGAAGGACTTGGTCTGTAGCTGCACTGCGCCGGCCAACTCTCGGGCGCGCTCTGACAAAACGTGAAACAGGCCTTGCTCGAGGCCGCGACGTTTGTCGCCCTGCCAATCCTTGTCGTCATCGTTGCTGAGATAGACGATGTATTCGCGGGGAATATAAGTCGGGCCGCCCGGCGGGGTGAACATCTCGCGTTGCATGCACGCCTCGACTTCGCGCGCGATCTTTACGAGAAACTCTTCCCATTGACGGCGCGGCCGCGCGTGCTCTTCTGCTTCTTCCAGAATGTCGTCGGTGGTCTCACCGTCGATCCAACGTCGGATAGAGTCAATCAGGCCCATAATTTTGTCAGTCGTCTATTGTCAGTGGTCAGTAGTCACTCGAACGATACAACTGACAACTAACTACTGACAACTGGCCAATATCAATCAAAGTTAAGAAACGTCCGGTTCAGCCAGCCACGATCAAGAGAGCTCGCATCCTTCTTTGGACGAGAGTGTTGAATGACCTGAACCTCACACCAGTTGCTACCACTTGTGTTCAGCACCTGAACCTTGGAGCCGAGTTCTGCCAGGCCAACAATCTCGGTTTGACCGTTTGGTCCCGCGCGCAGATTTACATCGGTCTTCGTCACGGCCTGACGCCCGGTGTCACTGGCCGGCGTCGTCGAAGTTGTCTGTTGGCTGGTGCGCGCTTTGATCCATTTACGAACGTACGCTCCAGTTGCCGCCAGCAAACCTGCGAAACATAACACAAGAACCAGCCCAACGACGAAGTCACGTCGACGGTTGCGGGTCTTTACGGCCGGATTGGCTGGCCCCGGCGAGGCCGGCAGTGCGCTTCGTACCGGAACCGTCATGCGGCCCGGTGTCTGCGCGACGGGGAACACTTTGGCGTCTGGGAGCGGCTGGTGACCGGCAATTGGCACGACGATCTTCGGCCGGAGAGAGCCATTGGTGGCAATCTGCTGCTCGCGTAATTCGCGCGAGGTCTCAAATTTCGGCCGAGGAGGCGCCGCCGCAGTCAGGACCTCGTCAACATTCAAATCTGAGCTTATAGGTTGCCGGGCCGCCGCCGCCAATGCCAGAGGCTGCGTCACCGGCATCGCCACGTCATTGAGATCTTCCCAAAAGTCCTGAACGGTTTGATAACGATCGGCGGCCCGCGTCTGGGTTGCCCGCTCCAGTACGCGCAAAAGGGACCTGCCCCACGATTGCGAAGCCATCGGCAGCGGCAATTCTGTGATTGGCTCATGAGCAAATGCTCGCGGCGAGGCGCCGCAAATCAAGGTGTACGCGGTCTTGGCCAGAGAATAAATGTCCGCGGCCGGCGTCAATTGCGCTGGGCTATGGCCGGCGATTGCTTCAAGCTGGGCCGTCTGCACCAAAGGACTGTGTTCCGGTGGAGCGTAAATATTTGTGCCGACCCGGGTGATGGCGCCGTCTCCGCCTTCAAGCCGCGCGACTCCAAAGTCGGCGATTTTCACCGTTTCGCGATCGGCAGTAAGCAGAAGATTCTGTGGTTTGATATCACGATGAATAACGCCGCACTCATGCGCGTGAGCCAGGCCGGCGCACACCTGCTTCAAATAAGTTAATGAGCGATCCAACGTGAGCGTTTCTGAACGCCAAAGCTTTGAGAGATCGCCGCCGCCCAGGTATTCCAGGACAATATAATGAAATGCTGTCCCATTGAGATCGATGGCGGTGCCGTGACCCAGGCGGCTGATGATGTTCGGATGCCGCACCCGATCGAGCGCAATTGCTTCGTTCTGAAAGTTTTGAATCAGCGTGCGCTCGAGATCGGGATCCTGGTAACCCTGAAGCAGGACGTTAAGGGCTTTGATGACAACGTTGCGAAATTTTTCGTCGGTGGCGGCGAGGTCGCGCGCCATATAAATCTCGGCGTAACTGCCCCGGCCGAGACAGTCCTCGATGTCATAGCGATTGTCGAGCCTGCATTGAAGAAGCTTTAAGTCACTCATCCGCGGCCATTACTTCGGCGAGGTTTGACTCTTCAGTCCGAGGACTTCATCGAGAGTGTCGATGGCCTTGTCCTCAGCCATCGACGCCTCCTGAGAGCGACCCCCGCCTTTGCTCATCTTCAGGCCGGCCGCCGCTTCGGATAACTTTACCTCCGCGGCGAGCGGCAGCGTGTTCTTATTCTCAGAACGAAGATTATTGAGCGCGAGTTCAAATGCCTGCATGGCGTCCTTGTGGTTTCCGGTGAGCATTAGAGCGCGGCCATAGAGGTAGAGGAATTCGGGGTCCCTGGAATCTGTGGGTTTCGCAACGGATTCGCGGGAGAGTTGCGCTGGCACGCTATTCGTCATCCACTTCTGCGGATCGGCATCGACTGCGGCCCGCTGCGAAGCGAACGTCGATTCCGTGGGCGTCGGACTTGGCTGAACTGCGGCGCTTTCCGCCGCGAAGTGTTTTTGTCGCTGATAAACCATGCCCGCATAAAAGGCGGCCGCGACGCCCGCGACAAAAAGCAAAAAGACAAAGAAGCGGAAAATACCCCGGCCGCCTCCCGATTTCGTGACCGCTGCTGAGCCGCTTTCCGCTGGCTGAGCCGAAGTGTTCGCGGGAAAGGCAATCCGTGAGGGCGGTGTGAGTTTCGTCGTGCTGTCGGCCGCGACCGGCGCGGGCATGTCGAGGGTCTCGGTGAATTTCTCCGTTGAGACGGTTCGTTCTTCATCCAGGACTGACCCCTGCTCGAACCGTGATGCCCCGACCTGAACAATCACAGCGGTAAGGTTGTCCTCGGCGCCGCGCTGATAACAACGCACCTTCATTTCCTCGCAGAGATCGTTCGGGGCCTGGCCGCTGGTCAACAATTCGCGCAACTCGTTGTCTGGAAGGTGACGGGTGATCCCGTCAGTGCAGAGCAGAAAGGCGCTGCCGTCCTCAACCTCGATCACTTTCATGTCGGCTTCGACTGACGCTTCCGCGCCCAGGGCGCGGCTGATCACGTTTTTGCTCGGATGGTTAGCAGCCTGTTCCGGCGTCATGCGGCCGGCGCGCACTTCCTCTTCGACGATTGAATGATCTTCGGTCTCGCGATGCAGACTTCCATCTGGACTGACGCGATAGAGTCTCGAGTCGCCGACATGGCCGATTGTGGCGCGGTTTCCGTCGAGATGGAGGGCGACCACGGTCGTCGCCATCATCTCGAAGCGAGGGTTCTCTGAGGCCATTTGGTGAATTGAGCTGTTGGCGCGCTGGATGGCCAGCTCCATCAAATCTTCGACGTCCTCGCCGTGCGTAATTTTGGTGCGAAACGCGTCATTGAGAACATCGACTGCCGTTTGCGACGCCACTTCGCCGGCATCGGCGCCGCCTACACCGTCAGCAACCACAAAGATGCCGCGGTCCGCGTCGACCAGAAAGGAATCTTCGTTCAGCGGGCGCTTCTCGCTGAGTCCGCGGTCGGAAATCGAGGCGACGTTGACGTTATTTGCGGACGATGCGCTCATTGGACTGCCTCCAAAGCGATCGAGGGCTCGGGCTCGCGCTCAATCCTGGCTACCGCGCGCGCGTCGTAGGCATTAAGATGTGAAAAAGCCATCAGCATTCCCAACATGGCGAAACTGGTAATCAAGCTGAATCCTCCGTGGCTCACGAACGGTAGGGTGATACCGGTCATTGGTAGCGCGCGGGTAATGCCGCCAATGTTCACCAGTGCCTGAATCCCTATAAAGGCCGTTAATCCGGCAGCGCACAACTTAGTAAACATATCACGCGCTTCGATTGAAGTGCGAATCCCCGCAAACACGAAAATAATGACTGCCAGAACTACTAACGCACCGCCAGCCAAACCCATTTCTTCGGCAATCGCGGCATAGACGTAGTCAGAATCCGCGATGGGAATAACCTCTGGAAAACCCAACCCCAGCCCGCGCCCGGTAGTCTTTCCTGAAGCAATTCCGAAGATGGCCTGGGCCGGCTGAAAAGCGAGTTTGTCGAACCAGACGTCGGTGTTCACGCTGCGTTTCATCGCTTCGCTTTCGCCGGCAAGTTCTGCTTGTTGTGGATCTTTGGCCAGCGCCTCGTCAAAATCCTTCTTCCACCATGAAACTTCCGGCGACGGCGGATCGAAGCCGTCCAGCCACAGATGGAACCGTTGCTGAATGCGCGCCGGCAGGGCGTGCTGGATCGGGCGGGCTATGGTAGGAAGCAAAGGAAACTTTTCCTGAACATCTCGAGGCAGGGCGCCAATCACCAGAATTGAAATTACCAGAAAGACAGAACCGACGAATACCAGAAGCTGCGGCCAGCGGCGTACGGCTACGAGATAAAGAGTCGCGTAGGCGCCGCTGAAAATTAACATCTGGCCAAAATCCTTGAGCGCGAAGAACGGGATGAACGGAATCACGGCCATCACGACCAGAGGGATAATGTCGCGGGCGCGCGGAATGCCCCAATAGGTGCGAGCCAAATCCTTATAGCGCGCCGTCAAGATTCCAGCGAAGCCAAGCAGGAAGGGAACTTTCGCCGGCTCCCATGGCGTCGTGTTGCCGACCGCCTTGCCGGCGCTGGAGTAAACGATCGCGACTCCCAACGGAATCAACGTCAGCAGAACCACGATAAAACTGTTTCGCTGAATCCAGGACAAGAAGCGATCGTTGATGCAGAACGAGAAGGCCAGCGCGAAAGCTACCAGCGAGAAGACCGGGATCCAGGTGTAACTCGAGGTGAGCGCGTTCGCCAGGGTGTAGCCCGATTCTTTGGTTGGTGCTTCCTGCTCCACCGGCGGCGGTTTTGCCGGCAGACCCATCATTTGCCGCTTGTTTGCGTCATAGTTCTGGTTGATGTAACGCATCCGCAGGGTGTCGGTTTTTTCCTGACGCGCGGCCGACTTGTTTTTAGCGTTATATTCGGGATCGCTGTAGAGCCGGTACTGTACCAGCATGCCGATAGAGAAGAGCAGGATCGCAGTAGTGAACAGTACCCAGTTGCCTTTGAATTTCTTGAAAGCAGAAACCCACACCGCCATCACGATGATGGGAAGAAACAGCAGCAGATCGCGAGCGGCGCCGATGACCGAGGTTTCATAACCGCGAATCGCCGCGGCGCGGTAAATGGCGTAATAGCCGACGACTTCAATGCCGGCTAAAGCGAACAGCATTAGCAGGTGTGATGAAAGACGATTACGCATCTAAGAAATGTCGATTCCGAAAAAAGTATCTTACGCGGCGCATGTGCGCACGCTAAACGAATCATCAGTTACGCCGTCGCGGTGTCGCCGGCTTTTGCGGCGTTGTCTGTTGACCAGCGCCACCAAAATATCCCAGCGCTTTGGCTTTCAAAATAAGCTGGGCCGCCACCGGCCCGGCATTCTTGCCGCCATAAAAACTGATGCCCGGTCCCGGGCCTTCCAACAACACGGCCATTGCGATTACCGGCTTCTCCAATGGCGCAAAACTCAGGTACCACGCATCACTGCGAAGCTTGTCGGCCATTACGATCTCTTCGTACTGGCGAATGACTTTCCCTTTGAAGTCGCGCTCAGTAACCACGCGCTTCTTTGGCTCGCCCGTTTTGGGATCGATGACGGGCACAGCCTTTTGAGCAGTTCCGGTCTTGCCACCGCTCCTGATGCCGGCGGCTTTCACCGGCGCCATGGCGCTGTTGGCAGTGCCGCCTTCGGTGACCATATTCATGATGTGGCGTATCTCGCCGGCCTGTTCGCGCGTGAGCACCTGATTGAAGACTTCAGACGGCCGGTCCATTTCGATTTTGGGTTTCATCAACCTGCCTTCGAGATTTGCTGCCACAGAAATCATCATGGCCATTTGGAACGGCGTCATCTGCGACGCCAATCCCTGTCCATAGCCTTCATACATAAGTTCGCATCGCGTCGAGTGCGGACCAGCCTTCAACCACGACTCGGTCGGTCCAATCGCGTTCTTAATCGCGTTGCTGCTGGCGTTCCAAATCTCCGGCTCGCGGCGTCCCTGGCCTTCGCCGCTCACACTGTCGTAAGCGCCGAGGCCGATCAGTTTGGCGGTGTCATGAATCTTCACGCCGCCCAACTGAGTTCCCAGGTAGGAAAAATAAATATTGCTCGAGTGCTGATAAGCAGAATCGATCCCGATGTTGCCACAGGCTTCGCACCCGCCATTGTCGTCAGTAATCGTGCGGCCGCACCCCGCCGGCGTGAACCCGCCGCTGGTAGTAAATCGAGTATTTTCCATGCCGTTGCGAAACGCCGTGTACATCATCAGCGTCTTGAACGTCGAGCCCGGCACGTAGTATTCATTCAGAGCTCGATTCAGCAGCGGTCGCTCTTTCCGGTCATTATCCAGTTTGATCCAGGCGTTTTGATCGTCAACCTGTTTCAGGCTGTAAGATGGATTGCTGTACATGGCCAGGAGCTCGCCGGTCTGCGGATTGAACATGACGACAGCGCCGTGATTTCCCTTCAGCTGGTCGACCACGGTCTGCTGCAAATCCTGATCGATTGTCAGGGTGTAATCCTTGTTTAGTTTCTGTTGGACGGTCTGGCCTTTGATGATCTGCCAAACTTCGGGCACGGCCCCGGCATCGGTGCCGAAAAGCGCGCGCTCGAGACCGGGCTCACCACGATCGGTCCCAAAAATGTGGGCGAACGCTGTGTCCATGGGGTATTCGCGATCGATTTCGCCGTTTGAGTTTTTCTTGTAATAGGCGAGCGGGCGACCGTTGCGATCATAGATCCAACCGCGCAGCGTCGATTCGCTCAGCCGGCGGTTGCGAAGATCTTTATAGCTAAGTTCCTGAAACTTCTGGTTGCGCACGGCCGCGTAACGCGCCCAGTAGACATGGAAGCTAAAAACAAAAATGGCGGCCAGTGCGAACAGCCAACGCCAGCCCCGCAGTCCGCGATTTGTCGTCGTTGCCCCCAATCGTTTTTGAATGTCTTTAGGCAGGCTGGAAGGAGCTGTGGGCGCGACAGGAGCCCGGCTTAGCCAGGCGCGGAGAATCGAAAGCACCAGCAACAATCCGACGAACGCTATCCCAATCAGATAGATAAGTGTAAGCCAGGCAGGCAACTTCTCAGGCGTGGGGACGGCTTGCGGTGTTGGCGTTTGAAAAAGCAGCAGCGCGAATGATGTCATGGATTAATCTTACGAAGACGGACCTCGACGTCGCCGAACGCCACGACATCGCCTTCCTGAATTGGGCGAGCCTCGCCATAGGGGATGCGCACTCCGTTGATGTGCGTACCATTGGTCGAGCCCGTATCCGCTACCAGAAGGTTATGTTGTATGTCCAGCTTTAGCGCGGCGTGAACCTTCGATACCTTTCCAGCACAGTGGGATCCGAAGCTTGGAATTCACGTGACTTGAAGTCGCG
>JADMIO010603842.1_pt1 | contig 105324 bp, 72 predicted proteins | sample 8958161 | NCBI WGS metagenome assembly JADMIO01 (sample SAMN16585339, study PRJNA669376) | soil metagenome | isolation source: Crop rotation soil | place: USA: Cullars Rotation, Alabama | collected 2011
CGCGACTTCAAGTCACGTGAATTCCAAGCTTCGGATCCCACTGTGCTGGAAAGGACTTGCCAAAGCCGCAACGATGAAGAGATAAGCCACCGACCGCAGAGCGGTCTGTTCATGCCCACGTAGAACTCGCATCGAGCTGGCTCCAGAACCGAGAGTCGAATGGGGCGACGATGCTCGCGCGAGCTGGCAACGCCGCACCTCTTGTTCTGGTTCCGGAGCAGGCAGACAAACCATCTGCCCCCTCGTCGCCTGAGCCTAACAGAAAACAGGAAGGTTTACCACCAAAAAGTGGGGAATGCGCTTGGCAATTGTGCTGGGCAATCACTATCCCTGGACACGACCCGAGACTTGATAGTCGTCATTTCTCGAGAGGGACAGAAAGTAACGATCGATCCATGCAACCAGTTCCACAAGATCGCCAACGGGCACCGATAGAAGTCCGCGGCCAGCATCCAACCATCGTTCAGGAATCGGGCATCCTTCTATCTGACTGATGTCATGCTTCCCGATATTGAGTTGCAAAGAACTCCGATCGATCAGTGCGACTTCAACCCAAGGCGTATTGGCAAACAGACGATTGAGCCAGCCTCATTGCGCAACGATATCAACGTGTGCCCAGTCGCTATCGACGCTCCGCTCGATCAGAAGCTTTAACAGATCGCGAATGACATCCTGGGGCGATGAGTCCCCTTCCTCGATGCCACTCGTAACGACTCCGCGTCTATACATGTCCCGGATTGTACCCCGCGGCGCGGTAGTTCTGCTCAGCATCTTCTCTCTTAGCGACCGTCAGCGTTCATTAGCGGTTTTCGTGGCTTGCTCTCCCCGGCTAATTCATTTCTTGATTGAATGTATGCGTGTACACTATACTGCCCTCGAGCCTCGCGCACCATTCGTTCTTGGGCAATTCAATCTCAACAACAATCCGCGCAGATCCGCGGTTGTGTTCTCCGTGCGCGCAAACCGGAGGGGGGACAACAATTGCCAATTTTGATCTGGCAATTCCATTTTCCTCGAGCGCGAAAACTCGCCCATCGAATTCAAACCAAGGACAACGGACTGCAGGCAAATGACTTACGCTCAAAAATCAAAATGCCTTCCATTTTATGCGCTCGATCCTTCGCAATCGTCGACATTTTCCGAGTGAACCGTGGCGAGCGCGAAACAAAATGGAAGGGTTTTGTCATTTTGTTGTGGGACCCCCCACGTGCGCACAAAATGCAAACCGCACCGCAGCCACAACTTCGGGCAATCGCGTTCGAAAGCGCTCCCGACAAAATGCCTCCCGCAGCATCCTCACACCAACCCGAAGCGCAAGCGAGGGCCGCGCGCCGCATGGGCAAGCGATCGCAGAAAGGAGACGACGCAGATCGTGGAAACGACCCATTTCATCGGCATATCGCCCAATTTGTTGCATTTCCGGCGGGTCCCCACTACCCTACTGGCTGGGTTTGCAGGAGGACGGAGGCGAGGCGGCGTAACCAGCTCCGGATCGGCGGCGGCGTTTGTTTGAGCCGATGGCCGGGGCAATCCTTCTAGCATCCAAGAGTGACATCTGATGAAGTTGAAACCTCAGCAGGCTCAAGTCGGGCTTCTGTGGCGACGCCTGGCGGTGTTGGCCTTCGTGCTCGGCCTGTTCGTTGCAGCGCAGTCGGCGCGGGTCCAGGCCGCGAACCTTTCCGTTCCGGGGGACGCCAATATCTTTGGCGCCGGTCATGCATCGCCGCCGCAGCCGCAAGGAGGCGGAGCCGGGACGCTGCCGCCAGGATTTTCTTTCCCGGCCGGCGCAGGCCAGGTACTTACGTTCTCGAGCGTCACCGGTTCGGTGAGGATCGATTTCGACCAGACGCCTGGCGGAAGCAACGGACCGGACGGCGGAACGGTTTACACCCGCACGGATATTACGTCATTCGGTGGAATCTCGGGCGTGACGCACGATCAGCGGACGCTGTTCATGGTCGGTGTGTTTTTGGATGGCACGGAGCCGGTCGACCCAGCGCCGGCGCGGCTGAATTTCAGCGACACCGCGCTGACAGGAAGCTTTGCCACGCTCAGCCCGCTCTTGAACCAAGTGTTCTTCATCGGGGACGGACTGACGGGCACGGGGACGGGCGCGACGCAACAGTTCTTCGTGCCGAGTACGGCGACCCGGTTGTTTCTGGGCTTCGCAGACTCGTACACCATGTCGGAAAACACGATCACCGGCGCGCCGGGATTCTACGCCGACAACGACGGCAGCTTGTCGGCAACCTTTACCGTGGTGCCCGAGCCGTCGGCCGGCGTGCTGTTGGGGATCGGCTCTCTGCTGTTGGCCGCGCGCGGATTCCACCGCAGAGGACGCTGAGAGCGCGGAGGCAGACCGGAGCTAGTTGCTTCGTCTCGCTTAGTTCGGGGCAACTGGGGGCTCACTCCGTTCGACCCCAGCTACCCGATGTCGCGCAAGAAAAGCCCCCCGCGGCTCGCCGGGGGCTAATGGGGGCATGCTAAATCACAAGCGGGAGCGAGCACGGGCAGACTGCGCTTGCCCGTGCCACCCGATCGTTAGCTGGAGCTGGCCAACGACCGCGAGACGCCCTGGTAGGAGTTGCGGAGATTGGTGCCGATGGCGCCGATGGCCGTCAGGCAGAGGGCGATGATCAGCGCGAGCATCACGGCATACTCGACGGCGGTGGGACCATCTTCAGTGGTGAGAAACTTACGAAGGCTGGCGGCGAACAAACGCATGGTGAGAACCTCAGAGTTGCGGTAGACAAGGGTGGGCTATCTCAAGTCTATCTCAAATTATTTTCGGAATTGGTGGAGAAACGCGTTTGACAAGTGGGTATTTTTTCGGAGGAACGGCGAGGCGAAAAGGCAACAAGCCAAGGGAGGAATTGAACCACGGAGCGGCTGTGTTGTTTTTCAAGAGGATGGGATGGATTTTGGAGACCAGGATTGCTGGTTCTTGGTCAGGACGTTGAGGATGGTCAGGAGCTTGCGCATGCAGGCGGTGAGGATGACTTTGAAGGGCTTGCCTGCACGCTGCAGCCGGTCGGCGAAGGTTCGAATGATGGGATTGCACCGCCGAGCCGTTAGCGCGGCCATGTACAGGACGCTGCGGATGTTGGCGCGGCCTCCCCAGATCGATCGTTTGCCGCGCCATCGACCGCTGTCGTGGTTATACGGCGCCAGCCCAACGAGCGCTGAGATCTCACGGCGATTAAGGCGACCTAATTCGGGCAATTCGGCCACCAAGGTAGCGCTGGTCGTAGGACCAACTCCGGGAACCGACTTCAACCGTTCGGCCTGGCCGCGCCACTGGTCATCCGAGGCAATCAGCCGGGCGATGGCCGCGTCAATCTGCTCCACCTCTTTGCGCAACACGCGCAACACCTTGTCGATACTGTGGCGAGCCTGCCGAGTCGATGCTGCATCACGCCGGTTCGTCTCCGCAATCGCCATCGCTTGCAACTGCCGACGCCGAGTCACGAGCGCGGCCAGTTCGGCTTGTTTTTCCGAGGTTCTTTCCAGCAGGCGAGGTTGCACCTGCTGGGCGAATTGGGCCAGCACTCGCGCGTCCAGGCGATCGGTCTTGGCCAGCTTGCCGCTGCCGCGAGCGAAGTCCCGCACTTGCCGCGGATTGGCCACCGCCACCTGGTGGCCGGCGTCGATCAATTCTGCGGCCAGGCGGCGCTCCAATCCCCCCGTGGCTTCCAGCACCACAAGGCAGATGCCCAGCGGCCGCAGCAACTCCAACAATTGCTGCAGGCCTTCCTCGTCATATCCGAACGAGGCGCTTTGCTGGTCAGGCAACACGCTCACGTCGAACGAATGCTTGGCGACATCGATTCCTACATACACCGGCGATCTCTCGTTGGCGTCCTGCATGGTGTTCTCCCTGTCTTGCAGATGCGAGCTCGACCGCCCCAGGGCGGACCGGCTCCCGCGGCTGTTCGGGCTGGAACCACAAAGCCGGCCAGGATCAGGCTCCGTGACGGTGTTGCTTGCACCCGGACACGATCGATCTCTGACCGGTGATTTTTTACGGGGCTGCTGCGCAGCAGCCCCGTAAAACTTCCTATCAGAACGCTTACGAGATACCTTTGGCAACATACAAGACACGGAGACACAGAGGAGCAGAACAGAACTGCCAAGATGCCAAGAGGAACAAGACCGCGGAGAGCGCAGAGGACGCAGAGGGGACAGAGATAATAGCCACAGATGAACACGGATAGACGCTGATGGGAGAGAGGAGATTTGGCTAATTGCTAGTTGCTAGTCGCTAGTTGCCAGAGAAGCACCCTCACCCCTGCTGCGCTGAAGCTTCGCAGGGCACGCGCCGGCCCTTCTCCCGTCGAGGGCGAGGGGAGAAGGGCGCAAGAAAAACCCCCGGCTTCCGCCGGGGGCTGGTTGCTAATTGCTGATCACTGACCACTGATCACTGTTCACTGGCCACTGCTTACTGCTTCATGGCCTCGGCGAGGATTTTCGACGTGCTGGGGCGCATGATGCGGGGGTCGACTTGTTCGCCCTTGAGGAGTGTGTTGCGGACGTCCTTGCCGGAGATGAAGACCGGCTTTTCGTCCTTGTGCAGCTCCATCAGGTCGACGCGGCCGGCCGAATCGTAGTAGGCGGCGAAGCCAACTTTCACCGGCTGGATTTTCAGGTCGCCGTTGAGCTTGCCGAAGATTTCCTGGGCGTCGAAGTCGCCCCAGATCGCCGAGCCGTCGGCGTAGGGAGCGTCGGCGTGCTTGCGACCGATGACGATGTCGGTGAAGCCGAAGTTCTGGCGGTAGATGCCGTGCATCACGGCTTCCTTCGGACCGCCGTAGAACATCTTGATGTCGCAGCCGAGCAGGATCACGCGATCGGGCACGCTCTCTTTGCGCGGACCCCAGAGGGCGGCGTCGCTGTCCCCTTCGCCCAGGCTGCGCTGGTCGATCAGGGCCTCGTAGGTCTTCATGCGGACGTCGGCCTTGACGTCGTCACCCTTGGTCTCGCCGACCAGCGGGTTGAGCACGGCGCCGGCGTTGTGGCCGTCGCGGAGCAGTTTTTCCAAACCGTAGACCAGGGCGTACTCGTGGGCCCGATGGAGCGGGTTGCGAGTCTGGAAGGCGACGACGCGGTTCCAGCCCTTGGTCGCGAGGAGCTTGCGGACCTCGCGCGGCGAGAGGACGTACTTGCCGAAGGAGGCGTTCTTGGGCTGGGGCAGGACGCGGATCTTGCCGCCCAAGAGGTGCGTCTTGTCGGCGTCTCCCTTGAGGACCATGTCAGCGCCTGGATGATCGGTGCGCTCGGTGAGGTAGACGCTCTTGATGTAGCGGGGCTTGTCCCACTCGAAGACGTCGGTGACGTCGAGGGTGGCGACGACTTCGCCGGCCGAGTTGGTGAGGGCGACTTTCTGGCCCGGCTTGAGCTGGGCGGCCAGGTCCTTGGTGACCGGCAGCGAGAGCGGGATGGTCCAGGCGTAGAGCTTGCCGCCGAACTCGATGACCGAATCGTCGAGCACGCGGTTGAAGGTCTTCTGGTCCATCGGGCCGGTGGTCGGGCTGAGGACGCCGTCGCCCCAACGGTAGATGGTCGAGAGGTCGGCGTCGGAGACGGGGACCTTGGGGAGCTTGGCGGCGTCGACTTTGAACTGGGCGACTTCTTCGGCGGGAACGGTGAGGTTGACGGGCTCGGACAGGCCGCCGTGGGGAGGGATGAGGTCGGGCATGGATGGCTTGGCTTGGGTTTTGGGTGCGCGGGTTTGAACTTGCTGGGTCATGGACGGCCCTCCGTAGCGGACGAAAATTCGGCGTGGGAAAGCCGGATAGTATAGGGGAATTGACGCGGGGTCTCAACGGCGGAAATCACTGGCCACCAAGCACGGGCAGACTGCGCTTGCCCGTGCCACCCAAGGGGGAATTGCTCGCGCAGAGGCGCAGAGACGCGGAGAGGAGGCCGCAGGAGGATTATTTTTGGGAGGAGCGGTCGGCGGAGAGGAGCGCGATGATGCGGTCGACGTCGAAGACGCAGCCGGACCAGGCGCCGCCGCTGGCGCGCTGGAGGGCGGCCCAGAGGCGCGTGTCGTCGGGGAGGCGCGGGTCGGGGGCGAGGTCGGAGGGAGTAGAACGCGAGGAGAGTTCGAGGGCGCCGTCGGCGGGGGTGAAGGTGATCGGATCCCCATCCCCCTCACCCCGGCCCTCTCCCGCCAGGGGAGAGGGAGAGGAGCCGACGAGGTCGACGCTGCCGGTGAGGTTGTGGCGGTCGACGACGATTTGGATGAGATCGCCGTCGCGGAGTTTGCCGATCGGGCCGCCGGCCAGGGCCTCGGGGCTGATGTGGCCGATGCAGGGGCCGGTGCTGACGCCGGAGAAACGGGCGTCGGTGATCACGGCGACTTCGCTGCCCCAGGAGAGATGTTTGAGGGCGATCGTGATCTGGGCGATTTCTTCCATGCCGGAGCCGAGCGGGCCGCGGCCGCAGAGGACGAGGACGTCGCCGGGTTTGATCGGGCGGGGGCCCTGCCCTTTGACGGCGGCGATCGCGTCGCGCTCGGAATGGAACACGAGGGCGGGGCCGATCTTGTGGTAGACGCCTTGCTCGTCGAGCAGCTTGGGATCGATGGCGGTGCTTTTAATCACGGAGCCTTCGGGGGCGATGTTGCCGCGCGGGAAGCAGACGGTGCTCGAGAGGCCACGCTCGCGAGCGCGGGCCGGCGACATGATCACGTTGTCGGGATCGACGCCGTCTTGTTTGTGAAGCAAGTCGCGGAGGCGCGTGCGGCGGTCGGAGGCGGACCACCAGTCGAGAACTTTGCCGAGCGGCTCGCCGGTGACGGTCAGCGCGCTCAGGTCCAACAGGCCGAGATCGCGGAGGTGGAGCATGACTTCGGGGACGCCGCCGGCCAGGAAGACTTGCACGGTGGGGTGGCCGACGGGGCCGTTGGGCAGGGCGTCGACGAGGCGCGGGACGCGGCGGTTGACGTCGGTCCAATCGTCGACGGTCGGGCGGCGGAGGCCGGCGGCGTGGGCGATGGCGGGGATGTGGAGCAGCAGGTTGGTGGAGCCGCCGAAGGCCGCGTGGACGATCATCGCGTTGCGGATCGAGGAGTCGGTGAGGATGTCGCGCGATTTGAGGCCGCGGCGGGCAAGTTCCACGAGGGCACGGCCGCTGCGGCGGGCGATGTCGATCCAGATCGGTTGGCCGCTGGGGGCGAGGGCCGAGTGCGGCAGCGACAGACCGAGAGCTTCGCCGACGACTTGCGAGGTTGCGGCCGTGCCGAGGAACTGGCAGCCGCCGCCTGGCGAGGCGCAGGCGCGGCAACTGAGGGCGGCGGCTTCTTCGAGGGAGATTTCGCCCTGGCTGTAGCGAGCGCCGAGGGATTGGACCTTTCCGGCGTCTTCGCCTTCGGCGGGAGGAAGCGTGACACCGCCGGGCACCAGCACGGTGGGCAGCTCGCGCGCGCCGGCCAGGGCCATCATCATGGCGGGGAGGCCTTTGTCGCAGGTGGCGACGCCGAGGACGCCGCGGCGCTGGGGCAGCGAGCGGATCAGGCGGCGGAAGAGGATGGCGGCGTCGTTGCGATAAGGGAGCGAGTCGAACATGCCGAGGGTGCCTTGGGTGCGGCCGTCGCAGGGATCGGAGACGTAGGCGGCGAACGGGACGCCGCCGGCGGATTTGATTTCGCGGGCGGCGGCGGCGACCAAGAGGCCGACTTCCCAGTGGCCGGTGTGGAAGCCGAGGGCGATGGGCGTGCCGTCTTCGGCGCGGATGCCGCCTTGGGTACTGAGGATCAGGAATTGCGGGCCGAGCATTTCGGCGGTCGGCCAGCCCATACCGGCGTTTTGCGAGAGCCCGAACAGGTCGCCGCTGGGCCAGTTGCGGAGCATGTCGTCGCTGATTGGGAGCGAACCGGCTGGGCCGGGGGCTTTGGTGCGGACGTTGAGCACGGCGGGATCGGAGGCCAGGATTTCGTCGAGGGGGGGCATTTTCGTGCTAACTGTCGGGCGACAGTGGAAAACAGGGTGCAATTGGTTCATCGTAATCGGTTGACAGGGTCGGGTGCCAATCTAGTCTTTTGATGGGGAAAAGTGGCCCGCAGAATCGGAGCATTTTGGATGCGACGCACTTTGACGGTGGTTGGGGTGATCGTGGTGGTGGGCGTGTGCCTGGCGGCGGAGGACATTCCGACGCCGACGGGGACGCCGCGCGTGGAGCCTGCGCAGACGCCGGCCGTGACGCCTGAGCAGTGGGAACAGCAGAAGGCACTGGTCGGGAAGTCGGATCGCGAACCACTGTCGCAACCGCTGCCGCGATATCCGTACGCCGGCGGGAGCGGGCTCAGTGCGACGCAGTTGGCCGATCCGCCGGGAGTGTTTCAGAGCGATCCGTCGCTGCGGAATTCGGTGCCGGGTCCGGTGCTGTTGCCGCAGATTGCGGACGTGCCGTTTCAGCCGCCGTTCGTGTCGGACGCGTTCGTGCCCAGGCCGTCGGCAGTGCTGGGTCAGATCAAGGTGGCCGGCGAGCAGGACGCTGGCAACGAGGCGCTGACCGACCTGGCGAAGCGGATCGCGCAGTTCAACGCGGCGGTCGAGGATCTGGAGCAGGACATTGAGACCCGCGCGAGTTGGACCAGCACGGAGCGCGAGACGTGCAAGCTACGATTGACGGCGCTGGCCGAGGAGCGCGCGGCGCTGCTGGCGGAGCTGGATCAATTGTCGGCGATCGAGCGGGTGAAGCTGGTCGATTTGGCGACGCTCGATCGGGCCGAGGACTTGCTGAAGGGGGCGGGGGAAGAGTCGACGGCCCGGTAGGAACTGGGGGCTCGCTTCGCTCGACCCCAGCCACCCCACACGGTCGCGGCTGAACGTCGAGCGACCAGCGTTTTTTGAGGGCTTTGCGTTGCTAGCAAGGCCGAGCGGCATCTGGTATTTGCCCGTCTAGCGGAATGTGGTAACACAACCGCGGCCGCACAGCGCGCCCTAGGGCCTTCATGCGGCGCAGGGTTTGTGGGGCATCGCAGGATCGCGATTGACGACGGCGTGCAGGGCTCCGCCGTCGGCCACCGAGTTCGCAGCAAGGAAGCTGTGTCTTATGAAACGCTGGGTGTTTCGTCTATTGATGCTGTCGGCGACCGTCGGCCTGGGCTGGGGCGCGGTGACGATGGCGCAGCGAGACTGGGGGACCAGCAGTACGCCGCCGCCGGATTTCTCGAAGCCGCCGGTGAATGCAGCGGCCATGGCAGAACCGAGTTCCCGAAGCGCGACGCCGGTCACGCCGAGCGGAGCGGGTGATCGATACGCCAGCGGGCCTGCGGCGGCCGATCCGTTTCAAAACAATCGATACGCGCGCGATTCAGGCGTGCAGCAGGCGAGCGGCGAGTTGCCGGCGGAGCCGGCGGCAATGGAAGAGCCGCAGCGATTCAGTCCTGATCCGGACGCGACGCCGGTGGCAGGCGAACCGCGACGCAATGATTTGCGGGAGGGTGGGATCCCGTCGGCACGCGACGTGGGTTTGACGACGGCGGAGAGCCCGAGCGACGCGACAGGGCCGCAGGCGACTCAGGCCGGCGGACCGGGCGCGGCGGCGGAGACGACGCCGAGCGCGAAAGAATCAGCGATGAACGACGACGGGCCGCGGCCAGCCGATCCGTTTGGATTGCGGCGAGGTCCGTCGACACAGACAGCGGGGCCGGTCGAGAAGAGCACGGCCGCGCAGCAATCGGCAGTGGGCGCGGGGGATCGATATGCGACGCAGCCGAATGACACGACGACGAAAAGCGTTGTCGCCGGCGCTACGGGGGCAGGATTGGCGGCGGCGACGGGGGCGATCGGATCGCTGAGGAATGAGAGCCAGACTCCGGCGTCGGCCGCCAGCGCGAGCAGTGGCGATCGCTATCGAAGCACGGCGCCGACGTCGGACGATGACATGGAGTCGCGGCTGGTGCCGTCGGCGGGCAAGTCGCTGGTGTCGACGCCGAGCCAGGGGTCCAGCCCCTTCCCGCAACGAGGGGCGGCCAATTCGATGCCGGGCCTGGCCAATTCGACGAGCGAGCCACCGTTTGCGCGGAGCGTGCCGAGCGAGATGCCGCTGACAAATAGCACGACGAACGCGCCGATCAACATCGAGGGGAACGGGAAGCCGGGTGATCAGAAGCTGGAAGGCGCGCAGTCGCCCACCGTGACGATCGAAAAGTTAGCGCCGCCGGAGATTCAGGTCGGCAAGGCGGCCAAGTTTCAGATCGTGGTTCGGAATACGGGCGCGGTCTCGGCCGAAGGGGTGGAAGTGAACGACGCGGTACCGCAGGGAACACAGTTGGTTTCGACGACACCTAAGGCTTCGACCGGCCCGCGGGGCGAGGTGCAGTGGAAACTGGGAGACATGAAGCCGGGGGACGAGGTGCGGTTGGAGATGGAAGTGATGCCGGTTGCCGAAGGGGAGATCGGCAGCGTGGCGACGGTGCAATTCCGTTCGGCGGCATCGGCGCGGACGATCGCGACCAAACCGGAGCTGGTGCTGGAGATTGAATCGCCCAAGGAAGTGATGATCGGCACCGACGTGACGATGGCTATCAAGCTGTCGAATCCGGGAACCGGGGCGGCGAGCGGGGTGAAGCTGACCGAAAAAGTGCCGCAAGGATTTCAGCATCCGGCCGGCGGCGAATTGGAAATGGACGTGGGGAGTCTGAAGCCGGGTGAGACGCGCAGCTTGCAACTGACTCTGCGCGGGGTCCAGGCGGGGAAGTTCGCGAACAAGCTGGTCGTGGAGGGGGATGCGAGTCTGCACACGGAACAGACGGCGACTATCGAAGTGATCGCGCCGGCGTTGGAAATCGCCGTGAGCGGGCCGGGGCTGCGATACCTGGAGCGGCAGGCGAAATACACGGTGTCGGTGACGAATCCGGGAACGGCGCCGGCCAAGGACATCGAGCTGGTGACGCATCTGCCCAAGGGGATGCAGTTTGTCGAGGCGTCGGACTCCGGCTTCTACGACGCGAAGACGCATAGCGTGATGTGGGGGCTGGCCGAATTGCCGGCCGGGCAGACGGGAAGCGTGACGCTGGCCACCACGGCGACCGAAACCGGGGACCAGAAGGTACGCGGCGAGGTGAAGGCGTCCGGCGGGCTGAGCGACACGAGCGAACAAGTGACGGTCGTCGATGGCGTGGCGGCGGTGCTGTTCACCGTGGTGGACGTCGATGATCCGGTCGAGGTGGGTGGCAACGCGACTTACGAGATTCACGTGGTGAATCAAGGCTCCAAGGCCGCCAGCCGGGTGGCGATCGGAGCGCTGTTGCCGGCGGAGATGAAGCCGGTGAGCGCCGATGGGCCGGCGCGGTATTCGATCGAAGGGCAGCAAGTGATCTTCGAGCCGCTGGCGCGATTGGCGCCCAAAGCGGACGTGACGTACAAGGTCACGGCACAGGCGCTAGCGCCGGGAGATTTGCGGATCAAGGCTCAGCTAATGACCGATGAGATGCAGCAGCCGATCACGCAGGAAGAAGGAACCAAGGTCTACAAGGACCAATGAGCGAGCAGATGGTGGGGCCGGAACAGAGAAGAGTTGGTTTGATCGTGTGGGGCCGGAACGGAGAGCTGTGGGGCCGGAATGGAAGACGCCCGCCGGCGGCCTAGGTTGCCGGCGGCCGATAGTCACCCAGGACGGTCAGCATTTGTTTGGGCGGGGCCGGAGTCAGAGAAGAGGCATACGGCCCCGCCCGATTTTTTCTGCAACGCCGCTGTTGCACCGTGCACGGGCAGACTGCGCTTGCCCGTGCCACACGACGAAGCACTGGCAGAGCCAGTGGCACCCGGCGCTGTTGGACCAATGCACGGGCAGACTGCGCTTGCCCGTGCCACCTACTCGACGATGGCGGTGCCGTTGAACGAGTAGAAGGTGCTGAACGGCAGGATGGCGTAGACGCCGCGGGTGATGTAGAGGTTGATCAGGTCGTCGGCGATCAAGATCGGCGTCTTGGGGACGATCACGATGTCGCTGTCGTCGAGCCAGATTTCGCCCGGCGGGCAGGGCTGGTTGCCCATCACCAGGGCGCCTTGGACGTTGACGCGAGTGGCCATCAAGCGCCAATCGTCGCCGCGGCGGAAGACGACCACGTGACGCAGGTTGGCACCGACGCGCCAACTGCCGGCCATGCTGAGGGCCTGGATCAGCGTGGTGGGGCCTTCCATCGTGAAGCGGCCGGGCGTGTTCACTTCGCCCAGCACGTAGATGAACCGCGGAGCACGCTGGGTGAGAATCGGCGTGACTTCGATTCCGCCGATTCCCAACTCGTGCTCGTAGCGGAAACTGATTTCCTGCTTGAGCTCATCGAGCGTGAGGCCCTGGGCCGGGATGTTGTTCAAACCGGGCAGGTCGATCGTGCCCTGCGGAGTGACCTTGGCCGGGCGTCCCTGGCCACCGCTGCCGGCGCGGTTATCGACAGCGGCCCGCAGGTCGTCGAGCTGGGTGTTGACCTTCAGCGGAGTGACGGTCATTGAGGGCATCTTATAGTACTTCGAATAGGAATCTTCGAGGCGGCCACGAAGTTCCTGAACGCTGAGACCGGCGGCGCGCATTTCGCCAAGCAAGCGAAGGGTCACGGTGCCGTCGGGCTGGATGATCAGATTGCGGTTCAGGTTGGGGTCGGTGAACGATTCGATCTGAACCTCGTCGCCGACGTTGAGCTTGTAGGGAGTGGGCTGCACGTCACGCGTCAGACGGTAAATACATTCGAGCTGATCGTCGACGCGGAGCTGATAGACGGGGACGTGCGGCAGACGCCAGTGGCCGACGTATTCGCCTTGGGCGTAGGCTTGCCAGTTGATGGGGCCCATCGCGTGCCAACGGCGCGTTTCGCACTGTCCGCACGTGCCGTTGCAGAAGCAATCGACGCCCTGGATGTCACAGGGGGCGGCGGGGCCGAGGGCTTGGCAAAGCTGGATCGCGTGGGCCTCGTCCGCAGCCGTTGCGGTTGGCACGTCTCCGCCGGCCGAGACGGGCGCCTGGGGACGGAGAAACGCGGGGAGCCGGGGCAGGTCCTCGCGGCGCGGGCGTAAGGCGGCCGCGCCGTGGTGGGTATCCACCTGCAAGGTCCGCGGAGGCTGTTTTTCGGTGGACGATTTCGCGGCCTGAGGACGCGAGGCGGACATTTCGGCCAGCCAGAGCGCGGCGACGGCCAGCGCCAGCCAGGGCAGCAGCTTGGGCGCGCTGCGCGCGGGCCGGCGGCCTTGTGGGAAGTCGAGCGCGTCAGCGAGTTTCACTGCTTCGTCTCCCATAGTGCTGCCCCAACAATACGATCGGTCCTGCGCGGAGGAGTGCGATCCTTAGAATTTGGTTAACGGCGGAAGAATGAGGACCAGGATTTCTTATCGCTGGGCGCTGCGGCGGCAGCGGCGGGTTGAACGGTTTTCGATTCGGCCTTGTCGATCTCAGGCTGGTGCGGAGGGGGCGGCGGCTCGAACATCATCGAGTTGCGCTGCGCGAAGGTGTCGGTATCGACCCATTGAATGGGGTACTTGCCTGTCACTCCGACGCGGCCCGATTTCTCGAGCTTGGCGACGGCGGCCTTGGCTTCCTGGAGGGCTTTCTCGGAGCGTTCTTGATCGCCTAGCCGCTGGTAGACGCTGGCGAGGTTCTTCCAAGGAGCCGGGGCATTCGAGGCGCGAACGGCGTGTTCGAGGGCCAGACGGGCGTCGTCGAGCCGGCCGCAACGGACCAAGAGCACGCCCAATTCGTTGGCGGCTAGGAAATTCCGGGGATCGATGATCAGCGCGGCCTGGTGATAGGCGACGGCTTTGGCCTCGGCGATCTGCGTTTGCGGGCCGTGCATCGCGGCGGGGACGCTGCAGATCTTGCCCATGCCGTGCAGAGCGAGCGAGGCGACGCTTTGATCGCCGCCGCCGGCTGCAAGTTGCTCCTGGGCGTAGGTCAGGTACGCGCGTTGCGCCTCGGAGGCGGTCAGGCCTTCGATCGAGCGGCCCTTGAGCACGGGGGTGCGGTGCGAATCGATGATCACGCGGAAGGCGAGATCGGTTTCGAGGCGTTCGCCGCGGGGCACAAAATCGTCGACTTCTTCCATCGTTCGCAAGCCGGCGGCCAGAGCACGCGTGTGCGCGTTGGTGCCTTTCTGAGCGTCGAGGGCCTGAGCGAGCGTGCGCAGAGCGTCGATGAAGCGGGCGCGGGCCGTGAACAACGCGCCGCGCTCGGCGAGGTTGAATCCTTCGCGGGTGATTTCCTCGGCGCGGCGGGCGACGGCGTCCAATTCGGGCGAGGGAATGCTGGGGCCCCAGGGGAGCGATTCGTCGGTGCTGACCTGGTTGGCGGGCTGGATGCCGGTCGAAGGATCGCCGACGGAGCCGGCCGGAGTGTTGGCCGGATCGAGCGGCGGGACCGCGGTCGGATCGAGCGGAGCGACGGCGGGCGCCGAGGCGGCGGGATCGGCTTTTGCCTTGGTGCGCGGGCTGGACGGCTTGGCGGCCGATTGGCTCGAGTCGGGGGGCGCCTTCTCGGTCGTCGGAGACTTCTCGCGCACCGCGGGCTTTGCCTCTTCGTCAGCGGGTGACGCCAAGGTCGGCTCGCTGGTGACGGCGGGGCGCTCGACTTTGCGACTGCTCGAGTCGGCCGAAGGCTTTGCTGACGACGCGTCGGACGGAGTGGCCGGCTTGGCGGCGGGCTCGCTGGGGAACGGCGTCGGCTCGATCACCGGGCGCAGGACGTTCTGACGCGGAACCTTGAACATCTCCGCGGGGCGCGGATTGTCGGCGCGGAGATCGGACGCGGGCGCCGAAATAATCGCCGCCAACGCAATCAGTAGTAGGGGCCCTATTCGCGCGAGTCTGGCGCGATCGCTCCGGTCCATCGTTCGTCCGTGGGTCGTGGGCTGGGGCAGGATCGGAATGGCCCGACCGAATGGGTCGTGCGCTTCAGTTCCGATCGATCTCGGCGGGTAATCGGGGTGTTCCAGGCGGCGACAATCGGCCTGGTTCGGGAGTCCACCCGGGCAGCGCGTTCGGGTGGCCACCGGCGGGCATCCGGCACAGGTGCTGCCTTTGCTTCGATCGTCATAAGCCGCTGCCGTGGTACAGCAAACCGAGCGCGGAGCGGCGTTTCGGGCGGCCTGAGGACCGAACAGCCGACACAGGCGTTGCGCTTTAGCGGAGCAGCCGGCACAATCGGAATATCCTGACGCCGTGCCTGACTGGAGGGGGGCTGCTAGCGTGGGCGGCTAGGGATGGGCGGAGGCGAGTTTGCCAGGGGCGAGCTTGCCTGCCGGGGTAAGGCCCGCGGCGGTCCAGGCTTGCGTCAGGCGGTCGCCGGCGAGCTTGATGAGCTGGTCCCGCTTGATTCCCCGCAGGGCCTCGGGAGCGGCCGCCGGAGTGATTGGGCCGTCGTAGCCGAGCTCGGCCAGCGCGTTGAGGGCGCCTGCCAAATCGATTGTTCCGGTTTCGCCGGGGAGCAGGCGATCGGCCGGAGTGCAATCGGCCGCGGGTTTGTCGGCCGGGGCGTCGGAGATGACGACCGAAACAATTCGCTCGCCGCCGAGCTTGCGGAGGTCTTCGACACCGGCGCCGGAGATGTGCATCGTGAACAGGTCGGCGACAATGCCGACATTCGGCGAGCGGACCATGCCGACGAGCGTTGCCAGGGCATCAAAGGTGTGGATGAATTGAAAGGCGCGATTGCTGCGCTGGACAGGATCGATGCTGAATTCCAAGCCTAGTTTCAGGCCTTTTTCGGCCAGGGCTGTGCCTAGTTCCGTGAGGCGGCGGCGGTGGAACTCGAAATTCTCGGGATAGGGACGCAGATCGTTGGCCGGTGCGATGGTCGTGATGGCCCGAGTCAGGCCGATGCTGGAAGCCTGCTGGGCGACCGCTGCCAACTCGTCCAGGCCCGACTTGGACTGCCCGTTCTCGTCGTCCCAGTCGATCGGCAGGCGAAACGTGCCGAGCTTCAGGCGGGCGCTGTCGATCAGCCGGCGAGCGTGGGCCAATCCGTGGAGTTTGACCGCCTGCTCGAATTCAGGCAGATCGAGATCGATGCCCTTGAACCCGAACGAAAGAGCCGACTCAATAGTTTCGCTCTGGCGGCCGGAGATGCCGAGCGCAGACGGGTTCAGATTACGAAACATGGGCTCCTCTCTGACGCAGACCAGCTCGAAGTTCCGTGGAAGAGATCGATTATGCCAATTCCCGGTGGCGGTTTGAAGAGGTCGGGTTGAGAAAAGTTCCCAGCAAATCCTCGGTCTCACTGGGGCGTCGCTTCGCTTTGCCCGCCACCCGGCGCTGCTGGCTCACTGGGGGCTCGCTGCGCTCGACCCCAGCCACCCATCCATTGCGGCGGATGGCGTCGGAGATTCCGGGCTCCCGACCTATACTTGCCGAGGCGTGCTATTGCCCGTGTTGAATGGTTGTCTAGCCCCCTGCCCTTTCGGAATCCCTGCATCCCCCATGTCGCTACTGGAAGCTATCGTGCTGGGGATCGTGCAGGGGCTGACCGAGTTTTTGCCGATCAGCAGCACGGCGCATTTGAAGATCGTGCCGGTGCTGTGTGGATGGGGAGACCCGGGGGCGGCGTTCTCGGCGGTGATCCAGATCGGGACGCTAGCGGCGGTGGTGGCCTACTTTCGGCGCGACATCTGGCAGATTCTGCGGGCGGTGTTGGGAGGGCTGCGAACGGGGCGGCCGCTAGGGACGCCGGACGCGCGGTTGGGTTGGATGATCGTGGCGGCGACAGTGCCGATCGTGGTCTGCGGCCTGCTGTTCAAGAAGCACATCGAAACGTCGCTGCGGTCGCTGTATGTGATCAGCGCGTCGTTGATCCTGGTGGCGATCGCACTGGAGCTGGCCGAATGGTGGATGCGGCGCGCGATTCAGCGCGGAAAAGCAAAGGAATTGTGGGAGGTGGGTTGGGGGGACGCGATGACGATCGGCGCGGCACAGGCGTTGGCACTCATTCCCGGCATGTCGCGGTCGGGGACAACGATCGCGGCCGGACTGTTTCGGGATTTGAGACGGCCGACGGCGGCGCGGTTTTCGTTCTTGCTGTCGCTGCCGGCGGTGTTTGCGGCCGGCGTGAAGGAACTCGTTGACGAGCGGCACGAACTATTGGCCACGTCGGGGCAGACGGTGAATTTGATCGTGGCCACCGTGCTGGCAGGGATCGTGGGCTACGCGGCGATCGCGTTTTTGCTGCGATATTTGCGAACGCGGACGACGCGGGTGTTCGTGGTGTACCGAATTGCACTGGCGGTGCTGATTCTGGGCCTCGTTTGGGGCGGATGGATTAGCCCCTAACGGACGATATAATTTGGAGTTGGATTGCCTTAGGCACTCTTTCAATAGGGGGCGAACTGGGTTCGACCGGATTGACTGAGGCGCCGGTGGCGTGCCGTGGTTGGTCAGCTGGCCACGTAAAAAGCCGACCAATAGATAGTTGCCAATAGCAACTTCGCTTTGGCTGCCTAGAGATAGGTAGCCCCGACTGAGGGCTTTTGTCGGAGAGGCCCAAAAGTTGGTTACCAATTCCGGATCGCTGCAGTTCACCGCCGGGTACGGCTGCGGCTAAACAAGTTCCTGGCTAGCCTTGCGTAGGACCTCGGCGGTTAGGGACGCGCGGGCGAAATGCGGAAATGATCCGTCTACGCACGTAGATGCCGTCGCTGAAACATCGCGGGACGCGGGTTCGATTCCCGCCGCCTCCATCCTGCTCCGCTCGGCTGTCGCGGGTGCGACAGCCGAGCTTCGCAGGATTGCCCTACGTAGCTTTAGCGAAGTAGGGGTTTTTTCTACCGGTTAGTTCGGGGCCGTTATGAAGTACGTATATCTTTTGCGAAGTGTCAGCCGTCCGGAGAAGACCTACGTCGGAGCAACTACCGACTTCAGCACCAGGCTACGTCAGCATAACGACGGTAAATCGACATACACCAACAAGTTCGCGCCTTGGCAGGAGATTGCAGTCGTTCGCTTTCAAAACGACGAAAGGGCCGATGCATTTGAGCGCTACCTGAAGTCGGGCTCAGGGCACGCCTTCGCTAAGCGCCACTTGTGGTAGCCATAGCCGCAAAGCAGAACGAGCGCGGCACGATTACCTTGCCGCGGCCATGGAGAGCGCGACGAGGTAGGGGACGGGGTTGCTGCCCAGAGCGTTGAGGACGGTGCCCCCGGCGGTGAAGCAGTGCGTGACCCAGTCGGGCTGGCCGTATTTGTCGAGGGCGGCTCCGCCTTCGCCGCCGCCGACATAGACTTCGACGCCGGCGTCTTTCATTCGCTTCAGCTCGGCGATGAACTTCTTCGTGCCCCCTTCGAAGCGCGGGTCTTCGAACATGCCGAGGACGCCGTTGTAGAACGCGACCGATTTGCCGCCCGCCTTCTTGCTGGCGTCGATGAACTGGCCAATCTTTTCCGCGAATAGCTGGCTGGTCTTGGGGCCAACGTCGAACTGCTGGTCGCCGGGGCCGATGGTTTCCGAAGCGCGGCCGTCCTGCAGAACGAAGTCGACGGGCAGGACGAACTCGATGCCCTTCTTGCGACCGTCGGCGATCATGCGTTTGGCCTGTTCGATTCGCTCGCGGGGAATGTAGTAGGGCTTGTCGGTGTGGGCCGGATCCTCGGCGACACCGAGGGCGAATTGTTTGCCGTCGAGTTCGGCGGCGGCTTTTTTGAGGGCCATGGCCAGCGAGCCCGCGGTGAAGACCCAGCGGATCGTGCCGCGGTCGATCATGGCCTGCAGGTCGTCGAGCTTGTCGATCTTCAGGCCGCTGAACATGACGAGCTGGGCCTGCAGGCAGCGCTGCATGGGGCCGTCGAATTCGCCCGCGACGTAGGAGCCGAGGGCGACGCGGTCCATCGCGGCGGGGACGACGGTCGAGGAGCTGTCGAGGCTGCCGGCCGAGAGGGCCTCGTTGACGTAGACCGTGCCGAGCTTGGCGAACTCGTTGGCCAGGCGAGCGAGCTTGGGCGCGAGGGCCGGCAGGTCGTCGGGCGTGGCGTCCCAGAGGACGCGTTCGATGGCGTAGCGACGGGTGTTGTCGAGGACGGTCACCGAGCCGGGGGCGCTCGAGCGAATCGCGGCGGCCGCGGCGTCGGTAATGGTGAGCGAGTTTTCATCGAGCCAATCGGTGACGAGCGGCACCTGCTTGCCGAGCAGCTCGCCGAGACGGGCGGCGACTTTGGCCAGTGTGCCTTCGGGCTTGCGGCCGATGTGGCCGAAGATGACTTGCTTCCAGCCGCGCTCGATGCCGAACTTGAGCGTGGCGACCATCGAGCGGAGGCGCTCGTCTCCTTCGCCGATCTTGGAGCCGGGCTTGGCATCGACGTCGCCGCGGACCAGAACCACCGAGCCGCTGGGGACGTCGGCCAGCGATTTCAGGCGGGGAATGGCGGCCAAGTAGTCGCCGAGAGTTTTGTGCGGAGAGGGGGCGACGCCGAGCAGCGTGCGGCACCAGGAGAGCATGGAGTCGGGGGTGACGGGCATATGGAGCGGCTGAGAATGACGAATGACTAAATTCGAATGACTAATGAAGCACGAAGCACCAATGACGAATGGCGCTGGAGATTCCGAGCGTCAAGATAACACAGATGAGGGCGCGGGGGCAGGAGGCGGGGCGCGGGAGCGCAAGGGGAGGCGCGGAGACTTCACCCTCACCCCGGCCCTCTCCCTGGGAGGGAGAGGGAGATTACTTGTCGGCGGGTTCAAGTTTCCAGGCTTCGAGGGTGCCCTTGGTGTCGCCGTTGGGCTTTTCGAGGACGCTGGAAACGAGCAACAGGCGCTGGTCGCCTGAGCGCGTGAAGCCGAGACCGGAGAGCGAGGCGCCGTAGTTGAACTTGTCGACCGCTTTGCCGTCCCGGGTGAGCAAGTGGATCGAGCCGTCGGCGCCGGCGATGATCCATTCACGGGCGCCGTCGCCGTTCACGTCGCCGGCGGTGACCATCTCGATCGGGCGGGCAGGAACGCCGGGCGGGAGCGCATAGTTCCAGAGCTCGCGGCCATCGAGGCCGATGCCCAGGGCGGTGAAGTCGTTGGTGATCGAGCCGGCCAGGCCGCAGAAATCCTGGCGGCCGTTGCCTTCGAGATCGGCGCCGATGAGCTTGTGCATGTGGCGGTTGGGAATGACGATTTCGGATTCGGCTTTGCCTTCGGCCGTGACGGGGATGATCGTGCCGCGGCTGTTCGTGCAGAGCAGGCGGCGGTGGCCGTCGGCGTCGGGATCGGAGGCCGTCATGCGGAGCACGAGCTGCATCGACGGTTCGCGCCACAGGCGTTCGCCGCTGAGCGAGACGCGCTGCACGCCGGTGTCGCCCCAGTAGCCTACGGCCAGATCGAGCTGACCGTCGCCGTCGAGGTCGACCAACTCGGCATCGCCGATCATGTCGGAACCGAGGTCGTCGGGCTTGGGATAGCTGAGGACGTATTTCCAATCGCTGTCGAAGAGGTGGACCTGTTGCTGGCCGTCGGCCGAGGCGACGAAATAGCGCCGGCCATCGCGGCCCGTTGCGGTGCGGAGGTAGGTGACGGCGGATTCGGCGGGGATCTCCAGGTCGTGGCGGGCGACAGATTTGCCGTCGGCATCGAGCTCGACGACACTGCGCCAGCCGTCGAGGGCGAAGATCCGGGGCGGCTGACCGGAATCTTCGACGACGACCAGGTTGCCGGGATCCTTGATATCGGCGGCGGTCCAGAGCTTCGTGAGCTTGAAGGCGGCGGGATCCGTGTGCGCGGCGATGGCCGCGGGCTTCAATTCCTGGTACAGCTTGTCGACGATTTCGGCGTCTTTGGGGATTTCAAATTTGAAGGCGACCGCATCGATCGGGCGATTGAACTGGGCATTGTTGAAGTTGATTGTCAGGGTGAGGTTGCTGATCTTGCCTTCTTGCTCGAGCAGTTTTTGGAACTCACGGGTCGGGAGCTCGATGCGGCGGAGGATGTTTTCCTGCTGGTCGATCCAGAGGACGAGGCGGCCTTCGGAGCCGTCGATTTCGATGCGGTTGCAGGGGCGGCTGTCGCAGACGTCTGGGGGGAGCAGCTTCGGAGGCTGCATGGCGTCTTGCAACAGTTGCGCGAGCGTGTTGTCGGCCATCAGGAAGGGGAGTTGCACGGGCGGGCCGCCGGGGCCGCTGACCAGCGCGGCCTGCATCTGGGCGTCGCGAGTGACGTCGTCGACCGTGAGGACGGCCGGGGACGGCAGCTCGAGCACGAGGTTCGGAATGGTGGCCACCGAGGCATGCAGCTTGCTGCCGTCGGCGATGGCTTTGACGTCGTAACACTCCAGGCGAAGCTTGTTAGGACGCTCGAAGGCGATCGAGAACGGCAGCGTTTTATCGAGAGCCTGGCCTTCCTTCTCGAACCGCAGGTAGACCTCGCCGTTGTCGGCGTAGGTGGTGGCCTTGCGATAGGCGGCCTCCATGTCCTTGAGGACCTGGTCGGCGATGCGCGATTCGGGCTGCGGCGTGACGTTGGCGGCTGGTTGAGCCGGAGTTGCCGAGTTCGACGGGGCGGCCGCCGTCGAACTAGTGGTGTTGTTGGCGTGGCTGCTGGAGTCGCAGCCGGCGGTGAGTGCCAGCAATAGAATGGAAGGCGCGGCGAGGAGCCAAGCGCTGCGGACCGGGCGAATGCGTGAGTTCATGGGTAACAATCCATTGATAGCAGGCGACGTGCGTGGCATCGTTTCCACACGTCGGAATTATCAACTATCTGGGGCGAGTGGGTAAAGCTCGACTTTGGGCCGAAGCTAGCACGACGGGGGATCGTCGGATACAAAACCGGGTGTCGGAAAATTCCTGACGCTGAATCTCGGGAACGGGCTGTGTCGCCATGAAAGCGCCAATGAACAGCGAATTCGAGCAGCACTATGCAGCGCTGACGGAGCGCGCGGGGGTGGTGGACTTCAGCGATCGAACGCAATTGGAGATTACGGGGAACGACCGCGCCCAGTTCTTGCACAACCTGTGCACGAATGCGGTGCGCGATTTGAGACCAGGCGGCGGGTGCGAGACGTTGGTGCTGAACGTGAAGGGGCACGTGATCGGGCACGTGCTGCTGTTTGCGACCGAAAAATCGCACGTGCTGGAGACTACCGGGGGGCAGGCCGAAAAGTTGATGGCGCATTTCGATCGCTACATTCTGCGCGAGGACGTGCAGATTCAGGATCGGAGCGGCGAGTGGGGGGAACTGCTCTTAGCTGGGCAACAGGCGGAAGCGGTGCTGGATGCACTCGGCGTGGCCGTTCCGCAGGAGAGATTGTCGCATGGACAAGCGCAGGTGGCGGGAAGTGAAGTTTGGGTTCGACGAACCGACTTGACGGGGCCGGTGGATTTTTTGCTGGCGATGCCGCGCGAGTCGGTGGACGGAGTTCGGAAGGCGCTCATTCAGGCCGGAGCAAGCGAGAGTGGGAACGAGGTGGCTGAAGCGGCGCGGATCGAGAGGGGCACGCCCTATTTCGGTCGCGACATTAGCGACGAGAACTTGCCGCAGGAAGTAGACCGGGATCGCGTCGCGATCAGCTTTACGAAGGGCTGTTACCTGGGACAGGAGACGGTGGCGCGGATCGACGCGCTCGGGCACGTAAACCGATTGCTGCGCGGGGTACGGTTCGGCGGATCGGAGATTCCGGCGGCTGGAACCGAGTTGACCAGCGAAGGCAAAGGCGTCGGGCGCGTGACGTCCACGGCGTGGTCGCCGAAGCTTGGGGCGCCGCTAGCGCTGGCATACGTCAGGCGCGGGCAGCATGAGCCGGGCACGAAGCTGGAATCGCAGGTCGGGCCGGCGGAAGTCGTGGCGCTGCCGATCGAGAAGGATTAGGCGGCGAGGCGCTTAGCCCATGCGGATCAGCTCGGTTTCCAGCGAGTCGGTGTTGGGGTGCACCATCTGGCTGATTTCGTCGCGAATGTTGAAGAACACTTCGACGATGTCGCGGTCCCATTGCTGGCCGGCGCCCTCTTGGAGGACCTTGGCCAGAGTCTCGTCGTTCATGCCCTTGCGGTAGGGGCGATCGCTGGACATCGCGTCGAAGGCGTCGGCCACTGCGACGATGCGAGCGAAGTAGGGAATTTCCTCGGCCGCGAGCTTGAACGGATAGCCCGAGCCGTCCCAGGCCTCGTGGTGGTGACGGACGACGGGCAGAACCTGATCGAGCTGCTTGATCCCCTTGAGGATGCGGTAGCCGATTTCGGCGTGCAGCTTGATGTGTTCGTATTCGGCTTCGGTGAGTTTGCCGGGCTTGCGCAGGACATGATCGTCGATGCCAATCTTGCCGATGTCGTGCAGCAGGCCGGAGAGATAGATCGTGTCCAGGTCGCGTCCCTTGAGGCCGAGTTCAGTGGCCAGGCGGACGGCGACGCGGGCCACGCGATCGCTGTGGCCGCAGGTATACGGGTCTTTGGCGTCGATGGCCGAGGTGAGGGCCCGCACGACGCTGGCGAGGAATTCGCTCTGCTCGCGATAGAGCTGGATGTTGCCGGCGTGAATGCCGAGGATCGTGCCGACGGACCAGAGCAAGCTGGCCTCGGACGAGCCAAATTCGCCTTCGCCGCGATGGTTGATGGCGGCCAGCCAGCCGTAGAGGTTGTCCCCTTCGGTGAGCGGGACGACAACGGCCTGGCGAACTTCGGCCATCGGCCAAGCGCCGTCATGGCGGGCCGGATTGACGACGATCGGGCGGGCCTCGGTCTCGAGTCCGAGCAATTCAACCAGCCGCGAAAAACCGTCGCCGTCGATCGGCAACTGGCCATGCGTGAGGAAGACGTGCTCGGCCGAAGTCGGTGACGTGGATTCAGGCTCGCCGTCGGTCTTGGGCAGCAACTGCAGCGCGAAGCCTTCGGCGGGAACGGTTTCGGCGAGCCAGCGGAGGGCGAGCTGGCCGAGTTCTTCGTTCGAGCCGGAGATTTTCAGGTGCTGCGTGAGCCGATAGAGCAGACTGATTTCTTCGTAGGTGTCGGCCAGATGGCTGGCGAGTTCCTCGATTTCGCGGCTCTTGCGAGTGGATTCGGGGCGGGCCGCGAGATTGGCGACAGCCAACTCGGCCATGGCGAGCAAGCGCTGGCCCTGCCAGACGGGTTGCTGACCGGCCCAACGTTCGGCGGCGCGGGGCGAAGCTCCCAGGGCGGCGACCGAGCGAACGACCGTCTGCTCGTCAGATTGGCTGGTGACAAACGGGGCGACCGCGACTAGCTGAGGCAGCGTGCGGTCAATGATCGGAAGGGCCAAGAGAGCGACGGGCTCCTCTTCGGCGATGAATTCCGCCTGGCCACGACGGAGAACCTCGCGGCAAAGCTCGCGATGGCTGTCGGTCAGATCGAGAGGCAGATCGCCTTGCGCGAGGAATTCGCTGCTCTCGGCATCCAAGAGCGCGAACTTGGCGCCGAACCAGCGCTCGAGCGAATCTCGCAAGACTTCCGAGCCGCGAGCGCGCTCAGCAACTTCCTGGTTCGCGGTCGGTTTTGATTTCGATAGAGTGTCAGCGTGGGTCATCGATGCCCCGTAACCACAAGCTTTAAACAAAAGTGATTTGCCCTGCCGCAGGGTGGTCCATAGAGACTCTAGGTCATGCCGCGGATTGGGCAAAAAAGGGCAGAACACTCAAATTGGGGTCAAAAGCCGGCGGGGAACGTGCCCGAGAGAGGGCGATCCGATGCGGTGTGGCGCGGTTTTGCCGATTGAACGCGGGCACGAGGCTCGGGTGACACCGCTGGCTGGAGTTGGATCGGCTGTGCGGATTGCGCCGGCACGAGGGATCAGGCCGCGGGACTGACTGCGAGAATCGCTACGCTTGCGGGCGATTCCGGTAGCGGGCGCTGACGCGCTGGAGCAGCGCGCGTTCTTCCGGAGAGAGGGCGCTGAAACCGACTTGCTTCAGTCGGACCAGCACGTCGTCAACGCAGCGTTCCTCTTCGCGTTCGATTTCGCGGAGGCGGAGCTGCTTTTGTTCCTGCCGTTTCTTGAGCCAGCGGCGGAGGACGCCGGGCTGCCGCGGCATCGGGGGCGCGGCGGCGCGATCGAGGCTCGTGTACCCCTGCGAGAAGTCGTAGCCGAAAACGTCATCGTCCTCGTCTTCGTCCTCGAGTCGCTGGGAATCGATTCGCGAGTTGAAGTAGATGTAGATGGCCAACAGGACAAGCGGCACCCACATCGGGATGACGGGATATTCATGCGGGACGTGGAGCAGCCAGGCCGTGACGCAGAGACCGAGGGCCACGAGCAGGCCGCTGCGGCTAACGACGTGGACAGCGCCGCGGTAGCCCATGACCGGCCAGAGGACGCTTCGCAGGGCATAACCGCCGTCGAAGGGGGCGGCAGGAATCAGGTTCGCGGCCAACAGCAGCCAGTTGAGCCAGAAGGTCATTTTGAGAGCGACGAACCCAGCGCCGCCGCTGAGGAGCCGGCCGGGCGCCATGGGGCGCAACAAGATGTCGCCGAGGTTCGTTCCCTCGATCGCGAGCGGGATCGCGACGATGATCATGACCAGCAAATTGGCCAGCGGGCCGGCGAGGGCCACGGTCAATTCGCGCTGCGGTTCGCGAGGCACGTGCGGCGGCTGCAGGCCGCCAATCGGACCGAGAACGATCAGGTCGACGCTACCGCCCATACGGCGGGCGGCCAGCAGATGGCCGAGCTCGTGGATGATGACGCTGGCCAGCAGGATGCCGGCGGCCATCAGACCGTACCAGGAGACGTCGTTGTGGACGCGGGCGCCGACATAGACGGCGACCACGACCATCACGAGGAACGAGGCGTGCAGACGGACGCGAACGCCGCCCCACTGACCCCAATTCAGACTCCAGCGCACGGGAGAATTCATGGCGAAAAACTAGAGATGCTCTGTTGCACTTCCGATTTATCGGCCGGCGATTACGGCTGGCAGCCCCCAGCTAACACCGCTTCCCCGGGCGATCCTTGCCGAGCGGAGCCCTGGTCCGTATCTTATCAACCGCAATTAGCCGAATCAAACTGAGCAGGATTCTGCTGCAAGAATCACGAGCAAAAGGCGGGACGAACGTGGAACCGCGGGGGGAAGTTTTGCTGGAAACGCGGCTGTTTCGCGTGGTCCGCAGGAGGCAGCGGCTGGCGGACGGCACCTCGCGCGAGCGGGAAGTGATCCTGCACCCGGGGGCAGCGGTCGTGATCCCGATGGTCGACGAGCAGCGGGTGTGCTTGATCTGGAACTACCGGATCGCGGTCGAGGAAAGGATGTTGGAGCTGCCGGCCGGCACGCTCAACCCCGGCGAAGATCCGGATGAAACGGCGCGGCGGGAGTTGGAGGAGGAGACCGGCTATCGGGCAGGGCGAATCGAGAAACTGGCGGAGTTTTTCATGTCGCCGGGGATTCTGCACGAGCGGACGCACCTGTACCTGGCGAGAGATTTGAAGGAAGGTCCGGCGGCGCGGGAGCCTGGGGAGGAGATCGAAAACGTCGTGGTCCCCTGGGACGAGGCGATGCGGCTGGTCGAAGCGGGCAAGGTGCGCGACGCCAAGACGCTGGTCGGGCTGTTGTACTACGACCGGCTGCGCGCGGGGCGCAGTTAGCGGCGGCGCATCGCGCGCTCAATCTCGCGCTTGGCGGACTTCTGCTTGAGCACTTCGCGCTTGTCGTGCAGCTTGCGGCCCTTGCAGAGGCCCAGCAGAACCTTGGCGCGACCTTCCTTGAAATACATCTTGAGCGGGATCAGGGTCAGGCCTTTTTCGTGCGCCTTCTGGGCGAACTTCTTGATCTCGCGGCGGTGCAGCAGGAGCTTGCGGGCACGCTTGGGCTGATGGTTGAGCTGATTGGCCTGGACATATTCGGGGATGTCGCAGCCCATCAACCAGACCGCGAAACCGCTGACCCGGGCGTAGGCTTCCTCGAGCGAGAGGTGGCCGGTGCGCAGGCTTTTGACCTCGCTGCCCACGAGGACGATGCCGCACTCGAGCGTGTCGAGGACTTCGTACTCGTGGCGCGCACGGCGATTCTGGCCGATCAGGCGCTCGTTGTCGTGCTCGCGATCGGGGGCGGCGCGTTTCTTTCCGCCTTTTCGCGCGGGCTTCTTGGCCGTGATAGGGCTCCTTGGACGATGCGCGGTTGTGGGCTTACAATCGTAGATCGATTTGTAATCTGAGAGCCGAGGCGGCTCAAGCCAATTGTAGCGCACAAGCGATTCGATGCTGTTGGATTTACCCATACTTTCCGCGCCGACGCCGACCGAGTCTCAGCCTGGCCCGCGCTTGCCGCGGTGGCTGAAGAAGAGTTTGCCCAGCGGCGGCGGGCTGCAATTCACGTCCCGGTTGATCGAGGACTTGCGGCTGGAGACGGTTTGCGAGAGCGCGAAATGCCCCAACCGGCTGGAATGCTGGTCGCAAAAGACGGCGACATTCATGATCCTGGGGAACGTCTGCACGCGGCCGTGCGGATTTTGCTCGGTGCCGAAAGGGAAGACGGAGGAACTGGAACTGGACGAGCCAGAACGCGTGGCCGAGGCGGCCGAGCGGTTGGGCTTGCGGCACGTGGTGATTACGTCGGTGACGCGCGATGATCTGGCCGATGGCGGGGCCGAGCATTTTTACCAGTGCGTCTTGGCAGTGCGCCGGCGCACGGGAGCGGTGGTGGAAGTGTTGACGCCGGATTTCTTGGGGAAGCCGGGGGCCTTGGAGCGCGTGGTCGAGGCCCGACCGGAGGTGTTCAACCACAACACGGAGACGGTGCCTCGCCTGTATCGGACGGTACGGGGACGGAAGAGCGAGTATCGATGGACACTCGAACTGCTGCGGCGCGCGAAGGAATTGGATCCGGCGATCCGGACCAAGAGCGGGTTGATGCTCGGTCTGGGGGAGACGCGAGAGGAACTGCTGGATGTGCTCGCGGACTTATTGGATGTCGGCTGCGACATGCTGACGCTGGGGCAGTATCTGCAACCGACGCCCGAGCATTTGCCGGTGGTGCGCTACGTGCCGCCGGAGGAATTCGACGAGATCGGCGAGGCGGCGCGGCGGATGGGATTTCACAAGGTGGCCAGCGGGCCGTTCGTGCGGAGCAGCTACCACGCGGGGGAAATGGCGGAGAGCGATGAGCTATTTCTGTAGCTCAAGCGTGCCCCAGACGCTCGGGTCGTCGCGGTAGGGGAATTCGGGCGCGGAGCAGAAGGTGTGCTCCCCGAGTTCGCGATCGACGAGGGCCCAGTGGAAGCCGAGGCGCGGATGCTCAGCTGGATCGAAGCCGGTGAGCGCGGCGGCGGGGAGGTGGCAGGCGAGACTGTAGCCGCCGCGCGAGAGTTTGGCGACGACGGGGAGCGAACCGGGGCGGACCGGCTTGGGATTCTCGCGAGCGCGGTTGATGGCCAGCATTTCGGCGAGCGGCTCGTCGCCGCGATGGCCGCCGCCGGTGGGCAGGAACACGAACTGATGGCAGAAGCGGCTGGCGCGGTGGATGTTGTGCGTATCGCGGGTGTCGATCCAGAGGTAGAAGCCGTCGCTGTCTTCGAGGCGATTGGCGCGGCACCAGGGAGGTTGCTTCTTGCCGGAGATTTCGGCAATGAGCGACAGGCCTTGCTCGTTCCAGGCGGCGCGGACTTCGACCCGCTGCGGCGCATCGTCGAGCTGGGCAAACGAAGGGAGCGCGAACTTGGGGCCCAGCTCGATTCCGGTGGGGGTCCAGATCTGCGCGGCGTGTCGCAGCGGGGCAGCGAAGCGAAACAGGAAACTGGGAGGAAGAAGCTGGGGCATCTCAAATGGGGAATGCGGACTGGGGAATGGGGAATACGTTAGGGTGTTGCGGCGAGGCGTTTCTTTTTGAACAGCGGGAGCTGCTTGCCGTTGGAGGCGATCGAGGCGGCGTGCTCTTTCAGGAATGCGGCGAGGTCGCCGCGCTTGAGGTCGGCGGTCGAGCGGAAACGGAACTTGACGACGTCAACGTCGGCGCGGGTGGCGTCGAACTCGGGCTCGTGCCCCAGATCGGCGACGCGGCCCAGTGAAAAGCGGCCTTTCGGCGCGGCGAGGTGCAATTCAACGGCGGCGAGGCGCTTGGTCCAGATGCGGGCCCAGGGTTCGCGCTGGGCGGCGAGCTGCATGGAGACGGTCTGGCTATTGTTCCAGAGGCACTCGGCGTCGGGGGCGACGGCTTCGAGCAGGTCGAACAGATTCTCGAGCACCGAGGGGGGCCAGGCGACTTGCTTGCCGGGCGGGAATCCTTTGCGCAAGAGATGCCACTTCTTTCCGAGGACGGACCAAGGCATGATCGATTCGGGATCCTGGCGGGCGCGGTCGGTGATTTTCTTGAAGCCGGCGACGGCGTCCTTGAGAAATTGCCAGAAATGCTTGTGGTCGATTTCGTCGAGCGAATGGACGCGGAGCTCGACTTCCTGCCAGGGGCCGCGGAGCGATTTGACTTTGACGCGGCGATCGGTGCCGTAGACGGGCAGGTCGTGCATCTCGTTGAGCGGGGTCATCGCGAGGCGCTCGATCAGCGTGTCGCGGTTGAAGGTGCCTTTGGCAGTGCGGAACTTGAGTTTGAGGAGCCACTGTTCGCCGGTAATGGCGTGCAGGAACCAGCCGTCGGTTTTCTTGTTGGCCGAGATTTCGACGACGCTGCGATCGTCCCAGTTGGTGGGGCTGAAGTCGCCGAGCTCGTGAATGCGATCGACGACGCGCTCCAGGATTTTGCCGTCCCAGCGGCAGGGCTCGCCGGTGCGGCCGACGCGATCGACGGTGTGCCAGCGGCGGCCGTCGGTTTCCCAGGGCATACGGGCCTCGCTGCCGACCTTGGCGATTTCGAGGTCGCCGGTGCGCTTGGCGGCTTCGGCGGCGAAGTCGTGGGGCTTGCGCTCGGCGAAGGGACCGGCGGCGAGGACGGGAGCGAGGGCCAGGGCGGTGTGGGAAATGGGGAATGGGGACTGGGGAATGGGGAATGAGGAGGCGCTGGTCGAGCGTTGGCGCCTGCCTGCAGCGCGCGGCTTCGATTTCGGCTGGGCAACGATTTGTTCGGGAGGGCCTTCGGCGACGATGTAGCCGCCGGAGGCGCCGGCTTCGGGGCCGAGGTCGATGATCCAGTCGGCGGTTTTGATAACGTCGAGGTTGTGCTCGATGACGACGACGGTGTTGCCCAGGTCGACAAGGCGATGGAGGACTTCGAGCAGCTTGGCCAGGTCTTCGAAGTGCAGGCCGGTGGTCGGCTCGTCGAGCAGGTAGAGCGTGCGGCCGGTGTCGGGACGGGCCAGCTCGGCGGAGAGCTTGACGCGTTGGGCTTCGCCGCCCGAGAGGGTGTGGGCAGGCTGGCCGAGACGCAGGTAGTCGAGGCCGACGTCGCAGAGGGTTTGCAGGATACGGCGGATTTTGGGGATGTTCTGGAAGAGACCGAGCGCGCGGCCGCAGGACATTTCGAGCACGTCGGCGATCGACTGGCCGTGGTAGCGGACGGCGAGGGTTTCGGGATTGTAGCGCCGGCCGCGGCAAACGTCGCATTCGACCCAGACGTCGGGGAGGAAGTGCATTTCGATGCACTTCTGGCCGTTGCCTTCGCAGGCTTCGCAACGGCCGCCGGCGGCGTTGAAGCTGAAGCGGCGGGGCGTGTAGCCGCGGACCTTCGCGTCGGGCAATTGGGCGAAGAGTTGGCGGATCAGGTCGAACAGGCCCGTGTACGTGGCCGGATTGCTAGTCGGCGTGTTGCCGAGCGGCTGCTGATCGACGCGAATGACTTTGTTGATGTGCTCGACGCCGCGAAGTTCGTCGTGCAGGCCGGGGATCTCGCCGGCGCGGTGCAGCGTGCGGGCCAGCGATTTGTAGAGGATGTCTTCGATGAGCGAGCTTTTGCCGCTGCCGCTGACGCCGGTGATGGCGGTGAGTGTGCCGAGCGGGATGCGGACGTGGAGGTTGCGGAGGTTGTTCTGGCGAGCGCCCACGATTTCGAGGCAGGCATTGCCGGGAGCGGCAACTATTTCGGATTTTGGATTTCGGATTTTGGATTTCGATTCCGCACTCCGCACTCCGAATTCCGCACTGATGCGCCGGTTGGTGGGAACGGGGATGGCTTTTTTGCCGCTGAGATAGGGGCCGGTGACGGAGGTCCGAGATTTAGTGACTTGCTGTGGAGTGCCGCTGGCGACGATCTGGCCGCCGAATTCGCCCGCGCCGGGACCGAAGTCGAGGAGCTGGTCGGCGGCGGCCAGCACTTCGCGATCGTGTTCGACGAGGAGCAAGGTATTGCCCAGGTCGCGGAGTTTCTCGAGGGCGCCGAGCAGGCGGCGATTGTCGCGCGGGTGCAGGCCGATCGTCGGTTCGTCGAGCACGTAGAGCACCCCGCAGAGGCCGCTGCCGACCTGGCTGGCCAAGCGGATTCGCTGCGCCTCGCCGCCCGAGAGCGTGGGGGCGGAACGGCCGAGCGTGAGGTATTCCAGACCGACATCGACGAGGAACTGGACTCGGGAGCGGACTTCGCGGAGCAGCTCGCCGGCGATCTTTTGCTCGGAGCCAGTGGGACGCCAGTCGGCGAGCTGGGTTTGCAACGTGCCGAGCGGGAGGCGGCAGATTTCGTCGATCGTCCGGTCGCGGAGCCGCGTCGAGGCGGCCAGCGCGTTGAGGCGGCTGCCGCCGCAGGCCGAGCACTCGACGTCGTCAACGAGGTGATCGAGCTTGCCGCGCATGGCGGGGGAGAGGCGGGCCGCCTCTTCGAGCGCGGGATAGAGACCTTTGTATTGGAAGCGGAACTGGCCGCCGACGTCGATCCACTCATCGCCGGCGCCGTGCATGACGATGCGGCGCTCGCGGGAGGTGAGCTGATCGAAGGGGACGTCGCTACGCAGATTGCAGTGCGTCGAGAGGGCGGCGAGCATCCGTGCGGCCAGTGGCGATTTCATATCGGGCCAGAGCGCGATCGCGCCTCCGGCGAGCGAGAGCTTGGGGTCGCGAATGAGCGCGGCCGGGTTCGCGCCGAGCTGGGTGCCGAGGCCTTCGCATTCGTCACACCAGCCGAGCGAGCTGTTGAAGGAGAAGCTGTGCGGGGTGAGGGGCTCGAAGCTCGCGCCGCATTGGACGCAGGCGAAGTGCTGGCTGTGAACTTCGGCCCGCCATTTTTGTTCGGGAACGTCGTCTTGCGGATAGGTAATGCGAAGCACGCCCTTGCCCAGGGAGAGGGCGGTTTCGACGCTGTCGGCGATACGGCTGCGGGCGTCGGGACCCACGGTGATGCGATCGACGATGACTTCGACGAGGTGTTTGCGGCGGCGGTCGATGACGGGGGGTTGATCGACGGTGTGGGTGACGCCGTCGATACGGATTCGCTGGTAGCCGGCGGCGCGGAGCTCGTCCCAGTGGGTTTCGTATTTTTCGCCGACGCGAACGTCGAGCGGGGCCATCAAGTAGAGCTTCGTGCCGCGAGGCTCGGCCATCAACTTTTCGATGATCTCGTCGGACGATTGCGTGCCGATCGGGATGTCGCAGGTCGGGCAATGGGGTTGGCCGAGGCGGGCCATCAGGACGCGGAGGTAGTCATAGATCTCGGTGACCGTGCCGACGGTGGAGCGCGGCGTGTGGCCGAGATTCTTTTGCTCGATGGCGATGGCGGGGGACAGGCCCTCGATGTGCTCGACGCGCGGCTTGGGCATCTGGCCGACGAACTGGCGGGCGTAGGAGCTGAGGCTTTCGACGTAGCGGCGCTGGCCTTCGGCGTAGATCGTGTCCATGGCCAGCGAACTTTTGCCGGAACCGCTCAGGCCGCAGCAGACGGACATCTGGTCGCGAGGGATTTCGACGTCGACGGCTTTGAGGTTGTGTTGCGACGCGCCGCGGACGCGGATGGTTTGCTCGCCGAAGATGGCGGGGGCCTTCGAGCGGCCGTTGCGGCGAGCTTTTTCGGCGGCGCTTGGCTTGTGGGTTTGTTTGCCGTTCAAGACGGGGGCCAGCGACTCGGCCGTATAGGAGCGTTTCGCGGTGAGCAGGTCTTCGGGCGTACCGGTGGCGACGATCTGGCCACCGCCGGCGCCTCCTTCGGGACCAAGGTCGATGATCCAGTCGGCCGTCTTGATGACGTCGAGGTTGTGCTCGACGACGAGCACGGTGTTGCCGGCGTCGACCAGGTCGTGCAGCACCTTGAGCAGCATCTGAATGTCGGCGAAGTGCAGGCCGGTGGTGGGCTCGTCGAGCAGGTAGAGCGTGCGGCCGGTGCTGCGCTTGACCAGCTCGCGAGCCAGCTTGATGCGTTGGGCTTCGCCGCCCGAGAGGGTCGGCGAGGGCTGGCCGAGCTTGAGGTAGTCGAGGCCGACGTCGTGCAGCGTTTGCAGCTTGCGGCGAATGTCGGGAATGTTTTCGAAATGCTCGAGGGCCTGCTGGACATCCATCTCCAGGACGTCGGCAATGTTCTTGCCTTTGAAGCGGACCTGTAGCGTCTCGCGATTGAAGCGATGGCCGGAGCAGATCGGGCAGGTGACCCAGACGTCGGCGAGGAAATCCATTTCCAGGCGGTTGGAGCCGTTGCCTTCGCAGGCTTCGCAGCGGCCGCTGGCCACGTTGAAGCTGAAGCGGCCGGGACGATAGCCGCGAGTTTTCGATTCGGGGAGGCGCGTGAACAGGTCGCGGATGTCGTCGGCCAGCTTGATGTAGGTGGCCGGGTTGGAGCGCGGTGTGCGGCCGATCGGCGATTGGTCGATGGCGATCAGCTTGTCGAGATGCTCGAGGCCTTCAATCCGCTCGTGCGCGCCGGGATCGCCAACGCCGGCGTTGAGGTCACGGCGGAGGGCTTCGGAAAGGATGTCGTTGACCAGCGAGCTTTTGCCGGAGCCGCTGACGCCGGTGACACAGACGAAGGCGCCGAGCGGGATTTCGACGTCGACGTTTTTGAGGTTGTTGTGGCGGGCGCCGACGATCCGCAGGTGTTTGATTTCGGATTTCGGGTTTTGGATTTTGGATCTATCGATGCGGCGCTGGGCGGGGATTTCGATTTTGCGCGTGCCACGGAGGAATTGGCCGGTGATGCTTTGCTTGGACTTGGCGATCTGATCCATCGGGCCGACGGCCACGACTTCGCCGCCGCGGACGCCGGGGCCGGGGCCGAAGTCGATGATCGTGTCGGCGGCCCGCATGGTGTCTTCGTCGTGCTCGACGACGACGACCGTGTTTCCCTTGTCGCGAAGCTGGCGGAGCGTGTCGAGCAGGCGGGTGTTGTCACGGGGATGGAGGCCGATCGACGGCTCGTCAAGGATATAGAGGACACCGACCAGGCCGCATCCGATCTGGCCGGCCAGGCGGATGCGTTGCGATTCACCGCCGGACAATGTCGGGGCGGTACGGTCGAGGGCCAGGTATTCCAGGCCGACGTTGACCAGGAATCCGAGGCGGCCGCGGATTTCCTTGAGGGCCTCCCCGGCGATTTTCTGGGCCGTGTCGTCGAGTTTCAGGTCGCTGAAAAACTCGGCGGCATCGCTCACGGGTAGGGCGCAGACTTCGGGAAGCGAGCGGCTGGGCCGGTCGGAGAATTGTTTGTGCCCGGAGGTGATCGTGACGCTGCGGGCCTGGGGGTTAAGGCGAGCGCCGTCGCAAGTGGCGCAGGGGACGACGCACATGTATTTCTCGAGCTGGCGGCGCTGCATCTTGCTCTGCGTGGTACGGTAGCGGGCGAGCAGTTGCGGGACAATGCCCTCGAACTGGCCGCCGTACTTCATGCCTTGCGGGCCGTTTCGCCAGGTGAAGGTGACATGCTGGTCGCCGGTGCCTTCGAGCCAGACTCGCTGCAGATCGGGGTCCAAATCGCGCCACGGAGTTTCGAGCATCGTGCCGTGTTCAAGGTCCCGAGTGCGCTCGGTGGTGTCGGCGACCCCTTGATAAATGTGGCGACGCCAGCGGCCCATGTCGCGCCATTGGCCGACGAGCTCGATCGCGCCTTTGGCGAACGAGAGCGAGGGATCGGGAATCAGGCGGGCCGGATCGAAGCTGTAGATTTCGCCCAAACCGTCGCACTTGGGGCACATGCCCTGCGGGCTGTTGAAGCTGAAGAGCTGCGGGCTGGGGGGCTCGAAGCTGAGGTTGCAGTGGGTGCAGGCGTAGTGGGCGGAGAGGGTGAGTTCGGATTTAGGATTTTGGATTTCGGATTTGGAGCCGGAATCCACGGCGACGATCAGCTCGCCGCTGCCGAGTTTGAGGGCCAGTTCGACGGCTTCGGCCAGGCGGGGGCGGACCGAGGGGCCGGCGGTGAGGCGGTCGACGACGACCTGGATGTGGTGACGCATCTGGCGGTCGAGCTTCAGGTCGTCGGAGAGCTGGACGACCCGGCCATCGACGCGGGCGCGGGCGAAGCCTTGCTTGAGCAGGTCCTCGAACAGGTCGCGGTATTCGCCTTTCTGGGCGCGAATGAGCGGGGCCAGGACCAGGAACGGCGTTTTGTCGGGCAACTCGAGAATCCGCTCGATGATCTGCTCGCGGCTTTGGGCGGTGATCGGCCGGCGGCATTGCGGGCAGTGCCCCTGCCCTACGCGGGCAAAGAGGACGCGAAGGTAGTCGTAGATTTCGGTGATCGTGCCGACGGTCGAGCGCGGGTTCTGGCCGGAGGTCTTCTGAGAGATCGAGATCGAGGGGCTCAGGCCCGAGATGTGATCGACGTCGGGCTTGGGCATCTGGCCGAGGAACTGTCGGGCAAAGCTGGACAGGCTTTCGACGTAGCGGCGCTGCCCTTCGGCGTAGAGGGTGTCGAAGGCGAGCGAACTCTTGCCCGAGCCGCTGACGCCGGTCAGGCAGATGAGCTGGTTGCGCGGCAGTTTGACGTCGACGCTGCGCAGGTTGTGCTCGCGAGCGCCGCGGATGACGATGTCGGGGGCGGGCATGAGGCAGGGTGGGCCGGAGAGAGATTCGTCCGTGACCAGGTACCGCATTTTACCGGGGGTAACCTATGGTGGACACCCCTACACCTTCGGTCGGCTTGCGAGCCCGCGCATCGAGCCGTATATTGGCGGTTTGGCTGATTGTGAATTTGAGGAAACAAGACAGATAGGCGACGCTCGTGTCGCGCCGTGAGGATGTTTTTATGACGATGGATAAAAGCCTGAGTGTGCGGCGCGGGAGCGTGAAGTCGCGAAATGTGCTGAAACGCGACGAGCGGATCGCGAAGCTGAAGGAAGCCGAGCGCTGGGACGAGTCGAAAAGCGTGCTGGGCCTACCGAAGGTGCGCGTGATCAAGCTGACGATGAAGAAGAAGAAAAAGAAGAAGGAAGAGGAAGGCGCCGAGGGGGCCGAGGGGGCCGCCGCTGCTCCAGGTGCTGCCGGCGCTGCCGCTGCTCCGGCTGCTGGCGCCAAGGCCGGCGCCCCGGCCGCGAAGGCCGCCGCGCCTGCCAAGGGAGCGGGCGGGAAGAAATAACGCGGGGCCGAACAACAATCCAACGCAGACTAGCCCCTGGCGCGAGCCGGGGGTTATTATTGCGCGTGTGGGGAGTTTCTTATCGCAGGCGGGTCTCGATGAAAGTTCGTCTCGACTACGGCAAAACCGGTTTGGAAGTCACGCTGCCTGACAGTCGGCAGGTGCGGACGCTGGCGATCAAAGACGCGCCACCGATCGGTGATCTGGAAGGTGCGCTGCGAGACGTCCTAACGCGGCCGAATGGGACCGCCTCGCTGGCCGAAATGGCCCGAGGGCGGAAGGACGCCTGCGTGGTGATCAGCGACATCACGCGGCCGGCGCCGAACGAGCTGATGCTGGGGCAGATTCTGGAAACGCTTGAGTCTGCTGGGATTGCCCGCGAGAAGATTCTGATTCTGATTGCGACAGGGTTGCACCGGCCGAACGAGGGTGAAGAACTGGTCGAGCTGGTTGGCCGGAGAATTGTGGAGAGCTACCGGATCGAGAACCACCGCGGCACGGTCCGCGAAGAGCATACGTATTTCGGCGAGAGCCCACGCGGCGTGCCGATCTGGATCGATTCGCGGTACGTCAATGCGGATTTGAAAATCACGACCGGGCTGATCGAGCCACATTTGATGGCCGGTTACTCGGGCGGGCGGAAGCTGGTCTGCCCCGGCTTGGCGGCGCTGGAGACGGTGAAGGTCTGGCACGGGCCGGACTTCCTCGAGCATCCGCGGGCCGATTGCGGAATTCTCGAAGGCAACCCGGTTCACGAGGAAAACACGTGGATCGCCAAGCACGTGGGGTGCGATTTCATTGTGAACGCGGTGATCGACGCCCAGCGGCGGCCGCTGAAGTTTGTGGCCGGCGACATGGAGGCGGCGTTCATGGAAGGGGTCGAGTTCGTGCGCGGCGTGGTGCGCGACACCGTGCCGGCCGAAGTGGACGTCGTCGTGACGAGCTGCGCGGGGTATCCGCTGGACACGACGTTCTATCAGGCGGTGAAGGGGCTGACGGGGGCATTGCCGATCGTCAAGCAAGGCGGAACGATCATCATGGCGGCCAGTCTGTCGGAGGGGATCGGAAGCGCCGAGTTCCAACGGCTGTTCCGCGAGAACTCGAGCCTGGAGCTATTCGTCGAGCGGATTCTGGGCAAGGAATACTTCGTGATGGATCAGTGGCAGCTCGAGGAGCTGGCCAAGGTGCGGCGCAAGGCGCGAGTCAAGATCGTCAGCGACGGGTTGCCGGCCGAGACGCTGGGGGCGCTGTTCGTCGAGCCGGCCGAGAGCGTCGAGGAAGCCCTGGCCGACAGCCTGGCCGAGTACGGGCCTGAGGCGAAGGTTGCGGTGATTCCTAAGGGGCCGTACGTTCTGGCGCAGGTTGGTGGGTGAATGACGAAGGTCTAATGACGAATGACTATTGAAGCACGAAGCTCGAAAGTCGCCTTCACTTAACGAACAACCTGCTCTGCGGCTTGTTCTCCGCTGTGGATGCACTGGGGGATGCCGACGCCTTCGAAGGCGTTTCCGGCCAGGGTGAGCGTGGGGAATTGATCGAGGCGATCGCGGATGCGCGCGAGCCGGTCGAGATGGCCCAGGTGATACTGCGGCATGGCGCCGCGCCAGCGGAAGACTCGTGAGAGCGACGGCCCGCCGGCGATGCGAAGCAGGTCGGCAAGTTCCGTTTCGGCGATGCGGCACAATTGTTCGTCAGGAATGTCGACCAACTCGGGCTGAAGCGCGCCGCCGAGAAAGACCCGGATCAGCACTCGGCCTTGGGGCGCGCGGCCGGCGAATTTGACGCTGGAGAAACTGGCCGAAAGGATTTGGCGGCGCTCGATCTGCGGGACGACGAAGCCGAAACCGTCGAGCGGGCGCGCGATTTGTGCGCGAGCGTAGCCGAGGACGACGACGGCCGATGGGGCATATTCAATTCCGCCCAGTTCGGCGGCCAGCGGCGCGTCGACGGCGTCGAGCAGTTTGGCGGCCACCGGGGCCGGCGCCGCCGCGATCAGGGCATCGAACGTGTGTTCGATTGTGGCCGAGGTTCCGCGGACCTGAATCTTCCACTGCTGCCCCAAACGATCGATGCGCTCGACCTGCGAGCAGAGTTGAATCGTGTCGGCAGGCAGGCGAGCGGAGACGGCCTGGACGAGGGATTTCATCCCGTCCCGCGGGGCCGCGAACAGACTGTAGCGCGCGCCGCTGTCATCGCCGGAGGCGTCCGACTTGGATTTTCGCGCGGCACGCATGGCGCGGATCAGGCCACCGTGGCGGCGCTCCATCTCGCGGAACCGCGGCAGGGTGGCGGCGAGACTGAGCTTTTCGGGGTCCGCCGTATAGATGCCGCCGACAAGCGGCTGCACCAGTCGATCGAACGCCTCGCGACCCAGGCGGCGGCGGGCGAAGGAGGCCAGGCTTTCGTCGGCGTCGCCGGCGCGGGGCCGAATCAAAAACTCCCAGGCGGCGCGCAGCTTGCCGCCGACGCTGAGAATCGGCGAGCGAACCAGCGGCCAGAGGCGTTCGGGAGCCATCAGCAGAAAGCCCTCGGGCACGGGATGTAGTCGGCCGCGGGAGACGACCAGGGCCCGGCGATGGGCCGAATCGGTGGAGATCAACTGGTCGGCCAGGCCGACGCGGCGGCAGAGGTCGACGGCCCAGGGAAGGTTTGTAATGAAGCTGTCGGCGCCAGCTTCGATGAGATAGCCGTCCTGGTGGATGGTATCGATGACGCCGCCCAGGCGGTCGGAGGCCTCGAAAAGCGTAACGTGGGCCGCGGCATCGAGTTCCCGCAGGCGATGGGCGGCGGCCAGGCCGGCGATGCCCCCGCCGATCACGGCAATGCGTCGGGGGGGGTGGGCTGGTTGGTCGGCCATCGAAGGGAACGATTCTGTGGAAAGATGATCTAAGATTCGGGCTCGACGATCGTCTCAATTATGGCCGGACGTGGGGCCAACCTCAACGAACCATGGAAGACGTTTCCAGCCAAAACGGCGAATGGTTTCGCGCGGTGGTCGTGCGCTACGAGGGCCCGCTGGTGCGTTATACCGAGCGCATCACGGGGGAAATCGAGCGTGCGCGCGACGTCGTGCAGGATGCGTTTTTGCGCCTGCACAACGAAATGCGGAAAGCAGAGGACCGTGGTTCGCGGCCGGTGAACGTGCAAGCGTGGCTTTATACGGTCTGCCGGCGGAGGGCGCTCGACGTGGCGCGGAAGGAGAATCGGATGAAAACGCTTGATGCAGCGGCCGGCGATTGTCCGAGCCGGGCAGCGACGCAACAAGAGGGAATGATTCGGGAGGAATCGAACAGCCGGCTGCTGGCGGCGCTCGGCGAGCTGCCGAGCAACCAGCAGGAAGTGGTGCGGCTCAAGTTTCAAGACGGACTCAGCTATCGCGACATTGCCGAGGTGACGGGGAATTCGGTGAGCAATGTCGGGTTTCTGATTCACGTGGCGATTCGGAAGTTGCGAGAGCGGCTGGCAACTAGCGATTAGCGATTAGCAACTAGCAAAAGAATCCGGGGCTTGCGCCCCGGTCTATATGGGAGCAGGGTGATGACGACGAAACTCAATGATTCGAAGTGGGACGATCCGAAGTGGACGGCGTATGCGCTGGGCGAGCTGAGCGAGGCGGATCGCGCGGCGGTCGACGCTCAATTGCAGGCTGATCCTGAGGCACAGGCGCTGGTCGCCGAGATTCGCGCGGCGAGCGAGCAGTTGACCCGCGAGCTACAAGCGGAGCCTACGCCCAGTGGTTCGCGACGGGACGCGATTGTGGCCCGGGCCGTAGCCGAAGCGCAGCGTCCTGTCGGGCACGCGGCGCAATCGCAGCCGGCGAGCGGCAACACCAAGGCGACGCGACGCGCGCGACGCTGGGGAGTTGCGATCGTGGGCGCGGGTCTGGCAATCGGGTTGGTGGGCGTGCTGATCTCGCTCGCGCCTACTAACGACGCACCCGAAGTGGCCCGGCGCTCCAAGGAATTGGCTAGCTCTGCTGCCGATGGGTCGCAGATCAGTGACTACGCAAGGAACGAGAACCACCTCGTTCAATTGGAAGAGTTGCGTGATACGCTGGCGGATGATCCGGCGGGGGGGCCCAAGCCGGTGAGCCAGCCTGGGCAGAAGCTGAATAGATACTACGTCGGAGAGGCCAGCGGGGGAGCGGCGGCGGACAAGCCGATCACCACGGACGGACTACATCCTCAGACGCCCGGGCTGAGATTTGCACAGCCTGCCCCGACGGGCGCAGTCGCTGGCGTTCCCGCCGACTTCGGCATAACGAATGGCGAGGAGGCAGTCGGCTACCGAGTCACGCTATCAAGGAGCGGAGGCGATAAGGACGACCGATACCGCGGTAGCGTACTGGTCGAGCAAGAATCGAACACCGAGGCCTACGATCATGTGACCGACAATCGGTTTCTGGCGGTGATCGACAATCCGCTGTCGACGTTTTCGATCGACGTCGATACGGCGAGCTACTCGAACGTGCGGCGGTTCTTGATGCAGCAGAGTCAATGGCCGCCCGCCGGCGCGGTTCGGATCGAGGAGCTGGTGAACTACTTCCGCTACGACTATCCGCAACCGGAAGGGGAGCAGCCGTTCTCGGTCACGACCGAAGTGGCGGCGTGCCCTTGGGCGCCGGAGCATCGGCTGGTGCGGATCGGTCTCAAGGGGCGCGAGATCGCCGCGGACAAGCGGCCGCCGTCGAACCTGGTGTTCTTGATCGACGTGTCGGGTTCGATGGACGAGCCGAACAAACTGCCGCTGGTGCAGCGGTCGCTCAAGTTGCTGACCGAACAGCTCACGGAAAACGATCGCGTGGCGATTGTAGTCTATGCCGGCAGCTCGGGCGTCGTACTGCCCAGTACGCACGGCGATCATCGCGAGGCGATTCTGGATGCGATCGAGCGGCTCAAGGCGGGCGGATCGACGAACGGCGCGCAGGGAATTCAGTTGGCCTATGACCTGGCGGCGGGCAACTTCATCAAGGGGGGCGTAAACCGGGTGATCCTGTCCACGGACGGGGATTTCAACGTCGGCATCACGAATCAAGACGAGCTGGTGCGACTGATCGAAGAGAAGGCCAAGAGCGGCGTATTCCTGACCGCCCTCGGATTCGGAATGGGCAACATCAAGGATTCGACGCTCGAAAAGTTGGCCGACAAGGGGAACGGAAATTATGGGTATATCGACGACGTGGCCGAGGCCCGCAAGATGCTGGTCGAGCAGATCGGCAGCACGCTGGTGACGATCGCCAAGGACGTGAAGATCCAGATGGAGTTCAATCCGGCCCAGGTCGCCGACTATCGGCTGATCGGTTACGAGAATCGATTGCTGGCCAAGGAAGACTTCAACGACGACACCAAGGACGCGGGCGAGATTGGGGCGGGGCACACCGTGACGGCGCTGTATGAAATTACTCCGGCTACCGGCAAGCCGGCGGCAGAGGCGGACAAGAAGAGCGTTTCAGAGCCGGCGGTCGATCCGCTCAAGTATCAGCAGTCCGCCGCGCTGAGCGACGCCGCGAAGTCGGGAGAGCTGTTCACACTCAAGCTGCGGTACAAGCAGCCCGACGGCGAGAAGAGCACGCTCGTCGAGACGCCGGTCAAGGATTCGGCCAAGAAGTTTGGCGAGGCGTCGGCGGACTTCAAGTTTGCGGCGGCCGTGGCCGAGTTCGGGATGATCCTGCGAAACTCGCCCTACAAGGGGAATTCGACGCTGTCGGCGGTCGAGGAACTGGCCCACGAGGGATTGGCGAACGACAACGGCGGGTATCGAGCCGAATTCGTGACGCTGGTGGAGCGTGCCAAGAGCTTGAAGGGGCCGTGAGAGAGTGGTAAGGATACCGGGACGCGGAACGCGGACCTTTGATCTCTGACGGGAGGGAGCCATGAGAATCGCACGCGTGCTCATGCTTGGAATGGGACTGGCGGTCTGTTCTTGGCCGGTCCAGGCGGCCGATCAACCGGCGGCGACGCAAGCCGCTGATAATGGACTGAAATACAACGACGGCGCCGCGGACGGGAAGAAGAGCCTGGGCGGATCGGGCGAGATGATCCGCTTCACGTTGCCGCAGGATAAGCAGAAGATCGGCGGCGTGCGGATTCACGGGTCGCGGTACGGGCTGCCCAAGGCGCCGGACGAAAAGTTTTTGATCTACTTCGTCAGCGCCGATGGGAAGGACGTGATCGGCACGCAGATGGCGCCCTATTCGACGTTCGAGCGCGGGGAGGAAAAGTGGGAGGCCGTGCACTTCGCCAAGCCGGTGGAAGTGCCCAAGGATTTCTGGGTGGTGCTCGATTTTCGTGCCGCACAGACGAAAGGCGTATACGTAAGCTACGACACCAGCACCGGGGGCAAGCATTCCAAAACGGGATTGCCGGGGATCAAGCCGGAGGACGTCGAGTTCGGCGGGGACTGGATGATCGAGCTCTTGCCGGGGAAGTCGGCGGCGCGCGCCGAAAAGGTGGGGCTTCGCCCCAGCCTACGTCTGTCTGACAGAAAATGTTTTGCGGATGGCCCGCCAGCGGTATGATGGGGCCATGGAAAACTCCCCCAAGCAAATCTCGGCGGAACGCAAAACGATCTATTATGTCGGCATCTCGCTAGCCGCCGTGGGCGCGCTATTGTTCTTGTCCGTATTCCTGACCTTCGCGTTCAATTTTGGGAATATGAACAATTTCGACGCAGGCGCCCGTTCGATGATGCTTCGCGCCGTTGTCGGAATGCTGCTCCTAGTCACTGGGCGTGCCCTAGCAACCGTCGGCGCGCGGGGAGCGGCTGGAGCTGGCTTGCTGCTGGATCCCCAGCGCGCTCGCGAAGACTTGCAACCCTGGACGCGGATGGGAGGCGGCATGGTGCAGGACGCGCTGGGGGAAGTGGGGCTGGCGAAGAAGCTCGAAGATCGACTGGACGATCCGGCGGAAATCAAAGTCCGCTGCACAAAGTGCCATGCGCTGAACGACGAAGCGGCGAAGTTCTGCGATCAATGCGGCGCCGCGATGTGAGGGGATGCAATGCTGTGGCTGCTGGCGGACGCGGTCGTCGTGCGTGAGTACTCCGGGTACGGAGTCGGCTGGTTCACGTTATCACTAATCAACGCCGGGTTAGCGCAATCCAAGAATCGCAGCGGTTTTGGCTGGTGGGTCGCCTCGCTGCTGCTCGGACCGATCGCCACGTTTCTGGTCGTCGTGCTGGACCCGGCGCCTACCGATCAGAACTAGAATCCAGGAGTCTCGTCGATGAAAAGTGTCCATGTCCGTCGAACTGTCCTTGGCCTGGCGGTGTTGGGGGCGATCTTGCTGGTGGCCAAGAATTCGCGCACCGCGCCCGGCGATGGAGCGTCCGGCGAGCGGGTGTTCGAGATTCGGACCTACACGTCGGCCGAGGGGAAGCTGAACGACGTGCTCGCGCGGTTTCGCGATCACACGTGCAAGCTCTTTGAAAAGCACGGGATGACGAACATCGGCTACTGGGTGCCGGCCGACGAGCCGAAATCGGCGAACACCTTGATCTACATCATCGCGCATCCCAGCCGCGAAGAAGCGAAGAAAAATTGGGACGCGTTCCGCAGCGACCCGGAGTGGAACAAGGCGCGCGAAGCGTCGGAGGTCAACGGGAAGATCGTGACGAAGGCCGAATCGGTGTTCGTGAATCCGACCGATTTTTCGCCATTGAAGTAGCTCGCCGCGCAGTCAGAAAATCATGCACTGGCGTCTGGGGCGAGCTCTGGATCCTCGGGGGGCGCGATCTCTTCCACGCCCGCAGGCGGCCGGTCGCGATCTTCGCGCCGGCGGAGGTAGAGCTTGATCGGGACTTCGCTGAACGGAAGCCGATCGCGGAACACACCGAGCAGATAGCGGCGGTAGGTTTGCGAGATCGCGGCGGGGCTGGAGCAAAACAGCACGATCGTCGGCGGCTCAATGCCGACTTGGGTCGCGAAGTAGATCTTCGGCTGGCGGCCGTGATGGAGCGGAGGCTGGTTGGCCTCGATCGCGCCGCGCAGCAGCTTGTTCAGGTCGGCGGTGCCGACGCGCTGGCGGGCCTGTTTGAACAGGAGCTGCGCGTGGTTGATGAGGGCTTTGACGTTCTTGCCCGTCTTGCCCGTGATGAACGCGATCGGGACGTGCCACATCGTGCGGAAGGTGTCGTGGAGGTAGTTGATCCACTTGTCCATGGCCACGTTTTCGCGGCCGAGGTCCCATTTGTTGACGACAAATACGCAGGGCTTGTACTGCTGGGCGATGTAGTCGCAGAGCTGCTTGTCGACCTTGCTGATCCGCTCGGTGGAGTCGAACATCAACAGCGCGACGTCGGCCCGGCGGATGCTGCGCTGGGCCCGGTGCATGCTGTAGAACTCCAGGTCGTTGGCCAGGCTGCGGGCACGTTTGAGGCCAGGCGTGTCGATGGCCACGAAGGTCTTGCCGTCGAGCTCGAAGCGAACGTCGATGCTGTCGCGCGTGGTGCCGGGCACCTCGCTGACAATCACGCGATCGGCTTGGGCCAGCGTGTTGACGAAGGTGCTCTTGCCGGCGTTGCGGCGACCGACGATCGCGACCTTCATCATCGGGTCAGGCGGCGCTGCGGCCTCGCTGTCGAGCGATTCGGAGAGCCGCTCGAAAATCAGGTCGAGCAGTTCTTCGCGATTGCGGTTTTGCGTGGTGCTGGTGCGGACCAGGCGGCCACGACCGAGGCGGTAGAATTCGTCGGCGTTGGGATCGATCGAGGCGTCGTCCGCCTTGTTCGCAACACAGACAATCGGCGCGCGAACATACCTGAGCCGCTTGGCCACTTCCTGGTCGAGCGGCGTCACGCCTTCACGGGCGTCGACGACGAACAGGATCACGGCCGCCGCGTCGAGGGCGGCGTTGATTTGCTCTTCAATTTGAGGAGTCAAATTGTCGGGGTCTTCGAAGCCCATGCCGCCGGTGTCGACGAGCTCGAAGAAGCGGCCCCGCTCGCTAATCAGGTGCGTGAGTCGGTCGCGGGTAACGCCGGCTGTTTTGTCGACGATCGCCAGGCGGCGGCGCGCAATCCAGTTGAACAGGCTGGATTTGCCGACGTTTGGCCGGCCGACGATGACTACCTGCGGGAGACCCATGATCGCTTCAGTCTGTGGAGCCGCCGCGGGTAGCGGCTGGGCGGCGAAGAAGGCAAGGCCGGCGCGGCGACGATTGCCTGTGGTGTCGTCCTGACATAGTTACTGTACGCAAAAGGGCGGGTGCTGCCCACCGCGACGGCAGGCCTTTTGACCGCCCCAAGGAGGGCTTCGCCAGGCACACCGGGGGGCAGACCCTCCAGTGAAGGGGGCATTTGATTGACATTGCCAATCCCCTGTCATTACATTGATTTAGAGAGAGGCGCGCGCGGCGGCGAAGCCGGTATGGATGGGTTTTTTATGCCGCCAGGAGTCGGGGAGTTGCCGCTGGGAGCGTAGAAAGAATTGGGAAGCTGTTCGGGTCGGGTGATCCGAGCGGCCGACAAGCGGTTTCTGCCCCGTGTGATGGCGGCTGAGCGGCCGAACATTTTCCCTACCATTGCCGCCGACGGAGCGGAGAACGAGGACTCTAACGCATGGCGAAGACCGGAGCCGTTTGGGGAATCGACCTGGGGCAAAGCGCGCTCAAAGCGTTGCGCTGCCGCGCTGGCGATACGCCCGACCAGATCGTTGCCGACGCGTTCGACTACATCGAATACCCCAAGCTGCTGAGCCAGCCGGAGGCGAACCCGGCGGAGCTGGTGAAGGACGCGCTCACGCAGTTCCTATCGCGGAATTCTCTGAAGGGAGATCGCGTCGCGATTTCGGTCTCCGGGCAAAGCGGTCTGTCGCGATTCATCAAGCTGCCTCCCGTCGAATCGAAGAAGATTCCGGACATCGTCAAGTATGAAGCGCGGCAGCAGATTCCCTTCGCGCTGGAGGACGTGGTCTGGGACTACGAGAAGATGGCCGGCGGCAGCGAAGAAGAAGGGTTCGCGCTGGAAACCGAGGTCGGTCTGTTCGCGATGAAGCGCGACCAGGTGTTTCGAACTCTGCGGCCGTTCACCGAGGCCGGCATCGAGGTCGACATCATCCAGTTGACCCCGGTGGCCCTGTACAACTTCGCGACGTTCGACCAGATGGCCGACGTGCCGCCGCCGGAGCAGTATGACCCGGAAGATCCACCCCAGAGCCTGATCGTGCTGTCGCTGGGAGCGGACATGTCCGACCTGGTGGTCACGAACGGGTACCGCGTTTGGCAGCGGACGATCAATTTAGGCGGCAGTCACTTTACGAAGGCGCTGACCAAACAGATGAAGCTGACGTTTGCGTCGGCGGAGCATCTGAAACGCAACGCCATGAAGGCCGAGGATCCGAAGGCCGTCTTCCAGGCGATGCGTCCGACGTTCGGCGAGCTGTTGGGGGAAGTGCAACGGTCGCTGAGCTTCTTCCAGAATCTGGATCGCCGGGCCAAGCTGGGGCGCGTCGTGGCGCTGGGCAACGCGATGAAGCTGCGCGGGCTGCACAAATACCTGGCGCAGAATCTGGGATTGGAAGTGGTCGAGGTCGAGGAGTATCCGCACCTGGTCGGGCCGACGGTCACGACCGCACCGGCATTCAAGGACAACCTGCTGTCGTTCGCGGTGTGCTACGGCCTGGCGGTGCAGGGCCTGGGAAAAGGCCGGCTGAGCACGAACCTGTTGCCGCGCGAGATCATGAAAGAACGCATGATCCGCGCCAAGAAGCCGTGGGCCGTCGCGGCGGTGGCCGCCCTGCTATTGGGTTGCATGGCGGGTTTCGTCGGCAAGTGGCGCGAATGGGATTCGGCGCGAGAGACTCCGGCGTTTCAAAGCGCGTTCAGCTCGGCGACGAGCACCAAGTCGATGGCCGATCAAAACACGTCTTCATACGACGCCGCCAAGCAAGAGTTTGAAGCCACCAAGGCGATCGGCGATCGACTGGCCGGGATCAATGACCGGCGATTGGTCGTCGCGGAAATGCTCAAGGCCGTCAACGACTGTCTGCCGCACGATGACGGCCAGCAGCCGGAGAACATCACCGAGCGCAAAGAGATACACATCGAGTCCTGGGATTGCGAATACTTCGCCGATCTGAAGACATGGTTTGGAGACGTAAAGGACATCTGGGACGAGGACCACAAGGCGGCCGCGGCTGCTCCAGCCGGAGCGCCGGCGCCTGCCGCACCGGCGGATGCGCCGCCTGCCGATCCGGCCGCCGCGCCCCCGGCGGAAGCTCCGCCCGACCTCGGCCCGGAGGGACCAGGCTGGGTGATCGAGCTGCGCGGGCACCATTACCACAACGGCAACAAGAACATGGGGAATGAAACCGGACAGTTCGTGAAGAATACGTTCTTCAAGGAACTGGAGGAGAAAGGCGACGTTCAACTTCCAAGCGGTCAGTTTTCCGTGAAGGAATTGGGGATCGGTTATCCGGTGCTGGTCAATCAAATGACCCGGGCGGTCGACGAAGCGATTACCAATCCGAATGTTGCCAACAATCCCGCGCCAGCCGCGGCCCCTGGGCCCGCCCAGCCTGGCGCTGCTGCCGCGGCGCCGGCAACTCCGGCGATTCAATACGTTCCGAAGTACGACTTTGTCATTCAATTCTGTTGGAAGCCGACGCCTTTGAAGAAGCGGCTAGAGAACCGCGAGAAGAAAGAGCAGCCGCAGCAGGAACAACCGGCGCTAGCCGGCAGCGGCCAGTAAGACGCACGATCACAGACATCCCGAGTAAAGGTCGATATCCATGGATCAGGTCAAACAATATCTGGCACTGGCGCGAAAGCACCATTTCTGGATCCTGTGCGCCGTTGCCGCGCTGGCTGGGTTGATGGCCTGGTACTCGTCGACCAATAAGCTGGCGGCGCAGTTCAAACAGGATTCTGACAAGGTCAATGGTGCACTGTCCACGCTGCAAGGGATCCAGAGTCCGCATCCCAATGAAACGTGGACTGCTGGAATGCAAAAGACGATCGGCGACTCGAAGCAGGACGTCAAAGACGCCTGGCAAAAGCTGTACCAGTTCCAAAAAGAAAAGGTCTTCGTCTGGCCTCAATCGCTGGGTAAAGATTTTCTGGATACGGTGCAATCGGAGCGGATACCGCGGGATTTGCGCATTCGGTATCAGCAGCGCGTGAAAACGCAGGCGATGCACTTGGCAGAGATCGTTGACGCGCCGCGGACGGACGAGGCGGCGGTTCAGCCCGTCACGGTCGCGCCGGGGGCTGACGCAGCCGGAGCGCCGGCGGTCGTGCTCCACCGGGTTAGCTGGCCGCAGTTGGCGGAACTCGAGAGTTGGTTCGATTGGAACGAGCCGCCCTCGACGCAAATGGTCAAGTTCGCGCAGGAAGAACTGTGGGTGCTGGAGTCGCTGTGCAATGTAATCAAAACGGTGAACGCTGGGTCCGCCGGTCCGCATGACGCACCGATCAAGGCGATCGAAGAAATGGCGATCGCCTATTCCGCGGCCGACGATCCCGCCGTCGCCAAAGGCCGAATTCAAAAGAAGGTCGCCACCGCAGGCCCCGAGGGTATGGGTGGTCCGCCGCCCGGCATGGGAGGTCCTCCGGGAATGGGAGGCATGGGCCAGGCGCCGGACCCCAAACAAAGGCTGAAAGGGACCGCCGGTGGTGGAGGTAGCCTGTTCCGCGGTGGTGGCCCGGACGCAGGGGGCGCGCCGGCCGATCCGGACGAGATCTGGCGCAATTCCCGGTACACAAACGATGAGGGCAAGCCGCTATTGGCCGCGGAAATAGCCAGCGGGCCGGCGGAATACAACTTGATGCCCTTCCGGCTGGTGTTGTCGATCGATCCCCGCGAAGTGGATCGCTTCCTGGTTGAATGCCGGAACGCGACTCTTCCGATCGAGGTGCGCCAGGTCCGGATCAATGCCGGGGCCGCCGGTTCGGCTAGTGCGATGGCAGCGCCTGCGCGTGGCGGCCCACCTGGAATGCCGTTTGGTGGTCCGCCAGGAATGGGAATTCCAAACTTTGCGATGGCCCAACAACAAAACACATCCCCCCAGCACGTCGCTCGGGTGGAAGTCAGTGGTGTGATCTATCTGATCAAGCCGCCCGACGCACAAAAGCTTGGCGGCGCGGAAGGGACCGCTCCTGGTGAAGCGGCTCCTGCGGCCGCGCCCCCTGCTGCGGCACTGCCGGGCCGTGAAGATCGGATTGCCGCCTGGCGGCATCAGGAGGCCCGGCCATGAAACTCAAACTGAAATTTAGTGGCGCCGCGATCGGCCAATTCTTTGCCGAGAACGGCGAGAAACTGATCCTCCTGGCAACGGTCGTGATTCTGCTGATGTTCGTCTACGGCGCGATCACCGCCAAGCCGCTCGATTCGAGCACCCCCAGTCTTATCTCGAACGCAAGCAAGAGCGCGCAAGACCGGGTCAATGCGGTCGCGTGGGAAGGCCAGGAGAGTCCCCGCAACGACTTCAAAGAATCACACTTCGCAGCCGCGGTCGACAAGGCGGGCGAACAAGTGCAACTGGCCCGGCTGGAGCTTAACCGCGCGTGGGATCCGCCGCTGTTTCCGGAATTGGTCAAGCGCGCCGATCCAGAGTTTTTCCCCGTGGAAGACCTGCGTGTGGCAGCAGGCTTTGGGGTCGTTGTCTATCAAGCTGCCGCGCCTGTGGCGGCGCCTGGGACGGTGCCCGGGGCGGCGCCGACGGGTCCTGCCGGCCGACCGCTGGGGATTCCCGGTCCGCCTCCCGGGATTTTTGGACCCGGCGGCCCCTATGGTCCGACCGGCCCCGTCGCCGCGGAAGCACCTCGGGTCCCGAGCCAGAACCTAAATCTGCCCGGCCCTCGGCCGACAGGACAAGGGTTTGAGGGCAAACCGCGACATTACGTGGTGGTTACCGGAGTCGTGCCCCTGGAGAAACAGGTCGCTGAGTATCGGCGCCGGTTTGAATATGCCGTCCGCGACCCGAGCAGTATGGCGCAAGATCCATTCAACCCGCACTACATATTCTTCTATGTCGAGCGCGCCGAGGTAGCCAGCCCGTCGGAGCCGGTGGCTAATCTGCAATGGAAGCAGCTCGATTACAAACAGTTGATTACGGACCAGAGCCAGTGGATGCCGATTTCCACAGCGCAGGGGGAAGTCATTGACCCGAAGTACGCGTTTCCTCCGGGCTACGGAACGTACAGTCATTTTTTGACGTGGCCGTTGCCCCCCATCCTGCTCCGGAATTGGGGCCTGGAAGCGACGCATCCCAAGGTAGGGCTGGTGAAGCCGCCCGAGGCGGAAGCACAGCCTGACAACAAAGGCCAAGAGGCCATCGATCCACTGGCGCAAAACCAAAACAATCAATTCGCGCCGGGCGTGCCGAATTTCGGCGGAGGGCCGCCGCCGGGCATGGGTGGGCCGCCGCCTCAGATGTTTGGTCAACCCAAGGGCTTTGGGGGGCCGCCTGGAATGTATGGAACTGCAGGTGTGGATCAGACCCCAACCGTGCCACTGCGATTGTTCCGTTTTGTGGATCTGACGGCCGAGCCGGGGAAGATCTATCGGTATCGCGTGCAGTTAGTGTTGCAGAATCCAAACCATCAATACCAGCCCCAGTATTTGGAGAAGCCCGAGAGCGCGAAGAAGCAGTTCGTGACTTCGCCCAAGAGCGAGGCGACCGCGGCGGTCCAAGTGCCGCCTGAAGCTGCGGCATTGGCGGACGGGATGAGTCTGCCGCGCGGCGAACCGGCGGCGAAAATCAACATGTGGGCCGTGTTGAAGGACCCGGTGGTCGAAGTCTTAACTTCCGAGTTGACGCTGCCCCTGGCGGGTGTGGCTCATTTTCGCGATGTGACAATTAAGAATGTCACGGATATGGCCACAGACCAGGTCAGGACGGAAGTGAAAGCTGACCACTTGAACGCAAACGACGCGCTGCTCTTGGATGTGCGGAACGACAACCCGCTTGGCATGTCGAGCAGGTCGAAAGGCCCGACGGAAATGCTGTTCATGGATCCATCGGGGCGGCTGACCGTTGCGAATTCCGCCGTCGATAGCATGAAGAGCGCCGACTATCATCGCCGGACGGACATGCCTGCACCGCCGCCGCCAGAGAAGGGCACGACTGCCATTCCAGGCGCTCCGCCGGGACCTCAGGGTGGTCCGCCACCGGGAATCTTTGGGACGCCGCCGGCGCGAACGCCCCGCTAGCAACCGCATTGCGCGGTAATGCGCAACGCCGAGCGAGCATTGCTGTCGGTCTTGCGCCTAAAAAGCCCGTAGCTGGGTGGGTTTTTTGCTGATGCGGTGGAAGTGACCTTGACCCCCCGCGCGCCCGCCATTATTTATCCCGCCCTAATCCGCAGTCTTCCGGAGAGCCGAAGCGCTGCGCCGTGAACGCAGGATGCGTCATGGCCGGCGGCAAACTCCCGGAATTGCGATGGGACCGAGCACGATCGGCTCGGCGATTCATCGCGGCTGGGGTCTTATCTTGATTGCCTGTTCGGGCTCGTGAGCGTCTTGGGATCATGGAGGATCGTGTGCTGAAGACCACGACCAAGTTGTTGTCCGCCAGTGTCGCGCTGGCGTTGTGGCTTGCGCCCTCGGTGGGCGCGGCCGGCGTCCATTCGGTGGCGCTGGAAATGCTCATGGGCGCGGCAACCCTGGGGGACAACGGGCAGGCAGTGAACAAGCAAGCCGACGCGCTGTTGCATGAAGCGCGCCAGGCGATGAGCGAGGGGCACTACGACGTCGCCGACGAAAAGATCTCTCGCGCCGAGGCGCTGCATCCCCGATATCCGCTGTTCCACTCGGGAGACACGCCGAAAAAAGCACGGGCCGACCTGACGAAGATTTCCACCCAGCAGAAGAAGAGCGCTGGCGGATCGCGCGATCCGTTCGCCAATCGAGCAGTGGCTGGCAACACGGCGACCGAGCGCCCGCAGGGTAGCCTCTCCGAGCCGAAGACAGAATCAACCAGCGCTCCGACATCCGCGACCGAGCAAGCGGCGGATATGCCGCAAAGCTCGCGGCGGATGCAGTTCGCAACCAAGAACGAGACAAACCCTTGGAGCGTGGATTCCAAGAACGCGCCGGAGATGCCGGCACAGCCAACTCTGCCAACGGCCGGGCGAATGTTGCAGGCCCCTGATTCGAGCAGCGCGGCCATGTCATCGCGACGCGAGCAGAATCCAGCAGAGACCTCGAGCGACCTACGGGTGATGGCCAATCAAGCGGAGGCTCGCGCGCATAGCGACGCCTTGCTGTTGGATGCGCGTCGGGCACTGGCGAGCCGCGACATGCAGACCGCGTCGATGATGCTCGAACAAGCCAAAGGACTCGGCGTGCGCTACAGCCCGCTCGATGACAGCCCGGATAAAATCGAGGCTTTGATCCGCAAGCAGGGTGAGTTGCAAACTTTCGCCGGCCCGCCGGCGGAGGCGTCCCAGCGGCAGGCCGAACTGCTGATGGAGCAGGCCGAAGGCATGATGCGCTGGCGCGATCTCGATTCGGCACAACGTCTGGCGGCCGAAGCCCAACGTCTGCCTGCGAGCTATGGCCCTTCGCAGCAACAGCCCGCTCAGCTCTTGGAGCGGATCTCGAATGCACGCCAAGGGGTCGGACCTGATGCGCCAATGGTGGTGCGCGTCGGCGAGGATCGACCGCAAGCCGTGATTCTCGACCCGACCGCCCAGGCACAGACTCCGCCCGGCGTCGAAGCGCCGCGTCAAGGCATGGTGATACCGGCCAACGCGGAGTTCGAAATAACCGAGGGACCTGCGTCCACGGCACCGCAGAACGGACCGATGCCAGCAACCGGCCCGAGCGCGCTCAATGCGCAGCGCGGGACGGCGACTCGCGCAGTGTACAACCCCGCGATCGATTCATCCAGAAACATGCCTGCGGCGGCGGCCGAGGTCGCACCGCAGTTGCAGCCGCCGCACCGAGCGGCGCCGCCACGACTGATCCATGCGCCCGCGCCGGGACCCTCGGACGCTATGCCGTCTCCGGATAACGGCACCGGCGAGGGAATACGGTGGTTCCGCAAAGGACTCGACGCGATCGCCAGCGGCCGTTCTGACGAGGCGCTCAAAGCGTTTCGCCGGTCTTACGCATTTCAAACGGAACTCGACCCCGTCACGCGGCAACAGTTGATCGACCATCTTGAGATTCTCGGCGAGCCGGTTGAGAAGCCGGCCGAAACCGAGACGCCGCCGCTGATTCCGCCGAGTTCGGAAGAACAGCCGGCCACGCAACCGGCATCCAACGCCGGCGCCGCCGCGGAGCCGGCAAAAGGCGAGAACACCGCATCGGCTGCCTCGTTCGAAAGCTCGGGCCTGACTGGTCAGGCGCTGGCCCGCCAGGTTGCGGCCGAAGTGGCACGGCAACAGACGCTCGCCAAACAGATGCGCGAGAAACAGCCCAAGCAAGCGCTCGAGTTGCTGGAGCGGACTCGCAAGATGGTGGGCAGTGTCGACACGCTCGATCCGGGCGCCCGCGACCAACTGGTCCGGCGGTTGGATTTGAGCATCACCGAACTAAAGCAATACATCTCCCAGAACGGGCCGCAGATCGAGTTGGAAGAGCGCAATCGGCAAGTCCAGGACGAAGTCGATCGTCGCCGTAACCAGAAGGTCCAGGTCGAAGAAAAGCTCGCGTACCTGGTCGATGATTTCAACAAGCTGGTCGACGAGCAGCGCTATGCCGAAGCGCAGGTGATGGCCAAACGCGCCATGGAACTCGATCCGGACAATCCGGTGGTGGTGCAGTTGGGCATCATGAGCAAACAACTGCAGCGGGTGGCGGAACAGAACCAGATTTGGGACGACAAGGAACAGGGATACTATGCGGCGATGACGGACGTCGACAAATCGTCGACGCCGTTCGTGGGTCCGATCGAATTCCCCGACGTAAAAACCTGGGACCGGCTGACGAAGAGTCGCTCGCGGATGAAGTCGGAAGGCGCCCTGCGCCGCTCGCCCAAGGAACTTGAAATTGAAAAACGCCTGAGCACCCCAGTCGCGCTGAAGTTCCAGCAGCGTCCGCTGTCGGAAGTCATCACGTACCTGGGCAAGGTCGCCGAGGTGCCGGTCTACCTCGATCCGGAAGGATTGCGGGCCGAGGGGGTGTCGAGCGACACGCCGGTGACGATCGACCTGTCGCAGGACATCTCGCTCAAGAGCGCGCTCAAACTGATTCTGGAGCCGTTGCGGCTGGCGTACATCATCAAGGACGAGGTGCTGAAGATCACCAGCGAAGACATGCAGCGCGGGCAGTTGTATGCCGTGACGTATCCCGTCGCGGACCTGGTGATTCCGATTCCGAATTTCGTGCCGGATGGACGCGAAGGCATCAATGCCGCACTACGCGAGGCGTATTCGCGGATGGGATTCTCGGGCGCGGCCGGCGGCGGATTTGCGAATTCCGGTCCGTTGGCGGTGCTCGCCAGTGAAAAAGGTGGCGGCACCAGCAACGCGGCGATCAACCCGGCTCTGTTAGCCCAGATGCACGCGATTGGCGTTCCGATCGGCGGAGGTGGTCCTCCACAGACGGGCACTCCGCAAGGGAACCCGTTTGGTCCGGGCGGCATGGGAGGCGGCGCGCAGGCCGACTTCGACACGCTGATCGAATTGATTCGTTCGACCGTCGGTCCGCCGACGATTTGGGACGACATGGGGGGTCAGGGAACGATCGAAGGATTTGAAACGAACTTGAGCCTGGTGGTTTACCAGACGCAAGAGAAGCACGAAGAGATCGCCGATCTGTTGGCGCAGTTGCGCCGCCAGCAAGACTTGCAGGTGACGATCGAGGTGCGGTTCATCACGCTCAACGATGCGTTCTTCGAACGGATCGGCGTGGATTTCGACTTCGACCTGACGAATACGCCGAAGGATGTCACGCAGAACGCCGCCGGCGGTACGACGATTCCATTCTCGATTAACAATCCCGGCCCCAGTGCGGTGGTTGGCAACAACCCGCAGGGGAATTTGACGAACAACAACGATATTCAATTCCGCCAGGGAAGCTTTGCCGACGCGGTGCCGCCGGCTTTCCCCGGGTTAGGTTTTGACCCGGCGACCGCGGCGACGTTTGGCTTTGCGATTCTGAGCGATATCGAAGCGTTCTTCCTGATCGAGGCGGCCCAAGGGGATACGCGCACGAACGTGCTGCAAGCGCCGAAGTTGACGCTGTTCAACGGCCAGTTGGCCAGCGTGAGCGACGTCACGCAACGGCCCTTCGTCACGCAGATCATTCCGGTGGTCGGCGACTTTGCCGCAGCACAGCAGCCGGTCATCGTGGTGCTATCCGAAGGAACATCGCTGACCGTGCAGGCCGTTGTTTCCAACGACAGGCGGTTCGTACGGCTCACGGTCGTGCCGTTCTTCAGCAACATTGGGGACGTGGACACCTTCACGTTCACAGGCACGAAGACGACGATCAGCAGCTCGTCGGATTCGAAGAAGGGAACCGACGAATCGGCGTCGAGCAAGGGCTCGACCGACATCACCGAAGGCACGACGGTGCAGTTGCCGACGTTCTCGTTCGTAGCGGTCTCGACGACGGTGAACGTGCCTGACGGCGGAACGGTGCTGCTGGGCGGCGTGAAGCGACTCAGCGAAGGACGCAATGAGTTCGGCGTGCCGATCCTGAGCAAGGTCCCGTACATCAACCGGCTGTTCCGCAACGTCGGCATCGGCCGAACCACGAACAGCCTGATGATGATGGTCACCCCCCGGATCATCATTCAGGAAGAAGAAGAGGAAAACCTGTTGGGCACGGCGCCTCCGTGATGAGCGGCGGCAATGCGTGCGGCAACGGGAATCCTTTGAACCTGGAAATTCAAGGAAGTATTCCCCCCGAGCCGCCGGTGGACGCGACGGTTATGCGGCCGCCGGCGGTTTTTTATTTGTACTGTGGCTGACTGCAGGTAACTCTCGATGTCGCCGCGAATCTGGATTGTGCTGGGAGCACTGTCGGCCGCCGTGGCGGTCGGACTGGGCGCGTACCACGCACACGGCTTGGAAAAGATGCTGGCCGCAAGGAATCTCGAGCCAGTCGAGTTGAGCCGAAGGATGGGCGACTTCGACGTGGGCGTGCGCTATCAGGCCCTGCACGCGATTGGGCTGATCCTGCTGGGAGTCGTCGCTCTGCAGGGCGGATCGGCCTGCCTGAATGCGGCCGGCTTTCTATTCATCGCCGGCACGCTGCTGTTCAGTGGCGGCATTCTCGTACCGGTGCTGACGGCCGTGAAATTCCCCTGGTTCATCGTGCCGGCGGGAGGCCTGGCGTTCATCGCCGGCTGGATCTCGTTCGCCGTGGGCGCGGCCTGGAAACGATAGGCGCAAAAGAAGGCCCCGCGCGGGCCATGCATTGACTGCACAGCCCACACGGGGCGGGGGGAGGGAGATACTCAGGGTTAATTAGGCGCGATTGCGGCCAGCTCGCGGGCAAGCCGCTTACGGGCCACGTGCAACCGGCGCTTGATGGTGCCCACGGGAGAGTCGAACTGATCGCTCATTTCGATGAGCGACCGGCCCTTCACGTAGAACGCCACCAGGGTTTCGCGATCCATCCGCTTGAGCCGACGCAAACCGGCGTGGACGTGCCGCTGCCGTTCGCTGGCCAGGGCCCGATCGAGCGGCGTGTGCCGTTCGACGGCGGAACCTTCGAGCGTTTCGGCTTCGGCCGAGATCACCGGACGCCGGCGCACGGCGCGGTTGATCGCCATCCGCTGGGCCATCGACCGCAACCAGCCGCCGAAGCATTCGGGTTCACGCAACTGGCCGATTTTCTCCAGGGCGTGCATGAACACCTCCTGCGACAGCTCTTGAGCCTCGCCGTGATCGCCGAGCCGCACCAGGGCGATGCTGTAGACCATGCGCTCGTAGCGCTGGCACAGGGCGCCGAACGCGGCGCGGTCACCTGCCTGGGCGGCAAGCACGTTTTCGATCAACTCTTCGGAAGCGTTTGTATTGCTAATGAGGGTGTTCATGTGATTCTCTCCTGAAAACCGGCCGAGCGGTTTCGTGCCACACAAGGCACGAATCAAGGCCGGATGCCGCAAGGACGACAAGCAGCCGCCGTGGCTGCCGATCGGGCTGTCACCGTGGGAAGTTCGTCGTTTTGTGGGCCTTTTTCGGCCCGGGCCTTGTTAGACCCTTACGACGACCGGTGACGGGCACCGTACCATCGACTGGTACGAATGCATGCCCGACATCCACGACCAGCAATGCTTCGTGGAATGTGGGGCGTGCGTACCCGTCGTAGCGGTGCGCAGCAACCCGCGCAAACTACCGCACAGCCGATAGAAGGCCGATGCGGCTGGCGCAGCGAGTTTGGCCGTAGCGCGGTCGTTGGCCTTGCAAATGACGTTGCGGTCTTTGCGGTTGGCAAAAACGCAGCGATTCGCGATGGCTTTCAACGAGCGGTTCATGGCCTACTCCTGCGCCGGATGGCGCGGTTGGAGAGAGACAAAAAACGTTTAACGATCCATTATCGGTTGTGGCCCTGTGCGGAGTTTTTTCCGAACTGGGCCCGAATATTCAACTGTCGCGTGTAATCAGCTCAGTGTCAAGTTAAAGCAGGGTAGTGGGTTACGAATTCTACCGGCTCGATCACCCGGCTGGAAAAAACGTGCCGGCCTCCATATGACTGCATATCGGAAAAAAGGTTCACAAGAAAAACCGATTTTTCGCAAGTCTTTGAGCGATGGAGACTTGCGACGTGATTAGCCCCTGCGACTACGGACAGCCGTCCGAGCCGTGGCAACGGGACTGGCCCCGACTTGTTTCCATGGCCCGATCACGGTGCTGGCGTGCCTGCGCGTGGCATTCGCAGATCCGGCGCTCGACCTCGGCCAGGAGAGAATCGTCGTCGAGGCGGGCAAACTCAGCGGGCGTGATGATCTCGCCGAATTGAATGTGGATCACGGCGGGCTGGGGAAACGTGTTGCTCCGGGGCCAGGCATCGAAGGCGCCCTCGATGGCAACCGGCCAGATGGGCGTCGAGGTTCGGCGCGCAAGGGCCAGGAAGCCGGGCTTGATCTGTCCGACTTCGCCGTCGCGAGTGCGCGTGCCCTCGGGAAAGATGAGCAGCATTTCACCGGCCCTGAGACGGCGGATGCTTTCTTTCAGGCCGCCGAGGCCAAGGCCTTCGCGATCGAGGGGGATCGCGTCCAGCGAGTAAATCAACCAGCGAAACGGCGCGAAGCCGAACAGCGTGTCGCGGGCCACATAGTTCAGGCGACGATCGCAGGCCAGGCCGACCAGAATCGGATCGAGATGGCTTTGATGATTGGAGACGACGAGCACGGCGCCCTTTGGCGGCGTGCGCGGACGACCAAAGACGCGAATCGAAAAGACCATGATCGCTGTCAATCGACAGACGACACGGAGGAATTCGTACCAGGCGCGTTTAGACAGTGAACGGCGAGCCATCGGCAGGTGGTCGGTGGGCAAGAGTCAGGAACCAGCTTTGTGCAGGTGGTTGCGGACGATGTCTTCCAAGCGGTTGGCGACTTCGGATTGAGACAGTCCGTCGGTGGGAAATTCGATTGCGTCCGTGGCGGGAGTCAGCGGGCCGACGGTGCGGGTTCGGTCCCCTTGGTCGCGCTCGGTTTGTTGGCGCAGCACCTCGTCGAACGGGGCGGCCTCGCCGCGGGCCGCCAAATCGTGCTGGCGGCGGCGGGCACGCTCCTCGGGATCGGCGGTGAGGAAGATCTTGCACTCGGCCTGCGGGAAAACGACGGTGCCCTGGTCGCGACCTTCGGTGACCCAACCGGCGACGCCCGACTCGGCGGCGGCGGCGCGTTGCAGTTCGACGAGGCGCTCGCGAACGCCGGGATTTCCGGCGGCGTAGCGAGTCAGGGCTGTGATCTCGGAAGTCCGAATGGCGCGGGTCACGTCTTCGCCGTCGAGAAAGACCTGGTCGGCGCGGAGCTGGATGTTCAAGCGCGCTGCCAGGGAGGCCAACGCCGCGGAATCACTGAGATCGAGCTTCGCACGGTGACCGGCCAGCGCGACGGCGCGGTACATCGCGCCGGTGTCGAGGAAACGAAAGCCCAGGCGGCGGGCAAGCTCGCGTGCGGCGGTGCTTTTGCCGGCGCCGGCGGGGCCGTCGATGGTGATAACGGGGGGAGAAGGCAAAGTCATATGCGGATTATCCGGGGGTCAGAGACCCCGGCTATAGGACATCATTTTAGGACACACTCGGCGGCGGTGCGGATTTGGGCTTGGACTTCGTCGATGGTTCGAGAAGCGTCGATGACGACGATTTTTTCGGGACGGCGAGCTGCTTCGGCCAAGAAGCCGGCGCGGAGGCGGAGGCGATAGTCATCCCCTTGCTGCTCCATGCGGTCGAGGTCGCGCTGGATTCGTCCGGCGGCCGCGGCTGGCGGCATGTCGAGGACGAACGTGAGGTCGGGCTCCAGGCCGCCGGTGATTTGCGCGCCGATTTGCCAGATCGAGGCCACGTCCAGTCCGCCGGCGTGGCCTTGATAGACGGCGTTGGCCAGCAGGTAGCGATCGGAAACGACCGTTTTGCCGGCGGCCAGCGCCGGCCGAATGATCTCTGCGACAAGCTGGGCGCGAGCGGCCATGTAGAGCAGCATCTCCGCGGTGCGATCGATGGCCAGATCGTGCCGATTCAGGAGCAGCTCGCGGATCGCATTGCCTAGAGGCGTGCTGCCGGGGTCGCGGCACGAGACGACGTCGTGGCCGGAAGTTTGAAGCCACTCGCAGAACAACTGCATTTGCGTTGTTTTGCCGGCGCCGTCGATGCCATCGAAGCTGAAGAACATGTTCACCAGGCACCCAATTTACGCGGATTCGTGCCGCTGATAAAGCGTAGGTTCCGCTCGGGCCGTGGGGCCTATTTCGCGGCTCCGTCGCCGTAGTGCTCGAGCATCCGTCGGGCGTGCGAGGCAACCAGCTTGCGAAGCTCCGCAGGTTCAAGCACCTGGGCCTCGTGGCCGTAGCCCAGGATCCACCAGGAAATCTCGTTCAGCCCCGAGACGGTAACCCGATAGTCGAGGGAACCGTCGGCGTTCCAGGCGAGGCGTTGAGTCTTGTGCCAGGCGACCTCGCCGACGTTGCGCGCCACGCGCTTGCCGAAGCGAACGCGGACGTCGCGATCGGGGCCCGGCTCGGGAATCAGGTGCCAGGCGTTTCCCAAATAACGATCGAGTGAAAAATTGCGGGGAATGTTGAATCGCTCCTCGGTCGGCTCGGTGCGACGGATCCGTCCGACGTTGAAGGTCCGCACCGAGCGGTGGATCGTCGAGCGGCCGATCGCGTACCAGCTATGTCGGCTGAACATGATGCGATAGGGACTAAGTCGGGTGCGAATGAGCTGGCCGTCGAAGAAGCTGTCATACTCGATGCGAATCGAGCGGCGGGCACGGATCGCGTCGAGCAACTGATCGTAGATCGGGGCCTGACCGTCGACAGGACTGGCCGGCGGCAGGCGAATGCGGATCGCGTCGGCGACACTGCGCAACTGTTTGCGAAGGCCCGCGGGCAATGTGCTTTCGAGCTTGATGGCCGCGGATTGCGCCGGGGCGAGAAACGGAACCTGGCGAACGTCGCCCAATTCGTGGCAGAGCACGATCAGGGCCAGAGCCTCGTTGACCGTGAGATTGGTCGGAGGAAGGAAGTACGAGTCGGCCAGGTGATAGGTCTGGAACTCGCTGTCGTACTGCAACGGGACGCCTGCCTCGCGCAGCACGTCGAGATCGCGGAAGATGGTTCGCCTGCTGACATGGCAGCGGGCGGCCAGCGAACTAGCGTTGCACCCCTTTCCAGGCTGCAGCAGGCCGATCATCTGAAGCAGACGGCTGAGGCGAGTCAGATTCATGATCGGCGGACGGCGGCTGGGAGGCGCCTGGGGACTTCGGTTTGGCCTTCACAGTAGTCGATCGATTGCCGAGCGACAAATCGCCCCAATCGAATGGATCTTCGGATTGGCCGCTGGCCTGGACCACGTTCTTGTCGACCTTGGGCTGCGACGTCGCGGGACGCTTGGCGCGTGCCATGGTCGGCAGAGCCTGCGGAGCGACTTCGTTTTCGCCAGGAACCTGGGCGTTGGCCTTCATCCTGGCGGTGTCCGACTTCGTGGCGTCGGTTTTGACGGTGTCCGTCTTCGCAGTGTTCAACGTAGCGGTGTCCATCTTGATCGTGGCGCTCGCGGGATGGACCCCTGGAGCGACCTTGATCGAGGCCGACTTGTCCATCGAGGCCCCGGCCGGATGCATCTTCTGCGGCGGCGCGAGTTCCTCGGGCTGCGGCTGCGCCTCGGTGGGCTGACCTTCGAAGTGGTCCATTTGGCCGGTGCCGTCACCGCCGTGCTGGAACTGCTCGAAGGGACCCATGCTGAGGACGTTGGGCCGCGTGTAGCCGTAGTCCAGGTAGATGCCGGCGTCGCGGGCGCGGGCCCGACGCGTGGCATCGAAGTAGGCCTTGGCGGGCCACGGACCTTCGGCGAGGTAGACGCCGTTGTATTCCAACAGCGAACCCTTGCGGAAGTGGACCAGCATGATGGCCTTGTTGTAGTCGGTCAGAGCACGGTAGTAGGCCGCTTCGGCGTCGGCGCGGCGGCGCTGAGCTTCGAGCAGCAGGTCGAGGGTCACGGTGCCGGCCTCGTAGGCGACCTGCACTGCTTCGACCTGGTCCTCGGCGGCGACGCGGCGATTGAAGTTCGTCTTCGCCAGCACGTAGTTGGTGTCTGTGTCGCGGATGGCTTCGGCCAATTGATGCGAGACTTCGAGCTCTTCATCCTGGAGGACGGAGCGCTCGCGAGCGAGCAAGAGCTGTTGATTGCGAACGGCGGCCAGCGGTTGGCGGAAGCCGATCGGCAAAGTCATCTGCAGGCCCAACTGCCATTCCTGGAAATCGCCGCTGGCCAACGTCGAGAAGGCGTCGGTGCCGGCAATTGGATCGGGAACCGGCGGGAACGGCGGATTGGGACGCGTGCGATTCGGGTCGTAGGCCTTGCCGGGGTAGTCGATCAGATCCTCGCCCAAGCCGAGCCAGCGATAGCGGCCGACGACGTCGAGCCGCGGCAGCAGCAGGTTCTTGGAGGCGATCAATTCCATTTCACGCTGCTTGACGCGCCACTTCTGCTGGCGAAGTTCGACCGAGCGGCAAAGGCCTTCGGCGTGGACTTCGCACCAATCGAACAGGACGCTGGCGTCGGTCGGTTCGTCGCAGGGACGGATCAGGCGGCCGTCGGTGGCCGCAAGGCCCATCATGTAGCGGAGCCGGTTTTCGGCGCGGTACAGGTCGCCCAATGCCGTTTCGACTTCGCCGCGGAAGAAGAAGTACTGTTCGCGGGACTGAGCTTCGCGATCGGCTTCACCACCCTTGGCGCCTTGGCGCTTAAGCTCGTTGATTTTCTTCCAGGTCTGCAGAGCCGAGTCGCGGCCGGTCTTGCGCGCTTCGAGGTTGCGATAGGCGAAATACAGTTCCCAGTACGCGTTTTCGACGTCGGAGACGAAATTGCGGACGCCGGCCTCGAAGTCGGCCAGGCGGATATCGGTGCGGATACGGGCGATGATCACGCCGTCGAATTGCAGGTAGGTGCCGATGCCCTGCAGGGGATCGAACGGACCGGCAATGCGGTTATAGAGCGTGCCGGCGCCTTGCAACAACGGCTGGCGGAAGCCGGCTTCGAAGTTGGTGTTCCAATCCTGGGCCGTGTCGCGCGTGGCGGAGTTGTTGAAATCGCCGACGGTGTTATTGAAGAACGAGAACGTAGCACCGGTCGCGGTGCGCTTGGTGATTCCGGCCTGGAAGGTCTCCAGATCCTGCTCGAAGATGAAGTTATCCAGGTTACTACCGACGACGGCCGCGTTCACGTTACGCGGACGGTCGTTCTTTTCCCAGAACATGCTGGCGCTGAGCTGAGCGTCGTAGACCGACAGCGCGCCTTCGGGACCGAAGATCGGATCGCTTTCGAAGATCGCCGGTTCGTAGACGGTCGTGACGGCGTTCGGCTGGGCCGTGATGATTTCAGGTGTTTGCGTGATCTGCGTGCGAGCGGTGTTGGGAGAAATGAACAAGCGGACGCCCAGGGACCGCATGACCTTGCCGTTCTCGAGCGCGATACGGACGGCGTCTTCGAGCTTCAGGTCGAGTGTTTCGTCGAACTCGGGATGGCTGATCGTGAACGGAGCCGGCGGATCGTTGACTTCCTGAAGGCTGCAGGTGTTGACGTCGGGATACTCGATGTTGGTGGCCATGCCCACGTAGTGCGACAGGTCGCCGTCCTCGAAGAAATAGAACGGCTGGGCCGGCGAACAGCCGGTGACCAGTGCGGCCAAGAGCAGCATGGCGGTGGCCAGCAGTGCTCGGCGGAATGTATGTGGGGTATTACTCATTGCGAGAACATCCTCAGGGGGAAGATGTCGAGCTGCTCCGTCTGTTCTGCAGTTCGGTTTCATCGTGACTTTCGTCGAAACGCCTGGTTGCTAGCACCGCTGCGTTGCTAGCAGCGCATACCAGCGCACGCCCGGAGTCCGAGCGGCACGTCTGGTATCGGCGTCGTAACCCGCAGACTTTGACGAAAAGGAAAATCTCACGCGACCGACAAAGTCAGGGCAGCTTTCCCGCCTTATCGACGAGCGGCGTCAGTGAGAGTACAGAAGCGCCGCAGTTGGGGCGTCGCTGCTAGCAGATACCGCGGCACGGCGCTCAGAGATACATGCCCATGTAGCCGCCGGCCTGGTCGGCTTTCGCTTGCATCGCTTCGGCCCGGCGTTTGGCCTGCTCCAGATCGCCAGCGGCGATGTAGCGGTCGAACTCGGCGATGATGGCGTGGGGCACCGTTTCTTTGAACCAGGCCACGACGGGTTCGGTCAGCCAGTCGCAGGTTTCGCGGACCAACTCGACATCCAGATGGGCATGCACGGTCTGGGTGTCCGTAGGGTCGGTCATCACAGTGCCTTCGAAGCGGAACTCCAGCATGCCATCTTCGGCCGAGTTGGTGAGATGGAAAACGCAGTTGGAGTTGTAGAGATAGTAGGTGTTGTGGGAACCGTGGGTTTCGAGGGCCGACTTGATCCGCTCGCAGCGAGCGCGATAGCGGGGCGAGGCGTCGATGGGGATATCGAGCCGGTTGACGGTTCGCAGCGGCAGGCAATCGAAGCTGATTTCTACGTAGCGCTGCATCGGGCAAATCCGAAGCACGAAACTCGAAAATCGAAAGAAGCAACAATCACGAATGTACAAAAACGGCGCGGCACGTCCAGCGTGTGGCCCAGAAGGCGCCGGTTATGCAGCCGAAATCATTCGGCGGCGTTTTTGCCTTCGGCGACTTTCCAGCCCGCGACGACCCAGCCGTCTTTGATCACCATCTGGGTCCAAGGCAGCTCGCCGAGCTTCTTCCAGCGGCCGCGGAGCGTCAGGCCGGTGCTTTTCGTTTCGGCCTGGAAGATATCTTCGAAGCGCGTGCGGAGCGTGCGGCGGGCCGTGGTCTGTTGAACGTCGAGCGAATCGCCGGACTTGAAGCCGGGGGGCGAAACCTCGATTTCTCCTTGCCGCTTGGAGACCAACGTGCCGCCGCTGAATTCAAACTTGTAGGTGACGGTGATGTCCATCGGGATCGGACGCTCGACGCCGGTGCGCGAGGTGTGGCCGACGGTGTGCAGCGTGATCTTCACGCTGTTGTCGCCGAACTTGACGCTGAGCGGGTGAACGTCGGCGAAGGTGAGCGAGCCCTGGCTGCGTTCGGGCAGATCGTTGAACATCGCGTTGGCCTGCTCCAGCGAAACCGGCTCGGCCAAGAGCGGCTTGAGGAAGCTGTCGTACTGGGCCTGGCTGAGCTGCTTGTCGTTGATCGCGTGGACCAGCTTGTCGAACTCAGCGGACGTGATGTTCTGCTCGAAGCGGTCTTTGATCAGGCCGGAGAAGTCTTTGTAGATTTCGCTGCCGTCCCCCAGGTTCCGCAGCAGGACCTTGAACTCTTCGTGCGACAGCTTGCTGCCGACGATGTTGCGGGCCATGCGATTGAAATCCTCGTCGCGGGCCGTGCGGCCGGCCAGCATCACGTCGGCGAGATTCTCGACGAGCGATTCGTGGGCACGGATCGAAAGTTGGGCGTCGGCTGCGATGTCGGGCGGGGCCGAGGGGGCGCCAAGCTCGCCGGGGCGGGCCTGCAGGCCGACGACGGTCAGCCAGTCCTTGGTGGTGCTGAAATCGAGGTCCTGCGGGAACGCGGCTCGACGCATCAGGGGATTGCGGAATTTGTTGTCGTACGAGCGATTGGCGTCGGTCAGCATCGTGCTGGTTCGCTTGTCCATGCGGCCTTCGAGGCGGGATTCGGCATGCTCGCTGGCAATGGCCTCGGCCGTGTCGTGGCTGCTGTACACGCGGTTGGTGGCGATGCGGGTAATCAGACGGCCGGCGTCGATGGAGATGCCGTCGATGTTGCTGTTGGTTTCGCATTCGGCATGGGCCCGATCGGAACGGAACCCACGGGCGTCGAGGAAGATTTCCTTTTGACCGGCGAGCGAAGTCGTGGCGCTTGAGAAAATCGTGGCCGGGCCGTTCGTGCCGACCGTCTTGGAAGTTGTCTTGCCCTTGAGCACGATGTCGATTTGCGCGCAGTCGTCATTGGGCACGAGCGACGCTTTGACGGTGGCGCGGGTGCGGCCGCGGCCTGAGATGTCGGTGCCGAGAATGACGTCGCTGATCGGTGTGTTCTCGTCGACGTCTTCGCCGATGCCGGCGGTGACCACGTAATCGGAAACCTGGACGCGAAGATTCGGTTCGCAGAATTGCTTGCGAACGGTTTCGAGCAAGGTCGGAGATTGGCCGGAGGCGATCATTTTGCCGAGCAGTTGGCCCAATCCGCGGCGATCAAAGTCGGCGGGTGACTTCGAGGCAGCTTCGAGATAACCGCCCAGGGCCGTGAGATCCTGATCGTATTGGGACTGAGCGTCGGTGCCTTGGTAGGCGGCCAGCAGATCGGCGTAGGAGCGGAGCGAACTGGCGACGCCGGAGAATTGAGGCAGCTCCAGACCTTCAAGACCGCTGACCAGGCGTGCGCGGGAAGCGCGCAGTTGGTCGGGGCGGGCTTCGAGGCCCTTGGCGACTTCGACCTTCAGCTTGTCGAGCTGGAGGTAGGCGATCCACCCTGCCCCGTTGGCGCCTGAGGCGCGGAGATATTTTTCCAGCCGGCGGACGGCGCCTTCGGCAGCGACCTGTCGGGCGATGACGTCGGCCTTTGCGACGGGCTTGTAGGAGTCTTTGGCGGCGCGGACATGCTCGAGCAGTTGGGCCGGGGTCGGCTTGTGCAACTGGTCGGCCCAGGCGGTGATCGCCTTACGCGTGGAAACGAGGTGGGCCAGCCGCAGTCCGGGCTGCTTGGCTTCGTACTTGCTCAGGATTTTGCGAACGACGATCGGGTCGGCCTGATCTCCCTTGGCGAGCTGCGCCTTGAGCTCGTCGGTTTGGAGATACTGGTTCCAGCCTGCGCCGGTGGCTTGAGTGGCGAGCCACTTATCTTGCGCGTCCAGCGCTCTTTGAACGCGGTCGGCAGCCGATTGGCCGAAGGCCGCGAGTGGCAACAGCAGGAAAAAAACGAGGCTGGGCAGAGTGAGGTTGGGGCGTCGCATCCGTTCGCTCCTCAAGAAGGTAGGCAAGTGGCGCGTTCAATTCATACCACGAAAGCCCAGACCCGCCAACTCCCGCATTTTGCGAACTACGAAAAATCGGCAAATCTCTCGTGGTCCGCGCCGTTGGAGCATTCTCTGCCGCAGGTTCCGTGGCAAAGGGGTAAATGGAATGCGGCGCACGTAGAGGACGGGGAAAAAAAATCGCGCCGTAAGTCGTTAATCTCAACTCATTTCACTAAAGTTACGCAATCGACCCCCTTGTGTATGGCCAGTCATCTTGCCCTAATGTCGCGACTTACCAATCCCTGGCTGTATTGGGAGACGCGACATGTTTCGCACACCGAGGGCGATCGTTGCGGGGCTATCGTTGCTAGCAATCCTCAGCGCGGCACACGCCGAGGAGCAAGCCGCTGCCGATTCATCAGGCACGGCAGCGAGCACTGAAGCGACCACCACGGCGGTAGAATCGTCGAAGCTGACCTGGTTGGAGGATTACACGCAGGCGATGAGCCAGGCGCGGGAAGAGAAGAAGCTGCTGCTGATTCACTTCTACAAGCCTGAGGATCAGAAGCATCCTGACGCGCCGGACGCGGCCGACTCGGTCGTGAACGTCGAGCGGGCCATGGAAGAGCCGGGGATTCGCGAGCAGTTCGAGAAGTACGTGCTGGCGAAGTTGCCCACGGACACCCAGATCACCGTCGACGGCGACCCGCTGCGGCTGTTGGGCCATCGGGCCTTTGAGCAGCTTCGCAACGGGCCGGGAATCGCCGTGATCGATTTGACCCACGAAGACACGGATTACTACGGCTACGTCGTTAGCGCCCTGCCCTTCAAGCCGGGGAAATACTACCGCTTCCGTTTGAGCCATCTGGAGGCGCTGGTCGACCTGCCGCCGGGGACGCTGACGCAGCGGAGCATGATTTTCGCCGTGCGGATCCATCCGGAGCATCCCAAGAGCACCGTCGGGCCGGACGACCCGATTCTGCTGTCGGAGGCCACCAGCGCGTCGAAGTATCAGGCCCAAATTCGCGTGCAGGGACACCACAACTGGGAATCGCGGTTTCACCGGATTATGGGCCGCCTGTTGGGGCGCGGCACGCCGGGAACGCCGGTCGAGGTAGTGGCCGAGAGCTGGCCGAATCAGGACTTGATGGATTCGTGCGTCGATTGCGTGGCCAGTTGGCGCCAGTCGGAAGGGCACTGGTCGGCGGTCAGCGCGCGGCAGGCCAGCTACGGCTACGACATCAAGCTGAGCGACAACGGCATCTGGTACGCCACGGGAATCTTCCGCGAAGGCAACGGCAAGTAAGCGCGGCTCGAAGCGACGCGAGACACGCGCGTCGCGATGTGTTGCGCAATCTGGTGCGCGAAGCGTGCGACGCCGGCTAGGCTGAGTTGGGCGGCTCGGCGGCGTCGGGCGGCTCCGTGGCGACAGGCGGCGCGGGTTTGACTTCGATCGGCAGCTTCGGCAAGCCCCAGAAACTGCGACCGGCGGCGGCAACCTTGGGCATCAGAACCATCGCGGCGACGAACAGACCTAGCGCGAGGATGGTTAGCAAGATGCCTTGCAAGTGCGGCCAGACCGCGGCCGAGAGCGTGAGAGCCATGATCAGCACGCCGGGCAGCACGATGCCCAGCAGTGCTCGCCACACGCCCATTAAGGTGGCCGCGCGAACTCCGATGATCGCCATCGCGATCCCCCCGCAAATCAATTCGGCCGGCAGGAGCGAGAGGTATTCCTGGGCGAAATACAGGAGCGGGAAAGCGCCTGCGAACGTGCCAATCGTGAGCAACAGCATCCAGCGGTCGAAGCGTGTCACGCCGAGCGCTTGCACCACCAGGCCGATCAAGAGCCCGAACGCGCCGACGCTGAGCGGGGCGAGCCACGTGAGGCGTCCGAGCCGGTCGATGGGAGCGATCCCCAGCACGTCGATTTGCACGGGCCGGCCGAACAGCAGGCGTGAATAGTCCCAGCGATAGGTGCTGCTTCCGCCCGCGCGCTCCAGACTGGTTGGCTGCAACGAGAGTTCGAGCAGGCGAACGTCGGAGCCCTTTGCGGTGAGGGAGACTTTGTACTGATCCAGCAAGCCGCCGGGCGCGGTGGCCAGCTCGTAGAGGCCCTTGCCGACGGCGGTGTAGGTGATGTTCATCGGCGTGGCTTTGGCCGGCAGGGCGCCGTGCCAGACCATTTTGCCATCGCGAAGGATGACGTGCTCCGTGGGCTGGCCGCCGACGGCGATCGACAGGTCGGCCAGCGAGATGATCTGTGGCGGCAGCGGCAGTGCGATCTGGCATTCACCCTTCTGGTCCGCCGAGCCGGCGACGTCGAGCTTGCCTTCGAAGCGAGCCTCGTAGATCGATTCGGGGGTGACGGTGCCGACGCTGAGCCGCGGCGTGAGCGTGATGTCCGCGTTGAACGAGGCAATCTTCGCCGGCGGGAGGCTGCCGATTGAATCTGCCGCCGCACGATCGGCTGTTTGCGGAACAGGCGATTCGGACAGCTCGCTGTAGAGCGACATTTTCCGGGCTGACTGGCGAGCCGATTGGACGGCAGGCATCAGCAGGGCCAGCAGCATCCCAATGATGATGATGACAACCAGCAGCTCGACGAGAGTGAACGCGCGGCGACGAGCAGACATGGCAAGCCTCGCGAGTAGTGTGGCGGTCCCCTGCGACGCCTCTATTTATTCTAATTGCGGCGATGCGCAGTGGCGAAAGCATCTGCCAGAGCGGAACTGCACTTTGTGCCCAACAGCGAGCGATCGTTTTTTGCCGGGCTCTTGACAATTGATTACATTTGTAGTCTAATGGAACCATGTAATGGACGAACGCCTCCAGGAGGAGTTGACGCATGGCCCGCAGTGCCCGATCCGTCGGTTTGGCTCCCGCCGAATGGGAGGTGATGAAAATCCTTTGGGACGAGGGGCCGCTGGCGGCGCGCGACGTGGTGGCCAGGCTGCCGAAGCAGCGGGACTGGGCCGCCAAGACGGTCAAGACGTTGCTCTCGCGGCTCGTGGCTAAGAACGCCGTTGCATACGACCAGGTCGGCAATTCGTATTTGTACCGGGCGGCCGTCGACCGGATGGCGGTCACGCGGCAGGAGGCCCGCAGCGTGCTGCGGCGATTGATGAGCGAGGCGGTTTCGCCGGTGCTGATGCACTTCATAGAGGAGGCAGACCTTTCGGACGCGGAGATTCGGGAGTTGAAGCGTCAGCTCGATGAGAAACGCAAATCACGGTGAGGTGGCTATGGTGAATTTTGCGAACAACGCTGCACAGCAATGGCTCGGCTGGATCGCAATCGCGAGCTGGCAACTGGCGGCCGTGGTTTGCGTTGTCGCGCTCGTTGCACTGGCCGCGCGATCGGTATCGGCGCGATTTCGGCATGCGCTGTGGCTGCTGGTGCTGGTGAAATGCTTTCTGCCGCCGATTTGTGCGACGCCGCTAAGCATGAACCATTGGGGAATCGATCCACTGGTTGAGCGAACGGGCTTGAAGCAGTGGGGCGAACGAATCTTCGGTGAGGCCACGCCGCCACAGGCTGCGGCCGAGGAGCATCCGGCTGCAGCTGACGCGCGGATTTCCGGCGAACGCTTGACGCCGGCCGCCGCGCTGATGGCAGTCTGGGCTGCCGGGTGCGTAGCCGTCTGGGTGGTTGTGGCCTGGCACTGGGCCCGCTGCAGACGGATGGTCGGGGCCAGCCGGGCCATTGAGGAGGGGCCGTTGCGGATCGCGCTGGAGCAGATCGCGATGGAACTCGGCGTGCGTCGAGGTCCGGAGCTGGCCGCCACCGGCGCTGTGACCAGTCCGTTTCTATGTGGAGTGTGGCGGCAGCAAATCATCCTGCCCGAGAAGCTGATGGACGAGCTGGATTCGGCAGATCTGCGGGCCGTGTTGACCCACGAGCTGATGCACTCGCGGCGGCACGACACGTGGATTGGCTGGGCGCAGGTTTTGGCGCAGGGGATCTACTGGTTTCACCCGCTGGTGTGGTGGGCTAATTCCCAGATCCGACGCGAGCGCGAGATGGCCTGTGACGAGGCAGTGCTGCAATTAGGGCGCGTGACCACGGAGAGTTATCAGCAGTCGATCCTTCGCGTGCTGACCGCGGCGCGGAGCCGGTCGGTGGTGGCCGGCAGCCTGGTCGGCGTATTCGAACGGGGAATCAATCTACAAGCTCGATTGGAGGAGATCATGAATTACGAACCGCGAAAACAAAGATTTGGATGGGGATCGCGGCTGGCAGTTTTGGTGCTGGCGATTCTGTTGTTGCCGATGGCGCCGGGAAAGCCCGGCAAGGCGGCGACCGCGGCAGACGAGGAGAACAGCGTGCCGACGACCGCTCGCCTCGTGCAATCGAATCCGAAGCCTGGTGAAACAGGCGTGGATCCGGCTCTCACGGAGATTTCGTTGACGTTCGACCGGGACATGGACAAGGGAATGAGCTGGACGGGCGGTCCGCCGCTGTTCCCTCCGGTTGACAAAACGCGCGAGGCCCATTGGATCGACGCGCGGACCTGCGTATTGCCGGTGAAATTAGAAAAGGGACAATTCTACCGTGTTGGAATCAATTCGAGCAGTTTCAAGAATTTTGCCGCGAGAGGTGCTTACCCAGCCCTGCCATCCGTAGTCTACTTCGCCACTGCGGGCGCGAATGCCGAGACACAAAACCGAGTCAAGGTTCCAAAAGTAAGCTCGACTGTTCCAAAAGATGGGAGCACGGACGTCGATCCGAAAGCTTCGACGCTACGAGTCACGTTCGACATGCCTATGGGAGAAGGAATGTCTTGGACGGGCGGCGGAGAAAAGCATCCGACGCAATACGTGGACAAAAAGCCGAGTTGGTCGAGCGACATGAAGACGTGCACGCTGCCAGTGAAGCTCGAGCCCGACCATGAATATGAGATCGGGCTCAACAATCTCTACGCGATCAACTTTCAGAGCAAGTGGGGCGTGCCAATGGAGCCAGTGGTCTATAAGTTCAAGACACGTGGAGCGAAGTAGGGCGCACCGCCGACGGACGGTCAGCCCACGTGGCGGCGCCGTTTGGCGCGGCCGTTGTGGGTGGCGTGCCCGCGCGCGCTATGGAGACTCCGCTTGAGCGCGTCAATCAGATTGATCACCGGTTCTTCTTCCTGCTCCGGCGCCATAACGACTTCCTTCCCCTTGCGTTTGGCGGCGATCAGCTCCTTGACTCGCTCACGGTAGCGATCTTCGTAGTCGCTGATGTCGAATCGCTGGGTGGTCATCGAACGAATCACGTCTTTCGCCAAGCGTAGATTTTTGGCCGACAGCCGCAGGTCTTCGCCCACGCCGAGGGCCTTGGAATTGCGGATCTCGGGCGCGTAATTGAGCATCGCCATCAGCAGCACGTCGTCGCGCGGCACGATCGCCGCGAGCTGCTCTTTGCCCGAGAACACGACCTGCCCGATGCCCATTTGATTCTCTTCCTCCAAGGCGCGGCGAAGCAATTGATAGGGCTCGCGGTCGTGCACGTCGTCCGGCGCCAGATAGTACATCCGGCCGTCGAAGTAGATTTCGTCCAGCTCGCCCGGAGAGATGAATTCCTCGATGCTTAGCGTGCGCTCTTCGCGCGTCCGCATGGCGTCGAGCTCGTCGGGATCGATCTCGATGTATTTACCGCGGCCGTATTCGTAGCCCAATACGATTTCGTCCTGATCGACCTCGCCGTGGATGGGACACGCCTTTTGGTATTCGATGCGGCTATGGCAGGTGGCGTGAAGCTGATGGAAGTGGATGTCGCTGCCAGAACGCGAATGAGCGTTGACGGCCTCGACTGTGAAACGCACGAGGCCGAATTGGAGTTCGCCTTTCCAACTGGCCCGCCACGTGGCGCGAGCAATCTTCTTGGCGCGGCGTTTGGTCCGGGTGGCCATGGAGGTTTCCTTTCCCAGGGAGACTGGGAGCAAACAGTGCGCCGCATTGGCGCGGTAATTGCGACGGATGAGAAGCGTGGGCGTAGTGCAGGACACTACAGCGATTTTTTGGGAGGACACGATCATGCCCAGGTACGGCAAGAAGGCAAGCAGCTCGGTCAAACGCGCGATGCACAAGCGCAAAGCGGGAACGCTGCGGAGCGGAAGAAGCAACAAGAAAGTGACCAGCCGCAAGCAGGCAATCGCGATCGGCTTGTCCGAAGCGCGGAAGAAAGGGGCGAAAGTGCCCCGGAAGGCGAGCAGCCGGTAACGGCCCGCCGTTATACTCGGATGTTGGTTTGCCCACGGCCATCGTGGGCGGGCCACGGCCAGTGTGTGCCATACTTCAAGGGAGCGCGGGCACCCTGGGAGTTTTCCGCCGATGGGCCTGAAAGAATATCGCCGCAAACGCGACTTCACCAAGACGTCCGAGCCGCGCGGCAAGCGCGCGCGGGAGCACAAGAAGCTGGCGTACGTGATCCAGAAGCACGCGGCGTCGCACCTGCATTACGACTTCCGGTTGGAGTTGGACGGGGTGCTCAAGAGCTGGGCCGTGCCGAAGGGACCCGATCTGGACCCGTCGGTCAAACGGCTGGCCATGCACGTAGAGGACCATCCGCTCGAGTACGGGAAGTTCGAGGGCACGATCCCCAAGGGGGAATATGGCGGCGGCACGGTGATGCTCTGGGATCGCGGCACCTGGGAGCCTGTGGGAGACGCGGACAAGGACTATCGCGAGGGGCGGCTGAAGTTTGTGCTGCACGGCAAAAAACTCCGGGGCAAGTGGATGCTGGTGCGTCGCGGCGGGCGAAACTCCGAGAGCGGCGAGCGACACTGGTTTCTGTTCAAGGAACGGGATGAATTTGCCCGCAAGGGAGAATCGATCACCGAAGACGAGCCGCTGAGCGTGACGAGCGGGAGGGACCTGGATGAGATCGCCAGCCGGTCGCGGCGGGTTTGGGGGTCTGATGGAGAGACGACGCGATCAAACAAGGACCGCCGATCCGCAGCGGGGCGTCAAAAAAAAACGGCCCATCTAAACGGCCGGGCAAAAAAGCTCGACCGCGCGGCGCTGGAAAAGCTGCTCACCAATCCCGCGGCTAGGGCTCGCGGCCTGCCCAAGTCACAAGCGGTCGAGCTGGCAACGCTCGCCAAGGTCGCGCCATCCGGCGACGAATGGCTGCACGAGATCAAGCTCGATGGCTACCGGATGCTGTGCCGGATCGACGGCGGCAATCCACGATTCATCAGCCGCAATGGCAACGACTGGACGAGCAAGTTTCCCGAGTTGGCCCGAGCGGCCGCGAGATTGCCGGTCAAGCAGGCGATGCTCGACGGCGAGGTCGTGGCGATGGACCCGGACGGTACAACGCACTTCCAGTCGCTACAGAACATCTTTCAGTCAGGGCGAACCGGCGAGCTGGTGTTCTACGCGTTCGACGTGCTCCATCTGGACGGTCGGGACGTGACCACCCTGCCCTTGGTCGAGCGCAAGGAAATCCTGAAGTTGGTCGTCGACGCCAGCCCCGACGAATCAATTCAATTCAGCGAGCACATCGAGGGCACCGGACCGGAGATTTTTGCCGAGGCCTGCCGGATGCACCTGGAAGGAATCGTGTCGAAGCGCCGCGACAGCCCCTATCGGCCGGGGCGCGGCGCCGACTGGCTGAAGATCAAATGCTCGAGCCGGGCGGAATTCGTGATCGGCGGATACACGCCGCCTGAAGGCAGCCGGCACCACTTCGGCGCGCTGCTGGTCGGGTACTACGACAAGGCGAAGAATTTCGTGTACGCGGGGCGCGTCGGGACAGGATTCAGCGATAAGACGCTGGCAACGCTGCACAAGAAGCTCAAGGAGCTGGAGCAGGCAAAGTCACCGTTCGTCAACCTGTCGGGCACGACGGGACAGGCGCGCGGCGTCCGCTGGCTGCAGCCCCGGTTGGTGGCCGAGGTTGAATTCTCGAATTGGACAGACGAACAATTGCTGCGGCATCCGTCATTTCAGGGGTTGCGCGAAGACAAGGCGGCCAAGGACGTCGTGCGTGACACGGCGCTCTCGGGCGCGGAGGTGAAAGAATTGCAACGCAAAACTACCAAGGCAACTCGCAACGGACGAACTAAGAAGAGCCAGAAGGAAAGCGCGGTGGTCGCAGGAATCACCGTTTCTCATCCGGACCGCGTTGTTTATCCCGATGCTGGAATCACCAAGCTCGACGTGGCCAAATACTACGAGGGGGTGGCGCCGTGGATGCTGCCGCACGTGGCCCATCGTGTCTTGGCTTTGGTCCGCTGCCCGCAAGGGGTCGCCGGTCAGAGTTTTTTCCAAAAGCATCCGGGCGAAGGGGCGTCGAAGCATTGGCTGCAGATCGACGTCGCCGAAAGCGGCAAGCCGGACTACAACGTGGCGGTCAAGGATGCGGCCGGGCTGGTGGCGCTGGCACAAATGGGCGTGCTTGAAATCCACATTTGGGGCTCCCTCGCGCGGAAGCTGGGAAAGCCCGACCGGCTGATTTTCGATCTCGATCCCGATCCGGCCGTTCAATGGTCGGACGTGGTGAAGGCCGCGCGCGAGGTGCGCCTGCTGTTGGAAGAGCTGGGGCTCGAATCGTTTGTCAAAACGACCGGCGGCAAGGGGCTGCACGTCGTCGTGCCGGTCGAGCCGCGGCTGGAGTGGGACGAGGCCAAGGCGTTCTCGAAGGCGGTGGCCGACTTGATGGTCCGCGCCGCGCCGAATCGCTACATCGCGACCATGAGCAAAGCCGCGCGGAAGGGGAAGATTTTTGTCGATTACCTGCGCAACGGGCGCGGAGCGACGTCGATCGCCCCCTACTCAACGCGCGCGCGGGCCGGCGCCACGGTGAGCGTGCCGATTAGCTGGGAGGAATTGGGCCCCAAGCTCCGGTCTGATGAGTTCACGATCGCCGACGTCCCTGCGCGGCTGGCGAAGTTGAAGAAAGATCCATGGGCAGAGATCGGCAAGGTTCGGCAGTCAATCACGAAGGCGATGATCAAGCGGCTGGAAATCTGATCCGGCTTGGAATCGCGGCTCGCGGCTGGTTATCTTGACGGGCGGGCGGAAGGCTCGAACGTCGGAGGCTGGCCATGTTTGCCCGGGCGTATTGGCTGTTCGCGTGTCTGGGGCTGATGACGTTTTCGGCGTCATTCATCATGGGGTTTCGGTATGACCCCAATGCGCCGGCGCGAAACCTGGTGATCGACGTGGCGATGTACGCCGCGTATATCGCGGTGCACATCGGAATGACGCTGCCGTCGTTCAAGAAGGCCGTATACGGCCGGCCGGAGGGGACGCCGGCGGAACGGCAGATCTATGTTACGGTGGCGATCCTGACGTGGCTCGTACTGTACGGGTTGCACTTGCCGGTCGGCGGCGTTGGATTCGCGCCGCCGGCATGGCTGCAATACTTTGGGCTGTGCGCGGTGCTGTTGTCGTTCGTGGGCTTCTTCGAATTCGCGACGTTCGCCAACCTCGGTCAACTGCTGGGCGTGCCCGGGGCCGAGCTGTCGCACACGGCGGGATCGGAAACGCCGCTGATGACCGAGGGGCCGTACGCGGCAGTGCGCCACCCGATGTATCGAGCGGCGTTCTTCCTGACCGCGGCGTCGCTCGTGATCCATCCGAACGCGTCGCAGTTGTTGTTCGCCGTGCTGACGGCCGGGTCGTTCGTGGGATTCATTCCGCTCGAAGAGCGGCAACTGCTGCGGTCGCGCGGCGAGGCGTATCGCGACTACATGCGCGCAACGCCATACCGGGTGTTTCGCGGAATCTGGTAGCGAAGCGCCGGCCGGCGGGACTACTTACTTCTTCTTCGGCACCAGCTTGATGTTGTCGAACCGCAGAGTGACGACGCCGTTGATGTTCTGATCGGGGCCGCCCCAAAGCTGGAAGGTCAGGGCGCGAGCGTCTTTGACGGGATCGCCGAGAATGGCGCGCTCGTGCCGCCAGCCGTCGGCCATGCGGACGCTGTCGGACCAGGCTTCGTTCCAATCGTTGTTGGCGGCGCTGCGCAGGGCGAGAGTCAGGTAGCCGTTGTCCCCTTGCGAGTCGAGCGCGGAGCCTTCGACGACCTTGACGTCGAACTCGACCGCCGAGTACTGGCTGCTATCGAGCGGCTCGGGAAAGTTGATCGAGTAGGCGCCTTTGCTCTCGCCGTCGGGCGCTGGGAAGGTCAGCGCGACCTGGACCGAGCCCGAGTCGGATTTTCCTTTGGCGTCGTCGGTCGAGAATTTTTCGGTGTGGGCGCAGCCGCCGAAATCGAAGCGCAGGGAGCCGATCGAGGCCTCGTCGTTGAAATCGAGGGCCGGCGGGTCGGCGGCGCGAGCGGCGGCCGCCAGGGTGATGGTGAACAGCAGGGCGAAGCAAAGGGCGCTGAGTTTCACGTGTGTTGCTCCGAGGCTAGGGGCGGAGAAATGGGGCGGATGCGCGATTTAGTATTGAGGGGCCCGGAGGCAAATTCAAGGACCGATTTGCGCGAGGAACGGCGATCCTGGATGATTGGGCTGTTTGCACGAAAAGGTTGTGCGTCCTGCGCGGTCAGCGGCGAGTCATGAGCCACGTCGAAACACTCTTGCGCTTATCCGCTGAATGCTTGACTCTCAATCCCGCAGGGGTATAAAGCGAAATACGCCGCTCGGAGCGGGGGCTTTTAGGGCAGCGCGTAACGGGCAGTTCTTTTGGGGCAGATCTTCCAGTACACCAAGGACAAGTTCCCATGCGTTTATCATTGCGCTCTTTGAGGTCGTTGTGGAACCACTCGAGCAATCGCGGACGAACGGGTCGGGCCCACTCAACGGGGTGTCTGTCGAATCGTCGGTCGGGCCGCCGCTTGTTGCTCGAGCCACTTGAAGAAAGATCGATGCTCTCAATCACCACAGGCTATTCCAACGGCCAGTTGACGATTTCCAGCGACTCGGCCAGTGAGACGATCGCTATTACAAGCGAGAACGCAGGAGGCACGAACTGGACGCGCGTCAACGGCCAAGACATCGGCGTCGCAGCGTCCAGTGTAACGAGGATTGACGTGTACGGCGGCATGGGCGACGACACGATCGATCTGTCGAGCGTTTCCGCTACAGCGTTCGGTTCATTGACAACCGTCAATCTATCCGGGGATGACGGAAACGACGTGCTAATTGGCAGTCAGCTAAACGACACGTTGGCCGGGGGGTCGGGAGATGATGCGCTTTCGGGCGGTGAAGGAGATGATTCTTTGTGGGCTGGCGCGGGAAACGACGCACTCAATGGCGAGGACGGCAATGACATGTTGCTGGGGCAGAACGGCAACGACATCTTGCGCGGAGGCGCGGGAAACAATTCTCTGCAAGGAGATGATCCGTGGGGCGCGACCGGAGACGACGTATATGTGGTAGAGCCTTCGGCTGGGACGTTCCGTTACGACTGGTTCGCGGACCCAAGCGGCATCGATACGCTTGATTTCAGTCCCTTTGCGAACAATCTGACGATTGATCTGAATGCGAGCTATCAAGTCGCGGCCGCGAACGAGTACCTGATCGCGGAGCTGTCTGGCACGTTCGAGAACGTGATCGGTGGCGACGGCAATGACACCATCACGGGCAATGGCGCGGACAACACTTTGCACGGAGGCGATGGGAACGACATCTTGCATGGAGGAGCCGGGAATGATGCGCTCTACGGGGACGGGGGAGACGACTCCTTTTTCGGCGATGCAGGCAACAACACGGTAGGGGATTATGAGAGTGACGCGGACAGCGTGGATGTGTCCTCAATCGTTCCGCCAGCCAGCCCGTATGCTGTATCGATCCCTGCGGCACTGGAAGGAAAAATCTCGCCTGATTTGTGGGCGGCTGTGGGGGCGATCGATCAAGATGTGACCACGGGCGAGTTCGAGATCATCCCCGGGGGCAATGATCCGGCCGAGATCGATCTGTCAAATATTGCCAGTGCACATGTCAACCAGGCAGGTGCGATTCACGTTTACGTGAGGATGAACAGCTTCGAGGAATCGTCGCTTGGCGCGATTGATTCGTTGGGTCTGGAGATCGTGAGTTCGGACGAGTTTCAGGGCGTCATCGAGACCTGGGTCCCCTATGGCCAAGTGGAGGATCTGGCCTCGTTGGAGGTTGTTGTTGAGGTGAAATTGCCCGTTTATGGCAGAACGAACACAGGCACGGTCAATTCGGCTGGGGACGGAATTCTGAATGCCGATGATGTGCGCGCGACCTTACCTGCGGCGCTGGGTCACCTCGTCAACGGTACCGGCGTCAAGATCGGCGTCATTTCGGATGGAGTATCGCACCGCAGTCAAGTGCAGAGCGGCGGCTCACCCGACTTGCCAACCGTCACGGTGAATTCAGCTCGGCCCGGCTCAGGTGACGAGGGCACTGCCATGCTGGAGATTGTCCACGACCTGGCGCCTGGGGCGGCACTTTACTTCTCGAGCGGCATCGCCGGGACGTTATCGATGGTCGATTCGATTAATTGGCTGATTGGCCAAGGCGTCGACGTCATCGTCGACGATCTGAGCTTCTTCGGCGAGCACTTTTTCTCGGATGGTTCGGTCGCGCTGGCGGCTGCCAACGCAGTCAGCAACGGCGTGGCCTATGTGACCTCGGCTGGAAACTACGCACAGCAGCATTACCAGGGGCAGTGGAGCCCATCGGGGGGCGTGCATGACTTCGACGCGACCGCTGGGGTGGACAACGTCTTGGATGTCGGCACGGTTCCAAATGGCGGCACGATTGACATTGTGCTGCAGTGGAGCGATTCGTGGACGGGCAGTTCTAATGACTACAACCTAGGATTATACAATCTAGGCACGATGACGTACGTGGCGACATCGACGAGCTCTCAGACAGGCACGCAACATCCGTTTGAAGTCATCGAGTGGACAAATACGACGGGCGCCGCCGTCAACGTGGGTGTCGTGATCGATGACTTTAACAGTCCGGCCTCTCGAGAGTTGGAGCTGTTCGTGCTGCCGCTCAATTTTGGCATCGCCAATCTGACCGACAACGATCGCACAACGAGCGATTCGATTTTCGGGCAAGCCGCGGTCCAATCCGTATTGACCGTTGCGGCGATCAGTGCAAGCGATCCTGGAAACGACACGATCGAATCGTTCAGTAGCCAAGGCAATTCGACGATTTACGACAATTTCACGACTCAACATAAGGTTCAGCGCCAGAGCTTGGACGGCGCTGGAATCGATGGAGTACAGACTCGGATCGGCCAATTGGGATTTTTTGTCAATCCGTTCTTCGGAACCTCCGCTGCCGCGCCGCACGCGGCAGCGATTGCAGCATTGCTATTGGATGCGAATCCGTCGCTCACACCCGCACAGGTCTCATCGGCGTTAACGTCTACATCGGTCGACATCGGCGCGGCCGGGTACGACGTGAGCTCTGGCTTTGGTCGGTTCGATGCTTTCGCCGCGGTGAAGTCCGTGCTGTGGGGTGATATGAATGACGATGGTTGGGTCGACGCGAACGACATCGATATCTTATGGAGCGTGATTCGTTATAGCGCGGGTCAGTCTGGAACGTGGCCATATCACGACGATCCGAACTCGAACGATTCGGAAGATCTAAATGGCGATGGATTCCTCAACGAGGATGATGTGGATTACTTGCTGGCCAACTTGGTTTACACGCAAGATCATGGACATATCGCCAACATCCAGTATGGCGACGCGGATCTTGACGGCGGCGTGGGCGGGCTGGATTACACTGCCTGGCGAGAGCGGGCCGGGACTGGCTGGGCCCATGGAGATTTCGACGGTGATGGCGGCGTGGGCGGGCTGGATTACACGCTCTGGCGGACAAGACCGACGGCGTACACGGGGGACCCCGTTGGCCCGCATTAGTCTGAGAGTTCAACCAGCCTCACGTTAACGACGCCATCGGCTCGAGCAAACACCGAGCACACCCAGGGCTGCCAGCAACCAAGAGGCTGGCTCGGGCACCGCGGCCAGCGCGTCGCCGGGGCGGGGGCCGACGTCCGAGGGATACGTGGTCGGAGCCGTGCGCCAGAGGGTGAAGTCGTCCGGACCGACGTCGCCGGTTCCGTCGAAGTCGCCATGGGCCCAACCGCTGCCGCCGATGCGCCAGGCGGTGAAGTCGTCGGGGCCGACGCCGCCGACCAGATCGGCGTCGCCGTAGTGGCGGCCCGGTCCGGCGGTCAGCTTGCTGGCCAGCTCGGTGTCGAGGTCATCCTCGTTGACGACGCCGTCGCCGTTCAGGTCGGCCGAGTCATCGGAGCCTGGATCGGTGGCGGTGCCGCGGATGATGTGCCAGAGGATGTCGATGTCGGCAGAGTCGACGGTGCCATTGTCGTCGTAGTCGCCGTCGGTGGCGGGGCTGAACCCGTGGTTGGTCGCGCCCATCGTGTCGGAGATGTCCTGACCGGTCGGCAGCGCTTGTTGCACGTTGCCGTGCCAGGCTTGCGGTGGATAGTGGATCGGACTGCCGGTCGGGTCGGCCGAGACGGCGAAATTATTCTTGGCCGAATCGAAGGGCGTGGGATCCAAGCCGCCCGGGAACGATTTGTCGGTCATGTTGATGGCAACCCAGTCGGCCGGAGTCTGACCGGTCGAGTTGCCCCAACGGCCGACGTATTCGAGTTCGAGCGGCGAGCCGTCTTCGTAGGTCGTGTTGACGTAGCTCGCGCCGGGCTCGATGCGGGTGCTAGGTCCGCCGCCGAAGTTGACCTTGGCGTACAGCCGGCCGTCGACCGACTCAGGCGTGCCTTCGATGTCGCCATGCACGCCGATGCTGTCGATGATGGTCCAGCCGGCCTGACCGTTGGGATTGTCGAGCCCGTTGTTGCCGACGTCCAAATCCATGTTCAGCACGGGAGTGACGCCGGCGCCCTTGTTGATCAGCATCGCTGTGAAACCGCTGTTCTCGATCTTGCCGGCGTTGTCGGCGTCGAGGAAGTGAATCGTGCTGGCGGCGCCGCCCCAACCGAAGGTGCCTGCGCCGCTGGTGTTCTCCAGGGCGGTGGTGCCGGCGGGAAAATTGGCGGGGTTGAAGTAGCTGCCGCTGTGCCCCTTCTGGAGGCCGACGAGAAAGCCATTGCTGCCCATCGAATAGGTGCCCAGGTCCCAGATGGCGTCGATCTGGCCTGCTTCGCCGTCGTGCGCCGGCGTGTCTTCGTTTTCCAGAAAGACCAGATACGTGTTGGCCAGCGACATGCTCGGCGTGCCGCGCAGCTCGATGTACTCGAACGCGGTGTCGCCGCTGCTGCCTGGCGGATCGAAGTAGATCTCGTTGATGTACAGGCCGGCCAGAGCGGATGAGGTGCAGATGACGAACGAAAACAGGACCAACAGGGCGAACACACGAACGGCGGTCGAGGAAAACGACATCTGGCACTCCTTGAGGGATTGGCGGCCGGTTGGGCAGGTGCATCGGGGCCGGCATCCTGCTGCCGGCAGCTCATCCGAATCCGCCGCATCGTAGCGCAGGTTTGTTAACGAAGTGTTTGCCGATCGCGAGATTTGCGCGAGCGAGCACGGGGGACAGCGTGTCGATGAAGTGGCCGTGTGCGCCGCTGGCCGACGGACCACGCGCAGACCGTGTGCGTCGCCACAAGTCGAGTGCCGACCAGCGCTTCGGGACTTGGCCGGGTGAAGATTTGTTGATACTCTTGGACGCTGCTGCGGAGAAGTTTTCCTGGCGACGTAGCTCAGTTGGTTAGAGCAGCGGCTTCATAAGCCGCGTGTCGGCGGTTCGAGTCCGCCCGTCGCTACTTGGTGGGGGATGCCCTTCGGGGCTGACGGGGATGCCGAATGTAGGGGCTGGGGCACGCTCGCCGGCGCGCTGAAATCACTTCGGGCCGCCGCATGAAGTAGGCTTGAGCGTCGGGCAGGTTAGAGTGCCCATCGAGGCATTCCGCTCTTTTCTTTCTCAGGGCCCTTTGCGAGCAAGGGTGGCACCATGTCGTCGATCATTCGATTTCTGGGTTCGGAAGAAGGCGTGACAGCAGTCGAGTGGGCGGTCCTGTTCGGACTCGTGGTTTTGGCTGCTATCACAGGGGTCATGCTGTATGCGCAGTCTGCGGCGACCCCATCAGACGTTCCTCCGCTGCCGAAGAACCACATCGTAGTGCCTTCTCGCGGGCAATCGCTGGATCCGACGAAACCTCTGACACCGCAATCGGATCGGTAAATCCACTGCCCTCTGGGCTGCGAGATTTGGCCTGCGGCAAGCCGCCTTTCGCCGACGTACCCCCCCGATATCGGTGCCCCGGATTGGCTAATCCGTGCGGGTCGCCGCAACCGATCTGCTACTAGCTACCTGGCGGAGCTGCCGCGCTACAGCTACTTAGAGACGACATCACCCGCGTGCGGACTTTGCGCGCGACTTGAGCAATCGACGGCTCTCCTTCGCTTCATAAGGGATTACCTGCCCCAGTCCCTGCGAGGAGAGCCGTTTTTTGTTGCGCCGGCCTGCCCATCTGGGGGCTCGCTTCGCTCGACCCCAGCCACCCCGAGAGGGGATCTGCGCGTGCTGGTCCCGAATCGGCGTTGCGTCGGAGGGGCGTTCCGACGATCATACCGCCCCCGCAGTTGTCCGACCGCTGGCGCGCGACCACCTGGGCGGCCGATAAGGGTGAGAATGAGCTTGGACCTCCGACGGAGGTCTGTGCTTCCCGCGCGCGAGTGAGTTTCTGCCCGAGCATGACGATCGGGCATTTAGCATGCCAGCATGGAGGCTTGAGCGGCAATGCGATCGACCCAAACGGTTTGGCGAGCGTTTCTTTTGGGGGCGACGATTGGAATCGCGACCACCGGTGGCGGGTGCAATTCGCACGACGAGGCGACCCCGACGCTGAACATCAGCGCGTCACGCTACGGCGGCACGGTCGACAAGACCGAGCCCAAGCAGCCGCCGTTCAATTTGCACCCGGTCGTGGAAGTGCAGACGTCGGCCGGCCAATTCACTCTGGAACTGGACGGCGAGCACGCTCCGCTGACCGTGGATAACTTTTTGTCGTACGTCGAATCGAAGCATTACGACGGCACCGTCTTTCATCAGGTGATCGACGGGTTCATCGTGCTCGGCGGCGGCTACGACAAGCAGCTCTCGGAGCGGCCGACGCGGCCGGCCGTGCGAAACGAAGCGCACAACGGGCTCTCGAACCACCGCGGAACGATCGCGATGGCGCGGCAAGGGGACGCGATCGACAGCGCGAAGGACCAGTTCTTCCTGAATCTGGCCGACAATACCTCGCTCGATCACACGGGCAACGAAGCCGCGTCGTACGGCTACTGCGTGTTCGGCGAAGTCACGAAGGGGATGGACGTCGTGGAACGGATCGCCAAGACGCCGGTGAAAGACACCGGCCAGTTCACGAGCACGCCGACGCAGTCGATCGTGATCGAGTCGGTTCGCCGCGTGAGGTAGTCACCGGCAAGGGTCCACCGGACCAGCTAGTTGCCCGCGGCCTTGGCGCGGCGCTCCAGTTCGTCGGCGTACGACTGTTCGAGGCGATCGATAAAGTCTTGGCCGGTGTAGAGACGGCCTGTCGGGGCATTGAACTGCGCGCCGCGCGGCGCCCTGGAAAGCTGCTTGCCGAGCCCGCTGCCCCAGACCGTTTGGGTCATGTATTGCAGCATCTTCCAGCCGTCCGGGCCGTTGATCAGGCTCTGGATGTTCTCGTCGGCGCGGATCATGCGGCCCAGGCGATCGACGCGGTCGTAGGCGTATGGGTAGCCGGCGATCGAGCGCATGAACTTGACGCCGGCCGGCGAGCCGCGGAGCTTGCGCACGAACAGCTCGTTGTCGTCGGGCACGAGATTGAGCAGCACGTCGCGATCGGCGACGTCCCAGCCCATCGCCTTGAGCTTGTCGAAGACGGGGCGGACCCGGCTCTGGGTGAGCAAATCCCCTGATCGATAATCGGGCAGTGCGGCAAAGTACGACGCAACCGCTTGCTTGATTTCAGGAAAAGTGGGCAGTTCCGGAGGGTCCGCGGAAGGTGCGGCGACTGCCGACGCGGAAAAAGCGACTATGGCTAGCACCAACACGGATAAACGTGGGTATCGCAAAGGTTTAGTCCCCTAGCGTGCGAACGTAAAGCTCAACCGAAATCCCGCCTTTTAACCCTACACCAAGGATCGGCGGAACGTCGTGCTCAATCGGCACGGATTGTGCACTTGAACGGGCGGTTCTGGCGAACCTGCCGGCGGCCGCATCGGTCTTGCCGGAAGAATCGTGGGTGTATGTGGATTTAACGTCAGTTCCCGACCCCGGCCTCATTACGGTTTTTGCAAATCTTGGAATTTTTGGGGCGACGTTTACACACACGAATTGATCGCCGTACAATGGAGCCTGGAACAGCCTGGGCTCGACGGTGGAGGGAGTTACCGGTCATGTCTAAGCCCGTTTATTTCATGCAGGAATGCCCGACGTGCGGCCGAGCGCTGGAGATCCGCGTGGCCCTATTGGGTAAGCAGGTTGTCTGCCAGCATTGCCTGGCGGAGTTTGAGGCCTGCGATCCGATGAGCCGGCGGTATCACTGCCATAGCGCAGCGGATGAGCTGTTGCATCGCGCGGAAGAACTGCTGTCTGGATCTGTTCAGCAGCAACAGCCGGCGTAGTCGTCGCACACGCACGGGCGTATCAGAGGGTAGAGCGGAGAAGCTCTATCAACGCGGCGTCGCTGACGTCGCGCGGGTTGCCATCCAGGCTGTTGCCGTGTGAGCCTGCGACGAGCGCAGGAAGCTGATCCGGTTTCACGCCCAGTTCCCCCAGGCGCGTTGGAATCTTAATGGCGGCGGCCAGCTCGTCGATGTGATGGATGAACCAGTCGGCGGCCGTCGCATCATTGCCAAGCGTTTCCGGGCTGATCGCTCGGGCCAGGTTGGCTAGATCCTTTTCGGATACCGCGCGATTGAATCGCAGCGCGACTGGCAGCATCACGGCGCAGGCCAGTCCGTGACGCACGCGGCATTCGGCGCCCAGCGCGGCGGCGACGCCGTGGGCCAGACCGAGGCCGGAGTTTGCCAGCGCCAGCCCTGAGAGCAGGGCAGCATGGGACATCGCTTCACGGGCCGAGCGCGAGGCGCCGTTGGCCACAGCCTCGGCCAGCGCGGGGAGGGCGAGCTGCAGCCCTTGGATGGCAAGCGCGCGCGGGATCGGTTTGGCGCGGCGCGAGATGTAGCTCTCGATGAGCTGTGTGATGGCGTCCATGCCGGTATGCGCTGTGACGTCGGCGGGGACGCTGACTGACAGCTCCGGATCGACGAGCACGATGCGCGGGACCATCAGATCGGAGCGGAGGCTCTTTTTGAACGGCGGGTCGTAGCTGCTGATGACGGAGTTCTTGGTGGCTTCGCTGCCGGTGCCGGCGGTGGTGGGCATGGCGAGCATCGGCAGCGGCGGCACGGTGATCTTCAATCCGCGACCGACCCCTTCCAGGTAGTCGAGAACCGAGATGCCTTCGCGGTTGGTGGCGAGCGCCGCGACCGCTTTGGCCAGATCGATCGCCGAACCTCCACCGACGCCGATCACCAGATCGCCCGGCGCCGCGTTCAGCTCGCGGACCTTCGCGGCCAGCTCGTCAACGCCGCGAACCTCGGGCTCATGCGAAATCGAGGCGACGTGAATCGCATTCACACCAGCGGCCTGAAGATGGTCCGACAGCTCGGCGATGACGCCGCTGCGTGCCAGCGTGCGCGAGCCGGTGACAAGCAGTGCGCGACGGCCGAGCGTGGCGGCCAGCGGGCCGATCTCGTTGCGGCGGCCCCAGCCGAAGACAATGCGAGCGGGGGAGAGGAAATCGTAAGGAGCCACAATGGGGACTGCGGAATGGGGAATGGGGAATGAATTCACATCATACGTCGGCACAGACACGTTGGAAGGTCGCGTTTGAGCGAGGGGGACAAGAGCATAGAATAACGCAGCGTGCCGAGAGAATTCGCTCAGGGGATGCAACCAACTGTGATCGACTCGATAGCGATTCAACCGACGAGCCGCGCGGTGCGCGGAACGATCCGCCCGCCGGGGTCGAAGAGCATCACGAATCGGGCATTGATCTGCGCGGCATTGGCGGAAGGGAAATCGAGCCTCCGCGGCGCGCTGGTGAGCGAAGACACGGAAGTGATGGTCGAGGCCTTGCGCCGGCTGGGGATCGAGGTTCGATGGGACGAAGCGGGGGGGAATCTAGCAGTCAGCGGCTGCGGCGGGGCGGTTCCCGCGCGCGAAGCCGATCTGTACATCGCCAATAGCGGGACCAGCGTACGGTTCCTGACCGCGCTGGTGGCGCTCGGGCATGGCCGGTTTCGATTGGATGGCACGCCGCGGATGCGCGAGCGGCCGATCCACGATCTCGTCGAAGGGCTGGCGCAGTTAGGAGTGCGGGTTCGAAGTGAGGCCGGCAATGGCTGCCCGCCCGTCGTGGTCGATGCCGACGGGATGGGGGGCGGGAAGGCAAAAATCCGCGGCGACATCTCGAGCCAATTCTTGAGCGGGCTGTTGATGGCGGCGCCGTACGCCTTGCGGCCGGTTGAGCTGACGGTCGAAGGGGAACTCGTATCGCAACCGTATGTGCGGCTGACGCTCGAGGTGATGAAAGCGTTCGGCGTCGATGTGCCTGCCGAAGACCTGCGGCAGTTTTCGATTGCCCGGGGGCGGTATCGCGGCCGCGAGTACGACGTCGAGCCGGATGCCACGGCGGCCAGCTATTTCTTTGCCATCGCGGCGATTACCGGCGGCGAGGTGACCGTCGAAGGGCTTTCTCGCGAGGGCCCCCAAGGGGACGTCGCGTTTTGTGATTGCCTGGCCAAGATGGGCTGCGAGGTGCGCGATGCGGGCGATTCGATCACCGTGGTCGGACGGCCGCTGCGCGGGATCACGATCGACATGAACGCGATCAGCGACACAGCGCAGACGCTGGCGGCCGTGGCGCTGTTCGCCAACGGGCCGACCACCATCACCGGCGTGGCTCATATTCGGCACAAGGAGACCGACCGGATCGGTAGCCTGGCGACCGAGTTGCGGAAGCTCGGAGCCCAGGTCGATGAGCTGCCCGACGGGTTACGGATCGTTCCCGGCCCGCTGCACGGCGCACAGATCGAAACCTACAAGGACCATCGGATGGCGATGAGCCTGGCGCTGGTGGGGCTGCGAGTGCCGGGCGTAACGATTTTAGACCCACGTTGCACGGAGAAGACGTACCCACGGTTTTTCGAGGATTTGGGCCGGTTGGTTGGGAAACGGGAGGGATAAGGTCTCCGCTTGCCGAGAAAACACACTCTCCCCGGCCCCTCCCTGAAAGGGAGGGGAGTGATGCAGGAACTCCGGAGCGGAATCGTTCGTCTTAGTAAATGGGGATCGGCAGCGAGGGACTCTGAAAGAAACGGCACATCTATGAATTGGCGCAGCGTGATTGGGATCGCCGGACTGGGATTGCTGGCCCTGCTGGGGACCGCGACGATCGGCTGGACGGAAGGGCCGCCCGCGCAATCGGACCGCGCGAAGTTTCAGAAGTTGCTCAATGACGGCAACTACAAGGACGCATACGAGGGCTACCGCGCCCTGGCCTTGGATCCTAACGACGATCCGCTGCAGGTAGGCGGCGATTTGACGATGGCCCTGTCGGCGCTCGCGCAACTTGGGCGGCAGGACGAGATGGACGCGTTCCGCGAGGCGGTCGTCCAGGTGCACGCCAAGAACTGGCGGCTGCTGGTCGCCGCGGCAGAGAGCTATTTGAACCACGAACACTTTGGATTCGTGATCGGGGGCACGTTCTCGCGCGGCCCGCATCGCGGCGGCGGGCAGCAAGTCAACTCGTTCGAGCGCGATCGCGTGCGGGCATTGCAATTGATGGTCCAGGCCATGCCGTCGGTGGCGGCCGAGCCTCAAAAGCCGCAGGCGGCCGGCTTCTGGCTGAGCCTGGCGGAAGTGCTGCTCTCGAATCGCGGCTACATGGAGGCGTGGCGCCTGCAGTATTTGACGAACCTCGAGGAATTGCCGGACTACGAGCTCGGCTGGTACGGCGGATCGACTTCGCAAGGCGCCCCGGTCGATGCCGACGGGAATCCAGTGTTTCACCACGTGCCCAAGAGTTGGGATGCAGCCCAGACCGACGGCGAGCGGTGGCGCTGGGCCCTCGCGCAAGCGGTCGAAAACGATCCGAGCCGGTTGAACGCCGTTCGCTATCAATGGGCCGACTTTTTGAACAATCAGTTCGGCGTGCAGACGATGGCCAACTACGGCGTGTTCTTCTCGCGGCTCGAGGATGAGGGGAAAACCGACGAGACCGGGACCTGGGCCCTGCAGTCGCTCGACGAAGACGAAACGATCGCGCGGCTGGCGACGGGGATCAAGCGATTCAAGCTGCCCGAGGAATTCAACTTCATTCGGATCTATCGGCAGATCGCCGACGAACCGAAGACCGGTAACGGCGAGGACGCGCTCAACCAACTGGCCGGGATTTTCGAGAACCGGCGGCAGTACCCCCAAGCGGCGGAATTCTGGGCCCGCAGCATCAAGGAATATGGACCGGGCGGAAACGATTGGAAGAAAGACCGCCGCCAGCAGATCGTCGGCAATTGGGGGGCCTTCGAGCCGGTGATGAGCCAACCGGCCGGCCAGGGAGCGAAGATCGAGTTTCGCTTCCGCAACGGCAAGCAAGTCAGCTTCGAGGCGCACGAGATCAACGTGACCAGGTTGCTGGCCGACGTGAAGACCTATTTGCGCGGCAACCCCAAGCAGTTGGATTGGCAGAAGGTCAACATCAGTGACATCGGCTACCGGCTCGTGCAGGACAAGGAGTCGCAGTACATCGGCAAGCGCGTCGCGCGGTGGGACCTGGAGCTGGAGCCGCGGGCCGGACACTTCGACAAGCGAATCACCGTTTCAACGCCGCTGCAGAAGGCCGGCGCCTACCTCGTGACGGCGAAGATGGCCGACGGGAACACGAGCAAGATCATCGTCTGGCTCGACGACACGGCGATCGTGAAGAAGCCGCTCTCGGGCGGGACGTTCGTTTATGTCGGCGACGCGAAGACCGGCGCGCCGGTGGCGAAGGCCAACCTGGAGTTCTTCGGATTCCGTCAGCAGCACGTGGTCCGCAATCAATACGCCGTCGACGTCCGCGATTTCACCGAGCAAACCGACGACGACGGCCAGGTCGTGCTCAATCCTCGCGAGCATGACGACGAATATCAGTGGATCGTGACCGCGACGACCAAGGACGGGCGGCTGGCGTACCTGGGGTTCACGCGTGTCTGGAACGGGAACTATTACGATTCGCAGTACAACCAGACGAAGGTGTTCACGATCACCGACCGGCCGGTCTATCGCCCCAAGCAAAAGGTGCAATTCAAATTCTGGGTCCGCCACGCCCAGTATGACCAGGAGGACAAGTCGGACTTCGCCAACCAGACGTTCACGCTCGAGGTGCAGGACCCCAAGGGGGAAAAGATCCTGACGAAGACCTACACGGCCGACGCGTATGGCGGGATCGAGGGGGACCTGGACCTCAAGGCCGACGCGACGCTGGGCGTCTACCAGTTGTACCTGGTGAACTACGGCGGCGGCAGTTTCCGCGTGGAGGAATACAAGAAGCCGGAATTCGAAGTCACGGTCGAGGCGCCGACCGAGCCGGCGATGCTCGGCGAAAAAATCCAGGCCACGATCAAGGCCAAGTATTACTTCGGTTCGCCGGTCACCGAAGCCAAGGTGAAGTATAAGGTGATGCGGTCGGACTACACCGCCCGCTGGTATCCGGCCGGACGATGGGACTGGCTCTACGGTCCGGGCTACTGGTGGTTTGGATACGACTACGGCTGGTATCCCGGCTGGCGCGACTGGGGATGCCTGCGACCGACGCCGACCTGGTGGGGCTGGCACACCGACCCGCCGGAGCTGGTCTCGGAAGTGGAATCGCCGATCGGAGCCGACGGAACGGTGCCGGTAGCGATCGATACCGCGGTCGCAAAGCTGACGCACCCGGACACGGACCACGAGTACACGATCACGGCCGAAGTGGTCGATCAATCGCGGCGGACGATTGTCGGGCAGGCGACAGTGCGCGTAGCGCGCAAGCCGTTCAAGGTCTACACCTGGGTCGACCGCGGGTATTACCGCGTCGGCGACGTGGTCGGCGCCGAATTTCAAACGCAAACGCTCGACGGCAAGCCGGTGCGCGGCGATGGCGTCGTGACGCTGTATAAGATTTCGTATCGCGACGAAAAGCCAGTCGAGACATCGGTCCGCACGTGGGAAATCGACCCTGACGCCCAAGGGCACGCCGAGTTGCAGCTCAAGGCCTCGGAGGCCGGGCAGTACCGGTTGGCGTACGAAGTGACCGACGACAAGCAGCACAAGGTCGCGGGAGCGTACCTGCTGACGATCGTCGGCGAGGGGATCGAGGCCAGCCAATTCCAGTTCAACGATCTGGAGCTGGTCGCCGACCGGAAGGAGTATCAACCGGACGAGAACGTGAACCTGATGATCAACACGAACCGCGCCGAGAGCACGGTGCTGCTGTTCGAGCGTCCGGCGAACGGTGTGTACTTGAAGCCCAAACTGCTGCGGCTGAAGGGGAAGTCGGCGCAGGAGCAGATCGCGGTTGTGAAGAAAGACATGCCAAACTTCTTCGTCGAGGCCGTCACGATCGGCGGCGGGCGAGTGTTCACCGAGACCCGCGAGATCGCCGTCCCGCCGGAGAAGCGGGTGCTGGACCTGGTCGTGACGCCGTCGACCGACACCTACAAGCCGGGCGAAAAGGCCACGGTGGGCCTGAAGCTCACCGACGGCGCGGGAAAGCCGTTCGTAGGGTCCACGGTCGTGGCGATCTACGACAAAGCAGTGGAATACATCTCGGGGGGCAGCAACGTCGAGGACATTCGAGCGTACTTCTGGCGGTGGCGGCGCACGCATTATCCGCAAACGGAAACGAATTTGATGCGGATGTTTGGAAATCTGGCGCCCGAGGGGCAAGCCATGATGGCCAGTCTCGGCGTGTTCGGCGATACCGTGGCCGATGAAAGTGAAACCGATTCCTTCGCAACTAATGGCCGTGGTGGGGGAGAAATGCGCAAGGAGCGCAAGACCGCGCTGGGAGCGAACCGAGCAATGGCGGAGAACGCGCCGGCCGCGGCCCCGATGGCGGCATCGCTCGATTTCGCCGCCGCCGATCTGAAGGCGGCGCCTGGAGAAGGCGCGGCACAGCTCGTCGAACCGACCGTGCGGACGAACTTCGCCGACACGGCGCTGTGGGTCGGCACACTGGCGACGAACGAGGAAGGTCTGGCGCAGGTCAGCTTGACGATGCCCGAGAATCTGACGACGTGGAAAGTTCGGGCCTGGGGCATGGGGCACGGAACGAAGGTTGGGCAAGGGGACGCCGAAGTCGTCACGCGCAAGAATTTGATCGTGCGGCTGCAAGGCCCACGGTTCTTCATCGAGAAGGACGAGGTCGTGCTGTCGGCGAATGTGCACAACTATCTGTCGTCGGAGAAGCTGGTGACCGTGGCGCTGGAGCTGGACGGAAAATGCCTGACACCGATGGGTGATCTGACGCGGCAGGTCACCCTGCCCAGCGGCGGCGAGACGCGCGTCGATTGGCGCGTGAAGGTCGCGCAGGAAGGGCAGGCCGTGGTCCGCATGAAGGGACTGTCGGACGAGGAGTCGGATGCCGTCGAGCAACGGTTCCCGGTTTACGTCCATGGGATGCTGAAAACCGAGAGCTTTGCCGGCGCGCTGCGGCCGGAAGACACCCAAGGGACGATCAATCTGCGTGTGCCGGACGAGCGGCGCGTCGAGCAGTCACGGCTCGAGGTGCGTTATTCGCCGACGCTGGCCGGGGCGATGGTCGACGCCCTGCCCTACCTGGTCGACTATCCCTACGGCTGCACCGAGCAAACGCTGAACCGGTTCTTGCCGACGGTGATCACCCAGCGCGTGCTGATCAACATGGGACTGGACCTGAAGAAGATTCAAGAAAAGCGGACGAATCTGAATTCGCAAGAAATCGGCAACGACGCCGAGCGGGCCGCCGGCTGGCAGCGATTCGGGCGCAATCCGGTGTTCGATCCGGCCGAAGTGGCCGCGATGGTCAAGGAGGGCGTGGCCGCACTGACGGAGATGCAACTGTCGGACGGCGGCTGGGGATGGTTCAGCGGCTGGCAGGAACACTCTTATCCCCACACGACCGCGGTCGTTGTGCACGGTCTGCAAGTGGCGCGGCAGAACGACGTCGCCGTGGAGGACGCGGTGCTGCAACGCGGCGTGGATTGGCTGAAGAACTATCAAGAACAGCAGGTCCAGGAACTGCAAAACGCGCTGGTCAAGCCGAAGCCCAAGGAGCCGTACAAATCGGCGGCCGACAATCTCGACGCGCTCGTCTATATGACCCTGGTGGACGCGGGCGTACAGAACGAAACGATGCGGGAATTCCTGTATCGCGATCGGACCAAGCTTGCCGTGTACGCGAAGGCGATGCTCGGAATGGCGCTGGCCAAAGAAGGACGTCGCGAGCAGTTGGAGATGATTCTGAAGAACCTCCAGCAGTTCGTGGTTGAAGACAACGAGAATCAGACGGCCTACTTGAAGCTGCCCGGCGAAGATTACTGGTGGATGTGGTACGGCAGCGAGACGGAGGCCAACGCGTACTACCTGAAGCTGCTCGCCAAGACCGATCCGAAGGGGCGGCCGGCGTCGCGGCTGGTGAAGTACCTGCTCAACAATCGCAAGCACGCCAGCTACTGGAACAGCACGCGCGACACGGCCCTGGCGGTCGAGGCGATGGCCGATTACATCAAGGCCAGCGGCGAGGACAAGCCCGACATGACCGTCGAGGTCTGGCTCGACGGCGCGAAGCAGAAGGAAGTCAAAATCACGGCCGCCGATTTGTTCACCTTCGACAACAAGTTCGTGCTCGAGGGAGCCGCGGTCACTTCGGGCAGCCACGTCGTGCAATTGCGGCGGACGGGCAAGGGACCGCTGTATTACAACGCCTACCTGACGAACTTCACGTTGGAAGACCCGATCGCAGCCGCGGGGCTGGAGGTGAAAGTCCAGCGTCAGTTCTACCGCCTGAAGCCGGTGGACAAGTCGGTGCCGGTGGCCGGCGGTCACGGGCAGGCGGTGGACCAAAAGGTCGAGAAGTACGAGCGCGAGAAGCTGGCCGACCTGAGCACGCTCAAGAGCGGCGACCTGGTCGAGATCGAGTTGGAAATCGAAAGCAAGAACGACTACGAGTATCTGCTGTTCGAGGACATGAAGCCGGCGGGCTTTGAGCCGGTCGAGGTCCGCAGTGGTTATTCGAACAACGGCCTGGGGGCCTACATGGAGCTGCGCGACAACCGCGTCTCGTTCTTCGTCCGCTGGTTGGCGCGGGGGAAACATTCCGTTTCCTACCGCATGCGGGCCGAGATCCCGGGTCAGTTCAGCGCGCTGCCGGCCACCGCGTCGGCGATGTACGCGCCGGAGTTGAAGGGGAACTCCAACGAGTTCAAGCTCCGCGTGAGCGATTAGTGCGCGCAGTCGGCTCGGATGAAATCCTTTAGCCCCCGGCGAGTCGCCGGGGGCTAATTGCTTTCGGTGAACAGCGCCAACGGAATTCAGCGGCTTCTTCGCGTCAAAACGCCATCGCTCGCCCGTTGGGCCGGCTTTGAGTAGGATATGGTAACCATGGAAAATCGATGGCTGAATTCTGTCGTCGTGCTGTTCTGGATGGCCACCATGACCTGGCTGGTCGTGGCCAAGGTCCTGCCCCCGCTGCGGCGCGGCGAACCGCCGAACTACCGGTCGATGTACACGGAGAGCCCGCGCGAGATACCGCCGGTGGCCTGGGAAATGTCGCTCGAGGGCAAGCCGCTCGGATGGGCCGTCAGCCAGTTGATCCACATTCAGACGGGGGTCACGGAAGTCCGGGGGCGGATTCATTTCGAGCGCATTCCCTGGGAAGAACTGTCGCCGGCCTGGATGCGGTTCTTGATCCGATCGGCCGATTCGATCAAAGACCTGCAAATGGACGTCGATAACCGGATGCAGATCGATTCGCTCGGCCATATGACGGAGTTCCGGTCCACGCTGCGCGTGCCGGGCGTGCGCGACGCGATTACGATCCGGGGGGAAGTGAATGCAACGCGGCTGACGATCACGGTCGAGGGTGACCCGTTGTATAAGATGTCGACCTACCTGCCGGCCGACGCGCTAGTGAGCGACGAGCTGTCGCCGCAGACGCGGCTGATTGGATTGCGGGTGGACCAGGAATGGACGGTGCCGGTGTTTAGCCCGTTGCGTCCGTCGAACGATCCGATCGAGATTCTGAACGCGAAGGTCGAGAATCGCGCGCCGATGGTTTGGGGAGACGAGACGGTCTCCACCTACCACGTGGTCTACCGATCCGACTCAGGTTCGGCGCTGTCGTCGACGCGCGAACCGCGGGCATCGTTGTGGGTCGATGAGAATGGCAACGTGCTCAAGCAAGAGTCGACGGTGCTCGGCTCGAAGCTGGTGTTCAGTCGCCTGCCGGATGCTCGGGCGATCGAGCTTCAGCAAAAGGTGCAGGAAGAAGAAGGCGCACGGCGCCGGCGAGGACGATGGCGCGATCGGATGCCGCCTACTGAGGCGGCGACCGGCCCGACGACTGGGGCGGCCGCCGAGACAGACGCGAAGCAGGCGGAGACAGGCGCGAAACAGTGAGACCTGAGGATTCCGGTCGATTGCGAGTTTCGATTGCACGAGGCGCGAGCTAGATACGCATGATTGAATTCAACGAGGTGACTCGCAACTATGGCCGGAAGATGGCCGTCGATCGACTCAGTCTGATGATTCGACCGGGGGAGCTGTTCGCACTGCTGGGACCCAACGGGGCTGGCAAGACGACGACCATCAAGATGATGGTCGGCCTGTTGCGGCCAAGCGCCGGAATGGTTCGGATCTGTGGTTACGACGTCGTCCGGGAAACGCGGCAGGCGAATCGCTGCATCGGATATGTGCCGGACCAGCCATATCTGTACGAAAAGCTCTCGGGGCGCGAGTTCCTGCAATTCATCGCCGATCTGTACGGGCTGGACCGGGAACAGGCGACCGCTCGGATGGAGCGCGAAATCGCCAATTTCAATCTCGGCGAGTTCGTCGATCAGATGATCGACAGCTATTCGCACGGCATGCGGCAGCGGGTGGTGTTCGCGGCGGCGATGCTCCACGATCCGGCGGTGCTGGTGCTGGACGAACCGATGGTCGGGCTCGATCCACGAACGATGCGGCTCGTGAAGGACTTGCTCCGCGAACGGGCCTCGGCAGGCATGACGATTTTCATGTCCACGCACACCTTGGGCCTGGCCGAAGAAATCGCCGACCGGATTGCGATCGTCGATCGCGGGCGGCTGCGGTTTTTGGGAACGCTCGGCGAGCTGCGCCAAGAAGTCGCGCAGGAGAAAACGAGCCTGGAGCGAATGTATCTCGATCTGACGACGACGGCCGAGGAGGCCGCGGCGCGAGAGATTGACGTCAAGAATTGATCGGGCTGGGAATCGGACGGCTGTGAACAGCAACAGGATAGCAGCGATGATTTCGGCCAACGTCAACCTGACGCCCGACGACACGCCGGCTTGCGGCGCGCTGATTGGCGAGCAGCGCGAAGGGCAGGTGTTCTGGCATTTGCGGGCCCGGACGACGGCGGCCACGTTGGGCCGGATGTTCACCACAGCGAGGCTGCGGCTGTCGCTGGTGGTTTCGCTGAGCCTGTTTTTCTGGGTCGGCCTGTACGTGCTGTTCTACAACGGCTTTCGCATGCTGTCGCTGATGCACACCGACATCGTGCAACCGCTGTACAACGCGTTTTTTGTGGCGCTGATGATGATGCTCGTGTTCTCGTCGGGGATCATCCTCTACAGCTCGTTGTTCTGTTCGGCCGAAACGGCGTTCTTGCTGACGCTGCCCGCGCGAACGCAGCGAATTTACGCACACAAGTTTCAGGAAGCGGTCTGGTTCAGTAGTTGGGGTTTCGTGTTGCTGGGCAGTCCGACGCTGGTGGCCTACGGCGTGGCGGCCGAGGCCCCCTGGCATTACTTCGCGCTGCTGCTGCCGTTCATCATTGCCTTTGTACACATCCCGGCCGCCATCGGCGGAATCCTGTGCATGCTGGTCGTGAATCGATTGCCGGGCGTCCGCGTCCACGTGCTGGGCGTCGGGTTGCTGCTGCTGTTGATCGCGTTTATTTGGTTTGGCGTCTCGATGTTGAGCGGGCCCGACCATGGCGACGTGATGACCGGCCCCTGGTTTCAAGAGCTTTTTGCGCGGCTGCGATTCACCGAGCAGCGGTTGCTGCCGAGCTGGTGGTTGAGCGTGGGACTGCTGGAAGCCACGCGGGGACCCTCGCTGGCAACCTCCGGCGATCAACCCTGGGCGCAGAGCTTGCTGTTCCTGTCGCTGCTGATTGCAAACGCGATGTTTTTCAACCTGCTGGGAACCTGGATCGCCGGGAAGCTGTATCGCGGCAGCTACAGTCGGCTGAGCGGCGAGCATACGGCCAGGCGGCAGATGAGCACCTGGTGGCTGGACAACGCCATCGTCCGCGGAGTGGTGTTTCTCCCGCGCGATTTGCGATTGTTGTTGGTCAAGGACTTTCGACTGTTCCGGCGAGATCCGGTGCAGTGGTCGCAATTCTTCATCTTCTTCGGACTGTTGGGACTGTACTTTTTCAACATCCGGCGGTTCAGTTACAACGAAACCTATTCGACGATGATCGGGTTTTTGAACCTGGCGGTCGTGGGGCTGATCCTTTCCACGTTCACGACGCGATTCATCTTTCCGATGATCAGCCTCGAAGGGCGGCAATTGTGGATTCTGGGTCTGTTGCCCATCCGGCGGGACGCGATTCTGTGGTCGAAGTTCTTGTTTGCGTCGATCGGGGCGCTGATCCCCTGCTCGGTGCTGATTTTGCTCAGCGATCTGATGCTCAAGATTTCGACGTCGCTGGTCTGGATCCACCAGGTTTCGTGCCTGGCACTGTGCATCGGGTTGTCAGCGATCGCGGTCGGGCTGGGAGCGAAAATGCCGGACCTGCGCGAAAGCTCCCCCTCGAAAATCGCGGCAGGATTCGGCGGGACGTTGAACCTGGTGATCAGCGCCGGATACATTGTCGTGGTGGTTTTGCTGACTGCCCTGCCGCAGCATTTGCTGCTGGCGGCGCGGTCGGATTCGAGCCTGATCACTCCGCACCCGTTGTTCGAGTTTTTGGGGAGCCCGGCCGGCCTGCTGTGCGGCGTCGGTTTGACGCTGGGGATCGCCGTGATTGCGACGGTCTGGCCGCTCTGGGTTGGGCTGAAGGCGTTTCGCGAGCTGGAGGTGTAACCAGGGGCGGACTGCCTGCGAAGGGGATGTAAAGGAGACAATGCCAACCATGACGGATCATCAGCGTTTGCGAGTCGGAGCAGTCACCTATTTGAACTCCAAGCCGCTGGTCTATCGCCTGGCGGAATTTGCACCGTGGGCGGAGCTGACTTTTGACGTTCCCAGCCGGCTGGCCGACGAATTGGCGGCTGGTCGATTGGATGTGGCCTTGGTGCCATCGATCGAGTGGTTCGGACGCCCCGAATGCCGGATCGTGTCGAACGCGTGCATCGCTTGCCGGGGGCCCGTGCTGAGCGTCAAGTTGTTCAGCCGCAAGCCAGCCCATGAAATACAAACCCTGGCGCTGGACGAGGGCTCCCGCACGAGTGCCGCGCTCGTGCAGATTCTGCTCCGCGAGCGGCATGGTGTGCGACCCACGCTACGGCCGTTGCCGATTGGGAAGACCTTGGATGACACGGACGCGGACGCCGTGCTGTTGATCGGCGATCGCGCTATCCAATCGCCGGCGGGGAGCTTCGCCGAGGTTTGGGACCTGGGCGACCAGTGGTGCCGGTGGACGCAATTGCCGTTTGTGTTCGCGATGTGGGTGGCCCGGCCGGGCGTGGCGTTCGAACGGCTCGAGCCGGCGCTCACACAGGCACGCGATGCCGGGGTCGCCCATGCCGAGGAGATCGCCCAGAAAGAGGCGGCTGCGCTTGGATTGACGGTGCCCCAGTGCCTTGCGTATCTGCGCGAAAACCTGCATTTTTATCTAGGAGACGAAGAGCGGCGGGGGCTGCAGTTGTTCCAGCGGAAGGTAGGCGAACTGGAGCTGTCGCCCAAACCCGCGGATGTGCCAAAGCCGCACGACGCAGTGCGAAGCGCGCGGGCACGGCAGGGAATCGCATAGAGAACGGACCAGGCCAGTCGGAGTTGTCGATGGTTGCGAGTGTGATTCAATCGATTCTGGAAAAGGCGGTCGCCGGGGAGCGGCTTTCGCCGGCCGAGGGGCTGCAGCTGTTGGAGTCGCACGATCTGGCGGCGATTGGCCGCGCGGCCGACGCCGTCACGCGCCGGCTGCATCCCGAGCCGTATCGCACCTACAACATCGACCGGAACATCAATTACACGAATGTCTGCACGGCGGTGTGCGATTTTTGCGCCTTCTACCGGCCGCCGAAGCATGCCGAAGGCTACGTGCTGGATCGCGACGAACTCTTGAAAAAGATTGCCGAGACGGTCGAGCTCGGCGGCGATCAGATCCTGATGCAAGGCGGGCTGCATCCCGAGTTCAAGTTGCCCTGGTACGAAGAGCTGCTCTCCGACATCAAGTCGCATTTCCCGCAAGTCAACGTGCACGGATTCAGCCCGCCGGAGATTCATCACTTCACGAAGGTCTCAAAGCTGCCGCTACGAACCGTGCTCCAGCGGTTGAAAGCCGCAGGCCTGGGAAGCCTCCCGGGCGGCGGCGGCGAGATCCTGGTGGATCGCGTTCGCAAGGAGATCACCCGGGGAAAGGTGCTCACGGACGACTGGCTCAGCGTGCACCGCGTCTGGCACGAGCTGGGCGGGATCAGCACCGCGACAATGATGTTCGGCCACGTCGAAACGCTGGCTGAACGAATCGAGCATTTGGATCGTGTGCGACTGTTGCAGGACGAGACCCGCGGCTTCACGGCCTTCATCTGCTGGACGTTTCAGCCTGAGCACACGGACATGGCGCACGTCCCGCCGGCCGGATCGTTCGAATACCTGAAGACGCAGGCCGTGAGCCGGCTGTATTTGGACAACGTGCCCAGCATTCAGTCGAGCTGGGTCACGCAGGGGCTGAAGATCGGCCAGTTGGCGATGCTCTACGGCGCCAACGACATGGGCAGCCTGATGATCGAAGAGAACGTGGTCGCCGAGGCCGGCACCGTCCACTATCTGACGCTCGACGAAATCCGCGCGGCGATCTCGGAGCTGGGGTTCACGCCGCGGCAGCGGAATGTGTTCTACCAATTGGTGGACGAAGACCACGAGCGTCGTGCGATCGAGGCGAATCGGGCCCGCTATCAAGCGATTCGATCGCGGCAGCCCGGTAGCGACGTCGCTCCACACGCGGCGGACGAGACGGACGTAATCCCGTTGTCGGTCGTCATCGGCGACGGGACCGCTTGAGCACGGCCGGCAAGGGGGTAACGGCAACGGTGGATGCCAAACGCTCGAAACGGCTCTGGCAGGCGGCAAGCCACGGGACGCGGATTGCATTCTGGGCCGCGGTCCTGCTGTTCGTCGCTACGCGGTGCTACCTGTTGTTCGCTTTTCAGCCGTTGCACTCGGACGTCCACAACGTTTATTTCGAGTACTCCGGCCGGGTGATCGACTTCGCCGACACCCCCTATCGCGATTTCAACATCGAATACCCGCCGCTGGCCTGGTGGACGATCTACCTGCCGCGGGCCATCGTCGGCGAGCGGATCGTAAACCCGCACGACGTCGACGAAGTGACACCGGTGATGAACGCCTATCGCCGGACGTTTCGCTGGCAGATGTTTCTGTTCGATCTGGCTTCGTTCGCGCTGCTCGGCTTGATCGTCCGCCAGCGGCGGCCCGACTGGCTCGGTTGGGCGCTCTTGGGTTATGCGATCACCACGGCAGTCCTCGGCCACGTGCTGTACGACCGGCTGGACATCGCGTTCTTGATGCTCTTGGTGCTTTGGGCCTTCTGCTGGCTGCGTTCGCTCGATGAAGGCAGACGACCGCTCCTTTGGAGTTCGCTCGCCTGCCTTGCGCTGGGACTGGGCATCAGCTACCGGCTGATACCGGTGATTGTGGTCCCCGTCGTTTTGCTCGGGGTATGGAACTTGCCGCATCGCGGCCGGCGCCTGCTGGCTGCCGCGGCGGCGATTGTGCTGGGGGCCGGCCTGCCAATGGCCATCCAGTACGCTGCGTCGGGACCGGGCGTGCTCTCGATGTTCGAATACCATCGCGAGCGCGGAATCCAGATTGAATCGCTGTATTCCACGCTGATGATGGGGGCCTCCGTCTTCGGCATCCCTGCCTTCGTTGCGCAAACGCACGGCGCCTTCGAACTGTCGGGACCTCTGGCCGTGGGCATGAAAGCGGTGTCGGCAGTCTGCCTGTATGGATTCCTGCTGGCGATGTTCGGCCGCGCCTGGTGGCGCAGATCGGCATTTCAAACGGTCGACGCCTATCGCGAAGCGTGCTTCATCCTGTCGGCGGCCGTCATCCTGTCCAACGTGCTGTCGCCGCAGTATTTCATCTGGGCGATCCCGCTGCTGTTGCTACTGGGGGCCGAGATGCTGCCTGATCACCCGCGCGCACGGTGGACGCTGTCTGCCTTGCTGATCGCGGTCGCCGCGATGACGACCTGGCTGTTTCCTTACCACTACTACCGCACGCCGTCGCAGCCGATTGGCCTGGTTCCCAAAGACGCGAACGATCCAACGGTTCCCGCGGCGTTGGCCGGAGTGGTGCTCGCGGCGCGCAACCTGACCTACCTGGGGATCGTCGTCTGGCTCGGAATGCTGCTGTTTCGCGCTGAGGCCAGGGCCGATCAGAACAGCGGCTTGCGTCCCAACTGACGGCGAATGACCGCCCATTGGCCGGCGTGCATCAGCCAGTGGCTGCCGTGCATCGAATACAGCGCGCCCAGCGTGGGGGCATATTCCAGCCCGCTCGGGCCGTCGAAGCTGGCGTCAGTCTGCCGCTCGAGCGCCGCCAACGTTCCAGCGCGCTGCTCGCGAAACACGCGCAGCAACTCGTCCTTGGTGCAGAACTGCTTCGGATCATCCGATCCGGCGGTGTCCTTGGTATAACGCTCGGCAAATCCGGCGGGCAGAGCGGGCATCGATTTGGGGGCGACCTTCTCGGTCATCTCACGCTCGGACACGATCAGGTGGCCGAGCTGCCAGTTGATGTGGTTGGCGCCCGGACAGGGGCGATGGAGCAATTCTCGATCGTTGAGGTCCTCGACGTAGCCCAAGGCAATGAATTGACTCATGTCGATGCCGAGTTTGATGGCGTCTCGCGCGTTCATTCTTCGTCTCCGTTCTGAAGCTTCGCTGGCCCAGCGAGCGGGCATTGTACCGAGTCGCAAGTGTCAAGCGAAAGTGCCCGCGGCGGCAAGGAAAATCTGCGAGAGATTGCGCGATTGTCAAAATCCGTGCAACCGGAAGCGCGCGGCAATTACGTTGGCAAGCGATTAGGATGGACTGTTTGGGGGCCGCCCGCGGCGGGGTAAACTAAGTCTGACGGCAGCCGCGTGCGGTCACCAGGCGGCGCTAGCTCCGGCGCGGATTTGCCGGCGCAAGTCACTCTCTTTTCAGTCCGCACGGCTCGCATGATTCACGTCAGGAACCTGACGAAGTGGTATGCCGATTTGCGGCGTGGCAAGTTCGTAGCCCTGGCCAACATCACCTTCGACGCCCATGAGGGGCAAATCTACGGCCTGCTTGGGCCGAACGGCGCGGGCAAAACCACCGCGCTGCGGATCCTCAGCACGCTGCTGCGGCCCAGCGGCGGGAGCGCAACGATCAACGGTTACGACGTCGTGACGCAGTCGGCGATGGTCCGTCGCCAGATCGGATTCATGTCGACCAGCACGGCGGTCTACGACCGGATGACCGCCTGGGAAATGGTCGAGTACTTCGGCCGCCTGCATGGCATGGAGCGCGAGCCGCTCAGGGCCCGGATGGAGGAACTCTTCGAGCGGCTGAAGATGAACGAGATCCGCGATCTGTTGGGATCGAAGATGTCGACCGGCATGCGGCAGAAGGTTTCGATCGCGAGGGCCATCGTGCACGACCCGCCCGTCGTGATCTTTGACGAGGCCACGCAAGGGCTCGACGTGCTGGTGGCCCGGGCCCTGCTGAAGACGGTGGCCGAGCTGCGCGAGCATGGCAAGTGCGTGATCTTTTCGACGCACATCATGCGCGAGGCCGAGAAACTCTGCGATCGGATTGCCATCATTCACCGCGGCGCAACCTTGGCCGAAGGCACCCTGCCGGAGCTGCGCGATGCGCATCACGAGAACGACCTGGAAGAGCTGTTCTTCCAACTGATTTCGAAACACGACGAGCGGCAATTGACCGCCGCACACTGATCACCACCGGCAGCACTGCCTGATGGACTGGCTGAACGTCAAACTGATTTTCCTTCGCGAGGTCCGCGATCAACTGCGCGACCGGCGCACGCTGTTCATGATCGCCGTGCTGCCGCTGTTGCTCTATCCGCTGCTGGGCATGAGCATGCTGCAGGTGGCGCAGTTCCGCCGCGAGCAGCCGACGCGGATCCTGGTCGTCGACTCACCTTCATTGCCGGATCTGCCGCCTTTGATCGAGGGGAACCATTTCGCGCCCGAGTGGCTCGACGATCCGGCCCAGGAACGGCTGTTCGATCTGGGCTTTGAGACGTCGGACCGCTTGCGGCAGCTTTCCCCCAACGGTGACATCGCCGATGCGGCCCGGCTGGCGATCCAACACGGCGCCTACGAGGCCGTGGTGGTGTTTCCCGGCGACTTCGCGCAGCAGTTGGATCGCTTCCGCAGCCGGTTGATCGACCGGCGCGACCAGACGGAATCGAGTGACGCGGACGCGACCATTCCCAGCCCGAAGGTGTATTGCAACACGGCCAACGAAAAATCGCGGCTGGCGTACAGCCGCCTGTCCGGCGTGCTTCGGGCCTGGGCCGACGCGATCGGGCGCCAGAATCTGAGGGACTCAAAACTGCCGGCCGCCACCGCCAAACCGTTCGAGTTCGCCCGCGAAGACGTGGCCGAGCCGCGGCAATTGAACGCCGCCCTATGGTCGAAGGTCCTGCCATTCGTGCTGCTGATTTGGGCTCTGACCGGGGCTTTCTATCCGGCCGTCGACTTGTGCGCCGGCGAGAAAGAACGCGGAACTCTGGAAACGTTGCTCTCCTGTCCCGCACAGCGTAGCGAGATCGTGACCGGCAAGCTGCTGACTGTGATGGCCTTTAGCATCGCGACCAGCGTATTGAATCTCGTCAGCATGGGCCTGACCGGCGCGTTGGTGATTTCGCGAATCGCGACCTCGGACCTGGGCCCGCGAATGGGGATGCCGCCACTGCTCGCGCCCCTGTGGCTCTTGATCGCACTGATCCCAGTTTCCGCACTGTTTAGTGCCCTGTGCATCGCGCTGGCTTCGTTTGCCCGCAGCACGAAGGAGGGACAGTACTATCTGATGCCGCTCGTGCTGGGGGTGATGCCGCTCGTGATTCTGCCGATGTCCCCCGGCGTGGAATTGAATCTGGGAATCAGCCTGATTCCGCTGGCCGGACTGGTGTTGCTGCTGCGTGCCCTGCTGGAAGGGAACTACTTGCAAGCGCTCCCCTATGCGGCGCCGGTGATCGCGGTGACGCTGCTTTGCTGCCTGATCGCGGTGCGCTGGGCAGTCGATCAATTCAATAAGGAAGGCGTGCTGTTTCGCGAGAGCGAGCGGCTGGACATGGGGCTCTGGCTCCGCAACCTGGTTCGCGACCGCGGGCGCACGCCGAGCGTGGCCGAGGCGATCACCTGCGGCATCCTGATTCTGCTGGTGCGGTTCCTGCTCAGTCTGGCGGCGCGGCTGCCGGACAGCAGCAGTGAATTTGCCGCGCAACTGGTGATCACGCAGTTGGCGGTGATTGCCACGCCCGCCTTGTTGATGACCCTGATGTTCACGCGCAGTCCGCGGGAAACATTACTGCTGCGGTGGCCGAAGTGGTGGACCGTACCGGCGGCCGCCCTGTTGGCGGTGGCTTTGCATCCGGCGGTTAAACTGCTGCAGGTCGTGGTCGAGCAACTGTATCCGATCTCCTCATCGGTGAAGGAAGTCGCCGAGCAATTGTTTGCCCATGCGCCGAATCCCTGGGTGCTGTTGCTGCTCATCGCCCTGGTGCCGGCGATCTGCGAGGAGCTGGCGTTCCGCGGTTTCATTCTGTCGGGCTTCCGGCATCTGGGGCGCAAGTGGTGGGCCATCGCACTGGCGAGCCTGTTCTTCGGGCTGGCGCATTCGGTCTTCCAACAATCGATGATGGGGTTCGTGGTCGGGCTGGTGATTGGGTACGTGGCGATCCAATCGGGAAGCATCTTCCCCGCGATGGTGTTTCACTTCACGCACAACGCCCTGACGTTGGGCGTGGCCCTGACCGGCGCCAAGCCATCGCTGGAGCCGTTTATTCAGCGGCTGAATGGCCCAGAATACATCTACCAGTGGTGGATTCTGGGGCTGGCTTTCCAGCACATTGGGATCCTAAGCTTAGAATTCCACGTGGACAAGTTGTCGC